>ENA-OQEN01000066-OQEN01000066.1-human-gut-metagenome-genome-assembly--contig:-NODE-66-length-38702-cov-7.082696_pt1 | contig 38702 bp, 50 predicted proteins | sample MGYA00242791_ERZ504627 | MGnify/ENA primary metagenome ERZ504627 (study PRJEB26092, sample SAMD00036316) | human gut metagenome | host: Homo sapiens | study: EMG produced TPA metagenomics assembly of... | reverse complement strand
ATCTCGACGACATCGCTCGGCGAGGTCAAAAAGGCGCGAGCTGAATGGTATGCGGAGCATGGGCACGCAGACCATGCCCGTGTAATCGGGGCTGACGATGGGACGCCGGCGGAAAGCGCGTAGCCGGTGGAGCCGGTCGCCGTAGATACAACTACGCCGTCACCGCGCAGGCGGTCGATATGATGGCCGGACACCGTGATGTCGAACTCGACCATATCGGACAGGGGCCCGCGCGTAAGCGCCATATCGTTGAGGGCAAAGGTGCGCACGACATCCTTCGTGCCGTCTTCGCGCACCGAAACGATATCGGCGGCGATGGTTGCGCGGCGACTCACGTGGAGCTCACCGGACAGGGCATCGCTCACAACCTGCAAAATGTCGCGCTCCTCGGGACTCGCAGCGGTCAAAAACCCAAGGTGACCGTAGGACAGACCAAGGATGGGAATCTCGCGGTAGTTGAGGATACGAGCCGCGCGCAGCAGCGTACCGTCGCCGCCGAGCGTAATGACCAAGTCGGCATCGTCAACATCGGGCGCACTCTGGATCTTGGAGCGCTGGTCGGCAGCCCATGCGACCTCGTAGCCTTGGCGCGAAAGCCAAAGCTCGAGCATCAGGCCGCTCTCGACCGCCTCTTGCTTGTAGTAATTGGGAACCAGAAAGACCTTCATAGCGTTGCAGCTTTCTCGCTCAAAGCCGATACCTGGCTTGCAACTCATCATCGGAGCGCTCGCCGGGAGCAAACCTCGTGCCGTACAGGAAAAACTCAACGTTGCCCTTGGCGCCATGGATGGGCGACACGCACACGTCGAGCGGGAACAGGCCCTTGGCGGCAAAAAGCTCAATCGCCGCCACGAGCGTATCGCGGCGGACAGCGGAGTCGGTCACGATGCCGCCCTCGCCCACCAGCGCAGCCGGCGCCTCAAACTGCGGCTTTACGAGCGTGCAGAACGAACCGGAAGGCTTCAGGCACGCCAGCACGGCGTCGATGATATTCGCGATGCTCGTAAACGACACATCGCACACGGCCAGGTCGATAGCGCCGCCGTAGCCGAGCTCAGGCAGCTGTGTCACATTGGTGCGCTCACGGAGCGTCACGCGCTCGTCTTGGCGCAGCGACCAATCAAACTGGGCGCGACCCACGTCGACCGAAACGACCGTAGCGGCGCCACGCTTGAGCAGGCAATCGGTAAAGCCGCCCGTAGAACAGCCCACATCGAGGCAAGCAAGGTCCGTCGGATCAATCCCAAACGCATCGAGCGCACCCTCGAGCTTGAGTCCGCCGCGCCCCACGTAGGGAATACGTCCCTTCACGTGTAAGGGCAGGCCGGGCGTCACCTTAAGGCCCGGCGAGGTCAAACGCTCGCCGCCACTCGAGACCAAGCCGGCCATAAGAGTGCGAAGGCATCCGCGCGATCGGCGCAGATGCCTGTGAAATCAGTTCGTCATCGAGACGCACGCGTTTCATGAATGCCATCAACCATTCGTATCCGGAGACGCGGCCTGGCTATCCTGGGATTCGTTTGCCGCATCCTCATCGTATTCCTGCTCGAGCTTATCGGCCTCGCGAGGCGTCAACTCAAACTTATCGACCATGTCGACCGCACGGGAGCCCAGCTCAATTGCCTCGTCAAACAGATCGAGCGAACGCTCCAGGGACGTATCCTTGGAGCGAACGGTCGCGATAATCTGGTCCAAGCGGTCCGAGATCTCGTCGAAGTTGCGGACGGAACCCTCTGGCATGGCTACTCCTCGACGGTACCGGTCTCGGCCTCGGCGACCTCAGCACCCTCGTCGAGAACGCCAGCCGCAGCCTGAGCGGCGGCAACCTTGGCGGCAGCTCGGCAGCCTGGACCTCCTCGCGGGCACGGTCCTCGGCAGAAGCTCCTGATACAGGTCCTCGCCCGGCAGCTCCTCGCTACGAGCAATCTTACCGAGCACGCCGTTGACAAACGACGCGGACTGATCGGTGCCATAGGCCTTGGCAAGCTCGACAGCCTCGTTAATCACGATGGCGTCCGAAACCTCCTCGTCGGTGAGGAAGCGCATCTCGTAGACGGCGATACGCAGCAGATTGCGGTCGGCGCCTGGCATGCGCATAAGATCCAGTTCTTGGCGACGGAGCGCAGGGCGCAGTCGATGCGATCGATGTGCTCATAGGCACCGCGGCACAGCTCCAGCGCGTAGGGGTCGAGGGGACCTTCGAGATCAGGAAATCGCCCTCGAGGACGCGCTCGAGCGGGCTGTCCGTGGCCTCGGCCTGAAACAGCAGCTGAAGCGCCTGACTGCGGGCAAGCGTACGCCCGCGATAAACCTTAAGGCTCAAAGGTTACTCCTTGGGGAAAACGAGGCCGTCGATGCAAACGTCAACGCGCTCGACCTCGACGCCCACCTGGGCGTCGATGGCGGCAACCACGGCGGCGCGAACGGCCTCGGCGAGTTTCTTGAACGGATAGCCAAAGAACACCACGACGCGCACGGTAAGCGCGAGCTTGTCGCCGATGACCTCGGCCTCGACCGCCGGCTCGGAAGCCGGGGCCTTGGACGAAAGCATCATGGAGACAAGGTTGGTGGCAAGGTCCTTGACGCCCACGGAGGCGATGCCCTCGACATCCGTGACGGCGCGCGAGACGATGGCGGTCAGAACATCGGGCGAAATGCCGATGCCGTCAATCTTGATTTCCTGGGGCATGAGTCCTCCTAGAAGAGTTGGTTGCTAGACGCGGGAGACGAACTTGCCGTCGCGGGTGTCAACCTTAATGACCTCGCCCTCGTTGAGGTACATGGGGACCTGGATGACAGCGCCGGTGTCGATGGTGGCCGGCTTGGTGGAACCCTGGACGGTATCGCCCTTGAAGCCCGGGTCGGTCTGGACGATGGTGGTCTCGATGAACATCGGCGGGGTCACGCCCATGAGCTCGTCGTCGGCGAAGAGCAGCTGGCAGGTGTCATTCTCGCGCAGCCACTTGGCGTTCTCGCCCACCATATCCTCGGGAACGGGAACCTGCTCGTAGGACTCGTTATCCATGAAGATGTAGTCGGCGCCGTCGTTGTAGAGGTACTGGAACTCACGGGTGGTGAGCATGACGCTCTCGAACTTGGTGCCGGCGTTGCAGGTGTTCTCGACGACGCGGCCGCTCTTGATGTCGCGGGTCTTGTAGCGCACGAAAGCGCCGCCCTTGCCCGGCTTGACGTGCTGGAACTCGACGATGGTGTAGACCTTGTCCTTAATGCGGAGACCGAGGCCGTTCTTGAAGTCGGCGGTAGAGATAGTAGGCATAGCGACCTTTCTTGTTATTGGCTAGACGCACAAACGTCCAAATTACATTCGAGCGAAATTATACACTTGCAGACGGCGGCTGCGGCGAGCGCATAAAAAGAGAACGCGGGACGCCCGAATCGATCCGGACGCCCCGCCTCCAAAAACCCAAATGGATGGTTTAGCAATCGATAATATGCAGGTCGTGCGGGGTCTTGGTGAAGGCTCGTAGCCGTTCTCGGTGACGACGCCGTAGTCCTCCAGGCGCACGCCGCCCACGCCGGGCAGGTACACGCCGGCTCCATGGTGATAACCGAGCCGACTTCGATGATATTCTTGCTGCGGTTGAAGTTAGGCAGCTCGTGGATGTCGATGCCCACGCCGTGGCCCAGACCATGGTTGTAGTAATCGCCATAGCCGGCATCGCCAATAATCTTCTTGGAAAGCTTGAAAATGTCGTTGCCCTCGACGCCCGGATGGATAGCGGCGACGCACTCCTCATGGGTGCGGCGCACGAGCGCGTACAGGTCGAGCTGCTCCTGGGTGGGCTCGCCCATCACGACAGTGCGCGTCATGTCGGAGCGGTAGTCGCAGTAGCCCGCACCGTAATCCATGAGGACAAAGTCGCCTTCTCGATCACGCGGTCGCTCGGGACGGCATGCGGGTTGGCGGTATTGGGGCCACTCGCCACGATGGAGCCGAAGGCCAGGCTGTCGGCTCCGTTGGCGAACATAAAGTTCTCGAGCTCGTTGCGAACCTGCTTCTCGGTCATACCGGGCTTAATAAAGCCGAGCATGTGCTGGAAGGCGGCATCGGTGATCGACTGCGCGTGGCGCATGAGCTCGATCTCCTCTGCATCTTTGATGGCACGCATCTTGCGGATGTCGTCATGCATCAGCGGCAGCATGCAGGCAACGGAGCGGTCCTCCAGACCACGTTGAATACCCTGGTAGAAGTTAATCTGCATGTCATCCTCGACGGCGCAGACGCGGCATTTGTTGGCCGCAATCTTGCCGGCGACCCAGCCGGGGATGGTGCCCTCGTCCATGTCGTAGACCCAGGGGCTGCCGGCGGGCGTGTTCTCCTCAAAACTGTTGAGATAGCGCGAGTCGGTGTGGAACAGGCACTGATCGGCCGTAATAAACGCGGCGTGAGGGAACTCGAAGGTGTAATCGAAGACGCCCTTCACGCCCGTGAGCCAACGGAGATTGGCCTCGTCGCGCACGACGATGGCGTCGTAGCCGCGCTCGGCCATCAGGCACGGACGCGCTCGATACGACCGGCAGGACCGGCAGCAAACTCAGACATGCAGATTCCTTTCTTGTTGTCCTCATAAAAGTGGGACGGGTCCCGATCGAAAGACGGATTCGCACGCGATCCGCAACCGATTGAAAACCCGCACCTCAACATGATACGAAAGACGATGGATGTCAATAAAACTTAGAGAAGTTCTTTGCGAGAAGCCAAGTAGGCGTGAGCATGGCGCTCAAGAACCTCGTCCTCAACGCTCGTTAGACGAATGGCGCCAAGTGCCGCGGGCAGCGGCAACATACTGCGGTTCGAGCGGACAAACTGCTGCCTGCGGAACTCCTCGATATATGCGGCGGGCTCCAGATCGAAGGCAAACTCCTCGATACCAAAGTCCTCCAAGCAGTCATCGACCTCAAAGACGTAATCGATATCGAAGTCGCAGGCATCATGTGCTAGGCGCGCCTCAAAGCGCATACCTTCGGACAACAGCTGGTAGGCAGGGACCTGCGAAGCGGCATCGCCCAAGCAGCGCGCAGGGTACGCTCCCCCGTCTTGCCAAAATCGAGCGCATGGCGGCGCTCGGGTTCGTGGCCATCAGTACGTCCTTGTGGGCAGTCTGAGACCACTGAACGGCATTGACGAGCGCGACTTCCTCGCCAGCGAGAATCTCGGGGACGGTCTCGGTAAACTGATTCCAACGGGACTTGCTGCTCGAAAGCATGGTGCCAACAAGTACCGCATAACCGAGCTTGAGGTCCTCGGGGTCCGCTTCGCGAACAAGTTCGAGGTCACACACGACCAAGCCCGGCTCGGGACGGAACGCGATAGCGGAAAGCGCATTCGCCGACGAGGCGACGAGTGGCTTCATAGTCGTCGCGACCGTGAGCATGGCGTCGAACGTCGTCGGCAGCAAGGCGCACTCGGTGCGACCGCACCACTGATTGGCACACCAGCAAACGACCGAGCAGGTCGCCGTGTCGCCGACAGCGACAACGAGATCGTCGCAGGTAATGCCGTTAGCCGACAGGGCGCCAAAAACGGTATCGGCATCGGCCAGCGTAGCACCGGCAGGCGAAACCTCGAGGACAAGCGGCGACACGGCAAAACCGGCGTCGACCAGCGCATGCTCGACAACCTCGCCAAAACGCTCGGATGTGGCGCTGTTCCAAACCACCATCGCCCGCTTGGGTTTGCCCACAGCCGAGGCAAACATGCGCGACAGCTCCTCGAACGCGCCCAATCCGACGCGGACATCGACACTGCGGTTTTGGAAATTGATAAGTTGACGGCGAATCATAGCAGTCCACGCTCCAAAAGCATCTCGGCACAAAGGTAGGAACGTCCTCGAAGGACTTGTTGCGAATATCAAGGGTAAGATCGGCAGCTTGACGATACAACGGACGGCGATGCTCAAAGAGCAGCGCCGCGTGCTCGGGCGAGCGGAAATCGGGACGCGTGTCGGAGCGGCGGATCTGGCGCATCGAATCCTCAAAATCGCCCTCGAGGTACACACAGGTACCCATCTGGTGCATGAGCTCGATATTGACCGGCGTCTCGACAATGCCGCCACCGCACGAAACCAACAGGCTGCGCTCGCTTTGGAGCGAACGGAGCGCCGAAGTCTCGAGCTCGCGAAAGCGCTCCTCGCCCTCGGTTTCAAAAATCTCGGTTACCGATTTGCCGCAACGGCGCACGACAAGGCGGTCGGTATCAATAAACCGACGCTTGAACATCGTGCCCACGTTGCGTGCAAGCGTCGATTTGCCCGCACCCAAAAACCCGATAAAGAAGATATGGTCGCAGCCGTGCTTGGTGTGCTGGGACATGACGAAACCTATTCCTCGCAGGGAAGGTCGCGCAGGGCACGGCGCTCAAAGATACGGAAGATCTGCGTATACCACAGGTCCTGAGTTGCCTGTGGCTTTACCAAGATCGTGTCGACGCCGGCAAAGTTACCGCTCCACACGTCCGTGTACAGCTGGTCACCGATCAGCACAGCCTCATCGGCCGTGGCGCCCAAGCGCTTAAGACCGGCCTTAAGAGCAAACGGTGCAGGCTTCATGGCATGGCTGATGGCCTCGAGCCCCAGCTCGCGTGCTGAGCTCATGACCTGGTCGCGATGCCAGTTGTTCGACACCATGCACAGCTTAAAGCCCTTGGCACGAGCGGCGTCGAGCCAGGCCGAGACGGCAGCGGGAACCTGCTCGGTATCACGCGGCACCAGGGTGTTATCGCGGTCGAGCAAAATGGCGCGCTTGCCGTCGGCCCACAGGGTATCAAGTCGATGCGGTCGACCGAGGCAACATATCGTTTGGGGCTGAAAATCCTCATGTTTAATTCCAAGACTGTTGGTGCTCTTCGTAGGTCTGAGAGAAATACTCCTCGTCCTGCGTAATGTAGAAATACAGGTCATCGGAGTCGGTGGGCTCAAGGGTTGCCTTGAGCGCCTCGAGTGACGGAGAGCAGATGGGCGTGGGCGGCAGGCCCTCGTGCTTATAGGTGTTATACGGGCTATCGCTCTGCAGGTCGTCGGCGGTAACCTCGCCGCCGGTGACATACATCATGGTCGCATCGCTATTGAGGTAGCACAGACCGTCGAGCTTGCCGGCAAGACGGTTGTAGAACACCGAGGCGACATGCGCGCGCTGCTCGGCGTTGAGGCCTTCGCGCTCAACGATGGAAGCGAGATTGATGATGTCGTAATCGGACATCCCCACGCCGTAGCGCTCCTTGATTTTGGCCTCGCAGCCGGCAAAATCGAGCGACTTGTACTCGGTGTTGAATTGATCGAGCATGGCGCGAATCACATCATCGGCGCTCGGTTTCTTACCCAACGAATAGGTCTTGGGGAATAGGAAGCCCTCGAGCGAATCGTTTGCAGCGCCCTCAAGGAAGCTATAGTCCTTCACATAGTTGGAGGCCTTTGCCTGATTGAGGAAGTCTTCCTTGGAGATACTGTCGTATGCCTTGGCCACGCGATCGGCGATCTGATCAACCGTCAGGCCTCTGGAATAGTCAGTGCATCGGGGCCGCATTGGGGCCCTCCATGAGCTGCTGAACGACCTCGGTCGCGTCCATGAGCGTGGTGAACGAGTAGGTGCCGGGCTTGAGCGACATGTCGGCGTTGAGCTTTTTGACCGCCGCGTAATAATCCTTGGGATTTTCGACGATATGGTTCTCGGAGAGAATCGAAGCGATGCTGTCACCCGAGGCACCATCGGGAATAGTGATAGTAACCTGCTGGCCAGCAGTGACTTCGCATCCTCACCAGCAAAAAAGCCCTTGACAGCTGGCACGACAAAGAAAACGATCGCGACAAGCGCAAGCACGGCGACGACGCCACCGATAATCATAGGCACCGGGGAGCTTTTCTTTTGGGCACCACGGCGAGCGCGCGTGTTATAGCTCGAGCGCATGGCCGGAGCAACGCCGTGCGAGCATGAGCATGATGTGCGTGGGAGCGTGATTGCGGTGCCTGTCCCTGCGTACGCTGGCAGGAGCCTGCTGCTTAAAGCGGGAACCGCCCGCGGGCTGGGCTGTATGGGCAGCAGACTGCTGAGCAGGACGACGAACAGGCTGCTGGCCTGGACGCTGAGTGGGCTGAGTGGGGCAAGAAGAGGCTGCGCCGAACGTGCGGCGGGTTGGGCCGCGCGCTGAGTCGGTTGCATCGGACGCTGACCGGACGATACAGGGCGTGGCGCAGGCTGTCGTGTACGATTCGGCTGGCGCGGATCGAAAGCGCTAGACATGCGAAACCTCCTCGTTTTTGCGATCGAGCCACGTCTGCAAGAACAGGCTGGCGGCGATCATGTCGATCTTGCCCTCATCTGCTTTTCGTTGAGTCCCTGCTCGCGCAGGATACGCTTGGCCTCTTGCGAGGACAGGCGCTCGTCCTCAAACTCCAGCGGAAGATCGAGCTCGTCGGCGATCTTTTGCGCTATGGCGGCAACGCGCTCGGCCTGGGGGCCAGGCTCGCCGGCCATGGTCAGGGGACGCCCGCTTACCAAGATGTCGGCTCATAGTCCTCGACCAGGTAACGGAACGTCTTGGCCATACCGGTAACCTCAGCGGCCGGAAGCACCTTGACGGGCATCGCCATCTTGCCATCACGGCTCGAGACGGCGATGCCGATCCTGGTCTCCCCTATGTCCAGCGCGAGCGCGACCACAGCGACTACTTAGGCGCCGAGCGCGGTCTTGGCGGCCGCGAGGGCATCGGCGATACCGGCAGCGTTCTTGCCACCGGCCTGGGCCATGTTGGGACGGCCGCCACCGCGACCATCGACCAGACCCGCGATCTGCTTGATCACGTTGCCGGCGTGGAAACCGGCCTTCACGGCGTCATCGGAGCCGGCGGCGAGCAGGGCCGGGGTGCCCTTCTCGGTCACGCTGGCAACAACACAGGCAACGGGGCCGGCGACCTTCTGGTGCACGGTATCCCAGACGTTGCGCAGGTCGGCAGCCTCAAGGCCCTGCAGCTCAGCCACGACGAGCTTGTAGCCGTCGAGCTCGACGGCACCCTCGATGCGTTGGTGATCGCATCGGAGGAGCCACCGGTCAGCGCCTTCTTGAGCTTGTTAGACGTCTCGCGCAGCTCGGCCTGCAGGTTCTCCACACGAGCGGGAACCTCGTCAACGCGGCACTTGAGCGCAGCGGCAGCGGCGTCAACGAGTGCCAGGCGGTCGGCCATGTAGTCGAGGGCGCCCTTAGAGGTAACGGCTCGATACGGCGGACGTTCGAGCCCGTGGAGGACTCGGAGATAATCTTGAATAGGCCGATCTCGGCAGTGTTGGCAGCATGCGTACCACCGCAGAGCTCGCGGGAGAACGGCTGGTCCTCGGCGCCCACGGAAACGACGCGGACGACGTCGCCATACTTCTCGCCAAACAGGCGACGGCGCCGGCGGCCTTGGCCTCGTCGATGCCCATGACGCGGGTCACGACCGGCTTAGATGCAAAGATCTGCTGGTTGACCAGGTCCTCAACAGCCTTGAGCTGCTCGGAGGACAGGGCCTCAAAGTGCGTGAAGTCAAAGCGCAGGTGCTCGGGCGTCACCAGCGAGCCGGCCTGAGAGACATGCTCGCCCAGGACGTGCTTAAGCGCGGCGTCAAGCAGGTGGGTGGCGGTGTGGTTACGGCGCAGGAAGCCACGGCGCTCGGCGTCGAGCGCGGCGGTCACGGTAGCACCGACGGTCAGCGTGCCCTCGGCGGCGTGCGCAACGTGGGCATACAGGCCGTTGTGGTTCTTGGTATCGGAAACGGTCAGCGAAACGCCCTCGGCGGAAAGCTCGCCGGCGTCACCCTGCTGGCCGCCCATCTCGGCATAGAACGGGGTGCGGTCGAGCACGACCTCAACATCATCGCCCGCGGCAGCGGACTCGACGGACTCGCCGTTGCGCACGATGGCGACAACCTTGGCGCCTTCGATCACATCGTTGTCATAGCCGTCGAACTCGGTCGCAGCGACCTTGTCCGAAAGCTCGACCCACACATCGTTGAAGCTGCCCCAGGCGTCGCCCTTGGCATTGGCGCGAGCACGGGCCTTCTGGTCCTCCATGCAAGCGGTAAAGCCGTCCATGTCGACGTCGTGGCCGGCGGTGCCGGCGATCTCGACGGTCAGGTCGATGGGGAAACCAAAGGTGTCGTGCAGCTTAAAGGCGACATCGCCCGGGAGCACAGCGCCCTCGGCGAGCGCGGACAGGGCCTCGTCCAGGTAGACGCGGCCGTTGTCGAGCGTCGTGGAGAAGCGCTCCTCCTCAGAGGCGACGATACCCTTGACGAGTGCGACGTTCTTGAGCAGCTCGGGATAGGCCTCGCCCATCTGAGCGTTGACCTCGTCGATGAACTTGGTCAGGAAGGCACCCTCGATGCCCAGCAGGCGGCCGTGGAACACGGCACGGCGGAGCAGACGGCGAAGGACGTACTCGCGACCCTCGTTACCGGGCAGGATGCCGTCAGAGATCATAAAGTCGACGGCACGGGAGTGGTCGGCGATGATGCGCAGGGAGCGGCTGGCACCGGAGTAATCGTCGGCGTCATAGGTCTTGCCGCTGATCTCCTCGCCCAGCTTGATGAGGTGCTGCATCAAATCGCCGTCGTAGTTGGCGGTCTTGTGCTGCATGATGGCGGCCATGCGCTCCAGACCCATGCCCGTATCGAGGTTGCGGTGCGGCAGCTCCGGCATGGAGCCGTCCTCCTGGCGGTCGTACTGGGTAAACACGAGGTTCCAGAACTCAAGGAAGCGGTCGCAGTCGCAGCCGGGCTTGCAGTCGGGGCTGCCGCAACCGACCTCCTCGCCCATGTCAAAGTAGATCTCGGAGCACGGACCGCAGGGGCCGGTGGGGCCGGCAGCCCAGAAGTTGTCGTCCTCGCCCAGGCGGGAGATGTGGTCCTCGGCAACGCCCAGAGAACGCCACACGTCGTGGGTCTCGTCGTCCTCGGTAAAGACGGTAAAGTACAGGCGATCGAGCGGCAGCTTGAACTCCTTGGTGATGAGCTCGAAGGCCCAAGCGCAAGCCTGCTGCTTGGAGACGCCGCCAAAGGAGAAGTCACCGAGCATCTCGAAGAACGACAGGTGACGGCCGTCCTCGCCGATGCAGTCGATGTCGTTGGTGCGGACACACTTCTGGCAGGAGATCGCGCCGATCTCCTTCATGGTCTTCTTGCCCTGGTAGTACTCCTTAAACTGGTTCATGCCGGCGTTGGCAAGCAGCAGCGAGGGGTCGTCGGGAACAAGGGACGAAGAAGGATAGAGCTTAAGACCGCGCTCCTCAAAGAAGTTGAGGAACTTGGAGCGGATCTCGGCCGTAGTCATTGACGGGTAGTCAGCACTCATAGAGGGAATCTCCTCGGTTTCACATCGAAACAGTTCAAACGTAACGATATTACCATCCCGCCGCGCAAGTGCAAAAAAGAGGGCCGACATAAAGCCGACCCTACAGCGAAAGTGCACGTTATTTAGGAGTATGCGATGCATTGAAAAAGGCTACTATAGAATTACATATAAGATTCACCCGGAAGGAGCGATCGATGAAAAGCAAACGATTTGTCCTGAATGCACTTCTGGTTGTAGCACTTTTAGCGCTTTTGGCTTTCTCCTGCTGGTACGCAAACCAACCAGCATTTGGCTACGTATTGTATGCAGTAATGTCCGGCGATAAAGCCTATTACACTCTACGCGCAATTGACGTTCTCTTTTTCTATGTAGCCGGCCCCTTATCAATCGCTTTGCTCGCGTTTCTTGTCATTTACAACTTCAAGAACGCTAGCGGTGCCTATTTGGAATCCGAATCGTCCATGGAGCCGTCGATGCCGGTTTTGGTATCGTCGTCCGAGTTGGAGTCATCGTCCTTGGCGAAGGGATTCTTGAAAAAGCTCGTCGCATCGGGCTGCAGGCCCGAGAGCTTGATCCAGGGATTCTCGAGCTCGGGCTTGGGCATCGCCTGGGCCTCGGGCGCGGTCTCGTTGCCGATGAGCTCGGACTCGTAAATGAACGTATCGTCTCCAAGCGCGTCGTAGGCGGCGACCGGGTTGCCTCGGCATCGCGATATGGCGTGCCCTTAAATACAGCGCCGTCGTATGCCACGAGCTGGCGACCGGTCTCGTTCTCAAAGTAGTAGACGAAAATGCCCTTGAGGGCCGCGCACAGCGGAATGGCGATGACCATGCCGATGGGACCCATAAGTGCCGAACCAATAACGAGGGCCGTCAGGCTCATGATGGGATGCACCTGCACCGAACTCTGCATGACCTTGGGGGAAATGACGTTATCGGTGACGTTTTGAGCCACCATGGTCACAACGAGCGTCCACAACGCCAGCATGGGGCTGAACATAAAGCCGAGCACCCGTGGCGATCGCCGCGCTTACCCAGGGACCGACAACCGGGACCAAGTGCATGATGCCGGTAAAGATGGCCATGAGTGCCGCGTAGGGATGGCCAATGAGCGTAAAGCCGATAAAGGCGAGGATGCCACCGCAGATGGACGTCACGACCATGCCGCGCATATAACCGCCGACCGAGCGCGAAAGAATCGCGACCATAAAGCGGTACGAGGTCTCTTTTTCCTGTCCGATGATGGTACAGACCTCGTGGTGCATACGGGGATAATCGCAGGCAAGCCAGTAGGCAAGCACCAAACCCAGGAAGATTACGAACAGCTGCGAGGCCGTGTTGGTAATAAGCGGGAACACGCCGCGACCGAGCTCAGCGGCGATTTGCGATACGTACTTGGACGCCACAGTAACCAGCGAGGACAGATTATCGTCCAGGTACTCCTTGAGCGGCGTGTTGTTGAGCGTCTTAGCGTGCGAAATCATCTCGTTGAGATCACCGCCCGCAACGCGAAGCTGCTCAGGCAGACGGCTCAGGACTTCCATAATCTGACCGAGCAAAATAGGCGACAGGATACAGACGACACCAACGAGCGCGGCGACGACGACGATAAGCGCGATAAGCGAACCAATGCCACGGTTGACGCCGTGATGCTCGAGCCAGTTGGTGATCGGCGACATCACAAAAGCGATGATGGAACCGACAGCGAGAAACTCGATAACCGGCGCCAGGATGCCCATAAGGTTAAAGACGACGGCGGCGATGACGATGCAGCCGACGACAGCCCAAATGCGAAGCGTCAGAATACGGGTATCGCGCAGCGTGCGGTCGGTTTGTTGGGGGTGCTCACTCATGAACGAACCATAACTCCGTCGGGGTCAATCTTATCTTGAATCTTCTTAAGGGTACGGCGCAGCAGGCGCGAGACCTGCACCTGCGAGATTCCCAGCTTCTTTGCGATCTCGATCTGGGTCATGCCCTTCACAAAACGCAGCTCGATAACCTCGCGCTCGCGCGGCGAGAAATCACGGATGGCTTCCTCGATTACCAGGCGGTCATCGGTAAAATCGAGCTCGTTGTCGTCGTCGGCGTAGCGGTCGAGAATCGAGGGTGCATCGTCGGAATCGGACGCACCGGGAGCCTCGATAGGTACCGAGGTATAGGCCGAGGACGACTCCATGGCCTCCAGCACCTCGTCAACGGTCACGTCCAGGTACTCAGCGATTTCTTCGACCTTAGGCGAGCGCTGCAACTCGTTGGTAAGCTTGTCGGTAGCCTGGTTAACCTTGGCAGAAAGCTCCTGCAGACGGCGCGGCACGCGCACGCTCCACCCCTTGTCACGGAAGTGACGCTTGATCTCGCCCAGGATGGTAGGCGTGGCAAACGTGGTGAACTCGAGTCCGCGCTCGGGATCAAAGCGGTCGATTGCCTTGAGTAGACCCAGGTATCCGACCTGCATAAGGTCGTCAAGCGGCTCACCGCGGTTCTTAAATTTGTTGGCAAGAAACCTTACCAGGTTCATGTGGGACATGACGAGCTGCTCGCGTGCGTCCGGATCACCGGTCTCTTTGTAGCGACGAAACAGCTCGCGGGTTTTCTCCTTGTCCCAAGCGGTCTTACCGCTCCGGGAACGTTCGGTCATATTAGATATCCGCCTTGAGATCGAGGGAAAGCGTCAGGGGCGCCTCAGTCTTTTCATAGGAATCGCACACGCTCGCCAAAATGAGCTCGGCATACACGGCAGCCTGGTCATCCTCATCGACAGTCGCCTGGTCACCAAAGGTAAAAGTCATGCCCACGTGAGATTCGTCGACGTCGAATATGATCGAGATGTCGTCGGAATCAACAGCCGTGCAGCCAAAGATAAAGGCTTCCTCGGCAGCCATACGGATGTCCTCGATGCGATCAACGGACATGGAGCACAGCGCACCGACATTGGCAGCCGTCATACGTACGAGGCGTGCCAGACGCGGATCCCCGGCAACAGTCAGCGTGATGGGGCAAGTTGCTTCGCTACTCATCGCAGGACTCCTCGGAGGTCTCGGCGGGGGTGTAGGTGTAATACTGGGCTGCTTTAGCAGCAGGCTTCTGTGCACCATCGTCACCAGCAGCGGCATCGTCCCCGGCTTCGCCAATCAGGACACGCTCGGTCGGCTGCTCGGTTTCGGCGGCAGCGGAAAGCTTGCGCTCGGCGTCGGTCGCGGGAGCCTTCACCTTGTTAAAGAGTTTCTGAACGGCACCGGCCGCAGAGTCGGTCATGCTCGACACAGCATTGCTGGCCTCGGCCATGCTGCCCGTAACCTCGGAAATGTCGCGGACAACCGCCTCAACCTCGACGAGGTTGGAGGTAAGGGCATCAACTGCCGTCTTGCTCGACTTGAGGAGCGGCTCAACCTGCGCCAGCGCGGGGGTGAGCTCATCGACAGCGCCATCGAGCTTTGCCACCACAGGCTGCGCCTCGGCGATGGTGTTGTTAAGGTCGCTCACGGTCTTATCGAGCGAATCAACGACGGTGCGGGTCTTTCGCAGTGTGAGCGCGAGCTCGATAACAGCCCACACACCGGCGACGGCGAGCAGCAACAGGGCGATTTGAATGGGACTCATACAAGCCTCCCGAAGGAATCGAAATACAGACGCTGTTCATAGTACCCAAAGAAGGGGAAAGATACCCAAAGGGAATGTGCGAGGTCCCAAGGACCTACTTGGCGCTCTGCCGCTACGATCGCGCTCGCTTTGCTCTACACGCCACTCTTCCCAGCCGCGGCCGGCAGGCTGCCAAAACGCACCGCGCTCCAGCCCCTCGGGCAAATAGCGCTGATCGACCCAGCCTTCGGGATAATCATGCGGATACTTATACACACCGTATTCGTCGCTGCCCGGCCGATGACGGTCGCGCAGATAGCTCGGCACCTCGCGCAGCCCACTTGAATGGATATCGGCCAACGCCGCATCGATCGAAGCCTCGCACGCGTTGGATTTTGGCGCCAGGCACACATAGAGTGCAGCCTGAGCCAGGTTAATGCGACACTCGGGATAGCCAATGACCTCGGCAGACTTAAACGCGGCATGTGCCACCAAAAGTGCCTGCGGGTCGGCGTTGCCAACATCCTCAGAAGCCTGAATCATAATACGACGAGCGATAAACTTGGGGTCCTCCCCCGCGTCGATCATGCGCGCGAGCCAATAGATCGTGGCATCGGGATCGCTACCGCGCATAGACTTAATAAACGCACTGATGATGTCGTAGTGCATGTCGCCGTTTTTGTCGTACGAAAAGCCACGACGCGGTTGGCAATCTTTACATCATCCACGGTAATGGGATAACGCTCTCCCGCCGCCGGCGCTGGCGTACCCTCGGTATCGGGACGCGTGACGGCAATCTCGCTCGCAAGCTCGAGTGTCGTGAGCGCCGAGCGAGCGTCACCCGCTGCCAGCGTGCAGATGGTCTTAACCGTATCCTCATCGGCCGAGAACTTGCCGTTCAAACCCTGCGGCGCCTCGAGCGCACGCTCGATAAGCATGGCAATATCATCGTCCTTGAGGTGCTCAAGCTCCACCACGCGACCGCGCGAGAGCAACGCCGAGTTGACCTCGAAGTACGGATTCTCCGTCGTGGCGCCAATCATAATGACGGTACGGTTCTCAACTGCATGCAGCAGGGCATCCTGCTGCGACTTGGAAAAGCGGTGAATCTCATCGATAAAAAGAATGGTGCGGCGGTCGTACGTATTCAGGCGCGTCTTAGCCTCGTCGATCACGCGACGAAGATCCTTTACGGTGCCCGTCACAGCGCTGACCTCGACAAACTCGCTCTTAGTATGGTTGGCGATAATATGTGCCAGCGTCGTCTTGCCCGTACCGGCCGGCCCATACAAAATCACACTCGACAGCACGTCGTGCTCAATCGCGGCACGCAACCACGAACCCTTACCGACGGCCTTTTGCTGGCCCACATACTCGTCGAGCGAATTGGGCCGCATGCGCACCGCAAGCGGCGCATTCTGAAAGGAACGCTCGCGCGTCGAAGCAGAAAAAAGGTCGTCCATAGCCATCCCGTGCGTCAATCAAAAACGTTTTCCACCAACAGTATACCGAATAAATACGAACTACCGTTCGTTAATATAGGTACGGTGCGGAAACTTCAATCCCGGGAACAGCTTGCTCGTAAGCTCGCAGAAATAGCCGTCCGTCATGCTCGCGATGTAATCCACCACCGCTTGATCCTTGTCGTCCTGCCAGGCATAGGTGCGATCGTAGTAGAAAAGCTGCCGCTCAATGCGAGAAATGTGGTGCTTAAAGATATACGAAGACTCGTCGCCTTCGTTTATATCCTGCAGGCAACGGTCGTAGAGCTTTTCGAAGGCCTCGCGCAGCTCCGCTTCGGAGTCGCCTTCAATGCCGCCCTTGCTATAGATCTTCTCGTAGTTCTCGCGCTTGGCTCGGCGGATCTCCTCAAACAGGTCCTCGCTCATCTCGATGCGTGGCTTACCATAGCTGTGCTCGACGATATCGATGGAGGCATGCGTAAGGATCCAGCTGTTGTATGCCCCGCCCAGGTCATCGTCAAAGGCGTCGGGTGACAGCAGACCCGCCGAAATGGCGTCTTGGCGATCGCGCCCCACGTAGGCAAGGATATCCGAGATGCGAACCACGCAGCCCTCGAGCGTCATGGGGCGCAGGTGCTCAATTGCGCTGTAACCTGTGGCAATGCAATCCTCAACCGTAAGGTCGAACTGGTCAAAGGAGCTCATGTCCGAAAGCTCAAACACACGCTGTTCGTACTCACCGTTGTGGCATAGCACGCCGTCGAGCGTCTGGAGCGACACGTTGCGGCCGTACAGCGCGTCGAGCACGCGGACCGACTGCACGTTATGGAAAAAATAACGACCCGTGCGCTCGTGATAGATATCGTTGAGGAATCGCTCACCGGCATGGCCAAAGGGCGTGTGGCCCAAGTCGTGGCCTAAGCAATCGCCTCGATCAGATCGCAGTTGAGCCCCAGGCACGTCCGATATCGCGCGCGATGCGCGAAACAAGCTGCACGTGCAGGCCGCGACGCGACAGGTCGTCGTTGCTGCGAAAACTAAAGACCTGCGTTTTGCCTGCATAACGGGTGTATGCGGGCAGATGCAAAATCTTTTCGGTATCGCGCATAAATGCCGGACGCATGAACGTGCCCACATCTGCGGCTCGATCGAAGCGTCGAATGACCTGGTCGTCACCACATCGATAGGGATTAACGACACCTGAGCCGCGGTCGGCGGCGATACGCCCGACCAACTCGGGCGACAACGCCGCGGGAATGCGATCCATACGCGCCTTAATGGCGGCTGTCTGTTGATTGGTTGCCATGGCATGCTCCTTAAAAAGGGCGCGCAAACGGTTACAGCGTACTACCCACAACCTCGATTATGGCAAATATCGGCACCAAAAACGGCAGCAATGGCAGGGAGCGCGATTTTGCGATGAGACAGGCGGCGGCAAGGGCCAGGAGCGCAGCCGCAAACGCGACGATACCACCCAAGGGATCGAAGGTACAAAGGGCAAAGAGCGCCTTGGCGTCCCCCATACCAATGCCGGGAGCGTGGCGAACACGACGCCAGAGCGACTCAGTAAGCATAAGGCAAGGTAGGCGATGGCAGCAAGACCGGCATGGTCAAGCGCCGTGTTAACGCCCTTGTCGAGCCAAACGCCTGCAAACGCCGCCACCGCACACGCGCCGGCAAGCTGATTGGGAAACCGTCGCTCACGGGCATCAATCGCCGCGCCGGCAAAGATGCAAATCCAAAACGGAATATAGACCATCTAACACCTCCTTGGGCAGCAGCTCAAACGCAAAAACCACCACAAAGGTGCCTGTCCCCTTTGTGGTGGTTTTGATCGTGGTTATTTGGCGCCTTGCATGACCTCGTCAAGGGTAACGCTCACGGCGTGCTGCGTCGGCACCCAGTCGACCTTCAAGAACAGTGCTGCCACCGTAATGGGGATATAGCTGAACATAAAGATCGGGAAGGTAAACAGGTTGGTCACCAGACGCCACTTTTGCGCGCAGTGAATGTGCTTGTACTCAAAGATGGTCGTGAGCAGCGCCAGGATAAAGAACGTCTGATACATCATGGCGAAGGTCATAATGAGAGAAGCGGCACACGCCTGCATCTCAACCTCGGTGGCCAGGAAGCCGTGCGAAAGACCGCCCACAATCAGGAACGTGGCATTGGCGAGCATCGAGATCAGAGATAGCAACATACCCGGGGCGATCGTCATAAACATGTCATAGGCGGCAAAGCGATGGTAGCGAAAGGTCGATTTGACCAGGTGCTTACCATACGTAAAGAACACCTGGTAGAAGCCCTTGGTCCAGCGCATACGCTGCTTCCAGGAAGCCTTAAACGTCACGGGCTGTTCGTCAAAGAACTCCGCCGGTGCATAGCCAATGCGAATGCCGTGAATGGCGCAGAACGTGGTGAACTGAATATCCTCGGTCAGCGTATGGAACTGCCAACCGTGCATGCCCTCGATCACGCTCGCCGAGATAAGGTAACCCGAACCCGAGACAGCGCAGGACGTCTTGCAGATATTACGCGCGTTGTTGAGAAAGCGCGCCTCTCGCAGATACCACGTAGCATTAGCCGCCGAGATCCACGAGCTGCCGAAGTTCTTGGAGTTGCGATAGCTCGTGACCACATGGAAGCCCTGATCAAAGGCATCGTTCATCTTGGAGACGTAATCGCGGGCGATGACGTTATCGGCATCGAAGATAAAGTAGCCTTCAAACGTATCGGGATACTCGTTAAGGATGCGGTCGAAGCCAAAGTCCATGACCCAGCTCTTGCCCTTGCGGGCAAGGTCATTGCGCTCATAAACGACAGCGCCCGCCTCGCGCGCGAGCTGCGCCGTGTTGTCGGTGCAGGCGTCGGCGACCACAAAGACCTCGATAAGCTCGGACGGATAATCCTGGTCCTTGATGGAGCGAACGAGGTTGGCGATCACAGCCTCCTCGTTATGCGCCGCGATAAAGAAGGCATAGCGGTGGAGTTTTTTGGCCTTGGGAGGCGCGACCTCGCCACGAAGAGCGCCGATGACAAAGAAGACCACCTGGTACAGAAAGCAGACCGTGAGCAGCGTGACGACAATCTGGTTGAAGATCACGATGGGTGTGTTGGTTTGTAAAAAGGCGAGCATGCAGGCTCCCAGCAACGCGTTACGTAAACAATCGTATATCTTACCGCAGGCTTACCGAGTTCAAGAAACCACCTAATTCTGGCTAGGCTTCGAGCAGACCGAGCTGCGGGACAATTTCGTCACCGGCGGCAGTGCGGCCGAGCGAACGCGGGGCCAGGTCATCCAGAACCGCGGCAAGGTCCCACGCAGCTCATCACGCACTCAATGCGCTCTCCCGTCACGGGATGGTCGAACGCCACACGCCAGGAATGAAGGAACTGCCTGGTCAGACCCTGATCGCGCGCGCGTCGCACTTGCCGTAGAGCGGATCGCCCACGCAGGCGTGGTTGATATGGCGCATGTGCACGCGAATCTGATGCGTGCGGCCCGTAAACAAGTGGCACTCGACGAGCGTATAGCCGTCGTCAAAACGCGTGGAATCAAAGCGCTCGAGCACCTTAAAAGTCGTGATGGCCTGGCGCGCAAAGGGTCATCGGAAACCGCCATCTTCACGCGGTCGCGCGTCGACCGGGCAATACCGGTGTTGACAGTGCCCTCATCCATGGCGATGTGCCCGTGAACGAGCGTGATATAGCGACGGTCGAGCGTGCGCGTGCGGATGAGATTTTGAAGCGCGCGCTGGGTGTCGTCGTCTTTTGCCGCGAGCATAAGCCCGAGGTATCGCGATCCAGGCGATGCACGATGCCGGGGCGGTCCTCACCCTGCACGGTACCAAGATGATCGATGCCGCAGTGGTAGACCAGAGCGTTCGCAAGGGTGCCGCTCTCGTGGCCGTGGGCGGGATGGCACACCAGGCCGCGCTGCTTGGAGAGCACGATGAGGTAGTCGTCCTCGTAGCGGATATCGAGGGGAATGGCCTCGGGAATCACGTCGGTCGGATCGTGCGGCTCGGGCAAGTCGACCGAGATGCGGTCGCCGGCGCGCACAGCATACTTTTTTGACAGGCAGGTCTCGCCGTTGACGGCAACGGCGCCTCCCTCGATCAGATGCGCGCAGGCAGAGCGTGTGGGACAGCCATCGTTGGCGCCCAGATAGGCGTCAAGACGCTGACCAGCGGAATCGTCGGCAACGAGAATATGGATGTCGGCCATTAGCGCTCATTCCTTTCGCGAATCTTGCGGGCACGCTCCCCACGCTGCTTGGCTTTGCGTTTGGCGCGAGCCTCATCACGAGCGTTGAGTTCGGCGGTCGCATCGACCTCGCGAGCGGCGGGGCTCAAGAACATGTAACCGATGAGCGCCAGCACGACGCCGACCGTAATGCCGATATCGGCTACATTAAAAACGGGGAAGTCGATGAAGGTGGTGGCAATAAAATCGGTCACGAAGCCCATGGTCAGGCGATCGATAGCGTTGCCGACGGCGCCGCCCGCAACCATGGCCATGCCCACAACCTCAAAATGGGCGAGCTGGGGTGCACGAACGAGGTACAAGGCAATAGCGATAATGACTGCCAACGCCAGCACGGCAAACGCGATGCCATGCCCCTCGCCCATGCTAAAGGCGGCTCCGATATTGCGAACAAACAGAAAATCGATCACGCCGGGGATAACGGTCACATGCAGAGCATCGCCCACGGCACGAACCGCAAGCTTGGTCAGCTGGTCAACAAGCAACACAACGAGCGCTACCCCACCAGCAACACCTAACCGCCAACGCAAAGGCGGCGTCATATCCGCACCACGACCCAAAGAAATCCCCTACCCTCAAGAACAATCGAATTCCGTTTAACGCAGTAGATAATCATACATTGACGCAAGCAAGAAGCGACAAATCTCCCAAGAACGGAAACACCGCAGGTAGAGCATAAATGAGCGAGCAGGTCGCATTTGAGACAAGGTGACGTGAAATGAAAGGGCGCTGACCTTTCGGTCGCGCCCTTGAAATTGAACGTCAGATTGTCCAAATGCGGCCCGCGCAGCGTCGGTAGGTTACGGCGTTCTACGAACGCCGTAACCTACAAAGCGTCGGCGCAGCGCTTGCAGATATGCGCGTGGCCGTTGTACTCGCCGACGGTGGTGCGATAGTTCCAGCAACGGTCGCAGCACTCGCCCTCGGCAGCCTCAATAGCAACGGAAAGCTCGTCGCCCTGGGTCAGCTCAACATCGGAGACGATGTAGAACTCGGCCAGGTCGACGGCTTTGTCACCGGTCAGCAGCGCGTACATCTCGGCGGGAACGACCGCCTTGACGCGGACCTGCTGGCTCTTGGTGAAGGTGCCAGCGGAACGGGCATCCTCAAGGGCCTTGGTCACGGCGCTACGGAGCTCGAGCGAAGCCTCGAGCACGCCCTCAAACTCATTGGCCTCGTCGACCGTGATAGGCGACTTGTACCAATCGAGCAGCGCGGCGTACTTCTGGTGATCGACGCAGCCGGCGGGCGCATAGGCCATGGCCTCGTCGACCGTGTAGGACAGGATCGGCTGCAGGTCGCGCATGAGCATCGAGAAGAGCTCGGCCAGCACGGTTTGGGCGCTGCGGCGCTCGAGAGAGCCGGGCTTCTCGCAGTACAGACGGTCCTTCAGGGCGTCGAGATACACGTTGGAGAGCTCGGTAACCACAAAGTCGTAAAGCGCACGGTAGGCGCGCGGGAACTCGTAGCTGGCGTAGGCATCGTCGACCTCGGCCTGGACCTGGGTCAGGCGGGCAACCATGAGCTTGTCGAGCGGCAGCAGGTCGGCAAAGGCGACGCCGTCGGTCTCGGGCTCAAACTGACCCTCGAGCTCGGAGAGCAGGAAGCGCAGCGTGTTGCGGAAACGACGGTAGGCATCGGACGTACGAGCAAGGATCTCGTGTCGATGGACACGTCGGAGCTGGTATCGACCGAGGCGACCCACAGACGGATGATGTCGGCGCCCATCTCGTCACAGACCTTGTTGGGGTCGATGACGTTGCCGAGCGACTTGGACATCTTGCGGCCCTGGCCGTCGAGCGTGAAGCCCTGCGAGACGACTGCCTTGTACGGAGCGTGACCGTTGGCACCCACCGAGGTCAGCAGCGAGCTCTGGAACCAACCGCGGTGCTGGTCGGAGCCCTCGAGATACACGTCAGCCGGGTACTCAAGCTCGGGGCGATACTCGCATACGGCCTTCCAAGACACGCCGGAGTCCCACCACACGTCGAGGATGTCCTTATCGGCCTTGAGGTGATGGCCGCCGCACTTGGGGCAGACGCAGGCCTCGCCAGGTAGCTCTCGGGAGCGTCGGTGAACCAGGCGTCGGAGCCCCTCTCATGGAAGAGCTTGATGACGGCGTCGAGCGTGGCATCGTTCATGACCTTCTCGCCGCAGTCGGCGCAGGTGTAGCTGGGGATAGGCACGCCCCAGTTGCGCTGACGGCTGATGCACCAGTCGGGACGCTGCTCGACCATGGCACCGATGCGGTTGGCCGCGTGGGCCGGATACCACTTGACGTTCTCGCGGACCTCTTTGCCAGCCTGCTCGCGCAAACCGGTCTTGTCCATCGAGACAAACCACTGGTCAGTAGCACGGAAGAGCACCGGGTGCTTGCAGCGCCAGCAGTGCGGATAGCTGTGCGTGATCTTCTTCTCGAGGACCAGGGTGCCGCGCTCGCGCAGGAACTCGATGATATGCGGGTTGGCCTCATCGGTATCCATACCGCTGAAGGGACACCGGTGCCAAACTCCTCGCCGGTGTAGAACTTGCCGTCGTCATCGACCGGCATGCAGATGTCGGTGATGCCTTCCTTGAGGCAGGCGAAGTAGTCGTCGACGCCGTGGCCGGGCGAGTTGTGGACGATACCGGTACCGTCATCGACACCGACGTAGTCGGCCAGGAGCGCCACGCCTCAACACCGTCAAAGATCGGCTGCTTGTAGTGGATGTGGTGGAACGTCTCGGCGGGAACCACATAGGGCTCGCCGTCGACCATGACCGGGGTGTACTCCCAGCCAAACTCCTCGCAGCACTTGGGAGCCAGGTCCTCGAGCATGACCTCGGCACGGCCATCGTGCTCAACGGCGACATAGGCGGCGCCGGGCTTAAGGGAAACGGCCTGGTCAGAGGGGATGGTCCACGGCGTGGTCGTCCAGATGATAAAGTCGACCGGGCCGTCGAAGTTCTCGAGGCCGGCGGGCTTGGAGGTCATCTCAAAGCGCACGAAGATGGAGGGGCTCGTCTCGTCGGAGTACTCAATCTCGGCCTCGGCCAGCGCGGTGTGGCAGTGCTTGCACCAGTGAACCGGCTTGTGGCCGCGATAGATCATGCCCTTATCGAACATGGCCTTGAAGACCTCGATGTCGGCGGCATCGTGCTGGTGATAGAGCGTCAGATAGGGGTTATCCCAGTCGCCGAGCACGCCCAGACGACGGAAACCGGCCTTCTGCAGCTCGATGTTCTCGACAGCGAACTCGTTGCAGAGCTCACGAATCTTGGCCGTGGGGGTCTGGTTGAACTTCTCGGTGCCGAGCTTCTCCTCGACCTTGTGCTCGATCGGCTGACCATGGCAGTCCCAACCGGGACATAGGGAACCTCATAGCCCTGCATCATCCAGTAGCGGTTGATCATGTCCTTGGAGATCTTGTTCATGGCGTGGCCGATGTGGATCGGGCCGTTGGCGTACGGAGGACCGTCGTGCAGCACGAACTTCTTGTGACCCTCGTTCTTCTTCAGAACCTGCTCGTAGACCTTGTTGTCCTGCCAGTCCTTGAGTCGCTTGGGCTCGGACTTGGAAAGACCGGCACGCATGGGAAAACCGGTCTTGGGCAGATTCATCGTCTGCTTGTACTCGTTTGCCACGGTACCCCTTTCATGTCGTGGGCGCGCACGCCCTCTGGGCACCAAAAAAAGCGCCCGTCCCTGCAAGCTGGGACGAAGCGCCACAAAACGGGCTGTGCGCCCGCAAAAGCTCTTCGCTTAACCACCCAGCTTAGATGCCCTCGCCCGCTTCTAGCGCGCTCGCATCCGTTACTCGGCTGGCCTGTATCGACGACCATCTCGGCGATATCTACTAAGACGTGCCTGTGCGGCACGTCCGTTGGGACCGCAGCTCCGGGGTGATTTTCATCGGTCGCATGCACGGGTTCTCAGCGCTCCCCGCTCTCTGTAGCATGCGGATGGCCGACTACTCATCCCCATCAACGCTTATGCGGAGTATGCTAGCACGTTCCTCGCCAGCGAAAAACCCTCAACACTGGTTTTATACGTTCGAAATTTCTCGCTATTACAGCCCTGCTCTAGGAGCAAAATACCTGAAAGCACTCTATCGAACGAAAGAAGGTTGCTATGCGCACGATTGGAATGAGCGACTACACCGTTGGCGAGGATTGCTTTGACGAGCTGCCCGCCGCACTGGCGGAGTACGGCGCGACAAAGGTCGCGATCATCGGTGGCAAGCGGGCACTGGCCGCAGCGCTTCCCGGTATCGAAGCTGCGCTGGCAGGTACCGACGTCGAGATTCTGGAGACGCGCGTCTACGGTACCAACAGTACGCGTGCCAATATCGCCAAGGTCGTGAACTCCCCTGCCTGCCAGGAAGCCGACGTGCTCATTGCCTGTGGCGGCGGCAAGGCGCTCGATACCATGAAGACGGCGGCCATCGAGCTCAAGAAGATCGTCTTCACCGTCCCGACGATTTGTTCCAACTGCTCCGCCGCGACCGCCATTGCCGTTGTCTACAACGACGACGGCTCGCTCGAGGGCTATTCGTACCCCAACCGCCCCGCTCACATCTTCATCAACCCCAAGATCATCGCCGAGGCACCGGCAGAATACTTCTGGGCCGGCGTGGGCGATGCCCTGTCTAAGCAGCCCGAGGTCGAGTACGCCACGAGCGCCGGCAACCTGGAGCACACCGCCGGTCTTGGCCTGGCACTCGCCCACACCTGCTCCGAGCCGCTATTTACCTATGGCGTCCAGGGTCTTGAGGACGTGCGCCAGAACCTGTCGAGCGAGGCCGTCAAGCAGATCGCGCTCGATATCGTGGTCAACACGGGCTATGTCTCAAACCTGACCAACCAGAACGATTACTACTACAACTCAAGTGTGGCGCACGCGTTCTACAACGCCACCTGCAGCATTCCGCGTGAGGGCACCTACCTGCATGGCGAGGTCGTGAGTCTGGGCGTGCTGGTGCTGTTTGCCTACACGGGCGATACCGAGAACCTTGAGCGCTACGCAGCCTTTAACAAGGAGATGGGGCTGCCCGTGACGCTTGAGCAGGTCGGGCTTTCCGAGTCCGATATCCCGGCCCTGTGCGAGTACGCGCACGCCACCAACGAGTGGAAGCAAGGCAATCCGGAGCCCTTCACCGACGAGAAGTTCGCCGCCGCCATCAAGGCGCCAACGCCTACGGCCACACGCTCTAGTTCTAGGCCAAAACCACCACAAAGGGGATATCCTGCCTTTTATTTTGCGGGATCAAGGTCGCTTTATGCGAACTTGATTGCCACTTATATGGCACATTGATGGCAATTGCTTCGTACGTGCATACCGGGAGCCTGTACACCTCTGGCAAGGCGTAACACACTAGACTTTGTTCCAAAGTCCGTGTGCCAAGGGGGCAGGCCCCTTAGAATTCCTGTGGAGTGTGTACGCACGTACGCAGGAAAACGGCAAAATTTCGCTATATCAGGGCGTTCTTTCATTGGAGAGTATGGTATACACGGCTTAGTTCAACAAATAAGAATTTATATATAAAGGAGAATATTGATGAAACTGTTTTTATGTTCTCACTTTTCAAGTGTAGGAAGTCTGATAAAGGAAGAAATTGAAAATAAAAAAGTCGCATTTATTCCAACAGCTTCGCTGCGTGAAGACTACACCGGTTATGTCGGCTCGGCTCGAAAATTATTCAAAAAGTTGGGAGCAATCGTAACTGAAATTGATATTTCAACGGAGGCTTATTCAACGATACAGTCTCTTTTTGAAGATGCAGATGTGATCTATTTTACCGGCGGAAATTCTTTTTTCCTTATAGACCAGCTCCGTAAAACGGGAACGGATGAGCTGTTGAAGAAAGAATTGGCAAAGGGAAAACTGATGATTGGTGAATCGGCAGGTGCGATTGTATGCGCTCCAAGCATCCAATATATCGAGCAAATGGATGAAAAGCCGGAGGACTACTCACAAGAAGATGATTCAGGGCTTAATTTGATTGATTTCTATGTTCTTCCGCATTATCTAACAGCACCATTTAAGAAAGTTACCGAGATAATAATGACTGAGTTTTCGGATTTGAATCTATGCCCAATTAACAACCGTCAGGGAATTGTAATTGATGGTGAAGGTTCAAAGGTTATTTGCAAAGACTAATTTAAAATTCCAGTTTGCTGCACTCGTTCCTAGCAGGGTTTGGGGCAGGAGGGGCGCAAGAGACGGGAAGGCCGTGTGCGCGTTCCTGCGCGAGGGCCGCGGGGAGGGGCTGCCTGGGTACGGCGCCTGTCAACTCGGTCTACGTCTTTGATGACCGGGTCGTACTCAATATCATCTTCACGGATGATGCCAAAACGGTCACCCGTGGGGAAGTGTTGGGTTCGAGTGCTATGGACAATCTTCCAGCATGCTGGGATCGAACTCGCTAGCCGGAATCACACGGTACCCGTGGCGCAGCAGCAGATCGACAAAAACACCGTTGCCCGCGGTGAGCGTACCGCTAAAGGTGCCATCGTAGACGCGACTCGCACCGCACGAGGGGCTACGGTCCTGCAAGACGCACGCAGCGATCTCGGACGGGCCGCCCGCCTGCTCGCACATATCGAGCGCACGTTGGCACCCAGGCGAAACTCGCGATCGACCGAGATGCCCTCGCAGGTACGGACCTCGCCGTTCACAATCTCGAACGACTTGCGCGGCGTGGGCAGGCCGCCAAAGACCTCAGGGCACACCAAGAGTACCTCGGTCCCCGTGCATTCGCACGCTTCGACCAGCTCGCGATGGTAGTTATCGAGCCCGTTATACTTGCAGCTCTCGCCCATCAAGCAGGCACTTACCACGATCTTCATATTCAACTCTCCCCACGCAAAACGCCCCATTTGAGATGGACACTCAAATGGGCGATAGACACTGCGCAACCAGTATTACTGCTGCTTTGGCATCAGCGGATTCTCGCGCGTGAGGAGATTCATAAACTCCTCGCCCGTGATCGTCTCCTTCTTGTACAGATAACGAGCCAGCTCGTGGAGCTTAAACTTGTTTTCCTTCAGGATCTGCAGGGCGCGGTCGTGCGCATCCTCGATCAGCTTGGCGACAATTGCATCCACGCGCTCGGCCGTACCGGGGGCGCAAGTGAGCGACGTATCCTGGTTGAGGTACGCGTTCTGGACAGTACCGAGCGCCATCATGCCAAACTCGTCGGACATACCAAAGCGCGTCACCATGTTGCGGGCGAGCTTGGTGGCCTGCTCGATGTCGTTGGCCGCACCGGTCGTCATCTCGCCAAAGATGAGCTCCTCGGCTGCACGGCCACCGCAGTAGACGGCGAGCTTGTCCAGCACCTCCTGGCGCGTCGTCAGGAAGCGCTCGTCCTCCTCGACCTGCATGGTGTAGCCAGAGCGCCGCTCGTACGGGGGACGATGGTGATCTTAGTGACCGGCGCAGAGCCCTTCTGGCGGGCGGCAACGATGGCATGGCCGATCTCGTGGTAAGAAACGACCTGCTTCTCGTGATCGGACAGCACCGTGGACTTGCGCTGCTGACCGGCGATGACAACCTCCACCGACTCCTCAAAGTCATCCTGCGTGGCGCGCTTGCGACCCTCGCGGACGGCACGTAGGGCGCCCTCGTTGATGATGTTGGCAAGGTCGGCGCCCGAGGCACCGGGCGTGGCGCGGGCAATCGCGGTCAGGTCGATCGGCGGCTGCGTCTTCACGCTCTTGGCATGCAACTCAAGAATGTTCTTACGGCCGGTTAGGTCGGGTAGCTCAACGGGGATGCGACGGTCAAAACGACCGGGGCGCAGCAGAGCGGGATCGAGCTGTCGGGACGGTTGGTAGCAGCGAGGACGACGATACCTTGTGGTTATCGAAGCCATCCATCTCGGTCAGCAGCTGGTTGAGCGTCTGCTCGCGCTCGTCGTTGCCGCTAAAGCCGCCGCCGTCACGCTTTTTGCCGATCGTATCGATCTCGTCGATGAACACGATGCACGGGGCCTTTTCCTTGGCCTGCTTAAACAGATCGCGTACCTTGGCGGCGCCACGGCCGACAAACATTTCGACAAACTCAGAACCTGAAATGCTAAAGAACGGCACGCCCGCCTCGCCGGCAACGGCCTTGGCAAGCAGGGTCTTACCAGTACCCGGAGGGCCGACAAGAAGAGCACCGCGCGGCAGCTTGGCGCCGATCTCCTCGTAGCGCTGCGGCTTCTCCAGAAAGTCGACGACCTCCTTGAGAGACTCCTTGGCTTCTTCCTGGCCGGCGACGTCCTTAAAGGTCACGCCACGTCCTTGGAGGCGATCACGCGAGCGCCGGACTTGCCCAGTCCGCCGCCGCCAAAACCGCCGCCACCAAGTTCATCGACGGGCCGTCATCGCCCATGGCCTTCTTCATGCGGCGGTTGAGCCACCAGCCGATCAAGAAGAAGATCGCATGGGAAGGATGAGCGTGAGCAGGTAGTAGGTCATCAGACCCGAGTTCTTATCGGGAACGACCGACTCAAGCGAGGCGCCAGATTCAAGCACGCGATCGGTAAAACCCGCATCATTCGGCACGCCGGTCGTCTTGTAGCGATATTCTCATCCTCGCCCTTTTTAGTGTAATAAATGGTGTAATCGTCCGTGTTGTATTCGACCTTGTCGACGCTCTTCTTATCGAGCGCTTTGACAAACGTCGAGTAATCGGTCTTCGTAATCTGCTGCGTGTGACCGATGTTGGGGAACAGAACGGTCGAGAGCACGAGGTAGACGACGAAGGCGATGAGCACGTAGAGGATCATATTCCGTCTACGTTTGTTGTCATCCATCTCCATCTGCTTGAACTCCATCTACTGGGGTTGATAATGCTATCTAGAATACCCAACCCAGACGGCGATAAACCGACGCCGGGTACGAAAGGACAGAGATGGCATCACTGGAAGTCGGCAAGGTTCAAATCTATACGGGCGACGGCAAGGGCAAGACGACGGCTGCGCTGGGGCTCGCGCTGCGCGCCACAGGTTATGGGCTCGACGTACTCATGCTGCAGTTTGCCAAGAAGCTACACTGCGCCGAACACGATGCCGCGCCGCGCCTGGGACTGCGCATTGTACAGGCCGACCGTGAGACACCCGAGGCTTGCGCCGAGCAGATCATGGAACTTGCACGCGAACAGATCTCGCAGGTCGACGTGCTCATCCTGGATGAGCTAGGAGAAGCCATGCGCCGCGGCTTCGTGACGCGCAAGGATGTCGAAGCGTTGATCGCGATAAAGCCCGCCACCACGGAGCTCGTGCTCACCGGCCGAGGTCTGCTGCCACTGGCCGATCTTGCCGACCTGGTCACCGAAATGCGCCCCATCAAACACTACTTCGACGAAGGCCTCCTAGCCCGCCAAGGCATCGAATACTAATGATCCAAAGGGGACGGAGAAACGGATCAATTCGCCTTATCGCCGGGCCCAGGATCCGTTTTCCTCCGTCCCCTACGGATCATTAGGCGGTGGCGCGGCCGAGCCAGTTGCCGCTGTGGTGGTAGATGGTAAACATCGTGGCCGTGATGAGCCAAGTTACGGGGTAAACCAGCAGCAGGTGCTCAAGAGACGGATCAAACGGCATGATCGCAAACACCCAGATCACCCTGAGCACGACGGTGCCAAAAATCGTGAGTAGCATGGGCTGCAAGCTCACGCCGGCACCGCGAATGGAGCCCGACGCGTTTTCGATAATCGAGAAAATCGCGTAGAACGGCGCGATGAAATGAAGAATCGTCGTGGTGTACGCCGAAATCGAAGCATCGTCGACAAACAGACGCGACAACGGACCCGAGAACACCAGCAGCACGGCTGACAGGCCACCAATGAGCATAAACGACAGCACGAGCGACGTATGGTAGCCCTTGCGCATGCGCTCGTAGTTGCGCGCGCCAAAGTTCTGTGCCGAGAACGTGGTGATCGACACGCCGAGCGCCTCGGTAACCATCCAGACAATGCCATCTAAGCGGCCCGAAAGACCCCACGCCGTAGTGACATCGGCGCCAAACGAGTTGACCGACACCTGAATCAAAACGTTGGAAATCGAATACGCAGCAGACTGAAAGCCAAGCGGCAGACCACACGAGATCATGCTCTTACAAATGCCAGGATCAATGCCAAGTTTGGACAATGAAAGCCGCCACGCACCCGGTGCGTGCATCATGCGAATCACGATCATCGTGGCGTTGGAGCAAATGGTCAGCGCCACCGCGATGCCGCAGCCCAGAGCCTCCATATGAAGCACGGCAACGAAGATGACGTCCAGCGCCGCATTAACAAGGCAGCCGGAAGCGATGATCACAGCAGGACGCGTGTGTCGCCCACGGCGCGCAGCAGTGCCGTTCCCATATTGAGCAGCAGTGCCGCAACCATGGCGGCAAAATAGCAACGAGCATAGGCCACGCCCTCGGCCAATAGTTCATGCGGCGTGTTCATAAGTACCAGCATGGGCTCAACGAACACTATGCAAGAATCGAGAAAACGATACCGCCCACCAGCGCGAGCGTCATGGCCGTATGGACCGAACGACTCAATCGCTCATCATCGTGCTGGCCAAAATACTGACCGGTAATGACCGCGCAGCCGGCGCCGACGCCAACGCAAAAGCCAATGCAGAGCTCGGTGAGCACCATCGTGCTTGAATGCCACCCAGCGCGAGCTTGCCGCCAAACTGACCGACGATATAGGTACCAATAAGCGTGTATGCCTGCTGAAAGAACGAACTAAAGAAGATGGGGACGCACAGCGACAGCAGCTGAGGCCAAATAACGCCCTGCGTTACATCGATAGCCGTAGATTTCTTAGCCACACGCCCTCCCCACTAGCGTACGTCAACCGACAAACCAGCTGATAAAAGTTACACTCATGACCAGCCTAGCACCAAGCGAAGATAATAGAAACACCCCCGTGGCACGACTCGGATATCACACCCGGCTAGTGATACAACCCCGGCTGGTAGTGATACTCATTGCTCACGTGCGGGCACAGCTGCCAAAAGGCGACGGCACTCGCCGCGGCCACGTTGAGCGAATCGACCCCGTGCGCCATCGGAATGCGCACGGCACGGTCGCAGCCCGCGATAGTCTTGGCACCCAGGCCGGCACCCTCGGTACCCATAAAGATTGCCAGGCGGTCAATCTCCTGCAGCACGGGATCGTCCAGCGATACGGAATCGTCCGTCAATGCCATGGCAGCACAAGAAAACCCGGCTTCGTGCAGTGACGCCAACCCGTCATGCGGCCACACGCGCGCCTCACTGCCAATACGCGTCCACGGCACCTGAAACACCGTGCCCATGCTCACACGAGCCGAGCGACGATACAGCGGATCGCAGCACGTAGGACTCACCAGAATGCCGTCGACATTGAGCGCGGCGGCCGAGCGGAAAATCGCGCCCACGTTCGTGTGGTCGACAATGCCCTCGAGCACGCATACGCGCACCGGGCGTTCCCCCGCCGCCTCGACGACGCCGCCCAAGAACTCATCAACCGGAATCTGACGTGGACGACGGAATGCCGCGAGCGCACCACGCGTCACGTTAAAGCCCGTCAGTTGCTCCATGAGCTTCATGGAGGCCACGAACACGGGAACTGGGCCGGCGCCGTCGCGCACGACCAGGCGTTCAAACAGCGGCATCATCTGATCGAGCCAGCGTTCACCCAAAAGAAAGCTCACCGGCTCGTATCCGGCACGCACCGCGCGCTCGATAACCTTGGCACTCTCGGCGATAAAGATGCCCTTTTGCGGCTCCAGCACGCAGCGCAGCTCGCGCTCGGTCAGTCGCACGTAGGCATCGAGTCGCTCGTCCGTAAGCGAATCGATTCGCAGAACCTCAACGGTATCAGTCATAGCAGCCAGCCCGCACCCTTCTTTACAGCACATCTATACCAAACGAGGCGACGCTAAGCGCCGCCCCATGCATTCAATCAACCCGATAATACCGTTCACGCTAGGCGATTTACGCCTCAACGCGACGATACGTCACGAACTCATAATCGACGCCCTCATCGCCCTCGCCCGAGGCAATCGTGGCAACCCCGCCAGCCTGCGAAACTTCCCACGCGGGATCGGCGTCCAAATTGGGAAAATACGTGTCCACGGGATGGACGCAGTGGTCATGCGTGACCTCGGATTCCACGCAGTACGGCAAAAACTGCCGATAGACATCACCGCCGCCAATCACCCAGGCAACGGGCTCATCGGCAACCGCAGCGAGCGCTTCGTCAACGCTATGCACCACATCGACGCCTCGGGAGCAAAGTCCTTATCGCGCGTGAGCACGATATTGCGGCGGTTCTTGAGCGGACGCCCGCCGGGAAAACTCAGCAGCGTCTTGCGCCCCATGATGACCGGGCAACCTTTAGTGCAGGCCACAAAATGGCGCATGTCGGCGCGATTGGAAACCACCATGTCGCCCTCGCACCCAATGCCCCAGTCATCGCACACGGCGACGATGGCAGATAGCTTACACGTCATAAGCACCACCTACACCGCAATGGGAATGTTCTTGACCTGCGGGCCGTGCTCGTAGCCCTCGACGATGAGGTCATCAGTCGTAAACGCATAGAAATCGTGCACGTCGGGGTTAAGCGTTACCTTAGGCGCCGCAAACTGCGGACGCTCGATAAGTTCTCGGACGATATCGACATGACGGTCGTAAATATGGGCATCGGCGATCACGTGCAGCAGCTCGCCAGCGATCATATCGACCGACTGCGCGACCATCATCAGCAAAATGGCGTACTGGCACACATTCCAGTTGTTCGCGGCCAAAATATCCTGGCTGCGCTGATTGAGAATCATGTTGAGCGTCGGCTTGTCGTCCTGCGGGCGCTGAGTCACGTTATAGGTCACGCTGTAGGCGCACGGATACAGGTGCATCTCGGACAGGTCGCTAAACACATAGGTATTCGTCATAATGCGGCGGCTGTACGGCGTGTTCTTAAGGTCGTACAGCACTCGGTCCATCTGGTCGAAATCGCCCTCGGCATAATGGCTCTTCTGCCCAATCTGGTACCCGTAGGCCTTGCCGATGGAGCCGGTCTCGTCGGCCCACTCATCCCAAATATGGCTGTTGAGGTCATGCACGTTATTGGACTTCTTTTGATAGATCCACAGGATCTCGTCCATGGCAGACTTAAGCGCCGTGCGACGCAGGGTGAGCGCGGGGAACTCCTCACGCAGATCGTAGCGTGCCGTAACGCCAAAGTTTTTAATGGTATAGGCAGGGGTGCCGTCCTCCCACACCGGGCGGACCTTTTGGCCCTCGGTGGTGGTGCCATGGTCCAGAATATCGCGGCACATGGCTACAAACTGTTGATCAGCCTTGCTCATTGACCCTCCTGTCAGTCGCCTACAAGCGAGATTCATTGTAGCCCAGGCACGCGCGGCCCCACAGCCCAAACATAAGCCCTCATTTTCTGACATATGCCAGAAATTCCTTGCGCAAATCCACGCGTTCGCTATTCTATTGTTGACATATGTCAGATAAGGAGTGCGTATGGCCGGAAGACGCGAAAAATTACGCCGTGTTGGGATCATCCCCGAATATCGCGGCTTTACCCCCGACGGCCTTGCCAGCGGAGACGCCATCGATATGACGGTCGACGAACTCGAGGCGCTGCGCCTGTGCGACCTGGAAGGCCTTAACCAAGAGGCAGTCGCACAGCAGATGGGCATCGCGCGCGCCACGGTGGCGGCCATTTGCAGCCGAGCGCATCGCAAGGTGGCAAACGCGCTGGTAAATGGTCGGGCGCTCATCATCGAAGGCGGCAATATCGCGTACTCCCCCATCAACACGACAACGGCCGCATGGCCAGCAAAGGAGGTCGACACCATGAGGGTGGCAACCACGTACGACAACGGCAACATCTTTATGCACTTTGGCCGCAGCGAGCAGTTCAAGATCTACGACATTCAGGATGGCAAGGTACTCAACGAGCAGGTCGTGGGCACCGGCGGCACCGGCCACGGTGCCCTTGCGGGCCTGCTCGCCAACGGCGGCGTGGACACGCTCATCTGCGGCGGCATCGGCGGTGGCGCTATCAACGCACTTGCCCAAGCCGGCATCACGGTATACGCAGGTGCCCAGGGCAGCTGCAACGCGTGCGTCAAGGCCCTTATCGCCGGCACGCTCGCACAGAACGGCGAGGCCACGTGCGCTGCCACGGCCACGACCACGAGCACGCCCAAGAGCATGGCAATTCCTGCAGCTGCCACGGCCATCACGAGCACGAGGGCCACGAGGGCTGCGGCTGCCACTAACGGCACGGCACCGCGAGCTCGGGGCACGACGCTGAACGCAACCCAACAATCAAAGCCAACAACAAAGGCCACCCGGTAGCTTCCGAGTGGCCTTTGCCATATCAAGCTGGAATTACAGCCCTATTTCTTATTGCGCATCTGCGCTTCCATCTGACGCAGCAGATCCATATCGGACTTGGGGCCGCCCATTCCCAGGCCGCCCATGCCGCCCAGACCCATGGCATCCAGACCGGGAATATTGGGCATGCGCATCTTTTTGCCCTTCTTACCCTTCTTGCCCTTCTTGCCACCAGCCTGTGCCTGATTGGCCATCGAGCGCATGCGGCCCATCATCTTATTCATCTCGCCCCACTGCTTCATAAGGCTATTGACCTCGGTGGGGGTCACGCCGGCGCCCTTGGCGATACGGGCGCGACGCTGGCCGTTGATGATGGAGGGACGCAGGCGCTCCTCCTTGGTCATCGACATGATGATGGCCTCGTTCTTGTCGAAGATGCCCTCGTCCAGGTTGCCGCCCATCTGGTTGAGCGCGCGTTGGCCACCGGGGAGCATACCCAGAATGCCCTTCATGCCGCCCATCTTCTTGACGGCCTTCATCTGGTCGAGCATGTCGTTCATGGTAAAGCCCTCGCGCAGCATGCGCTCGGCGGCCTCGAGCTGCTCGGCGTCGGCCGCCTCCTGGGCCTTCTCGATGATGCCGACGACGTCGCCCATGCCCAAGATGCGCTTGGCCATGCGGTCGGGGTAGAACGGCTCCAGCGAATCGGGCTTCTCGCCCATGCTCACGAACTTGATGGGCTTGCCGGTCACCTGGCGCACGGAAAGCGCGCCACCGCCACGGGCATCGCCGTCGAGCTTGGAGATGATCACACCGTCAAAGTCGGTGCGACCGGCGAAGGTCGAGACGACGTTGACGATATCCTGGCCGGTCATGGCATCGACGACCATCAGCACCTGATCGGGCTTGACGGCCTTCTTGATGTCCACGGCCTCCTGCATCATCTGCTCATCGATCTGCAGACGACCGGCGGTATCGACGATGACCACGTCGCGCAGGTGGTCGACGGCCTCCTGGATGGCGCCCTTGGCGATATCAACCGGGTGCTCGCCGTCACCACGGAAGACCGGTACGCCGATCTCTCCACCGAGCGTGGCCAGCTGGTCGGCGGCGGCGGGACGGTAGACGTCGCACGCGGCGAGCAGCGGCGAGCGGCCCTGCTTCTTGAGCAGGTAGGCCAGCTTTACAGCTGCCGTGGTTTTACCGGAGCCTGAAGGCCCACGAGCATGATGACATTGGGAATGCGGTTGCTAAAGACGAGCTTGCTCTCGGTGGAGCCGAGCATCTCGGTGAGCTCGTCGAGCACGATCTTGACGACGTTTTGCGCCGGCGACAGCGACTCCATGACCTCGGCGGTCATGCAGCGCTCCTTGGTCTTGGCGACGAACTCCTTGACGACCTTGAAGTTGACGTCGGCCTCGAGCAACGCCATGCGAATGTCGCGCATGGCAGAAGTAATATCGGCCTCGGTCAGCTTACCCTTGCCACGCAGGCGGTCAAATGTGTCGTTGAGGCGATCGCTCAGAGAATCAAACACTAGTCACTCCTTAGTTGGACTCGCCCACCAGGGCGCGGCAGAAATCTTTGGCATTGAACTCCTGCAGGTCATCAACCTGCTCGCCCACGCCCACGCGCAGGATCGGGAGCTTGAGCTTCTCGGCCACAGCCATGGCGATGCCACCCTTAGCCGTGCCGTCGAGCTTAGTCATGATAATACCGTCCAGGCCCAGCGCCTCGTTAAACTCGAGCGCCTGGTTCAGACCGTTTTGGCCTGTTGCGGCATCGATTACTAGGACGACCGAGACGGGCATGGGGCCGGCGGCCATATTGGCGGCGCGCTTACGCGTCACGTTGACCACCTTGGCAAGCTCGCGCATGAGCTCGGGGCTCGTGTGCAGACGGCCGGCAGTGTCGATAAGCACCAGGTCGCTGCCGCGCTTGTCGGCCTCATCGAGCACGTCATAGCACACGCTCGCCGGATCGGAGCCGCGGTCGCGCTTGATGACGGGAACGCCGGCGCGCTGGCCCCACACATCGAGCTGCTCGATGGCGGCGGCGCGGAAGGTATCGGCCGAACCGATCACGACGTTCTTGCCGCGGGCAGCCATAGCGCTCGCGATCTTGCCGACCGTCGTGGTCTTGCCGGCACCGTTAATACCCACAAACAGCACGCAGCTCGGCGTGTCGGAGAACGGATCGCGCTCGGCGGGCACAAAATGGCCCTCGAGCTGCTCGGCCAGGGCGCGACGGAGTTGCGGAGCGGTCTTGAGGTTCTTCTTGGCCGCGGTATCGCGCAGGTCATCGGAGACTGAATGGCGACCTCGGCGCCCATGTCACCCATGACGAGGGTGTCCTCTAGATCCTCCCAAAAATCCTCATCGACCTCGCCGCCAAAGTAAAAGACCTCGTTGAGGGCCTCGCGGCTGCGCTCAAGTCCGCGCGAGAGAGCATCGAAGAATCCCATTATGCATTCACGACCTTTCCGGTTTCGCGATCAAGTTTTTGCGAGACGACGCGGCTGACGCCGTCGGCTTGCATCGAGACGCCGTAGAGGACGTCAGCGTCCTCCATAGTACGGCGCTGATGCGAGATAACCAAGAGCTGCGTATCGGAACGCAAAACATCGAGCGCGCCGATGAGCTTGGACAGGTTGGCGTCATCGAGCGCCGCCTCGACCTCGTCCAGCACATAGAACGGCACCGTACGCGTGCGATACACGGCAAAGAGCAAGGCGAGCGCCGTCAGGCTCTTCTCGCCGCCCGACATGAGCATCATCTTGGTGATGCGCTTGCCGCGCGGCTGCGCCACGACCTCGATGCCCGTCTCGGCAGGATGCTCGGGGTCGGTCATCTCCAGATGCGCCTGGCCACCCGGGAACAGCATGGCGAAGATCTCGCGGAAGTTCGCATCGACCTTCTCAAAGGTCACCAGGAAGGCTTTACGCATCTTACGGTCAATGGCCACGGTAATCTTGGTGAGCGCCTTGCGCGCGCTCTCCAGATCGGCCAGCTGCTCCTCGATATAATCGGCGCGGCGCTTGAGCTGCTCGTACTCCTCCATCGCAACCTGGTTCACAGGGCCCAGGTTGTTGATCTGACGCACGAGCTGGTTGAGCTCGCGCTCGGCGGCGTCGCGGTCGGTGGGCGCAGGAAGCATGAGAGCTTCCTCGAGCACGTGGTGCCATCGGCGGTAATGGCTTGATGGCCGCCTCTACCTGCACCTCGAGTTTGCCGCGTGCGACCTTGAACTCGTTTTGCGTCGCCGTGGCGGCATCGACCCGCTCCTTGGCGCGGGAGACCTCGGCCTTGGCGTCCTCGATGGTCTTCTTGAGCGAGGCCGAGTCCGCCTCCTCGAGCGAAGCCTGGTCACGCAGGCGCGCGGCCCAGTCCGAGGCGCGCTCCAACAGGGCAGAATAGCGCTCATGCATGGGATCGACGCGAAGGCGCAGCAGCTCGAGCGAGCGTGAGGCCTGGCGTGTTCCGCGGATACGGCGGTCGATGCCCTCCAGACGATGCTCAAGATCGGGCACGCGGCCCTTCAGCGAACGCAGGCGCTCGCTCGTCTGAGCCAGGCGGACCTTGGCATCGGCGAGCTTACCGGCTGCCTCAGAATCGTCACGGCGCACGCGATCGAGCTCATCGTTGCTTCGGCAATCTGAAGACCAAGGTCGCTTGCCTGCGCACGGGCCTCGTCGCGCGAACGGGTGAGCTCGTCAACGCGCGGACGCGCAGCGCGGACGGCCTCGG
>ENA-OQEN01000065-OQEN01000065.1-human-gut-metagenome-genome-assembly--contig:-NODE-65-length-38850-cov-2.232394_pt1 | contig 38850 bp, 56 predicted proteins | sample MGYA00242791_ERZ504627 | MGnify/ENA primary metagenome ERZ504627 (study PRJEB26092, sample SAMD00036316) | human gut metagenome | host: Homo sapiens | study: EMG produced TPA metagenomics assembly of... | reverse complement strand
GGGCCAAAACCCTCTCCGGCGGCTGGCAGAGGCGGCTTTCTATCGCAATGGCTCTGATTTCCGAGCCGCAGATTTTATTCCTTGATGAGCCGACACTAGGGCTCGATGTGTTGGCGCGGAGAGAGCTGTGGAAGCTCATAGAGGGGCTGAAAGGCAACATAACCATTTTATTGACAACACATTATCTGGAGGAAGCACAAGCGCTGTCAGACCGCGTTGGCATCATGGCCCATGGCAAGCTAAAAGCGCTTGGAACCGCGCAAGAACTGACGGCCCAGGCAAATGCAGCTTCTTTTGAGGATGCATTTGTCACGCTGTGCGGCGAGGGAGGTGGAATGGCATGAAAACGCTGGCTTTTGCCATACGAAACGCCAAGGAAATGCTGCGGGATAAATTGAACTTGGTGTTCGGGATTGGGTTTCCAGTTATCGTTCTTTTGCTTTTGTCGCTGATTCAATCGAATATTCCGGTGGATTTATTTGAAATCGAGCAGTTGGCGCCTGGAATCGCGGTATTTGGTTTATCTTTTATTTCTCTCTTTTCTGGAATGTTGATTGCAAAGGATCGCACCGGCGCTTCATGCTACGATTGTTTACCTCACCGATGACCGCTCCCCATTTTATTCTTGGCTATACGGCTCCGCTTGTGCCACTGGCCGCTGCACAGATGGCGGTATGCTACGCAGTGGCCCTCTTACTGGGGTTAACATGCAATGTGCGGATTTTGCTTGCAATGGCTGTATCGATTCCTGCCGTGCTGCTTTTTATTGGGATTGGTCTGCTTTGTGGGAGCGTATTCAATGATAAGCAGGTTGGCGGCGTGTGCGGTGCGCTTCTGACCAATTTGAGCGCGTGGCTATCTGGAACATGGTTCGATTTGAAATTGGTTGGCGGAGCATTTGAAACCATTGCAAACCTTCTCCTCTGCCATGCCGTTAATGCTGGGCGGTACGCTCTCACGGGCAACTACAGCAGTATCCTACCAGAGCTCGTATGGGTAGCGGGCTATGCCATGCTCGTCTTTACCGCGGCGGTCCTCGTTTTTATGCGAAAAATGCACAGCGATCAAATGTAAAGGGTTCATCAACAGGCGCGGGAATCATAGTGATTCCCGCCGACCGCTTGCCTGTTTTCATTTAACTGTTCTGCCCGTTGATAACCCGATATGCCATGCCCGGATCGTCGGACATAATGCAGTCTGCGCCAATAGAATTTAAATATTTCACATCCTCAGGGTCGTTGATCGTCCAATACTGAACCGCCAGATCCATTGAGTGCGCATAATTGATAATGCGAGCTGTGCCCAGATTAAAACCTGCAAGCCTATAGGGAATCTGGAGCGCCACATAGTTCACATCCAGTTTGATACCGAGGAAGCTTGCAAAATAAAATTGAAGCACCTCTGCAATTCCGGCGGACCGCATCAGATCCGGATACTTTTCATCCACATATTTGCTGACTTCCCCATGAAACGTGCCGAAGATTACATCGTCGAGCAAATCCCGTTCCTTCAGGATGTTATAGAGGATATCAACCCCCTGCTTGCCAAGATCGCCGCCGTTTTTGATCTCAATGATGTACTGAAAATCCCCATGCGCCTGTAAATAATCCAGCACCTCCTCTACCCGCTGGATGCGCACGTCATCTGGCACATCGTCCCCTTTGAGCCTTTGTAAGGTGTGCTGCCATCCTGCGCGGTAAATTTTGCGCCCATATTGAGCGTTCGCAGCTCTTCATAGGTCTTGTCCTCCGGGCGGACATCTTCCTCACCGAATACCTCCGCGGAATCGCTGGTTCGATCCAGCGTATCGTCGTGAAGGAGAATTAAAACGCCATCCTTTGTGATGTGGAGATCAAACTCAAAAATATCCGTCTGAAAATCCTTGCTCTCCACACAGTTTTTGAAAGCGGCCATAGACTCTTCCGGATTCAAATCTCCCCCGCTGCGGTGCGCGGAAACCATTGCCTTGCCGTCGGTCGTGATATATCGGAACGACCCGGTATACAGCTTGACGGAAGCGGGCTCTGAGCGGTGGAAATAGATCGCCGTTTGCGTGCCTGCGATGCAGACGACCAGCGCCAAAACCACGCACAGAGCGATCTTCCACCCCCTATGCTTGCGTTTCATTTGATAAACCTTCTTTCCAAATAAAATTTCATAAAAACGAAGAGCAGTCCGCCCCATCTGCGGACTGCTTTTCGCTTATTCTAGCACAATCTTATGAAATACCTTTTTCCCTTTTTTAACAAGCACATGGCCCTTTGCAAAATCAGCCTTGGAGACAGCCGCGCCAAGATTCGTTACACGCCCATCATCCACCGTAATACCACCCTGCTCGATGAGCCGGCGTGCTTCCCCTTTTGATTTGGCAAGAGATGCGGCCACCAGGATATCAATTACCGTAATAGCGTCATCCGTGAACTGCTCCGGCTTCAGCACAGTAGTCGGCATATGCTCTGCATCCGCGCTGCTGCTGAAAAGGGCCTTCGCGGCAGACTGTGCCTTCTGGGCCTCTTCTGCGCCGTGGATAAGCTTTGTCACCTCAAAGGCCAGCTTCTCCTTGGCCTGATTAAGCGCGCTGCCTCCAGCTTCTCATATTCTGCAATTTCATCAAGCGGGATAAAGGTTAACATCTTCATGCAGTTAATGACATCTGCATCGTCAACATTGCGCCAGTATTGATAAAACTCATAGGGCTGGTCTTTTCCGGATCAAGCCACACGGCGCCTTTTTCCGTCTTGCCCATTTTGCGGCCGTCGCTCGTTTGCAAAAGATTGAAGGTCATGCCGCAAACCTCGCGGCCATCCATGCGGCGGTTTAATTCCACACCGCCGATGATATTGCTCCACTGATCGTCCCCGCCAAATTCGAGCTGGCAGTCATATTCCCGGCTGAGCACAAGAAAATCATAGCTCTGCATAATCATATAATTCAGCTCAAAGAAGGAGAGCCCGCGCTCCAGCCGCTGTTTATAGCACTCCGCCGCCAGCATACGGTTGACGGAAAAATGAACGCCAACCTCGCGCAGAAATTCAATATAATTCAGATTTAGCAGCCAATCGGCATTGTTGACCATTAAAGCCTTGCCATCCGAAAAATCCACCAGCTTTGACATCTGCTTTTGGAAGCAGTCGATATTGTGCTGAATGGTCTCCTTTGTCAGCATTTTGCGCATATCGGTTTTGCCGGACGGGTCACCAATCATGCCGGTACCGCCGCCGAACAGCGCAATCGGCACATGCCCTGCGCGCTGCATATGCGCCATCACCATAATCTGCACGAAATGGCCCACATGCAGGCTATCTGCCGTGGGATCGAAGCCGATATAGAACTTGATTTTTTGATTCTCCATCAAATCCCGGATCTTTTCCTCATTGGTCATCTGCGCGATCATGCCGCGCGCCTTGAGTTCGTCAAATACGCTCATTCCAAATACCTCCCAAAAATTTTCCGTGCAGAAGGTTATAAAAAACGCCCTCTGCAATCCAAAATTACAGAGGGCGGAAAATCCGCGGTACCACCTCTATTTACCGCTTTCTCACAAAAGCGGCCTCACCGGGTACACTCGCCTTAAACGATTCATACCCTCACGCTGTAACGGGCGCTGCCGGCGCGGCTACTGAGATTCCTGTTCAGCCTTGCAGCTCAAAGATGTATTTCATGGAATGCCCGCATTCCCTTTCACCAACCGGGAACTCTCTGCGCCGAACATGGGCCACTACTTCTTCTTTTCATTGCCATTGAGGGGATTATAACCAATGTGATCTAAAAAGTCAAGTGCTTCGCTCAGTCTCTACACAGGCCCCCTTTTTTACGAGCTACACAGGATGATATATCTCCAAGTTCGCATAAAACAAAAGGACAGAACAAATTCCTGCTCTATACAGAGGGAAAACCGATTGATACAAAGAAAAATCGAGTGCCCATAACTTAAATCCATTATAGGTAGTAAAAAGTATTATTTTCTTTTATTGAAGTAATCATTACTAAAATTTATGTTTAATTTTGTAATAATTATGAAAACAAATGTTTTTATCCCAAATATTTACTTTTAAAAACATTTATAGAAAATCTAAATGATTATCTAGAAAAACCCTTTAATTACAAGCAAAACGAAATAATAAGATACTCAAATTACTACGAATTTACTACAAAAGGGAACAGCCTTGATATGCAATAAAATGCTACAAAAAAGACGGGAGCCAGTTTTTTATTACTGGTTCCCGCTTTTTGTTTTCATTATCTATATATCATTCACATCACAAAAGCCGTGGAATTGGTCTACAATCAGCCGCAAATTACCGTGACCAAGACATCATCCGGCAGGTTCCCCTGCTGCAACTGCTCAAAGATGCGCTGGAGCCATACCGGGGATTACCGCCGGAAACGTACATCATCGGCTTAGGGACGCAACCGGTGACCGCCCCTTGGTATCATCGCCATTGGGCGGAATTTTGGCGCATCCAATCACGCGCACCTACACCCGCGTGCGAAATGGTAAGCAGTACACCTACCATCAAACCGACTGGGTAGCCGACGTATGCGCCATCAGTCCACCACGAATATGAGCGGGCGCGCCTGATGAGATTGCCATGCAGCTGGTGGGCCATGCAAATCAAAAAATGATCCACGAAGTGTACCTGCGCTTGAAAGCAAGTATGATCGACAATGCCGCAAAGCTGATCAATGAGCATTTAAAACTATAAATATAAAAAACAGGGGGGTAAACTTGAAACGTTCAGCCCCCTATTTTAGTCCGTAATTAGTCCGTAATTTTGTGTCTATTTTCATCCCTTTTTCGGCACAACCGGCGCAATGCGGACCAGCAAAAGCCCTGAAACAACGTATCTACGTCATTTCAGGGCTTTTTGCTGGTCCGAGTGGCGAGACTTGAACTCACGGCCTCTTGACCCCCAGTCAAGCGCGCTACCAGCTGCGCCACACCCGGATAGGTTTGCTCAATCATCGCAACGGTAGCTATTCTATCATATCCATCTGTTTTTGACAAGAGGCTTTTTAGAAAAATTTTTCCTTATCACTTTGCCTGCTCAATCAGACCTAAAGCCATCGGAAAGGACATCGCCCTTTCTATTTACATCTGTCATTCCCGATTGTTACAGAGATTGCGCCACATTCTGAAATTTCGTCTTTGTCTGATCAATCATCTGCTGCTGTGCTTCCGGCGGCGCATACCATCCGCGCTTCTGCATTTCTGTAAATACATCTACTTGGATATTATGCTCCTCGCGTAAGATATTCAAAAAATCATTGCGCAGCGCCTGGTGCGTGCATTCATTGCTGAACGTGTTGTAAACGCCGGTAATATGCTTCTGAGAGCTGAGAATATCATTCATGATTTCCTCATCACTCAGGCAGCTTTGCTGGTTGTTTTGCTGGCCCATCGTATCCATATTTACTTCCTCCTTATCAGTTAAATGGCCCATCAGAATATTAAAATGGTTCTGATGCTGGGCGGCAATCTGCTCACAGGTAGATTTTATTTTGGGATCTTTGGTCATCGTCGCATAATTTTTAAACTTTTTGATCAGCACCTGCTCATACGTCAACTCATGCTGATTGCGTCGAGCTCTTTTGAAGTAAGGTTCGGCATTTATTATCACTCCTTGAAATATTTGCATCCCTATCATACCCATGTTGGAAATTTTTATACCTTCTTTATTGCAATTGATGATTTGGCTTTTTCATAGTATAATTCATTTCATTATCTTGAAAGGAGGCGCACGAGTGGAGGCATCGATTCATGAACAGCTTCTTGCATTATCAGAGCCGGAGTTTCAAAAATTCTCCAGTAGCCTTCTCCCCGGTACGAGCAACATTTTAGGAGTCCGGCTGCCCATCTTACGCAAGCTTGCCAAAAAAATAATCAGGGGAGATTGGCGCGCCTATCTTGCCAGTGCGCAGGATCAATCCTTTGAAGAAATCATGCTCCAGGGATGGTGATCGGTTACGTTAGAGCGGATTTGCCGGAGCTTTTGCATAGGATCGCGGCCTTTGTGCCAAAAATTGATAATTGGTCTGTTTGCGACAGCTTTTGCAGCGGCTTGAAAATTGCCCGAGAAGAGCCTGAAGCGATTTGGAATTTCATACAACCTTACCTTCACACAGAGCGGGAATTTGAAGCGCGCTTTGGGGTGGTGATGCTGCTGTTCTATTTTATAGAGGAACGGCATATCCGCCGTGTGCTCGCCCTGCTTAATCAAATTCCGGCAAAGGGGTATTACGCCCGCATGGCAGTGGCTTGGGCAATCTCGATCTGCTTCGTTCAATTTCCTGAGCTGACGATGAAATATTTAAAAGAGGAAAACTCACTGGACGATTTTACTTATCAGAAAGCGCTGCAAAAGATCACGGAATCGAATTGCGTCAATAGCGAAAGAAAAGCGGTGATTCGCAAGATGAAAAATCAAAATAGGAAATAATGAGAAACGCCCGGCTTTCCCTTCCCGCCGGAATGTGGTATAATAGCTTCAAACAAAGTTTGAAGCATTGGAAAAATGTCTGTCGGCGTGAAAACGCTCCCGCCGCAAGGTGGCAACGCCATTTTTTATATTTAAATGCTTTGCATTTGTGGTATGATAGCTTCAAACAAAGTTTACAGCTATTTGAAAGCGATTTATGCCGCTTTATTGCAACGATCAGAAAGGACGGATAACTCCATGCATACCATTCACACCAACAGCGTACAGGAAACAGAAGCCGTAGGCAGAGCTTTTGCAACAAGGCTGCACGGTGCTGTGTTGTCGCTCTTTTTGGTGGAATGGGCATGGGGAAAACCGCGTTTGTGCGCGGCCTTGCGCAGGGGTTGGGCATTGATGCGGAGGTGACCAGCCCAACCTTCGCGCTGGTGCATGAATATGGCGGCAGCCTCCGCTCTGCCACTTTGATATGTATCGTGTCAACTCTTGGGACGGCCTATATTCTACCGGATTTTTTGATTATTTGGATGCGGGTGGAATTTTAGCCGTCGAATGGAGCGAAAACATTGAAGGCGCGCTGCCGGAAGACGCAATCCGCGTGTCCTTTCAGCGCGGAGCATTTGAAAGCGAACGGATTATTACAATTGAAAAAGGCGGTGAATCTGCATGAAAATTCTTGCACTGGAATCTTCCGCCTGTGCGGCCAGCGTCGCAATTGCTGAGGACGGAAAGCTGTTGGGCGAGGCTTTTTTAAATACCGGCCTGACGCATAGCCAAACGCTACTCCCGCTGGTGCATGGCCTTTTAAAAAATGCGAACCTTGCGCTTGATGAGATTGACGCTTTTGCTGTTACCAACGGCCCGGGTTCCTTTACCGGCGTGCGAATCGGCGTAGCGGCGATAAAAGGTTTGGCTTTTCCGCATGATAAGCCTGTATCCCCCTCTCTACGCTGGAAGTGATCGCCTTTGGGCAAACCGGCGGGGATTGCACTGTGTGCGCTGCAATGGACGCACGCTGTGCGCAGGTATATACAGCGCTTTTTTCCTGCCGTGCCGGAGCGCTTTCGCGTTTAACGGAAGATGCGGCTATGAAAATTACAGAGCTCCCCCCCCTGTTGACAGGCAAAAATTTGCCGGTTGTTTTTGCGGGAGATGGCGCGAAGCTCTGCATGGATGCAATTGGAGAGCAAATTCCTGGCAGCCGAATTGCGCCGGCCTATCATTATTATCAACAGGCGGCCTGCGCCGCGCTATTGGCGGAGGAAAAGCTTCTCCACGGCGAGGGGATTCCCTCGGACGCGCTCGCCCCTTTCTACTTGCGTCTACCTCAGGCAGAGCGTGAATTAAGAAAAAAACAAAATAATGAATGATTGGGAGGATTTTTACATGATCGCACTTGGAGCCGACCACGGCGGATATCAGCTCAAAGAAACCATCAAAAAGCATTTGGAGGAGCGGGGCATTCCCTACCAAGATTTCGGCACAAATTCCACAGAATCGGTCGATTACGCCCCAATCGCCGCAGAGGCTGCGCGCGCTGTGACCAGCGGCGCCTGTGAGAAAGGCATCCTCTGCTGCGGCACGGGCATCGGCATCTCCATCGCGGCGAATAAAGTGAAGGGAATCCGTGCGGCGTGCTGCTCCAATTATTTTGGCGCGAAATATACGCGGCTGCACAATGATGCGAATATGCTCTGCCTCGGCGAGCGTGTCATCGGCCCCGGCCTTGCGCTGGAGCTCGTTGACGTATTCCTTGATACCCCGTTTGAAGGTGGTCGCCACCAGCGCCGAATTGATCAGATTACAGCGATCGAACAGGAAGAGCTCTGACACGCCTCACCTTTGATCCCATTCACAAAAAAGGAGGATCAAATGAAATTTGCGTATCTCATCTTGGGCGAATTCGTATATCCCCAGGATTCGGCAGCCATTCATGGCGAAACGGCGCAGATCATCGGCGTATCCAATCTCGAAGAAGCCTGCGCAGCGGCGAAAAAACTCGCCGCCAACGGCGTGGGCTGCATCGAGCTTTGCGGTGCGTTTGGAGAAAACGGAGCCAAAAAAATCATAGAGGCCACAGAACACAAAATCCCCATAGGATATGTTATCCATTTACCAGAGCAAAAAAAACATTTGAAATGGCATTCGGCTGAATCAGATTTTAACAATTGGTCAAACCAAACCCTGGAGGTGAAGCAGTGCAAAAATTTCGAAGCTGGTTTAAGCTCTATTTTAGGGAAACGGATAAGCTCCTGTTTTTTCTGTGTCTGTGCGCATCCGCCTTTGGGATGCTGCTCGTATACAGCGCAACAAAAAAATGGCGCGACCAAGCTGATCCCCTCAGAGCTGCGAACATGATTATCGCAGTGGCGGCAGGTTTGATCCTTTGCCTGCTGATTTCGTTTCTCGATTATGAAGTGATTATCCGGCTATGGCCGCTGGTTGCTATTTTCTGTGTGCTCATCATGTGCGCCCTTTTCATCTGGGGTTCTGCTCCGCCAGCAAGGCCTGACGCACGCTCCTGGTTCGATCTCAAGATATTTTATTTCCAACCTCGGAGCTAGTGAAAATCGGGTTCATCATCACCTTTGCCGTGCATCTCGACGCAGTGAAGGATCATGTAAGCAAATTCACGACCGTCCTGCTGCTCGGTATCCATGCCCTGATCCCAATTGGGCTTGTCATGGCCACGGGCGACGACGGCTCGGCGCTCATTTTTATGCTGATGTTCCTTGGCATGATGTTTGCCGCTGGGGTGCATTGGGGCTATTTTGCCGCTGGGTTTGCCGCGGTTGCAGTGGCCTTCCCCGCCATCTGGGCGCTGGGGGATAAATTCATTTTGAATCAGGATCAAAAAATCGTTTTCTTGCCATTCTCTATCCGGATCTCTACGCAAAAAATGAAGCTTTTCAGCAGAACCGTGGAATTGGTGCGATCGGCTCCGGCCAGTTTTTCGGGCAAGGCCTTTTCAATGGGAATTATACGCAAAGCGGCGCTGTGCCGGAGAACCAGAACGATTTGTTTTTTCCGTTGCGGGTGAAGAGCTGGGCTTTATCGGTGCGATTGCTGTGCTCGTGTTGCTCGCGGCGATCATTCTGCGCATTGTGATCAACGGCAAGCGCGCTAACGACAACGCAAGCTACCTGATGTGCATGGGCATGGCTCCATGCTCGCCGCGCAAGTCATTATCAATATCGGTATGGTGCTTCAGTGGCTGCCGGTTATCGGCATCACGCTGCCGTTTTTCAGCGCGGGCGGTTCTTCTAACCTCTGCGTCTATATCGGGATTGGGTTAATGATGAGTATTTATCGCTTCAATCAGAAAACGCCTGTGGCAAATTTCCGATTGCAACGCGTCGTCACTCGATTTTCCACTTGATCGAATCTCTGCGGCGTCCGCCGAAGCCGGCCGGGCGCTATTTTTCAGTCAATATATTTTTCTATATAGGAAGGAAGATAACAGGATGCCAATTCAGCTCATTGCAATGGATTTGGACGGAACACTTCTCCGCTCAGATCATATGACCGTTTCCGAGCGGAACCGTAACGCGCTGCAACACGCCTCTGAAAAGGGCGTTCATCTCGTCCTTGCCAGTGGTAGAACGTGGGTGCAGCTGGAAAGCGTAGCGCAGCAAGTTCCCTCCGCGCAATATGCCTTGCTCTCTAACGGCGCTGCGGCGCGGGATCTGCATCAGGGCAAACGGCTTTTCACCTTTGATTTTCCTTGGGGGGACTTTCAAACGCTCCTCTCCCTTCTGCACCGTTACGAGGCTGTTTTTGAAACCTACTGCGCTGGGCATTCTTACCTTGAGCGCCGCCTGATCGGCCGCTTTCATAACGAAAGCCTGCCCGCTGCCTTTATCGAGCGTCTGGCCGCCCGTCTAACCATTGTGGACGATCTGGAAGCATCCTTGGCTGGCCAGACGATTGAAAAAGTGAACGTTTTCTCCATGCCAAAACAGTATTACACCCCCCTGCTCACCGCCCTGAATCAAACAGGGCTTTTTGAGGTTTCTTCCGCAATTATTGGAAACATAGAGATAAATACACGGGGCGTTGATAAGAGGGCGGGCCTGAAAAGGCTGTGTGCAGAGCTATGCATTGAGCCGGAAAACGTGATGGCCTTCGGCGATGCGACCAACGATCTCGGCATGCTGCGGTGGGCAAAATGGTCGTTTGCCATGGAAAACGCGCATGAGCGGCACGAAACGCGGCACGGTACAAAACTGCATCCAATGAAGAGGACGGCGTGGCGCAGGCGATCGAGCGTTATGTTCTATAAGATTGTGCTTAGAGAAAGTCCGTTTGTAAAAATGGCTATTTTATCGCGTGTTTTTTACCCTTTCTTTTCTGCCGGATCATTGCCCAAAACATTGACAAAAATCCAACAAACGACTACAATAAAAAAAGATTGTTAAAAACTCAAACAAGTAGGAGGACATGCAATGGGATTCACCCTCGGTCAAAAGCTTATCAAAACACATCTCGTCAGCGGCGATATGACGCCCGGCAGCGAGGTCGGCATCCGCATCGATCAGACGCTCACGCAGGATGCGACAGGCACCATGGCCTATCTCGAATTTGAGGCGATGGGCGTTGAGCGGGTGCGCACAGAGCTTTCTGTTGCTTACATTGATCATAATACGTTACAAACCGGGTTTGAAAACGCGGATGATCACCGCTTTATTCAAACGGTATGCAAAAAGCACGGCATTCGATTTTCCCGCCCCGGCAACGGCATTTGCCATCAGGTGCATTTGGAGCGTTTCGGCATCCCAGGCAAAACGCTGATCGGCTCTGACAGCCACACCCCCACAGGCGGCGGTATCGGTATGCTCGCCATCGGCGCAGGCGCCTTGATGTGGCGGTTGCCATGGGCGGCGGCACCTACTATATCACCATGCCGAAAATGGTGCGCGTCAACCTGACGGGTAAGCTCAGCCTTGGGTGGCGGCGAAGGATATCATCCTCGAAGTGCTGCGCATTATGAGCGTTAAGGGTGGCGTTGGCAAGATTATCGAATATGGCGGCGAGGGCGTGAAAAACGCTCTCCGTACCGGAACGCGCCACGATCACCAACATGGGCGCAGAACTCGGCGCGACGACCTCTGTGTTCCCCTCCGACGAGGTCACCCGTTCATTTTTAAAAGCGCAGGGCCGCGAGCAGGATTGGATCGAGCTGCTGCCCGATGCAGACGCGCAGTATGACGAGGTGATTGAAATTGACCTCTCCTCCCTTGCGCCGATGGCGGCCATGCCGCACAGCCCGGATAATGTCAAGAGTGTAACGGAGATTGGCCCGATCAAGGTTGACCAAGTCAGCATCGGCTCCTGTACGAATTCCTCCCTGCTCGATATGCTCAAAGTGGCCGCGATCCTCAAGGGCAAAACCGTGCACCCAGATGTGAGCCTTTCCATCGCGCCCGGCTCCAAGCAGGTGCTCAATATGCTCGCGCAGAACGGCGCGCTGGCTGATATGATCGCCGCGGGCGCCGCATTCTCGAATCTGCTGCGGCCCCTGCATCGGGATGGGGCAGTCCCCCAATTCCAAAGGCGTTTCCCTGCGCACCTTCAACCGCAACTTTGAGGGCCGTTCCGGCACGGCGGACGCGGGCATCTATCTCGTCAGCCCGGAGGTTGCCGCCGCAAGTGCGCTGGCAGGTGTGTTGACCGACCCGCGCACGCTGGGCGACGCGCCGCAGGTGACGCTTCCGGCGGAATTCCTCATCAACGACAATATGGTCGAGCTGCCTGCCACGCCGGAGGAGGCGAAGGCGGTCGAAGTTCTGCGCGGGCCGAACATCAAGGAATTCCTGTGACGAAGGCTCTGCCGGATTCCATTGAAGCGAAGGCAGTGCTCAAGGTCGGCGATAACATCACCACCGATCACATCATGCCCGCTGGCGCAAAGATTCTCCCCTACCGCTCCAACATCCCCTATCTTTCCAAATTCTGCTTTGGGCAGGTCGACCCGGATTTCTCCGAGCGCTGCAAGGCGGAGGGCAAGGGAATGATCATCGGCGGCGCGAACTATGGCCAAGGCTCTTCCCGCGAGCATGCAGCCCTCGTCCCGCTCTATCTCGGCGTGAAGGCTGTGATCACCAAGAGCTTTGCCCGCATCCATCAGGCAAACCTCATCAATGCGGGCATTCTGCCCTTCACCTTTGCGAATGAGGCGGATTACGACAACATCGAGCTCGCGACGAGCTGCGCCTGCCGGAGGTGCGCGCGCTGATCACGGAGGGTAAGCCGGTCGTGCTCGAAAACGTGACGAAGAACGAGTGCTATCCCCTCGCCTATTCCTTCTCACAGCGGCAGACAGATATGCTCCTCGCAGGCGGTCTGCTTAACTACACGCGCGAAAACGCTCATTAAAGAAACGATACATATGGAGGCAGAAAAGATGGACGAAGCAAAGATTAAATCAGCGGTAGCACACTTTGAGGCGCTCGTGCGCGAGCAGTATGAGCGTTCTGACCGCATCAAGGCGGATAAGGATTTTATCGACTATGACAAGCTTGATAAAATCATCATTGGCGTTTGTGGCGGCGACGGTATCGGCCCGATCATTACAAAGGAATCCGCCCGCGTGCTCGAATACATGCTCGCGGACGATGTGAAGGCCGGCAAGGTCGAATTCCGTGTGATTGACGGCCTGACGATTGAAAACCGCGTGGCCGCGAATAAGGCAATCCCGGACGACGTGCTCGAGGAGCTCAAAAAGTGCCACGTCATCCTCAAGGGCCCGACCACGACACCACAGGCAGGCGACCCGTGGCCGAATATTGAAAGCGCGAACGTAGCGATGCGCAAGGCGCTCGACCTGTTTGCCAACATGCGGCCTGTCAAGGTGCCGGACCAGGGCATTGACTGGACCTTCTTCCGGGAAAACACGGAGGGCGCATACGCCGTGGGCTCCAAGGGCGTGCATGTGACGGACGATCTCGCTATGGATTTCGTCGTTGCGACAACGGAAGGGTGCGAGCGCATTTCCCGTTTGGCCTATGATTACGCGAAGCGCAACGGCAAGAACCGCGTTTCCGTTGTATCAAAAGCCAACGTGATCAAAACGACGGACGGCAAGTTCCTCAACATCGCCAAAAAGATCGGCGAAGAATACCCGGAGATCACCACAGACGAATGGTATATCGACATCCTTACGGCAAAGCTCATTGATGAAAAGCGCCGCCGCGACTTCCGCGTGTTCATCCTGCCGAACCTCTACGGCGATATCATCACGGATGAGGCTGCCGAATTCCAGGGTGGTGTTGGCACGGCAGGCAGCGCAAATATCGGCAAGCGCTACGCCATGTTTGAGGCGATTCATGCTCCGCCCCCCGCATGATCCGCGAGGCCGCGGCCAGTATGCGGACCCCTGCTCTATGTTGCGCGCGACCGTGATGCTCCTCTCCCACATCGGCCGCCAGGAAAAGGCGGACCTGCTCGAGCGCGCGCTTGACATCTGCATGTTGGAGGAGAAGAAGCTGACCATCACAGGCCGTGATACGGGCTGCACATGCAGCGAATTTGGCGATTATGTGATGGAGACCGTTCAAAACCTAAGCAAATAAGGGCGGATCAATTATGGCGAAAAGCGAAAATATCTCTATGTCCGTCATCAAGCGGCTGCCTCGTTATTACCGCTTCCTCGGCGAGCTGGAAAAGCACAATATCACCCGTATCTCCTCGCGCGAGCTCTCCCAACGCATGGGGCTGACCGCCTCGCAGATCCGGCAAGATCTCAACTGCTTTGGTGGTTTCGGCCAGCAGGGCTACGGCTACAATGTGGAGCAGCTCTATGCGGAAATCGGGCGCATTCTGGGGTAGATCGGGGCTGAAACCATCCTGATCGGCGCGGGTAATCTAGGCCGTGCAATTGCAACACACATGTCGTTTGAAGCGCGCGGGTTTAATCTTATCGGTATCTTCGATAAGAATGAGGCCATGGCGGGCCAACTCGTGCGCGGTCTGCCTGTGCGCCATGTAGATGGGTTAGACGACTTCTGCCGGGATCAAAAACCTATGGTGGCGGTGCTGTGCATTTCAAGCGACAACGCGCCGGAGATCATCGCGCAGCTTGTCAAGCTCGGCATTAAAGGCTTTTGGAACTATACGCATTTCGATATTGCGGCACATTATCCGGATGTTGCGGTGGAAAACGTGCATTTGAGCGACAGCCTGATGACGCTAAGCTATCAGATGAGCACAAAGTTTTAACAGTTTCTTTCATATGATTTTAAAAGCTAGCCCTGAGGCGGATCGCATCTCGCAGGGCTAGCTTATTTTTGGAAAAAATTAGAATCAGTTTATCAAATTGGAGGGGTTGGCCTTATTTGAAGCGATGAACAAAAAAGGAAAAGGCGATTGCATCCCATACCGTTGCCAGAAAGCCTAAATAAAAACCAAACCTTGCATTGGAAAAGCTGTGGAACAGATTGATTTCATCGAGGCACGGCACATCAAAATGAAATAAAAGAAAATCTACTCCTATTGTGCTGCCTGTAGTGATTGTTAAAAAAACATAGATTTCGGTCAGCAAAACCAACCCAAACCCTATATACCCCCAAATCATACGATTTTTATAATCCTTAAAGCGGAACCAAATAGAAAACTGCATCAATGCAAAACCAATAATAGCAGCAGGATAGCTGAATAATATAGTACCCCTTGTCTCCGTGACGCCGCGATATCCAAACCATGGCAAAACAATTGTCAACATGGCAATGATCGAAAATAGGAATACTCCAAGCTGATAAGCGTGATACTCTTTAATTTTGTCTGCAAGATGAGATAATGATCCCATTTCTAAAATAGCAGTATTCACTGGAGGATCAGAAGAGGAAAAAGTATTGTAATATTCTCTACATTCTGAACACATCTTCAAATGATCATTTACAACCTCTTTGCTGCGCTCACTCAACACTTCCTCGTGATATAAAGACACAACATCCTGAATCAATGCACAATCATATTTCATATCCATAATTCTCCTTTAGTTGTTTTTGTAACAGCAATTTCGCTCTGTGGAAAAGCATCTTTGCCGATCCCACTGATATGGAAAGATGCTCTGCTATTTCGATATACGACATATCATAATAGATTCGATCAAGAAAAACGATTTTCATTTTTTCGGACATTAAAAATACAATATCAAGAGAATCGGAGATCAATTGCTGTTCATATAAACCGTCTGTTACGTTTAAGCCTTCATCAAAGAGATCCGTTATCAGAGTCTCTAAAGAAACAATAGGCGTGCGCTTTTGTTCCCGTCTTAAAAACAGGAAATATCTATTTTTCGCGATTTGCATCAGCCAAGTTTTCACACTGCACAGCGCTTTGAAATTTGTAATGCCTAAATAAGCATGCAGAAAAGTTTCCTGCATCAAATCTTCTGCAAGCACGCGATCATAACCGCATAGCTATATAAAAATCGAAAAATATCTTTGTTGTAATTCTGATATAATTCCTCAAATGAGTCCACAACACGCTTCCTTTCATAAAAGCCTACATAATAGTGGTTGCAATATTTTGAAAAAGGTAACAACAATTTTGAAATCACCAGCAGCATCACAAAATAAATGGGCGGAGATATCTATTTCGATATCTCCGCTCTGCTATTTTACTGATAAAGAATCAAGCGTTTAAGAATCCATTTCAGCCGCCCGCAGCAATTCCTCCGCGCTTTGCAGCTGCAACGGCGTGATCTCCTCCATGCCGCCCATGATCCGGGCAAGCTCGCGCTTGCGCCCCTCAAAATCGAGCACGTCTACCTGGGTGTAGGTTTTTCCTCCCGCACGGTTTTTGGATCAGGAGATGGCAATCTGCCTGGGCTGCAATCTGCGCCAGGTGCGTCACGCAGATCACCTGCCGCCCGGCTGACACCTGCTTTAATTTTAGCGCGATCTTCTGCGCAGCCCGGCCGCTCACACCCGTATCAATCTCATCAAAAATCAACGTGCCGATTTCGTCGCTGCCGGATAATACATTTTTGATTGCCAGCATGATGCGGGACAGCTCTCCGCCCGAGGCGATCTTCGCCAATGGGCGCGGCGGCTCGCCGGGATTCGCGGAGATTAAAAATTCAATCTCATCCGCGCCGTTCGGCCCGGGTTTTACCTGCTCATGGCGGACAAGGAAATGTACGTGCGGCATATCGAGATAGGCCAGCTCCTCCTCCACCTGCTTGGTAAAGAGCTCTCCCGACTGCCTGCGGACCTCGGAAAGCGTTACCGCCAACGCCTTGATTTTACGCACCAATTCCCGCCGCTCTCCATGGAGCGCTTCTGTCCGCTCCTCTGAAAAAGCGATCTCATCCAGCTCTTTCTGTGCGTTCTCTAGATAAGCGATCATTTCCTCTTCCGTTTCTCCATATTTCCGGGAGAGCTTATAAAGCTGATCCAGCCGCTCTTCAATTCGCTCCAAATCTCCAGGATCATAGGAAAGCGAGTCGAACGCATTGCGGATCTCATCGGTATAGGCCTCCACATTATAGGAGAGATCCAAAACCTCCTGCGCTGTTTTCTCCACAGCAGCATCATATCGCGCCGCCTCCTGCAAGCTCGCCGCAGCATCTGTAAACAGCTGCAACGCGCCAAGCGTTTCCTCTGTGCCATTGATCGCATCGTAGGCCCTGCGCAGGCTCTGAAGGATTTTTTCGGCATTCAGGCAGCGAGCGCGCTCCTGTATCCAGGCGCTCCTGCTCCCCGATTTGCAGGTTAGCCGATTCCAATTCGTCAATCTGAAATCGGAGCAAGTCTGTTTTTCGCAGCTTTTCCTCTTCATCCATTTGCAATTCATTTAAAGCGCGCCTGACTTTGACATAGGCGGCATAAAGGCTGTGATATTGCTCTAAGAGCTTGCTATCCTGCGCGAGCGCATCAATGAAACCGAGGTGTTTATCCGGCGATAGGAGCGACTGACTGTCGTGCTGCCCATGGATATTAATCAACTCGCCGCCAATCTGGCGCAGCATAGACACAGTCGCCGTCTTGCCATTGATCCGACATACACTGCGCCCATCCGCGCTAATAGAGCGCTGGATCAGGAGATTTCCATCCTCCTCCGGCTCTATGCCGAAGGATTCCAAAACCTGCATAGCAGGCCTTGAAATCTCAAAAAAGAGTGCCGATACTTTGGCGGAAGGTGCGCCGGAGCGCACAAGCTCCCGCGTGGTGCGCTCGCCGAGCACCGCGTTAATGGAATCAATAATGATCGATTTGCCCGCGCCCGTTTCACCCGTTAAAACATTCAGGCCCTTATTAAAGCTGATTTCCGCTTTTTCGATCACAGCAATATTTTCAATTTGAAGGCTTGTCAGCATAACGAACCATGCCTTTCTGAAAATGCGTTATCCGTTTTGCAGCATTTTGTCAAGAGAGCTTTTCAGCTGCTGCGTTAATTCAGGCGTGCGGCAAAGTACAAAAATCGTATCATCCCCCGCCAGCGTGCCGACGATCCCCTCAAAATGCATCGCATCAATGGCCGCACAGGCCGCCTGCGCCATGCCCGCATAGCACTTCACCACACAGGTGTTCCCCGCATAATCAACAGAAATGACGGAGCCGGAGAAGATCGTATAGAATTTTGCGAGATATTCGTCGCCCTGCGCCGCGCCGGCCATATACCGGTATTGCCCGCTGGGAGACATCGCCTTGACAAGCCGCAATTCTTTGATATCGCGGGATACGGTCGCTGTGTGACCTCAAATCCATTTTCCCGCAGCTTTGCAAGCAGCTCGTCCTGCGTGGTAATCTCGTATTGCTGGATCAGCTCCAGAATCAGTGCATGCCGTTTCCGTTTCAAACCAGGGCCCCTCTTAAAAAATTTCGCCTGCAAGCGTCCATAAAGGTATCGTTTTTCATCCGGATAAAATCTGCGTAAAGCTCCGACTTTGTTACCTCAAGCGTGCAATCCTCCGGAATTTTTTCTGTCTCCCCATCGCATGAGAGATAAACGCTGCCCCCGTCACGCATTTCGGCGCATAGAGAAAGCTTGGCGTCCGGACGAAACAGCATAGGCCGGCTGAATAAGGAGTGCGCGCAAACCGGTGTGAGCAACAGGCATTCTAAAGATGGGTCCACCACAGGCCCGCCCGCAGATAGAGAATAAGCCGTGGAGCCGGTGGGCGTTGCAACCACCATGCCATCCGCCATATACCGCGCAATGGGCTGCCCATCACAAAACGCGCTGCATTCCAGCAGCCGAAGTTCTTCACCGCGCACAAGAGCAACATCATTGATGCATTGGGATCGATAACAAATTTGGCCGTCTTTTTTTAATTTTACATCAAGCAGCATTCTCCGGTCAATTGCAAAATTGTTGCAGACCAAATTTTTTAGCAGGAAGATTTCCTGCGGCTCTAAACCCGCCATGAAGCCGAGGCGGCCCGCATTGATGCCGAGCACAGGCTTATGCAAGGGCGCCGCGAGCTTGGCATCGTGGATCATAGTGCCGTCTCCGCCAATAGAAACCACAAAATCGGCGGATTGTAGCGCTCCTGCTCTGGGAGAAAAGAAAAATCCCCCTGGATAAAATCAGCTTTTAACGAATCGCACATCACGCACTGGATGCCGAGCGCCTTCCCCTCCCGGAGGACGGAGAGCGCGATTTCCCGCGCGTTCTTTTTGTCAGGTTCGGCAATACTGCGAGCTTCATATGTTCTCATCTCCCCCCTTCCGGCAGGATCGCCCGCCCGCTTTTCTCCAACGAGCGATGTGCCAGTGTCACAACCTCTTCAATCTCAATGGCATCGGGCCTTTGGAGCGGCGCGCTTTTTTTAGATAAATCAAATATTCAATATTACCTTCCGGACCTTTTACCGGGGAAAACGTTAGCCCCGAAATAGAAAAGCCTGTTTCCAGCGCAAAAGAGCAGACGGCCTCTATCACCTGCCGGTGTGTGGCAGGGTCGCGCACAACGCCCTTTTGCCAACCTTCTCGCGCCCAGCTTCAAACTGAGGCTTGATCAAACAACGCTTCGCCATCCTTCTGCAAGAGGCAAAACAGCACCGGTAAAATCAAGCGCAAGGAGATGAATGAAACATCCACGCTCGCAAAACCGATTGCATCCGGCACCTGCTCCTGCGTCACATAGCGGAAATTTGTACGCTCCAAATTCACAACGCGCTCATCTGTGCGTAGCTTCCAGGCAAGCTGGCCGTAGCCAACATCGATCGCATAAACCTTGCGGGCTCCATTTTGCAGCATGCAATCCGTAAAGCCGCCGGTGGAGGCGCCAACATCCATGCAAATTTTCTGCTCTAGCGTGATGGGAAAGCACTGCATCGCCTTATTAAGCTTAAGGCCGCCTCTGCTGACGAAGGGGAGCTGTGTGCCGTGAAGCTCAATTTGATCCTCCGGCTTTACGCTGGCACCCGCTTTGGAGACCTTTTGACCGTTGAGATAAATCTGCCCGGCCATGATGAGCGCCTGCGCTTTTTCCCGGCTGGGCGCAAGCCCTCGCTCAAAAACGGCAACGTCAAGCCGTTGTTTTGCCATGCTCCGCCGCCTCCCTCAAAATCACTTGAACCATACCGTCCGCATCCATGTGGTATTGCGCCATCAGCGAAGGTACTGCCGCTTGTCGAACAAAGCAATCCTCCACTGCAGTTAAATGGAAGCTACCCTGAAAGCCCTTCTCCAACAGCAAGGCGGCAAAATGCTCCCCGATGCCGCCAGTACGCACACCTTCCTCAAAGAAAAAAATCTGTTCCCCCAAACGGGCTGATTGAACGGCACGGATATCAATAGGCTTAATCCGGTTAAGCTTGATGATCCGCGCGCTTATGCCTTTTCCCGCAGGGTAGCAAGCGCCATGCAGGCATTAGAAAACAGCCGGCCAAAGGTAACGATCACAATTTTTGCCCACGCTTCGCCATAATGAGTGAAAGAGTCAAAGGAGGGCGTATAATCTTCGGGGAATTCGCGCTCGGTTCCGCGCGGATACCGCACGGCCACAATCCCTTTATCAATATAAAAAGCGTTGCCCAGATCATTTCAGTTCTGAAAAGGTGGAGGGCGAATAAATCGTCAAATCTGGCACGCTGTTGAGTAAAGCCATATCAAACAGGCCCTGATGGGTTTCCCCATCCTCCCCGACGAAACCGGCGCGGTCAATTGCAAGCACCATTTTATTTCCTTGCAGCGAGGCGTCATGGATCAACTGATCGTAACAACGCTGCAAGAAGGTTGAATATACCGCAAACACCGGCAGCATATGATTTTTTGCAAGGCCCGAGGCAAAGGTTACCGCGTGCTCCTCTGCGATTCCTACATCGAAAAAGCGGTCGGGAAACGCTTTGCTGAAGGCATCAAGCCTGTGCCAGCGCCATGCGGCCGTGATGGCGCAAATCCGCTCATCCTTCTGCGCAAAATCGCATAACGCCCTGCCAAACATCTCAGAAAAACTGGTGCTAGAAAAAACGGGTTCCCCAGTATTAATATCAAACTTTGAAATCCCGTGGAATTTGTTCGGCTCACGTTCTGCAAAATCATAGCCCTTTCCCTTCACAGTGTTGATATGCAAAAGAACCGGCCGATGCAGCATCTTAGCGCCCTCAAGCGCCTCCTGAAGCTGCTCCAAATTGTGCCCGTCGATCGGGCCCATATATTGAAAGCCCATATCTTCAAAAATTGTGCTTTGATAAATTAAATTTTTCAAAACTGATTTTGATCGAAAAACCAGATTGGATATTTTCTTACCACTAGCGGGATATGGTTTAAAAAGCCCTCTATACGCGCCTTCAACCGAAAATAACCAGGCTTCGAGCGGATCACAGCAAGATAACGCGCCATAGAACCAACATTATGCGAAATCGACATTTCATTATCATTCAAAATTACAATTAGCCTGCTGTGCGTACGCCCGGCGTTGTTGAGCCCTTCGTAGGCTAACCCGCCCGTTAAAGCGCCGTCGCCGATGACAGCGATCACATAGTGATCATCTTTTGCCAACTTTTTGCAGCGGAAAGCCCATAGGCGGAGGAGATGGAGGTGCTGCTATGCCCACTGTAAAAAACATCGTGCTCGCTCTCATTGGGCCGTTCAAAGCCGGAAAGACCGTTTTCTGTGCGCAGAGTGGAAAATTGGCTGTAGCGCCCGGTCAGCAGCTTATGGGTATAGGCCTGGTGGCCCACATCGAATACGATTTGATCCCTTGGAGAATCAAACACGCGGTGCAGCGCAATCGTCAGCTCCACCACCCCCAAGTTAGAGGCCAAATGGCCGCCCGTCTGGGAAACAGTTTCCACCAACACCTTGCGAATTTCAGTGGCCAGCTCACCCAAGCGATTTTCCTCCAGCTGCTTTACATCGTCTGGAGAATGTATCTGTGAAAGAATCTGATTCTCATTCATATCAGCAATGCTCCTAACAGACAGAATAGAAGGCCGCCTATTTCTCACGCGTTGCAAGCCGTTCTGTAAGCTCCAACAAAAAGGAGGCCCGCTCCTCAAAGATCGAGAGCGTCTCCCGTGCTGTCGCAGTCAATTCCGTGACGAGGCGGCGGGAAGCATCCAAGCCCAAGAGGGAAACATAGGTTGATTTTTCCTTTTCCCGGTCGCTCCCCACCGGCTTGCCAAGCACATCAGTGCTGCTCGTCATATCTAGAATATCGTCAACGATCTGGAAGGCAAGTCCAATACAGGAGCTGTACAGGGATGCTGCTTTACAAATTGTCTCCCCTGCCCTGCAACCACACAGCCCATCTGTGCGGCGGCGTCAATCAAGCGCCCGTTTTAAGAGAGTCCATCACTTTCAGCCGATCCAGCGGGATCTGCCTGCCTTCGCTAGCCAGATCAATTACCTGACCGCCGATCATCCCTGGCCGCCCGCAGCATGCGCCAACACAGCGGCCGCCTGAATCGTCCGTTTGGGATCAACCGGATAGCCGGAACGCTGGTCAAGCATCGTTTCGAAAGCAAGCGTCAAAAGAGCATCCCCGGCCAGAAGCGCGTTTGCCTCTCCAAATTTTACATGGCTGGAGGCTTACCGCGCCGCATATCGTCATCATCCATACAGGGCAAATCATCGTGGATCAGCGAATAGGTGTGGATCATTTCCACCGCACAGGCAAAGGGCAGTGCGGCATGTGGATCTTCCCCGCACGCTTCGCAGAATGCGAGCGTGAGAATAGGGCGAATTCGTTTGCCGCCGTTTTCTAAGCTATAAGCCATTGCCTGAAACAGAATATCCTGCCCCTGCCCCTCTTCCGGTAGGTAGAGATGCAGGCTGTTTTCTATCATAGAAAGATAATTTTGCTGCTGGCGTTCAAAATTCAGCATGGGGATTCCTCCATATGCTCTTGTTGGGACAACTCCGTCACCCGTGCTTCCGCCTGCGTCAGGCACATATTGCAATAGCCTGCGAGGCGCGTGCCCTCTTCAAAAAGACGCAGAGATTCCTCCAAAGGGAGGGAGCTTCCTTCCAAAAGGGTTACGATTTCCTCTAAGCGTTCAATAGCAGATTCATAAGTTTGCTCTTTTTTAACTTCTTTCAAAATAAATCTCCGTCCTTTCACAGACATCAATGATCGCTGGAGTGTTCTTTTGAGTTTTCCCCGATCGGTTTATCTCAGGGATCAACCTCCAATATGGCGCATTGCGCGCCGCCATCCGCCCATTTTAGATGAAGCTGATCGCCAGCCGAAAGCTCTGCCGCAGAGTAGATAGGGCGGCCGCCGTGATATGCAATCGCATACCCACGGGAAAGCACCTTCAAAGGGCTCAACGCATCCAGCTTCCCCATAAGCGGAGCAAGGCGTGTATTTTGCCGAAGGAGGAGCGCAGAAACCGTTTGCCCAAGCCTGCTTTTCAACGCCTCTAGCGATTGGCGCCAGTGATCCAGGAGACGGATGGGGCTCTGCAACTGCGCCCGTGCCGATAAAGTATCGAGGCGCTGCTGCTCCGATTCCATGCGGCGTTGCACAAGTTGAAAAACGCTGTGCCGCAGCATCTGAACCCTAGCCAGCTCCCCCTGCGCATCCGGCACACAAAGCTCAGCCGCCGCGGAAGGCGTAGGCGCACGCAAATCGGCCGCAAAGTCACAAATGGTAAAATCCGTTTCATGCCCAACAGCTGAAACCACAGGGATTTCACTAGCGGCAACCGCGCGCGCAACCTCTTCCTCATTAAAGGCCCACAGCTCCTCCAGCGATCCACCTCCCCGGCCAACAATCAAAACATCCGCCGCCTTCTTTTCATTAAACAGCCGGATAGCATCAGCGATCTGCCCCGGTGCATCTGCTCCTTGCACCTGAACAGGCTGTAAAATAATTTGCGCAAGCGGAAATCGCCGGGAGAGCACATTGATAATATCGCGGACGGCCGCTCCCGTAGGCGAGGTGACAACTCCCACCCGCATGGGATAGCGTGGAAGTGTTTTTTTTCGCTCTGGCGCAAAAGGCCCTCCTTAGAGAGCTTTTCTTTCAGCTGTTCATAGGCGAGATTCAAAGCGCCCACTCCATCGGGCTGCAAATCATCCACATAGAGTTGATACTGCCCATCCCGCTCATAGAGAGAAACCCGGCCGCGCACGATCACACGCATTCCATCCTGCGGAAGAAATTTGAGCCGCTGCGCGCTCGAGCGGAACATCACCGCGCGGATCACAGCATTTTCATCCTTCAAAGAAAAATAAAAATGCCCCGTCCGGTAGTGATTGGTAAAATTTGAAATTTCCGCACTGACATATACATGATTTAAATTGTCATCGCCGTCAAGCAGCGATTTTACATAGGCATTCAGCTGACCGATCGTCAGCACTAAGGGCGCCTTCATGCTTATGACCATTCCTTTCTCTGCGAGCAAGTTGAAAATTTAAATTCCAGCTTGCTGTTCCCGAGGCAGATTTTTTTCCTGCGCTGCCGCCAGCACAGCAATTCCCGCTGCATTGTCGCAGGAAAAGGACGGCTCCGCAAAACTCGCATCATACTTTTGGATAATTGCATCACGGATCACGCGGTTTGACATCACGCCGCCCGCAAAAAGGAACGGATACGTTCCATCCTGCCGAAGCAGTTCTTCCGCCATCGCATCGATGGCCGCTAAAACGCTTTCGATGCAGAAACGAGCGATATCCTCCCTGCACTCGCCCGCATGAAGCATTTTTTGGCACTGATTTTGAATTCCGGAAAGGCAGCAGTTCGCGCCCTTCATCGACGGCTTGACGGCAAAGCGCCGCTTCGATTGCTGCGCAAGCCGGTCGAGCTCCGCACCAGCAGGAAAGGGAAGGCCAAGCATTCCCCCGACACGGTCAATCGCCTGCCCCGCCTTTAAATCAAGGGATTGCGCCAGCAATTCCTTTTCAAAGATCTGCGCTGCATTGGGGCGCACTAAAAGCGCCTCCGTCGTCCCACCGGAAACGTGAAACGCATAGAAGGGCCGCTCAAAATAGGAGAGCCGACCCGCGCTATAGAGCGCCGCGGCAATATGGCCGCTCTGGTGAGAAAAAAAATACAGCGGCACCTTTAAAAAAGACGCAATCGCACGCGCAGCAGACCGATACCCGGCCAAAAACAGCATATAGGAGCCCTCCGCATCCCGTGGCGCGTTGGATACGGCAACTGCGCGAATTTCTCCGCCAAATTCCGCTGAAAGCTCCTCCAGAAGTTGAGGAAGTTGAACCGTGTGATGAAACACTGCATCGCTCTGCCGCAGCCCAAGCGCACCCGCCGGAACCGGCAAAAGCTTCTTTTTTTGCAGCACCAGATCATGTTCCGGGCAATAGACCGCTGTGGAAGTGGTATAGTTGCTTGTATCAATTCCGAGATAACCTTTCATCACTGTGCCTCAAGCTTTCGTGCAGCTGCGCCGAGCACACCGTTGATAAAAGCGGCATCCTCCTGTGAAGCATAGAGCTTCGCAAGCTCAACAGCCTCATTGATGGAAACGTTCGTCGGCACTTCCTCAATAAACAGCATCTCACACAAAGCAAGCCGCAGCAGAGAGAGAGAAACGCGGGAAATACGGTCTTTCTTCCACCCGATCGCATTATTTTCGATGATGGAATCAATCTCCGGCTGCTGCTCATCTGCCGTTTTGGCAAGCAAAACCGCGAATTCATCCGTTTGCAGATAGCGCGCCTCTACAGCCATGGAGATCATCTCTTCCACCGTGATCTCCGGATGAAAAGATTTTTCAAAAATTAAAGTAAACGCCTGTTCTCTTGCCTGCCGTCTGGTCATGCTTGTCCTCCACTTTTTCAATAAAATCAGCCCTCCACAGCTGAGAAAACAAACCGGCCTTTCCCGGGAAAACCTCCGAAACTGCACTGGCTTCTGAAGGCTTGCCGCATAAAACGCCTTTTGCTCCTCCCCACGTTGCAGAGGCTTAAAACTCACTTTTGCGCTTGCGCGATCTCAGAAAAGTCAACCCCGACAATGCTGATATTCACCTTAGTGACAACCCGCCCTGTCATATTCTGCACCGCATTTTTGACGGCGCGCTGCACCTGAGCGGAGACAGCGGGATTTTTGTGCCGCCTTTGAGCAATAAGTATAAATGAAGCTTAATTTCGTTTTCATTGACCCATACGCGCACAGATTTCAGCATATCATCTCCAATATGGAGAAGCGCTTGCAGATCTCTGGGCCGAGCCGCGAAGCCGCTCACGCCCTCGACATCCTTTGCAGCATTTAAAGCGATCGCGGCGATCACCTCTTCGGAAATCACAAGGCCGCTGACAACGTCCTGTTTCTTCATATCGTCCATAAAATCCTTCCATTCTCCCGCCTGCTGGCAAGAATCAGAAAACATAATGTACCATTTGCCTTTGCTTGGCGAAAAGCTTGCCTCAGGAATTTTCCAATTTGCAGAACCTGAAGCCTTGCAACTCATTTTTCTAATGCTTTAAACTCTGTTTGAAGCTATTATACCATATGTGCAAAAACTCTCTACGAAAAATGGCATTGCCGCTCTGCGGCAGGAGCGTTTCGCGCCGACAGACATTTTTCTAATGCTTCAAACTCTGTTTGAAGCTATTATACCACAAAAGCGGAAAGACACAACCATTTTTTTGCTTTCACACAGCTTGGATGCCCGTACAACGCTAAAAAAGCAGCTATTTCGCTTCCATAATCGTAACGTTTTCTACAGAAAAGCCAGTCTGCTTGAGCACGATCTCTTTAATCTGCACGGTAATGGCATCCTTCAATACCCCTTTTCCAACTACAACCTGCGCTGTATTGCTGCCGATGACCACCACACAGGGGCTGCCGATCTTTGCGTTGATTAGGTTTTCCGTATCGGCCTCCAGCTTGATCGCCTTGGACAGCTCCCCAAGCTCCTGCGTGGCGGTTTTTACAGCTTCTGAGGAGGATTTGCTATCTTCAATTGTTTTTTTGAGCGCTTCGGCCGCTTTGTCGTGCGCTGTGGAGCGGTTGAGCCGAGCCTGTGCGAAATATTCATCTTCCACTTGCGCCTGAGCCTGCTGCGCTTTGGTTTCCTTCGTGTTACTCTGTGAGGACACTGAGCTGGAATTGACGAGAAGCGCATCCCCCAAATTGCCCGCAGCCTGCGTTACCTCCTCGGTAACGGTCACGCCGGTGTTCGCTTTTTCCGCATCTGGCTTCGTATAATACCAATTAACAAACACCGCTGCGCCGAGCGCAACCACCAGGGTTGCGAGAACAATTTGCCTTTTTCCAATTGACATACTCATACTTATGACCATTCCTTTCTTGCGCCGGCCCGCGGGAGCGCGCGGTTCTGGCGCCGCCAAAATTTTAAGTGGAGCTTATCCGGTTGAAAGATGAATCTTTTAAGCCGAAGATCAGTCCTTTCCATACAAGGTGCTTTCATCAATTTATCATAAGCGCGGCGGGTCAGTCCCGTTCGCGCAGGCACAAGGGAATCAGGCGCATCCAAAGTCTATTTACAGCGGTGTTCATTCAAAACTTCCCATCCGGTATATTTCAAACACACTCTTTTCACCTCCTAATCTGCCATACGTGCAATACTGACGCGGGATGCGCCGATATCCAACACAGCCGTTACAGCCTGCGTGATCCGCTGCTGGACATAGGCGGAGTCACCGCCTTCGCAAACAATTGCGACACCTCGGATTTTGGGTTGGATCACCTTGATGACCAAACCTTCATCTCTGCTGCCGTTCGATTGCAGGATGATATACTCATTCTCTGTATTACTTTTTTCATTGACCTCAACTCCTCCGGTTTTTTCCCCGCTGCTGCGTTCGACCGACTGCTTTTCGTCTGCGGCATATACAGATTCCACGCCGTTTTCTAACGTGACCATCACCTTCGTCTTTCCTGCTCCGCTGATGGAGGACACGATATTGGTCAACCGTTTTTCAAGATCTTCCGCATAGCTATATTCTGTCTGTATGTTTTCGGAAGGTGTTTCCGCCTCCTGCTTTTTCGGCAGATGGATAAACTCTGAGGCCAACAACAGCAGCATACCCAATAGACCGATACATACGATCAATGTGATTTTTTTATCGGCTTTGATTGCATCCATCAGTTTCCGGCCTTTTTCTCCCATGTTTTTTTTCATTGTCATCCATTCCTTTGCTTTCAATTGCAATGCGGCTTAATCCCCTTCGAGCTCTACTGTTACGGGGCAGCCGAGTTTTTTCTCCAATGCCTCCTGAATCAAGCGTTCTCTACCGGCCTGAACGTCGGATAAAAAAACTTTAAGCTCTGTTATAGATATGATGGAATCTTCCGCAATATCCATGTCCACCTGAATTTCCGCCTCCGTGACGCCGATTTCTGCAAGCGAGAGCTTCGCCGCTTCTTCAATTTTCTGGCGCGCCTGCTGAACAAGGGTAAGATTTATTTTTTCCTGCGCCGCTTCCACCTGCGCCTCCAGATCTCCTGTGCCCTGATCCGGCAACGTGAGCGTAATCCCTTTTCCGGATAAAAACGGCGATAGAATTGCGGATAACAAAAACAGCGAGATCATAACCCGAATAGCCTTTTCCGTTGCGCCCTTCGGCACGAGCGCATGCACCAGCAAAGCGCCAACAGCGCTGAACGTGATGCACAGCGCCCAGCTTTGCAGTGTTTCCATCTCTTCTCCTCCTTTTTATGTTCCAGCTTTGACTGAAAGCATCAGGGCAGTGGAAATAATCAGAAGCACTGCATTAAACAACAGAATCGCCCCTAAAATAACCAGAGCGGATGCAACGCTGCGCAACAGGTAGCCGCTTTCCCCTGCCCAAACAAATCGGCCCCTACCGCACATAAATTCAGTGTCATCAGCCACAAAAGCAGCTCGGCAAAAACAGGGAGTGCAATGAGCAGAACCGCCAAAATTCCAAATGCTCCTGTAGCTCCACGCACCAGACTCAATGAGCTGACAATCGAGCCGAGCGCATCGCTAACCGCTCCCCCCACCACCGGCACAAAGCTGCCAATCAAAAATTTAGCGCCCTTCGCCACAGCGCTGTCGGCAGCGCCCGCAAGAAGGCCTTTGATCGATAGGAGCCCGACAAAAACAGTGGATAGAAAGCCGAGTGTGATCGTAACCGCTTTTTGATGATATTGGTGATTCCATTCCAATCGAAAATCGGAGAAAGCGTGCTGACCATACTCAAGGCCAGCAAAATTCCAATAGACGGCTTTAGAAAAACGGAGGAAAACTGCGCGATCGCCTGGGCAAAGCCAAACAAAAGCGTCTGCGAGCTCAGAGCGAGCGCCGGATTTCCACTCGCCGCCACGATCGCCGCATATACGGGAATAAAAGCCAGCATAAAATTACTGCTCAGGCTGATAGCCGCGCAGGTATGCGAAAGGCAATCCATCACCTGCGGCACCAAAACGATCGATAAAAACAAGGCTGAGAGTAACGCCATCCCCTTATTGGCCTGACTGCTTTTTTCTTCTATAAAAGATTCTGCAACCGCAAGCAGGATTAAAACCCCAAGAATTTGCAACGCAGTTTTAGAGGATTGTTGAGCTTTCCCTGTAGCAAATTCAGAAACATCTCCACAAGGGCACGCGGCGATGTCTGAAACAGCGTGTTAAAATCGATCTCCTCAATGCCAAGCTCTTCAAAAAGCGCGCGCGTTTCCTGCGGCAGATCGTCAAACAACTCGACGGTCCCATAGGCTTCCAGTTGGCTTTGAGTGGAATCCTCTTGCATGGCCGACACCGGAACGGTTAATAATGCAAATAAGAGCAATGCCATCGCTATCATTCGAAATTTTTTCATAAATCCTTATCCTTTTATCAGTCCGGCCGACAGTTGGATCATGGCTTTCACAAGGGGCAGGCAAAGTAAGAGGATCGTCACCTTGCCTGCCAACTCCACTTTATTGGAAAGCGCAGTTTCCCCGCTGTCGCGGCAAGCATCTGCTGCCAATTGAGTCAGAACGGATACACCGAGCGCTTTGAGCAGCAGTGTAAGATATTCGGTATTGATCCCCGAGCCATTGATCAAATCTTTCACTGCGCTTATGAGATCCCCCATTGCCGAAGCAATGAGCAATAAAATAAATACGGATGCAGCAAGCTGCACAACGATGGCGAACTCCGGCTTATACTGCTTGAGCACCGCACACAGCAGTGCACACACGATCGCAATTGCAACAATTTTTACAATATCCATATCGTTTATAACCCAAAAATCGATTTGATATATTGAAACAGATTACCAATCTGCGGGACGATCATCATTAACACAACGACCAGCCCCGCAAGCGTTGTAATCATCGCATATTCTTCTCGCCCGGAACGGGTCAGCAATTGGTTGAGGACTGCGACAATAATACCAATGGCAGCGATCTTAAAAATAAAATTCACATCCATTTTTAATCTTCCTCCATTTGTCAAATTCTGCGTGGAACTAGCGAAGCTGTGTCTCTTTTCCCCGCTCTTTTATAGAAAAAGGATCCAGCCAGAAGGCCGCCTAAAACGCCGAGGCTGAGGTATAGTTTAGCATATTTGCTCTTCCACTCCCGTGCTGTGTCAGCCGCTCCTCAAATAACTGCACATAGAGCCGACAGAGGCTGACCTGCCCGTTGAGATCCGTGGTGCCCAGCTGAGAGCCGAATGCGAGCAACAAATTGATATCTTCTCGCCGCAGAGGCCCTAACTGCGCGCGTTCTCCCAAAGCTTTGCTCCAAGCTTGTGGAAACGGAATCTCCATGCCGCACATCCGGCTGCATTCCCGCAGAAACGGGAGCTCCGAGAATTCTTCGCGCAGGGACAACCGATGCATCAGCTCCCGTACAGGAGTGCGGCAATAGGAGAGCTCGCTTTGTATCGCATTGAGCAGCAGGAGCACCTGCTCCAGCGCGCGGATTCTACGGATGGCTGCCACACTAAAATATTGACCCATCCCGATACAAGCAACCAGAACGCAGGACATCCCCACATATTTCATCAATCAGTTCCTCCGCCCTATAGATTTGCGAAATCCGGCCGGGCAACCCGCCGCCCGCGAGCATTACCACACGGTCAAAAGCGCCGGTTTCCAACAGCCGGCGGGCTTGCGGCCGATGCAGCAAATCCTCCTTTGTTGATGCATGGATGCTTGCAATAAATTTAACGCCCGCATTGACACCCGCCTCGATTGCCTGAACCTCTTCCATGCCGCCTGCCTCGTCGCAAATAATGACCTCTGGGGACAGACTGCGCAAAGCGCTTAAAATCGCTTCGCCTTTCGGATAGCCGCTCAAAACATCACAGTTATAGCCCAGATCGTTCTGCGCAACCCCTTCATAGACCGCAGCAATCTCCTCGCGCTCATCCACTACTGCCACGCGCAGGCTGCCACATCCGCCGCCGGCGGAAAGCTGCCGCGCTAGATCGCGCAAAAGCGTTGTTTTGCCGCTTCCCGGCCCCCCGGCAAGCAATATGCTTGGAGCCTCTTTTTGAAATAATTTTTCAACCAGCGCATCTGCCGCGCCAATCACCTGCCGCGCCACACGCAAATTAATGGAAGCGATATCATGTACCGCCTTTGTCTTTCCGTTTTCACACACAGCGGTGCCGCAAATCCCAGCCCGATGCCCACCCGGCAGCGTAATATATCCATTGCAGATGCTCTCTTGAAAACTATGTACCGAATAGCCGCAGATCGCACGAAAACATTCTGTCACCTCTTCATGGCTAATCCGTACAGCGCAAGAGGAAAGAATATAGCTCACCCGCCCGGTTTCGCTGATAAAGCACGTCCCGTTCAGCCCGATTAATAATACTGGCTGGCAGCTTCGCAAACGGATTTCCTGTATCTGAGCTTTTATTTGTGCCGGGACTCGGTCTAGGATTTCCCGGATACGGGGGCACAGAATTGCAATTGCTTGATCGTAAGGGGCTGTCCCCTTCTCCTTCATATGAAACCATCCTTTCAAATTAACAATGGATCTGAACCTTGCCTCGCTTCTATGAATATGACCCCTTGTCCGCAAATAGAACCGAGCTGAGATTCCCCTCCATCCTTTCTCCAGGAGAGATATGCCGCTGTGCTGTATTTTATAAAAAATAGCCGGTAGTTAGCTGCTTGTGTAAGCGATACATATCTCTGTGATCTATGCGGTGTTAGCCGGCTTTGTTTTGTTACTCGCTTCGCTTCGTAATAAAAAATAGCTGGTAACAAACTGTTCCCGTAAGCAGTGCGTATCTCTTTGTTCCATCGGGTTATGGTAGGCTTTGCTTTGTTACTTGCTTCGCTTCGTAATAAAAAATAAATGAGCCATTGAAAAATGCTTGACATTTTCAATGGCTCATTCTGATATTCTCTTTTTCTCTGCTCAATCAGGTCATTGAGCGGACCGACTTCGACTGTCTTTCCCTTTGCGACCCCAATGCTGACGTGTCAACCAATCCTGCATGCTGCAAAAGCCCAATACAGCCGCAATATTGATCACTGGCACCAAAAACAGCAGATAACGCGCTTTACCTTCCCACAGCAGTAAAAATAAAACAACGCCAATAAACATCATTACAGTTAAACGAAACGCCCACCCATCCCGCCTTCGGGCCAAAAGATCATTCCCATCAATAGGATAATAAAACCACTGCCTGAAACGCCTGTTGATAGTCCATATACAGGCGCACCAACAGGCTGTTTGGGGCCTCTAACATTGGATGGGAAATCAGGGGATGCTGCGCGAGCTTTCCCCCTACTTGATAGTTTCCAGTGCAAAGCATCGCTTCCAGCTTGTCCATAAGGAAACTCAAATAGCCTGATGCGCCATCCATACGAATCCGCTCAACAAACCGAGCGGCCGTTTGTTTTTGACGCTCCTCATAAGAAGGAAGAGAACGCGTAAAAAGATCGTCCTCTGCATAATATCCCCCTGTGGTTTCTCGATTTGCACCCATCATAAACCAGTGCGTCATCGGATACGTATATCGGTCATCGTGCATGTCTCCATACCCTGCCGCTCTGGCAATCAGGCTGCTGCCGACCACAATCATCAAAAATCCCAGCAGGAGCAGGAGAAACGTCATGCATTTTTGGGCCGCCGGACGCTGCCAGAACGCAGGCGTATTTTTTCCTTCCTTTCGTTCACTTATCTGCTCTGTACGGTCAAAGAGCAAAAAAATCATCAGCGCGATCAGGCCAATTGCAGCGATTGATTTGATCCGGAGGCCAAATCCCGCCATCATGCCGCTTCCAACATACAGGGCTGCTTTTTTCCATTTTTGTTGTTTGGTCAGAGTAGGCATTTTGCGCGCATAAAGCCACAGGGCCAATGTCCACACCGGGAAAGGAAGCGCTAACGTATCCGTGTAACAAATCGATGCGTAAAGAAAGAGGGGTGCGCTGCACATGCAGAACAGAAGAATTTTCAGGCCGAAGCGTTTGCCGTGCAAAAGCTTTCCAACAAAAAAAGCGCCGTAAAGAGCAACGAGAATATGAATAATGTTCAGCACATAGCTGACGCCACAGGCCGCCGCCATTGTACGTGCATGAATGAGCTTCATAAAAAACGTCATATATAAGAGCGGGTACACCTGAAATGGATAACGGGAAAAATAAGCGGAATCCGTCAAAGATCCGTCCCGCGCAAGCTCCAGGGAGGAGCGCAAAACGACCCCATAATCCCAAGAAGGTTCAATCGAAAACAGCACAGTTGACAGGATACAAAACCCACAGGCAATGAGCATCAGGCCAAGAGCGTTTTGTTTAAATTCTTTTCCGCCAGATGATCAATCAAATAAAACAGGCCCCACAGCGCGAGGACAACCGCCAGCATCGCAGCGATTGCAGGCAGGCCGAATAAGAAATTTCCATCCCACTTGTGGCCCGCCGTCACATCTGGAAATAGAATTCGAATAAAGGCATAGCCAAACAGTATCCCCCCTACCGCTATAATCGCCCAACGGTAGCAAAGGATAGTGGATGGTGGCGTTTGATCTGTGCGCCGGGCGTATTGCGGATGATCTGTTGCAAGAAAACTCACAGTGTCTTTCCTCCAAGTCGTCTTCATGTTGTAACGAGATGCAGCAGCCATAAACAAGCCTATCTGCAAAAAAATCGCCGCGGCTCCCCAACCATAAGCGATACGCAATCGTTTTTACGTAAGAACGGAGCGAGTATCAAGCAAAGCCTGCATTAACCGCAAAGATCATAGAGATACACGCTACCCATAAAAAGCGGAAGGCTGCTGGCAACTCATTATGACATACGAAGGGAAAAAACACAAGAGTCCCCAGGAACGGCCAGGGCTATAATTTTCTTCTTCCTGTTTTTCCCTTCACTTTTGGTCATTTCGCCATACTGAAGCCCGGATTTGCTTTTTCTCTTTGAAATGGCTATAATACTTGAGAAACGTTTTCAAAGGATAGTCTTCCTCTTACCTTTTCCCTTCGCCTGATTGATTATGACAAATTGCTTTTGAAAACGAAACAAACGGATGTTGAGGTGTATTTCAATGCATGATGGAAAAAAGGCCCGCGGGGCCCAACAAAAAGCCCAGCAAGGCAATGATTGCAGTGATCTCCATCGTCCTCGTGCTTTTATTGCTTGTTATCATCGGCGTGGTCGTCGGCAACCGATATTTGGATAAAATTGATATCGATCCGGCAGACCCGAGTGAACGCGCTACGCTGCAAGTAGACCCGGAAGTCAAGAAGGAAGAAAGCAATCTTAAGAAAAAAGCCCCTAAGAAATATCAACAGGATTTCGATAATGCGGATGAAGCGATCGCAAAAAATATCAAAAGCGGCACTGTGTGGTATCACAAAGACGTTTTCAACCTCCTGCTAGTCGGAAGTGACACGCGCAATCCCCAGTACTATTCGCGCTCTGATTCCATGATCTTGATTTCTGTCAATAAACGAAGCCAGCAGATTAAAATGGTCTCCCTGCTGCGCGCGGCTTACGTCAGTATTCCGGGGCATGGCAATGCAAGGCTGAATGCCGCCTATTCCTATGGCGGTCCTCAATTGTTGATTGATACGATCGAATCGAACTATAAAATCCATATCGATCATTATATCAGCGTTGATTTTAGCGCCTTCCAAAAAATTGTCGATATTTTGGGTGGAATTGATATGAAACTGACCGATGCTGAAGCGAAGGCTTTGGCAGAGGATTTTGCCGCCGCAGGGCTAGAGGTTCCCACAGGCGCCGGAACCTATCATATGGACGGAGCCACCACGCTCAAATATGTCCGCCTGCGCAGCATCGATTCCGACCGTAACAGGACGCAGCGCCAGCGTAACGTTTTGAATGTGATCATCGGCAAGGCAAAATCCATGGGAATCAGCGAAGGGTTGGAGCTGCTGAATGAAATTTTGCCGCTTGTAAAGACAGATATGAGCAAATCCACGATCGTTTCACAGGCAACCAATGCAATGCGCTATCTCAAATGGAATATCACGCAGGATACGATACCGCATACCTATCCCAAGCTTGTCAATGTAGACGGTACGGAAGTCCTGCTGCTTGACTGGGATCAAACCATCAGCTATATCCACAAAATTTTATATCCTGGCCTGGAGCCTCAGAAAATCCCTTCTTGATAACAAACCGCGTAATTTTTTGAATAGAAACAGATTAACCGCCTTGAGCTGATTTTTTCAGCCAGAGCGGTTATCTGTTTTTTTATTAAAAGAAAGCTCATATAAAATATTTGTTGGCCCATTTGGCACACTACTATTATTCAATCAAAATTGGCAAACAAGTTTTTCCTATTGGGCCATGCGAGAAGGCAACATTTTTTGTCACGCAGATCAAATTGCCGTTTCTCCACTCATCGGCCTATTGAAACGGAGGCTCTGTTCCAAAATGAATCGTTGGCTCACCGCGCTCGGCGGTTTTTTTGTCGGCATTGTCAATAGCCTTTTGGGCGCTGGCGGAGGCATGCTGGCCGTCCCGCTTTTACAAAAATCGAATCTGACCCAAACGCAGGCGCACGCGAGTTCGATCGCCGTTATCTTTCCGCTTTCCCTGCTTAGCTCGGTCCTCTATGTCACATCCGGAAAAGTAGCGCTCATGCAGGCGGTTCCATACTTTCCGGTAGCGGTGATCGGAGCTATTGCCGGCTCTCTGCTTCTCCCGCGCATTCCTGCAAAATGGCTGCGCCGGATTTTCGGAATCTTTATGCTTTGGCTGGTATCAGGATGGTGATGAAATGAACTGGATCGATCAAATCGCCGGGCTTTTCTCAGCCGTAGCCGGGGCGCTGGGGCTAGGCGGGGCGGCGTGCTGGTGCTTTACCTCACACTCGGCATGCATGTGCCTCACTGCGGCACAAGGATCAACCTGCTATTTTTCTTGCCCTGCGCGCTCGTATCTATCCTGATGAACTGGAAAAAGAAACTGATCCACTGGAAAAGCGTCATTCCCATGGCACTAGGCGGCTGGCAGGAGTCGGCCTGGCACCTGGCTGGCCGGAATGATCAAAGGCGAATGGCTAGGAAAACTATTTGGCGGCTTTCTACTGATCGTAGGTTGATTGAACTGTTTGGCAAACCGAAAAAAGAAAAGGAATCCTAAAATGCACGCTGCATTAGTCTGTTGCAGCGTGCGTCTTTCGATAGTCAATATAATCCTGTAAAATCATAACAGCCGACACCGCATCTACCACGCTTACGTTTTGCCCACGCGTATTAGTCTGATTCAGCGCCTGATGCGCACGCACCGTAGTTAATCGTTCATCCCAAAGCCTAACGGGAATACCGCATGCTTCTTCCAATTGCAAGGCAAACGCACGGCATTTTTGCGCGCGGAAGCCTTCGCTTCCATCCATATTCCGCGGCAGGCCGAGCACAATTTCCTGTGCGCCGTGCTTTTTTGCCTCTTCGGCAATCATCGGCTAACTTTGGCGCATAAGTCTCCGCCAAAACAGCCGCGGGGGAAGCCAATAGCTCCAACTTATCACATACTGCAATCCCAGTGCGTGCATCTCCATAATCAACAGAAAGAATCACCATTTTGCAGCACCTCTTTACTCGAATTGCATCGCAGCCCGGTTTTCCTTTCGCCACCAGCTTTGCTTTGCAAAGGTGGAAAGATGCTCTGCCAGATGCGAGCTGTCGTTTTCCAACAAAATCTCCGGCTGCATGGAACGGTCAAATACAATCACGCTGATCGCCGTGTTATCGCACCAATCCACATCGTTGAGGCGTTCAATGGGCACCCGTGCGCATGGCACAGCAGGTTCCGGATCGCACAGCCATGGGACGCAATCAATACAGACTGCCCAAAATGGCGCGCGGCAATCTCCGTGGCCGCCTCCCAGATACGGCTGTAAACTTCGGCCATGCTCTCTCCGCCATCAGGATGGAATTTCCACGGCTCCTGATTCCAGAGATAACTTTCCTGCGGATAAAGCGCCGGAAAATCACCCCACCTCTTCCCTTCCCAGCATCCTCCGTGGATTTCGGCCAGCCGGGCATCCAGTTTAATTTCCAGCCCATAATGGCGGTTTGCGGCCTGTGCTGTTTTCAAGGCGCGCTGAAGCGGGCTAGAATAAGCGCCTGAAAGGGGAATTCAAGCATCCGCTCTGCAAGAGCATCCAACTGACGGGCACCATTTTCCGTAATATCACAATCTGTGCTGCCCTGAAACACACGGTGATGATTTCCCATCGCCTCGCAGTGCCGCACAATAATCAACTTCACGTGCTCTGTGTCTACCATACTTCGACCTTCCCCGTTAGTTCTGTGACCGATTGGATCTGATGCTCCTCCAGATACCGCTCTATGCCTTCGATCATTTTCAGCGGCGCATACGCATCCGCAAACATTGCGGTGCCGACCTGAATGGCTGACGCGCCCGCAAGCATCATTTCAACCGCATCCTCCCAGGAAGCATCCCGCCCATCCCGATGACAGGGATTTTTACGCGCCGGGCCGTTTCCCATACCATGCGCACCGCCACAGGAAAAACTGCCGGGCCGGACATGCCGCCTGTATTATTTCTCAGAACAGGGCGACGGGTTTCGATATTAATTCGCATGCCGGTGAGTGTATTGATGAGCGAAACCGCATCCGCCCCCGCCTCCTCTACCGCAGCGGCAATGTCAGAGATGCTGGTCACATTCGGCGTAAGCTTCACAATCAAAGGCTTGCGCGTTACCTTACGAACCGCGGCAGTGATCTCTTGTGCAGAGGCGCAGGCAGTTCCGAACGAAGCGCCGCCCTGTTTGACGTTTGGGCAGGAAATGTTCAATTCAATCATATCAACAGCCGTTTCATCGAGCTTTTCGGCGGCCTGGCAGTAATCAGAAATAGCACTGCCTGCCAAATTGGCGATGACAACCGTGCCCTGTTCCTTCAGCCAGGGCAGATCTTCACGAATAAACGTATCCACCCCGGATTTTGCAGGCCAACGCTGTTGAGGATGCCGGATGGCGTTTCCGCAATGCGTGGAGGAGGATTTCCCAGCCGCTCGTGGAGCGTTGTTCCTTACAGGAGATGCCCCCCAGACGGGAAAGGGGGTAAAGGGCGTTATACTCCCGGCCGAAACCGAAAGTTCCAGAGGCGGTAATCACCGGATTTTTGAGCGCTACGCCTGCAATCTTCACACATAAATCCGCCATTACCACACCACCTCTCTTGCATCAAATACTGGGCCGTCCTTACAGACATGAGATAATGCTCTCCATCCGCCTCTTTTGTTTTACAGGCACAAACAAGGCACGCGCCAACGCCGCAGCCCATGCGTTCCTCCAGGGACACCTGGCAGGGGATCTGATGCTCCTGCGCAAAGGCCGCAATTGCTTTCAGCATTGGCGTGGGGCCGCAGGCGAGAATACCCGTACAAGGCTTTTCCTTCACCGCAATCCGCTCTCTGAGCAGATCTGTCACAAGCCCATGAAAGCCGAGCGACCCATCATCGTTGCGATTTGCACATTGGCACAGGCCAGTGCAAAATCACGGGCCAGGATGCAGGCATCTGCATTCCGAAAGCCGAGAATCGCCTCGGTTTGCCCCGGCAATGTCTGCGCGACGCTTAGCAGCGGAGGCGTTCCAATGCCTCCGCCTATGAGAATAA
>ENA-OQEN01000064-OQEN01000064.1-human-gut-metagenome-genome-assembly--contig:-NODE-64-length-39145-cov-3.434159_pt1 | contig 39145 bp, 44 predicted proteins | sample MGYA00242791_ERZ504627 | MGnify/ENA primary metagenome ERZ504627 (study PRJEB26092, sample SAMD00036316) | human gut metagenome | host: Homo sapiens | study: EMG produced TPA metagenomics assembly of... | reverse complement strand
GTGAAGTTCAAGCTTTACAAAGGTAACATCATCAAGGCTGGTACAACTTCTCCTTATACACTCTACTCTGAGTCACTTGCAAGCTTTACAACTGGCGATCTGTACGATCATCACGACGCAGAAGGCTTCATCCATCTGTTCGGTCTTTCTATGAAGGTTCGTGCAATGCTCGACCAGAAGCGTGAAGAAAAGGATAAGAATAACGATAAATAAATTTACGTGTTCTATAAAAAGAAGAACCTCGGCAAATGCGGGGTTCTTCTTTTTTGTCTGATTATTTATCAAGCTTCAGATACTTCTCCCAGAATTCCAAAGAAGTAAACTGTGGTCTTGCTTTATGCCATTTCTTTCTGTCCCGCTTGTAATACAGCAGGATATTCTTGGCTGTCTTTAAATACTCGCCAGATAATGGAAACCTTTCTTGTAATCTCTCTGCAGGATATAGCCTGCATTCTTCTCTTCATCGTACAGGAACATCCGCTTGTAGATATGTGGCTGCTCGATACCGATTGCAGATACTGCCTTGATATCCCGCAATGGTGGCAACAACCAGCAGAACATACAGATGATTCCATTGACAAACGGCGGGAAGAAATTCTTCTTCATCTTCACCGGCTCCTTGATGCCTGCTTCTTCCGGTGAGATAAACTTGTAATTGAGTGTTGCAAGCTCTGCATGTTTCTGTACCGGGTCGATCTGCATAAATGCTTCCGGTCCCTTGTGGAAATCATTGTATCCCTGCAGGATACACTCTACCAGATTGTACCGGTAATCAACTACATGAATTCCCATCATCATCGTCATATATCCAAGCAGCTTCCACGGTGAGCCAAGTTCTTTCATCGTAGATGCCTCCGCAATCAATGCATTTCGCATGTCATAATATGACATCGATACAGACGCCTTGTTTGGTGCCTGTGGATGCCATACGCAAATACCATTGATCAGGATGACACCCTTGTCTGAATGACGCACACCGTATTCAATATCATCGAAATGAATAAATGCAGGAATTGGGAGATTGTCTGCCTGTATCTCTGTTGTTGGAATACAGTTATACCACCAGCCACTGTAATTGATCGGTGTCTCCTGCTCGTTTGCACTTACCATATCCGGCTTGCGCATGTCATAATGGCGATGATAGAAATCATTCAGCTGCCAATGTGTCAACGCCCCCGCTTCAAACTGCATATATTTACGGTCAAGCTCAAACATCTCACCGCCAAGGATCGCACCCTGATATTCCTTCTTCACATGTGACAGGAACAACCATGTCCGTTCTACTACGGCTGTATCAAGCAGAATATCATCATCCATCAGGATAATATGCGTAAATGGCGATGGTTTTCTATAAAACAAAGCTTCCATAATGCAGCGGGTAAATCCACCTGCACCACCCGCATTGATATTCGGGAATACATGAATCTTATCGCTGTCAAAGGTATCCGGCTCGATCGTCTGTCCATTATCGGATACATAGACCTCCAGATTTCCATAAAGCGGGCTGTCCGGATTATTGATAATGTGATTCAATACCAGATTAACATTTCGTTTTAAAAACTCCTCCCGCTTAAATGTACAGATTCCAAGTGCAATGACCGGCTTCTGCGTCATCACAGCCTCTGTTCCATACCCACCGGACAATAGAACCTCCGAGATATCAGATACCTCTTTCTGGCATTTTATATTCACATACAAAATACCATCGTCTGGCAATTCCTCAAACTGCAGGTGGTATTTGTTTCCATCCTTTGACACGGAACACGGAATTTTACGACGCACAACTGCTACATACTTAGATGGCGACTCTTTCTGAATCATTTCCCGTGTACAATCATGTCCGGCTACTACACTGCCGACTGCGTGTACGCAGGTAAACTGCAATGCTTCTTCGGACTCTACCTCAAAATAAAGGTTATCCAGATCGGTATATTTCTTCCACTTTCCAATTGAAAATGCGTTAAAATATGTCTCTAACGATATCTTGTCTTCCTTAATTCTATAATACATTTTCTGCTCCGGGCAGACCTCCTGCTTCGGAAACAAAAGCGGTTGTATAATCATAATTCCCCTCCTAGTTTGGTACATACTTTTTATTTTTTCCTAATCTTCCTGCTTTCCCATCCATCCACGCGTCCCACAACATTCGTGTGATATATTTTCCCTGACGATGGTATTTCGGGATCAGGCACATGCCTGCGCCACATACAATAAAGACCATAAACTCTGCATAGATCACAAGCTGTGTCACCTTGCTGCAATGCGTTTTCACTGCATCCAGTCGGTTCCGGTGTCCATAATAGGTTCTCCAGCCCATCCGCATGAAAAAGCCCTTCTGTTCACCCGATGGCAACACCGTTTTATGATTCAGATGTGCCGCATTGACGTTTACAATGCCGCCATACTTCCGCAGGCGCATCGAAAACTCGGTATCGTCATACCAGATAAAATATTCTGATTTCGGAAGTCCAATCTTTGCAAGGATATCTGCACGAACCATCAAACCGCAAAACGTTGCCAGATCGTAGCGGAAGCATTTGCGCTCATATGCAGATAACGGAACGTTCTTCTCCAGATACAACGTCCGGTTTGCAATCACTCTCCGGTGGATCGTCTGAATCTTTCCATCCGTATAAACCGTTCCCGAACATGCTACCACATTCGGATACCGGCGAATCACGCGGTCACATTTCTGAATATAATCTTCTGCAATCATCGCATCATCATCGATGATCAGCACCCAGTCCAGATCTTCTTTACCTGCAAGCTCCAATCCTACACGGAATCCGCCTGCACCGCCCAGATTCTCCGTCTGTTCCGAAATCACAAACCGCATATCTGCTTTGTACTGTTGCAAATACTCGTCCGTTCCATCGGTACTGTCAATTATTACGATAATATCTTTTCAAACGGGATTGTCTGTCTGATACAATTCTCAATACATTCCTTCAGTAATTCTAACCGGTTATATGTTACAATTACGACTCCATATTTCATCTTAGTTCCTCCAGCAAAATCTGTAACGAATCGATCTGGCATTTGTTTTTAAACGCCTCCCGTTTACAGTCCTTCTTAAATGTTGCATTGGTAGACATATCCTCCAAATGCAGAATATCAATCGACGGTTCATATACCGTTTCAATTTCATGCTTGCGGCACCGCAAATATAAAAGCTCTTCCTCACGGAACATAAATGTCCGGTCATCAAATGCTGTATCAAACTTTCCAATATAGAGCGGTGTCAGGATCAGACAGCAGCCATGCAAAACGATATTTTTGTGCCGTTGCTTGCTCGCAATCACCATCTGTATCTTATCGTCCAATGTCTCCTTAACCGGTTGCTTCTGAAACTTCAACGCAGGGAGCAGTTTGTCCAGTGTTCGATTGATTATATTTCGAACCGGATAAAGTCTGGAAGTATAATACCGATACATCTGTTTCGACATTTGTAATTCATGTTCAAAATATTCCCGCGTATGTATTTTGAGATACATATAATTGGTATAGCCGTTCAATAATGTGATATGCGGTCCAACTATTCCACACTTCGACGTCTCATACTCCTGTACAATCCGCTCTATAAAATCCGGCTGCAACAGCAATACATCATTATTCATCACACATATATAATCCGCATGCAACGTCTGCTTTGCATAGGTATACCCAATGTTATTTCCTCTGGCAAACCCCAGATTTTTCTCTGCTTTCAAAACTGTAATATGCGGTTGGTCTTTATATTTTTTCTCCAAATAAACCCCTGAACCATCCGGAGAACAATTATCAACAATGACAATCTCTGAACTGTGCTTCTTTGTATTCTCCCGGATTGCTTTCACACATTTTTCTGTCACTTTTGGTTCATTATAATGGAGTACCACAAACGCAAAAATAATATCTGCCATTTTACTCTCCTAAAATTCGCTGGTATTCACGATATATGTTTTCGGCATTTTTCTTTGCTGTCATATGCTCTGCCATGAAATCACGGGCTGTCTTTGCTGTCTCCCGCAATTCTTCTTTATGATTTAAAATATATAGCATCTGCTGCTTAATACTTTCTGGATTTCCGCATTGATACAGCACACCGAATTTTCCGTTTTTCAAAAGTTCTTTTGTTCCCGCTGAATCCGCACCCAGCACCAGATTTCCCGTCAGCATTGCTTCCACGGTTACACGTCCAAACGCCTCACACCGGGAAGTTACAACCGATACATCTGCCTGTGCCATCACATCGGGCACATCACTTCGAAATCCAAGCAGTTCTACATTTTCTATATGATTCGCTTTTAATTTCTCGCGCAATGCTTCCTCATACTCTTCCCCGCCTCTTCCTGCAATCATCAGCCGGTATGCATCCTGATACCCCTCCTGATTCAACAAGCGGCAAGCCTCAATCAAATCATCCGTTCCCTTTAATTCTGAAAGTCCGCCAACATAGCAAGCTCAATATCGAATCTTCAATAATCTGTCTCTCTCGGCTTATAAAATTGATCTATGTCAATTCCATTATATATAACCTTCATGACATTTTTATGAAGTGATTTACTATATTTTTTATAAATGCTACGGGAAATGGCAATGACTAGATCTGCCCGGTTCATCAACTTATACATATATTTCGGAAAATAGAACTCATTCCCCTGATCTTCCTCCAAAAACTCCCGGATATGCCATACATAAGGAATATTCACCTTACGGGCAGCATATGCGCCAAAATAGCTATACACCGTGTTAATATGCACCAAGTCCACATGTTCCTTCTTTAGGATACCCGCCAATCCACGTGCATAGATTTTATTTCTTAAAATATATTTTATCTGTCCCAGTGTTGCCAGTATATTTCTTGGGAAATCACATGATACAACTCCTGATATGGATGGAACCACATAATATTTGATTTTGTGTTTTCTTAATAAGTTTACTCCATCGCCAGGTCCTACATAAGGTCCTTCCTTTGGAATAATCACAATCGTTTTTACATGTAATTGATTTAATTGTATTGCAAGATTTGTCATGCTTAGGAAAGCTCCAGAACTTGCATTATTATCCGAAGCAATCAATGCTACCTTCATTATTTTCCTTCTTTGACTACCTTTATTTTTTGTCATAATACTTCTACATTGTACCCAATTCCATACAAGAAAGCAAGAAAAAAAGCAACATCTTAGCTGCCCGCTAACATGTTGCTTTTCTTATCTCTCTGTCTATTTGAAGAACACGTGATTACCAATCTGCTTATAGGTTCCAAGTGTACTTGTATCCACATATCTTGCAGGACGGAATGACATCAGATCACCGATGTTGTTATTGCCTGCACATGCATCTCTGGCTGCCTGAATACAGCTTGCCTGCGCACCGTTCTGAATCAGTCCCTGTAATCTGGAATCCGATACAACGCTGAACTGATTTGCGGCATATACAACACTGCTGATCGTGCTGCCCCATGCGCCAGACTGCAGACGGTTCAAAATTACATTTGCTACCGCAAGCTGTCCTTCGTAGGACTCATTTCCACATTCCAGTGTCATTACAGCTGCCATCAGATTGATATCTGCATCGCTCAGGGATACCGGGGTTCTGGATGAAGAACCGATATTCGAGCTGTTGTTTGCCTGTGTTGTTGCTTCTGTTGTTGTCTGCTGTGTTGTAGAAGTCTTTTCTGTTGTTGTCTGTGTCGACTGCTTGTTCTCCTCTACACTGCCAGAAGCCTTCTTTGTCTCAGTTGTAGATGTCTCCTCAGAAGTTGTATCTTCGTCTACCGCTGTACCATCGACTGGCTCTGCAACACGATACCCTTCTGTGACTTCCATATAATCTGCACTTGCATATCCTTCGGTACCAGTTGCCACCTGAAGACATACCCATGCATCATCTGTTTTCTCTGGTGTAACTGTATAAGTTACATTCTCATAAACCGCACCGACAACCTCAGCGTCCTTATTGGCTGCTGCACGAAGTTGATACCATCTTCTTTCGCAACGGCTGTCATAGAATAATACTGCTTTGCAAGTGCATATGCTTCCTCGCCGATTGTAACATAATCTGCTTTCACATAGCCCTTTACATCACCAGACGAAATCTGCACCCATCCGTCTGCCTGTGCAAGCACATCGCCACAAGCACCGATATTCATATGACCAACGATTGCAGAATCCGTAGATGCCTCTGCACGGACATTCACATCATCCCGATTGGCTGCACACTTATCTGTAAACTCTGCAGCTGCCGCAGCAACCACTTCTTTTTCCTTTGCTTCCTTATCTGCAGTCATAACAGACTCCAGATCTGCACGGATCATATTGGTTCCGGCTGCATTCATAGAAGTCATCGAACCATCCAGAGTCACAACCTCTTCCACATTTCCAGAAGCAACAACTGTATCTGCTTTTGCTTCTTTCCTGTTTCCAATCATAATGCCTGCGCCTGCACACATGGCAACGACTGTAACCATAATCGTAAGGGCTAAAATATTTCTAACTATGTAACGACTGTTAAATACATTCTTTGTGAGGAACAATCGCATATTCCGTACTTTTAACTTCGTTCTTCTACTCATTTCTTTCACCTTGCAAAATAATTTTGTAACTTCTTACACATATTGTTACATTTTTATTACAGAAGTATCTTAACATTATCTTACAAAGGTGTCAATAGTTTGTTACATATTTGTTACAAATGCAATCGCTAACATACCAGAACCGACATGCGTACCAATGATCGGTCCAATTGGCGCAATCATCAGATTGTCCGCTGCATACCAGCGTCCACCGCCATCTGCTTTAATTTTTCTGCTTTCTCAATGCAGTCCGCATGTCCGATTACGGCACGGAGTGTGCTTAAATCGCCGCCCTCTTCCACGGTCTTTGCGATAAGGTATTCCATCGCCTTGTTCGTTCCACGCGCTTTGGAACGGATAACCAGCTTGCCTTCTTCATCCACACTCAGAATCGGTTTGATTTTAAGGGCACTTCCGACCATCGCTTCGACGGTTGATACACGTCCGCCACGTTTTAAATGGAACAGATCTTCCACCATAAACCAGTGATGCACATGTCCGCGTGTCTGCTTCACCCACTCTGCAAGCGCATCCAGATCCAGGCCTTCCCGTTTCTTCCTTACGATCTCATACAGAAACGCCCCCTGTCCAACAGCGGCGGAACGAGAATCCACACATACGATCTTTGCTTCCGGGTATTTGTCCAGCACCATATCTGCACCAAGCACAGAAGACTGATACGAACCACTTAAACCAGAAGAAAAACTGATATATAGAATATCCTTTCCTTCTTTTACATATGGCTCAAAGAAATCCTGATACATCACCGGGTTGATCTGCGATGTCACAGGCATCGCTCCCTTACGCAGCCGCTCATAAAAGTTTGCAATGTCTCCATCGCGCTCATCCAGATAATACTCGTACACCTGTTCCTCGATTGAATAGGAAAAAGGTACAATCGGAACTTCTAATTCCTTTACAACCGAGATTGGCAAATCGGCTGTTGAATCACTTATAACGATATACTCTCGCATACAATCTATCCTCCAATTTAATATCCATAATACGCATCCAAGCCATCTGCAAGTCCCTGAACGATTTCTTTCTGATAATCCTGATCGATCAGTTTGGATTCCTCCTCTTCATTACTCAGATATCCAAGCTTGATCAGTGCGACCGGCTTTTCACTCCAGTTAATGGCTGTCATCTGGTCTGTCTCGTAAATTCCCTGATTCGTACATGCCGTATTATCCAGAACACCCTGAATCAAACGCGTTGCCAAACGGTAACTGTCATTGTACAAGTCACTGTTAAATTCACTATCCGGTGTCATACACACACCCATTACACCAGTCAGGGAACTGTTCTCACTGAAATTCATCTGAATACGCACATACACGGTTGCCTCTGAATCATTCGCAAGCAATGCACGATCCTTGTTCGACAAATTAATCTCATCGGTATCTCTTGTCATCAGCACCTGGTAACCACGACTTTCCAGCTCTGTCTTTAACAACTTCGCATAAGTCAGGTTCAGTTCACTCTCTTTTGTTCCAAGTGTCGTACCAATATTTCCCGTAGATGCACCCTGCTTGGTCACATCGGTATTCGGTCCGATCTCGACCTGTTCTGCATTCACAACTGCCTGATTGGCTGGATCAAGCATAACGATCTTCTTTACCTTCTCGGCATCGCTTTTTGTCGCCGTATCCGTCGGTGTCTCTTCCTCGGTTGTATCTGGCAGGGTTCCGGCTGGCGGTTCTGTCTGGATCACATATTCGGAATACACGTAAAATGTACTGCCATCCACCATAACCTTTGTCCACTCTTCATTGTAACCGACACGATTTAATATCTCTCCACCCGGAAGCAGCTTGTAAATATCTGCGTCCGTGGATGCTGCCACGCGGACATTGATCGTCTCTCCCAGTGTTTTCACATAATCATTTGTAATATAGTACCCATCGGCATCCATCGGAAGATCCGGTTCCTGCGCTGCATCCGCATTCGTTGCCACAACTGCAGGTTCTGCCGTCGTAACCACCTCGGTTGTTCCATCCTGTTTTTTTCCACAGCCACCAACCAGCATCATACAGACGGCACCAATCAGCCAGCCTGCGAGTTTATTTCTTCGATTTAATTTTTTCGTCATAGCTCGTTACTCCTATTTTCATACTTCAATTGATCTGTAAAAAGCGTATTTATAAATAGTATCATTCCACAAAAAAAGACAAGATGTTTTCCGCATCTTGTCCTTCTAAAATTGTTATATCAGAAACAGACAATCACACCACCACGGCTCTCGTAAGTGGTACTAATCCCATTGGCATCAAGAATCTTCACATCTGTAAATCCAAACCGTTCCATCAAAATCTTTCTCACGTTCTTACAGCGTTCCATGCTTCCGCACTGTGTAATCCGAACCGGCTTTGTATTGTCATAGCCTTCCTTCTCAATATGTGACAACAGCTTATTTAACGCTTTGTTCATACCGCGCGCCTGATCGAGCTGCTGGATTTCTCCATCCACTCCATGCAATACCGGCTTGATATTTAACATATTGGCTGCCAGTGCCTTTACCTTTGTGATTCTTCCATTCTTACGCATTGTATCCAGGCTGTCCAGTACGAAAAGTGTACGGATCTCTCCAACATATTCCTCTGTCTTTTCCACGATCGTCTTGAAGTCAAGCTCCTGTAAAATATAACTTTCCAATCTCTCACAGATCAGATGCTGTGCTGCCGCTGCAGACTTCGAATCAAACACATGGATCTTACATCCGGATGATTCTCCTGATAGATCTGCTTTGCAAGCATTGCACTGTTGTAGGAGCCGCTTAACTTAGAGGAAAGTGTCACAACAAATACATTTTCTGCACCCTCAAAATGCTGCATATAGTTCTCCGGAGATGGGCAGGAAGAACGCGGACATTCCGGGCAACGGTCTACCATATCCAGATATTTTTCCTGATCAAAGGTATCATCGTCGATCACATCCGTATCTCCAACCGTGAGAATCAGTGGTACCCGGCTGATATATTCCTTTTCCAAATCTTCGGCTGTAAAATCACAACAGCTGTCTCCAACAATCTTATATTTCATAGTTTTCGCCTTTCAACTCTTTCATAACTATTACATGTGGTTTTTAATACTACATATGATAGCATGTTAAAACATGAATTGCAACCTATTCTTATACGAATTCATAAGTTTTTCATCATTTATAATTTATTTATCTTTTATTTACCTTTTTCAAATTGTTTTTTTATACCTTTCATAGTATAATTTCAAAAGTTTGTATTATACATTCAATATAATAGTGAAGGAGTACGAAAACGTGAATTTTTTAGTTGATCTGATCAAGGTGTTTTTGTCGGTATCGCAAATGTTATTCCGGGGGTCAGCGGAGGTACGATGGCAGTTTCGTTCGGCATCTATGACAAGCTGCTGAATGCAATCTCCAGCCTCTTGAAAAGCTTCAAGAAAAGCTTTTTGACCCTGCTTCCGATCATACTCGGAATGGCAATCGGAATTGTTGGTTTTACTTATATCATTCCGTGGCTGCTTGCAAACTTTCCATTTGCAACTTCCTGTGCATTTACAGGCTGATCATCGGCGGTATTCCAGCGATCTTACGTTCCCTGAAGGACGGCTGGCAAAGTGAAGAGAAGAAATCTCTGCTTGTGAACATTCTTGTATTTTTGATTTTACTTGCCGTAGCAATGGCAATGGTATTTTTAAATGGTGACAGCGAAAGCGGCATTGCACTGACTGCAAGTGCCGGTATGATCGTGAAGATCTTCTTCATGGGAATCATCGCAAGTGCAACTATGGTAATCCCCGGTGTCAGCGGTTCTCTGGTGCTTATGATTCTCGGATATTACTTCGGTGTTATCAATTCTGTAAAACAGTTTGTAGAGGCACTCCGCGCACTGAATCTGCAGGGCATGCTGAATCAGCTTTTCATCCTGATTCCTTTTGCGATTGGCTGTGTACTTGGAATCTTCTTTATCTCCAAGCTCATAAGCTACCTGCTGAAGCATTTTGCATCTGCGACGTTCAGCGGAATCTTCGCACTTGTAGCATCTTCTCCGATTTCGATCTTCTATAAGGTAAATCAGGAATACAGCATGAATGGAACTTCCGTCGTATCCATCATCGTCGGTGTGGTTCTGCTGGTTGCCTGTGTAGCATTAACCTTATTCATGGAAAAACTCGGAGCACCGGAATCTACGGTGTCCGAGTCTTAGTTACGATTCCTTTCTCCACAAGGCTGTCCGGCTGATAGGACAGTTTTGCCTGGCGAAGTCCGGGAATTCCCATATCTTCTTCCCGATTTATATAGGTATAGTCCGACAATTCCCGTCTGACAAATTCCCGATTGATCATGCATACGCACCTTGTACATCTGCGTATGCCTTTTCAAAATGCACATCAAACGTATCTTCTGTCAATCGTTCTCCCAATGTAAATGCAACAACCTTGCCCTCTGCACGGATCAGTCCGCCAATCATGCCAAACATCTTCCGATGCTCCAGCGCATAGGCAATAACTGCTTTCTCATTTTCTTTATCCCCATCGTGTTCCGGGTTGTTCTCCCGCGCCCATGCTTCTTCTAATTCCAGACATTCCTTCCAGTTTTTCCCATTGATCCTCTCATACTGATAATCCGGGTAATTCTCTAAAAACCGGTTGATATGGTTTCGCTTTGCATGCAGCTTCTTGCCTGCAAGTGTCGCAAGCGACTCCTGTCTGTACAGATAATCGGCGCTGTCTCTGTCATATTCAATCTGATACTGTCCCGGATACCAGCGTTCAATCATCTCGAACATTTCCGGCTCCACCATATACATAGCAAATGGCAGATTACTTTCTTCAAAATAATCTACCACTCTGTCAAATGCATCCTTCGGATCGTGTTCCCCGATTGGAAACGTAAATGAAGTCGGAATGCCATCCTCCACTCTGCAAAACACAAGCATATCCTCTAAAATCGTGAATTTCGTCTGATAAAAATCACACCAGAACAGGCTGTTTGCAGCAGAGAATTCACATCCTCTGTAATGATTGTACTGTAAATAATGATCTAACAACTCTTTGGTCTCAATACTCGGTCTGATAATATCCATGTCTGTCTATTTTCCTTCCAATAATGTATCGACGTCATTTCGTCCGTACGCACATAATTGTTTGCGGATTTCCTGAATTGTATACTCATCTGCATGAATTTCTACCTTATCCAGCAAATGATCCACATAACCACACCACTTCTCGTAGATACGAACCAGATCCTGCTCGGTCGGCTCCTTCTTCTTATGATCGTTCAAAGAAACTGCACCTGACATAATCTCCTTCATCGTAAGTGTCCGTGCTCAATGCCATATGCAATATAACGGATCTCTTCGGTACGAACCAATGCACAGTCATACATCTCTACCAGCAGATCCCCAATACAGTCATCTGCAATATTAAAATGATGATAATATGCTTCGATCGGACGGCGCGCCGGACGGTCTGCCGCATCCTCTTTGTTATACCAATAGAAATCCTCGTCACTTGCAACCTTGGATTTTGCACGTTTATTCTTCTTAGAACCATAGGAGGAAAGTTCTTCATTGATGCCAAACATCGTCTCGACCGGCACCTTTGCTGCCTTCAGGTCTCCCATGATGCTGCACCCATTGCCTCTGCTTCCCGTACAGATGCAGCAAGCGCTTCGTTGCTGATATTGATCTCTGGAATATCCGGTCCAAATGCAGAATCTGTAAAGTCATCATTACAGCCTCCGTCTTCGGTTCCGCAATCGCTTCTGGCTGTTTCTTCTGCTTTCTTACATGCTTTTTCTTCTGCTTCTTTGGAGATTCAACCGGCGTCTCTGCTTCTACCGGTTTCTCCGCCACTGTATCAGCTTCCAGCTCCTGCTCCGCAGGAATTTCTGTATTCATCGCTTTCTGATCTTCTACGGCATCTGTGGATGCAAAAACCACATTTTCTGTGGAGTCTGACTCCTCTGGCATAATCGATGTTTCTTTCTCATCCGTTTCCACAGTCTCTACTGTATCTTCTGATTCATTCTGTACCGATGTCTCAGTCTCCGTCGCAATCTCCGGAATACCTGCATCTGCCTGCATAATATCCTCTGTCTCCGGCTTTGGATTCCGACGTTCTTCCTTGACTGCCTTCGTATCGATCTCCTGTGTCGGCGCATTTGCCTGAACCGGATCGATCTTCAGCGAACCAGGTACATCAAATGCACTGTCAAGCTCTGCATCATACTCATCAACTTCTACATTCTCATACTCTTCATAGGAATCATCTGCATCCGCTGTATCGACGTCATCATAATCGCCGTCCTCTGCATATTCATCCTCGTATTCATCATCATAACCGGTGTCTTCTGATGCAAACGCAGAATCCTCCCCCGGCATATCCAGATTATCTACATAGAAATCATCTGATAGCATGGCGTCCGCATCATCAAACACGGTCTGCTCATCTTCCAGCTGCTCCGCATCTTCATACTCTGTGTCATCTTCAAACTCATCCTCGTCATCATATCGACGCTTCGACTTGCTTGCAATCACAGCGATTGTTGCTATAATCATAATCAGAAACAGCGCAAGCAATGCGACAAAATATATCATTGAAATCATTGATCGATCCATATCATTTCCCAGCTTTCTTATAAAATAACCACTCCCAAAAACGAGAACAATCCTTTTGTAGTATACTAAAAATAAATTCAATAATCAACATTATGTTGTAAAATGATTTTTCCTTTGTTATAATTTCCTAAGAATTTATCTGTTATACAGGAGGCTATATATTAAAATGGCAAAGATTAGAACAAGATTTGCACCGAGCCCAACCGGCCGGATGCATGTAGGAAATTTGAGAACTGCTTTATACGCATACCTGATTGCCAAGCATGAGGGTGGCGATTTTATTTTGCGTATCGAGGATACGGATCAGGAGCGTGAGGTAGAAGGTGCTGTCGACATCATCTACCGCACTCTGAAGGAAACCGGACTTGAGCACGACGAAGGTCCGGACAAGGACGGCGGCGTTGGCCCATACATCCAGAGTGAGCGCCAGAAGAAGGGCATCTACTTAGAATACGCAAAGAAGCTGATTGACAAGGGCGAGGCATACTACTGCTTCTGCGATGAGTGCCGTCTGAAGACACTTGTCACCGAATTCGAGGGAAAGACCATCTCCCGCTACGACAAGCACTGCTTACACCTGTCCAAGGAAGAGGTTGAGGCAAACCTTGCGCTGGCAAGCCATATGTTATCCGTCAGAACAACCCGGAAGAGGTACCACAACTTTCTCCGACGAGCTGTACGGTGACATCACGGTTCCGAATATCGAGCTTGACGATATGATCCTGATCAAGTCCGACGGTTTCCCGACCTACAACTTCGCAAATGTTGTGGACGACCATCTGATGAACATCACACATGTTGTCCGCGGAAATGAATACTTATCTTCCTCTCCAAAGTACAACCGTCTCTATGATGCATTTGGCTGGGAAGTTCCAACTTATATCCACTGTCCACTGATCACGAACGAAGATCACCAGAAGCTTTCTAAGCGTAGTGGTCACTCATCCTTCGAGGATCTGTTGGAGCAGGGATTTTTGACCGAAGCAATCATCAACTTCGTTGCACTGCTCGGCTGGAGCCCGGAGGATAACCGTGAGATCTTCTCTTTGCAGGAGCTGGTAGAAGCATTTGACTACCACAATATCTCCAAGTCTCCGGCAGTTTTAGATATGACGAAGCTCAAATGGATGAACGGCGAGTACATCAAGGCAATGGACGACGAGAAGTTCTACGAGATGGCACTTCCTTACATCCGGGAAGTCGTTGGCGACAAGATGGATGCGAAGAAGATCTCCGCTATGGTAAAGACAAGAATCGAAGTATTCCCGGATATCAAGGAGCAGATTGATTTCTTAGCAGCTGTACCGGAATACGATATCGCAATGTATACACACAAGAAGATGAAGACAAACGCAGAGAATTCACTGCAGTTATTAAAAGAAGTTCTTCCGGTTCTTGAGGCACAGGAAGCGTTCGACAATGACAGCCTGTTCGCGGCTCTTTCTGCATTCGGTAAAGAGCACGAGTACAAGACCGGCTTCGTCATGTGGCCGCTTCGTACCGCTGTATCCGGCAAGCAGGCAACACCGGGCGGCGCAACCGAGCTTATGAGCATCCTCGGCAAGGATGAGACACTGGCAAGAATCAATGCTGCAATTACAAAGTTAGAAAATGCATAATTTCTTTGAAAGACAGAAAAACAGGGACTACCTCAAAAGGGTAATCCCTGTTTTTATTTAATCCAGTATATCCTTATCTTGAAAATATAAGGTTCCACATACAATCACACAAAGTAATCCGAACAAGGCAATCACAAATCCACTCATCGGTTTTACCCCTTCATAATTGATATAGGAACTTCTCTGCCACATCGTATAACTTCCCGGCAGCCACCAACAGGTATAATAAGCAGACAGAATATAGACCCCACACGTTGCAGCAAAGCTTATAACAGGTGTAAACAAGAAACTGAAAAGCATCTGTACTTCTGTCATCATCACAGATATGGCAAATGGCAGCAAAACGGAAATCAGAATCATATCGGACTGGCTGACATAATTCATAGAATCTCCATACAAATGTTCCAGCAGATCCACTGAAAAATCCACACTTAGCTTTGCTCCATGCACACAGGCACTGATCGTACAGGTTACAGCAATTCCAACATAGTATAGGAAAACCGTCATCATGCACCAGAACATCTTCGCAATCCACCAACGAATGCGGGAGCCGCCTGCCGGAAGCACAATCGCTCCATACTCATTATAATCCTTACATGGATAATACGCGGTCAGATATGCCAGTCCGATATGGAGCATAAACCACGAAATCGGAATCACGAACGTCGAATCGGGACTGAATTTATAGATATACATTCCCTGCATAACACACAGATAATAATCTGCTGCTGTTCCACTTCCGGCAATCGTCCCCGCTTCGTATAGGTTTGCAGCATATTCTGCAAAACCGGCAGTCATCAGCACTACAACAAGAGGGATGATCAGAAATCGGGCACCATGCCGGAACGTTCCAAGACACATGTCCCGCCAGAACATCTTCGCTGTTCTCATGCCACTCCCTCCTTCTGCTTACACACAACTGTACCGTCCTTGATCTCAATAATCTCATCACTCAAATACTCCAGTTCTTCCCGATCATGACAGGCAATGATAATCAGATGATCCCGTTCCCGCAAATCCACCAGCACCTTCTTTACCTGCTCCACGCTTGCTTCATCCAGCGCATTGATTGGTTCATCCAATACAATGATATCCGGCTCCCCCATAATTGCATTTGCGATTCCAAGCTTCTGTTTCATTCCGAGCGAATATTTCCGATATACACGCTTATCCTCCGGATCAAGCTGCACCCGCCGCATAGCTTCCGCCACAGCCTCTTTGTCTATATCACTGCGAAGCGATGCCAGCATACACAGATTCTTATATCCTGTATATTGCGGCAGAAATGCTGGATTCTCAATCAACGCCCCAATGCTTTCCGGAAACTCGATATCCTTCATAAGTACTTTTCCGTTGATACTGACCGTTCCTGTGCTTGGTATCATCAATCCGCAAATAGTTCGCATAAGCATGGTTTTCCCACATCCATTTTTCCCTTTCAGGCCATAAATTGCTCCCGAATGGAATTTCAGATTGATATCATGCAAAATCGGTGTTTTATGTATTGTCTTCGATATATTTTTTAATTCAACCTCTATCATAACACGTCTTTTCTCCTTCCCTTTAAGAACAGCCAGAGTATAATAACCAGCGTTCCACCGACTGCCATAAGCACGACCTGCAGCCTGCTGAAAACAACCGATTGTCGCGGATTTAGCATCTCCATCACAGAAAATCTGCCATCATTGTTTTCCATCATAACAGTGCTCCACATGATATAGAAAGCAAAAGGAATTACAATCGCACTAAACATACTCTCGACCCGTTCTGCCACACATACAGAAACAAGTGCCAGAAGTCCTGCAAACAAACCATCTAAAAGGATAAATGCCAATGCATACAATGCACCGTTTGTCTCATACAGTCCGGAAAACAAATTCACATCCAGAATTCCAGCCGACAGAAATTCCAGTCGTTCCGGCATACGAAGTGGATATATTGTCATAACCGCCATCAAATCTAACAACAACGGAATCATCACAGTGATTGCTGCCATCACAAACACAACAAATGATTTTGCCATATAGTACCCACGTCTGGAAGTGTGCAGTAAAATATTCTTCAGATAACCTGTTTTGATGTCTTCATAATAAGTTCCCGCATATGGTAATGCTGCCAGAATCGGAAGCAGCGCATAAAACAGACTGTTCGTCACGAACTGATAATCTGTCCCAATCCATGTCTGCATCACAACTTTTGTATCTATCGTATCCCGAAATGCATTATGAAAGAGTACGATATCGCCAATTGCTAGAGCCGTTCCTAACAGCAATGCCACATAAAATCCAACCGACCGAAAAGCTCTGTAAAACTCAAATTTAATCACTGGTTTCATAGGCTCGCTCCTCCATAATTCCCCCTGTTTTTAACCGGATGCGTACGGCATCCGGATACAGCGACACCACATATTCAAACTCCATGTCTGAAAGATTCTCCCATGTTTTCTCACGAAAGCAGGCACGGGACATCGTAGTTGCAATCCAAATATCCTGTTTCTTTCCCGTATCTAGCTGTTCACCATAAAATTTATTCAATTTAGCCCCCATATACGGATTATAAGCACTTCCCCACCCCCTGCAGACAAATCCTTCTCCTATCACGGAAAATATATCGTCCCAGGATATCGCTTCATCCGAATCATTTCGAACCATTAATCGCACACAGACAGCCTTCTCACTATCTGCCACATCATTCTCCATACCAAAATAAGTACCATATTCATCCGAATCCAATAGCAGAAACTCATCCGCCTGAATTGCAAGCCCTCCATAATAAAATTCCTGTCCCTGTTCCACATACATTACATTGTTTTCCTTCCCACGATTCAGGTTCACAACTTGGATTACCCATAGCAAGAGTCCAAACATAATCAGGAACACGGTTATCTGATTTTTCATATGCACACGCTCCTCACTGTTGCTTATATCTATTCTGACTCATTCCCCATAAGATCATACAATGGCACAACCGTCTTGGATAATACCGGATTTACCCACGAATCCAACATTTCCACACTAATAGTTCCTATATACATGAGTCTTTCTTCATGTAAATCATATAAGGAATGTTCATCTATCTCATATCCAATGACACATTCCAATACCTCTTTCGGTTTCATTGTATACCATGTAAACCAACTGAGTCGATCTGGATTTTCTACATATTGCGTTTTATCAAAATATATTATATTATCAGTCGTCACAGCATAGCTTTTCGCTCTATTTGTTTGAATCAAATATAAATCGCTTAAAACAATTTCTCTTGATTCGACCGATTCATTTTCTATACGCATTTTCACAAAATAATATCTGGATTTTGGATGTCCTTCTATCCGATATTTATCACCTGCATCCTGTCTTGCATATGGATCTGTCAACGCATTATATTCTTCCTCTGTATAATTATAGGGATTTAATACAATTTCTTTTATATCCTCCAATTCAGGGATTTCCTCATACATTTTCTCATAATCCCATAACAGATCCGTCTGATAATTTGCATCAGGAAGTGCACTGTCAATAAAAAACTCTGCCGGATAACGTGTCTGCATTTCTATTTCTGTATCTTCAATCATATCGCAATCTACAAACTCATATGTTATATTATCAATAGTCACACTATGTGTCACATCTTTTTCCTCAGCATCACAATCTGTTTGTGTATCATCCCCAGATGTATTCTGTTGCTTTTCTTCTTGTTCATCCCAATATCTCTCAACCGGATACTTCTTATCTTTTTCATTTTTCACAATGTATCGTAAACACGCAATTCCAACAATGCCAAGCAAGCATCCACTTATTAACTTTTTGCGATTTTTCATACTTCCTCACATTCCTTTTATAGGAGGAAACAATTCACCTAGTTTCCCCCTATTTTCTATCTTTCTTCTAGTCAAAAATAGTGTAATTCCTTGTTGAATCCGGGCTCCATACTCCACTAGTGTCAAGTCGCGAATATGAAATTCTTGACATTACCAATCTGGCCTCTGTCCCTCCCTTTTCATTTATCCAATTTGTAATGCTTCCCTGTGTTCCTGTTGGAATTGCATAGGAATATGACCCTGCAAATTTTCATACTGACCTGTAATGCTGTTCTTTTTTCTTCCATTAGCCTCATAATATATCTTAGGTCCTGCAGTTGGATATACATAAACTTTAGTAGCATTATTTTTAGTTCTCCATTCACAACTTCCTATAGGATCTATATTACTATACGAATACTGTTTATTACCTGTATTACCTGCCGCTGCTTTTGCATTCGTTCCAAATCCCACTACGGCTGTTACAGACAGCATCATTGCCATCGCTATGGTTACAATTGAATTTTTTATTTTTCCTTTTCTCATAAGCTTCTTCCTCCCATCTCTACTCCATATGATTTTTTGCAAACTCCTTCAACCCTTCCGGTTCCTCTGGTTGATACCAACATCCCCGGCAGACAAGATGATAGTGATGCCAGTGAAACCGCAACTGCACATATGGCATTTCCATGTTTCACAAGCCACTTCTTAACCTTTGTTTCATAAGTTCCTCCTTCTCTTCTGTTTTCCATCAATATGGTAATCGCACTATAACACGCTTTTATGATTTTCTGTTGAAATCTGCTACGAACGGTCAAAAATAAGGGATGAATGTTCGTTCATCCCTTATTTTTGACCGTTCGTATCCCTTTTTCTATCCGTCCGACATTCTCTGCTATACTGTAAAAAATGAAAGGATACATGAAATGATACTCTCTAAAAAAATAAGTAAGAAGATAACTGATACACTTGTAACAAACGAAATTATAGAACCGCAAAAGGAGGGCATATATTTCTATTGCCTTGATTTTTCACTCGATCTGATTTTGTTTAATTGCAGTCTGCTATTGATTGGGGGACTCCTTGGTCTTTTTCTCCCGTCGCTTGTATATATTATAATTCTGGTTCCGGTACGCATGCTGGCAGGCGGCGCCCATGCAAAAAGTCCTTACTCCTGCTTCCTGCTTTCTTATTCCATTTATTTTCTGACTCTATTTTTATCTCGGTTACCATATTTGATTATGCCTGGACTCTATATTCTTCTTATCAGCCTGCTTACTCTTATAATCTGGGTTCTGGCTCCGGTTGAAACTACATACAAGCACTACACCACTGACGAAAGAACAAAAATCAAAAAAATATTATTTTTTCTGTTATTCTTTATTTACGCATTTGCGGTCCTCATGCTATCATGGAAACAGCAACTCTATTATCATATGATATTGATTTGCATGTGCATAGTTCTTATCAATCAATGTATCGCACTTTGCTTGAATCATAGGACATTACATGTTTCAAGGGGGGGGAAATAAATGACACTGAACATAGCCATCTGCGATGATGACGCAGAAGAATTCGAGCCATTATGTCATCTTTTAGATATATGCTCTTTCCAATTCAATATTGATCTGCACATTGATACTTATACAAGTGCACAGGCACTTCTGACTCGCTACCGGGAATCCACAGGAGCGCCCTATCAGTTGCTCTTTCTGGATATCGAGATGCCGGATGGAAGCGGAATCACGCTTGCAGATGTAATCAAGAGAAATTTCGACCATCATGTAATGATTGTCTTTGTCAGCAACTATCCAAAATATATGCAGGACAGCTTCGCCGTCCACCCCTACCACTTCCTTCAAAAGCCAGTCCAGGAAGTCGAGATGAAGCAGCTGATATCAGATATCCTCGAAGAGTACACGAAAAATCTATCGTTGATTTCCGTTGTAGATGGCTATGACCGGGAATATACATTGAACTTAAAAGATGTCTATTACATCAAAGTGAAAAATGCGAAGTCCAAAGAATTATGCTTTCATATGCGGGAGGATACGATTCCTGCGAAAGGGACAATCACTACCTGGAGTTCCATGCTGGATGAAACGATGTTTATGATGTGTTCCCGCACAGTTCTTGTCAATCTTTCCCATATTCACTATCTGAAGGATTGCTCGATTATTTTTGACAACGGTGCCACCGTCTCCATGAGCAGGCGGAACCGGAAACTGATCACGGACCGCTATCTGAATCAGGTGGTTGCCATGCACTCGGATTTTTATACACACCAAGGAGTCTAATATGCAGTACGCACTTACGATACTTACATATCTTTTTGATATGTTCATCTTAACTACATTTCTGATGAACACATTACATCATTTCAAGAAACGTTATGCCCCACTATATCTTTGTGTCCTTGTCGGTTGCGAATGCTGTCTGTATGGATGTGAAGTATTAAACAGCCATTTCCCTACCATACAATCAGAAATTACCGCAACGCTTATCAGTCTGGGTACAACGTTTATCCTCTGCTTATTTTTCACAAGCAGTCTGAAAGCAAAGCTATATGTGGTACTGCTGTTCCAGATCCTTGCATCACTTGGAGAAGCCATCTTTACTTTCCTGTTTACAAAACTAAATCCTGACTTCTATGCAGAAAATGACACTGCTTTTTTATACAGTGTTATGAATATCGGTTCCAAGGTCGTCCTGTTCATACTCTGCCTGCTCATGTCATTATTGTTTCGGAAGCAGACACCTGCGCACTCTCTGGAATACAAGTTTTTGATTTTATCTACACCAATCATATCCATCATCATTTATGTATGCCTGCCGCTTCAACATCTGTTTCTGATTGATAACATACTTTTCTATGAGCTTTTGATTTTCTGTCTGGTGTTGTTAAATATCATAAACTATATTCTGATCCAGAAAGAATATGCATCGACCACATTAAAATACACAGACGCCCAGATGGAAGATCAGATTCGCTTTCAGAAAGAAAAATACGAACAGCTCAGTGAATCCTATCGGCAAAGCCGCCGGATCATCCACGACCTCAAAAAGCAGTATTTCTGTATCAACGAATATGTCGACAACAAGGAATACGATAAACTGAAAACCTTCACCAGTGAGGCAGTCAGGGATATCGAATCCACTTATTCCAAATACAATACCGGCAATCTGGTCATTGATTCTTTCCTGACAAACTATGATACACTTGCAGCGAAAAATCATATTCAATTTGTTGCTAAGCTTGGGGTAACGTATAACCGGATTCCGGTCAATGATTATGATTTATGCGTGATTCTCGCAATATGCTTGATAACTGTCTGAAAGCATGTATTGCCAATCCTTCCAGTGAGAATTTTATCCATATCGCGATTGCGACTACTGAAAACGATAAATTCACGATTCACTGCGAGAACACAACCGCAGAGGGAACATCCCTGGAGCACATACATGCCAGCCGGCAAAATTCCCTCTATCACGGATATGGTCTCACCAATATACGGAATACAGCAGAAAAATATCATGGTTTCTTCACTTACAGTGTTGAAACCCTCTTCTATATGGACTTGATGATTCCGATTATCGAAAAAAGCAAACGCATTATGCACTAATTCAACTCATCGAGTGTCTTCGCATAGGCCGGCAGGAATTCCTGCACGAAGTCCTTTACTTCCGGGTAGCTCTTTGATAGCTCCTGCACCATCTGTTCGGTGCTTTCCTTCGCCTTGACGAATTCGCGGTTGCCGGTTTTTTCTTCCTCCATACACTTGATCAATGCAGAAAGTTTATCTGCCGCTTTTACGAGCTTCCAGAGATACTTCGTCTCTTCCGTATCATCGCCCTGCTTGAAGAAGTAGTCCCGGTAATATGTCTGCAGATCTTCCGGAAGCTGTCCGATCAGCTTCTCGCACGCTTCATCCTCGATAGAATGAAAGAGATCCTTCATCCGGTTATTGTAATATTTGATCGGTGTTGGCATATCTCCGGTGATGATCTCGGACGCGTCGTGATACAGTCCGATCACTGCCGCCTTGTCGGCATCTAAATGCTTGCCATACCGCACATTTCCGATCACACAGAGCGCATGCGCCAGCATGCTCACTTCCAAACTATGCTCGGACAACGTTTCCGGGTATGTGTTCCGCATGAGCGCCCAGCGTTCAATGTATTTCATGCGCGCCACGTTCGCAAAGAAATTGTATTCCATAATTTTCTCCATTCTCTCTTATCAGTATCATATTCATGAAACGCGTTTGTGCTTGGGATATATTTGTCAATATCAGTTTCCGCAAATATACATATGTTTGGAACTTAGAAGTACTTGATGTTCTGTAAATATCCAGCAATGTTTGAACACGATGTTCAAACAAGCCGCCGCTGAGCCATGGACGGCGAATCGGCGGCGGTTGCGTACGGTATCAGCCTCTATATCAGGACATCTAGTACTTCTTAGTTTCAATACATCGTATATTTGCGGAAGCTGATATGACATATATCCCAATCACATCGCGTTTCATAATCATTTACTGTACCTTCTCCGCTTCCGTAAGCTTTACATTCTGGTATTTCTCGTATAATTCCATGAATTCTTTACCGCTTAAGTTCTCCTTCTCGTAGAGTACCTGTGCTATCGCATCGAGTGTCGGCATATTCTTTTTAAGCAACTTGTATGCCTTCTCGTAGCTTGCTTTCATCATGTTCTTGACTTCGGTATCGACCTTCGTCTCTGTCTCGGAAGAACAGTTAAGTACGCGGCGGTTATCCAAGTATTCTCCGGTTACGCCTTCGAGCTGCACCATGCCGAACTTCTCGGACATACCGTACATCGTGATCATCGTCCGCGCCAGGCTCGTCGCCTTCTCGATATCGTTGGAGGCACCATTCGTAACGGAATCAAACTTCAGCTCCTCCGCGGCACGCCCCGCCAGAAATGTCACGATATCCTCTTCCATTTCTTTCTTCGTCTGTAACTGCTTTTCTTCCTCCGGCACCTGCCATACATAGCCAAGCGCGCCGGATGTACGCGGTACGATCGTGATACGCTGGATCGGAAGTGTGTTCTTCTGCAATGCAGCAACAAGCGCGTGTCCAACCTCATGGTAGGCAACAATCTTCTTCTCTCTTGGTGAGAGCAGCTTCTCCTTCTTCTCTTTTCCGGCGAATACAACTTCCACCGAAGCGATCAGATCCTTCTGGGATACATAATCCCGCTTGTTGCGGACTGCCATTAACGCCGCCTCATTGATAATATTCGCAAGGTCTGCACCGACAGCCCCGGATGTGGCAAGTGCAAGCTCCTTGAAATCTACCGTCTCATCCATCTTCACATTCTTCGAATGTACTTTGAGTGTATCGATACGTCCCTGCATATCCGGCTTTGACACGATGATTCTCCGGTCGAACCGTCCCGGACGAAGCAATGCTTTGTCAAGCACCTCCGGGCGGTTTGTCGCTGCAAGCACGATAATTCCCTTCGAGCTGTCGAAACCATCCATCTCCGATAAGAGCTGATTCAAGGTCTGTTCCCGCTCGGAATCGCCACCGCCATGACGCGTGTCACGCTTTCCTCCGATCGCATCGATCTCATCAATAAATATGATACATGGTGCCATATTGTTCGCCTTGCGGAACAGATCACGCACACGGCTCGCACCGACACCGACGAACATCTCCACGAACTCCGAACCGGACAGCGAAAAGAACGGAACATTCGCCTCGCCGGCAACCGCTTGGCAAGCAGTGTCTTACCGGTTCCCGGAGGCCCTACAAGCAGGGCACCCTTCGGCAGCTTCGCACCGATCTTTAAGTATCGGTCCGGCTGATCTAAGAAATCCACCATCTCGCAGAGAGATTCCTTTGCCTCCTCCTGACCTGCAACATCCGCGAATGTCACACCGGTTTTCTTCTCCACATACATCTTCGCATTGCTTTTTCCGATGCCGCCGGATTTGGACATATTCCGCATCAGTAACGACATCAGCAGATAGAAGGCACCGATCATTACCACATACGAGAGAATCGTCGAAACGACTGCATTTTTTCCTTCATCCATTTCCTCAAACTGCACGCCTGCCTTCTGCAAACGGTCTACGATTTTATAATCACTGATCCGGATTACATAATAGGTCTTATCCATCTCCGCACCTGTCTCTTTCGAAATCGGTGTAAAGCTGATCCTGTCATTATAAAGTTTTACTTCTGTTACTAATTTATCATCAAGCATCTGCAGGAACGTGTCATACGTGATCTTCTCCTGTTTGGACTGCTGTATCGCCGTAATTCCCTGCCAGATCATAAATGTCAATAGAATGGATACGATCCATATCACCACCGTCTTCGATGGCTTTTTCTTGTTATTGTTATTATTGGAATTCCGGTTATCCGAATTGTTCTCCGGGGCGGAATTTTTCTGCTGATTTTCCATATATCATTCTCCGTTATTCAAGCGTACTTATCTATAAATCTCATACAACCATGAGCAAGCTATTTCTTTCTGTATTATTAAGATATTTCTTAAGACATAATAAACCGGAAGCCACATGTCAAGGGAACGGATTCCCTCTCGCGCAGCCCCCGGTTTTGCATTTGATTTTACTTAGTATACGATTTGATCTCGTTCTTTATGCGTATTATGCATACAATGGATACTTGTCCGTGATGCTCTTTACAAGTGCCATTGCCTTGTCATTATCCTTATCAATAACAGCAGCCTTGATTGCATCTGCAATCACGATCATATCGTCTTCCTTTGCACCACGTGTTGTAATCGCCGGTGTACCAAGACGGATACCACTTGTAACAAATGGTGACTTTGGATCGTTTGGAACCGTGTTCTTATTCGCTGTGATATGAACAGAATCCAGAAGCTTCTCCACTTCCTTACCGGTCAGGTCAAGATTCTGCAGATCAACAAGCATCAGGTGATTGTCTGTACCGCCAGATACAATCTTGAATCCACGCTCAGTCAATGCCTGTGCCAGACATGCTGCGTTCTTCACAACCTGCTTCTGATATTCTTTATATTCATCAGTCAAAGCTTCCTTCAGGCAGACTGCCTTACCTGCGATGACATGCATCAAAGGACCACCCTGAATGCCAGGGAACACTGCCTTGTTGAAGTTATACTTCTCATTTACTTCGTTGCTTGAAAGGATCATACCACCACGTGGTCCACGCAGTGTCTTGTGTGTTGTGGTTGTTGTTACATGTGCGTATGGAATTGGGCTTTCATGAAGTCCGGCAGCAACCAGACCTGCGATGTGTGCCATATCTACCATAAGGACTGCGCCAACCTCATCTGCGATCTCACGGAAGCGCTTGAAGTCAATCGCTCTCGCATATGCAGATGCGCCGGCTACGATCATCTTCGGCTTGCATTCCTTCGCGATGCGGAGCACCTCATCATAATCAATAAAACCATCATCATTAACACCGTAAGGTACGACGTTGAAATACTTACCTGACATGTTGACCGGTGAACCATGTGTCAGATGTCCGCCATGTGCCAGATTCATTCCCATAAATGTATCGCCCGGCTGCAAAATAGCGAAGAATACTGCCATATTTGCCTGTGCACCGGAATGTGGCTGAACATTGACATATTCACATCCAAACAACTTCTTTGCACGCTCTCTTGCAAGATCTTCCACTACATCGACATACTCACATCCGCCATAATAACGCTTTCCCGGATATCCTTCAGCGTACTTGTTCGTAAGCGGACTTCCCATAGCTGCCATAACTGCCTTGGATACGATATTCTCTGATGCGATCAGCTCAATATTATGATCCTGTCTGTTGATCTCGTCCGTCATTGCCTGCGCAATCTCCGGGTCGAAATTTGCTATTTCATCAAAACTATACATCTTTGTCCCTCCATCTTGTTGTAATTTATCGGTTTGATTATCGCACATCCGTTTTGGGGTGTCAACCGATAGCGATTAAGATATACTTGTATTTTCTTCCTGTTGCTTTTTTAATTTCTGCTTTTCTTCCCGCTCTGCTTTCTTTTTTAACCGGTGTTTCTCCCGGTATTTCCAGATCAGATCCGACAGATAATAATTGATTTCTGCACCATACAAAACAATCTGCATACCGATATACAGCCAGATAATAATCAATACGATGGATGTCATACTTCCATACATCTTCGAATTATCTGCGGAATACTTAATATAGACAGAAAATCCCCGTGTCATCAGCATCCATGCAACGGATGCCAGCACAGCACCGGTAAACTCATGCCTCATATGTCCGCGGCGGTTCGGAAGCTGGTAATAGATTAAAAGCAAAAAGATAAAGATAACAAGGAATGTTACGACATTCTTCAGACTTAAGATCAAAAGTGTTGCATCTGCAAATGCCGGATAATGATCAATAATCTTATGGGCAATCTGTGAACCGAACGCCTGAATTGCGATCACAACCAGACAGAGCAGCATAAATATAAGTGTATACAGCGCACAGATCAGGCGTACAAGAAAATAATTCTTGTTCTGCTCCACACCATAGATCTTATTTAACCCTGTAGAGAGTGCCTGAATGCCCTTCGCCGCAGACCACAAGCTGACAAACACGGTAATGAGTGTAACGACTGCACATTTGCATTGACTACATCATCCACGATATACGCTACATAAGATTCGAGTCCGCTCGGCACAACGCGCAGAATATAGCCAAGTACATTTGTGTTCATAACGGACAGCTTCGATGCGATCATGACAAGCAGCATCATAAACGGGAAAAATGAAAGCATCACAAAGAAAGCAACCTGTGCCGCATACGCTGGCACGCTGTCCGCGGTTGCTTTGTTCACAAATTTGATAATAAACCGAACGACCTTTTTCATACATCCCCCGTTTTGTTATTCTGAATCTGCTGTTTCCTCTCCATCATCCATCGTATAGATCGACGCAAAATCGACATACGAAAAATAATGCCGTAATATATATTTGTAGCTTTTTCCCTGTCTGCCAAGCACGCCGGCACCATAGATACTCATCCCGGCACCATGTCCGAATCCACCACCATGAACGACAAATCCCGCGTCTGTTTTCTCCACATAATAATATGGGCTTGGAAGTGATGTCCAGCCGGTTACCGTCGAACCATCCTGCCGTACAATCTCCTGATTGACTGGATTTAAGATTGCGCGGATATTGCTCTGTCCGCTGATGGATATCGTATGTTCACTTCCGTGAATCACAAGCTTCGATACAACACCGCTCACCGTGCGCTCCGCAACTTCGATCTCTGTCACAGTTCCAAGCTCCGGCACGCCTGCTGATACAAACTCGCCGGTTTCATCCTCGACAAGTATCGCATCTGCCATCAGAGATTTGCGGTTTTCCAAAACTGTCTCAATCGCGTCTGTCATTTCTTCCTGCGTAAATGTAATATCCCACCGGTAATACGGCGAATCTTTATCTATAATAGTATACGCATCACTATCTGTCAAAAATGCCTCAAAATCCGCTTCATCCGATAAATCGATCTTGTCCTTATGCAGATTCTCCACATTGGACTCCAGATAACTATACGCATCACCGCCCCAGATCTCCGCATTCGTGCAGGTCGTTCCGAAAGATGTGTTAAATGTCATCGGTACGATCAAAGTTCCCCGGTAAGTCGCACCAGCCGTATGTATCCTTCACCGCACGGATCGACGCATCGGTCTCTGCCACATTATTATATACCTGACAAAGGCTGGAATCGTCAAGATGTGCATGATATTCTACATAACTTTCATCCTTTAACTTCGCATACGCCGTTCCTCTGGCACAGATCGCCATCGCCTGCATGGCAGCATCCGGGTAATCCGATGGCATTGCATTTGCCACAACATTTGCCAGATAACGCTCTAACGAAAGCTCATTGATCACATAGATATAGCCATCCTGTACATCAAGCTCCATCGTTCCATCATATTCCGGATTGCCACATTCCCGCGTCACGCTGAGCAGTTTGATCCGTCCACTGTGCGTATCCGGTGTTACTGTCAATGTATCGTCCGGCGCATAATCTTCCGGTGTGATCGTGACCGTCTCACCAGCCTCATATGTTTTCTCCGTCTCATCCGGATATGCCACGGTGAACGCAGATGTCGCCGTAAACTGCACCATTTCCATCTCATACGAAGAGTAATCATCGTTGCTGATGATCACGCGGATATCCTCGCTTTTTAACTCCTGGTTAATCACGACAGCACCAACTTTTCCATCCTGCAGATACATGTCCACATACGAGTAGCCAAGCAGCAGAGACAGACTTTCCTCGTCCACGCATCCTCATACACATTGTACATTTTATAATAATCGCCAAGTGTGAGTCCGCCGATATTTTCCACCTGAATATCCGTATCTCCCGTCGAAATGACTTTGCCGCGCAGCACCTTCTGTGGTCGTTCGATTTTACAGATGCCTGCATAGTCAAACACGAGATTTGCAACATAGCCCGCCGTCTCATAGCCGGCTTCCGTCTGCCGGTCCGCATCCAGACTTGTTGCAACTGTCACAGCTCCATCCGGGATGTCTTCCTCCGTCCGGGCAGGGTAGGTTTTTTCCAGATTTCCATATAAAAACGTGCATTTTCCATCCGTCACAGACTCCACCATACATTTTGCAATGTGATCTGGGTATCGCCAAGACGGTTGATCTTGAAGATCTTTCCATTCTTCATATAGACATCGAGCACATTTCCCTCGTAGCTTTCGTCGATTTCAAATTCTGCATTGTAGGTGTCCTGTCCATCGAAAAAGGATGTCTTGTCATCCTCGGAAATTGCAAGCACCAGAACATCTTTCCGAAGCAGTCCTTTTACCGTTGACGATGCGACGATCCGCTCATAGAAGTCCTCAAATTCCGCTTTCGTCACGTAGTCAGAATCCTTTTTTCCGTTCAGGACTTCCTCATAAATAGAAGCTTTCACCTGTATCGTCTGTGCCACAGACTTTACAAATGCCACATCGATGACCTCGCTTTTTTTCAGAGGATCAATCAGGCGGGATAACGCCTCGGATTCTGCCTTTGTATCTGCCAGATAACTGACGACCTTTTCCACATCTTCGTATGTGTAATATAAGCTATAATCCACGGATGCTTCCGTTGTTTCTGTATTTTGTTCCGCTTTATGCATTTGCCGCCCGATCTCATGGCCAGCAATCATAACTACCCCGGCTATAACCAGCAAAAGCATAAACGTGAGTATCTTCTTTTTCACGTATTTTCCTCCAAAAAATATATCCGGGATGCCGTTCCTGCCTTTTGACTCCTAGCTGACGCTAGGTGGGCAACCGCATGTGATCCTCTGTCTTCCACTCGAAGGAGGCCTGACATAATATCACAGATATAGGAATCCCGTTTAAAGTAAATGTAGGTTCAAAAATAACAGGAGTTATCGAACATTCCAGATATATTATATTTTTAATATGTGCTAATTATAGCTTACTTATTCTTTTTTTTCAAGATATTTATTCGCTGATGATCTTACGGCTGCAGATATATGTGATCACAAAATAAATACCATAAATCACCAATATCACGGCTGCCGCAAGCAGGATAGAACCAAGCAGTCCGCCCCGTCCAAATGCGGTCAGAATAAACATTGCTGTCTGCATTCCGAAGACGGAATGCACGATTGCGAGTAAAAGCGGCATAGCAAAGAACACGCCCGACTGTGCCAGAAGGGAATGACGGATTTTCTTCTCGTCCACTCCGATCCGGCGCAGGATTCTGTATTTCTCCTTGCTGTCAGCTGCCTCGGAAAGCTCCTTGAGTGACAAAATCGCAGCACCGGAGATCAGGAATACAACACCTAAGTAGATGCCGATGAATACGATCATCGCAGTAAGTCCCACGCTGTTATCACGGAGCCGCTTGCTTGTCTCGCAATTCATGGAATAATAGGAACCATCTTCGCCTAAGACTGCTTCTGTCTTCGCCTCCTGCAGTTTGTAGAAATTCGCATCACTATAGTACTCATTAAGTGCATCCACCTCTGTCTGGTCTGTCGTATTATAATTTGCGGAATAGATATCATACCAGAAATCACAGTCAGACATATCCACAGAATCCGGGACAAGCAGCACGCCTGCATTGCTCTCTGAATTGCTGATGTGTACGATTCCATCCACACAGGTACTGTATTTCGGATGATAGGTCTTTCCTTTTATCGTAACCGTCTGTCCCTCCGCAAGTCCTTCGTTGTATCGTGGTTCCATCTCCCCGTAATTACAGAGTATTACATATTCATCCTCTGCAAGATCGATTGTCGTTCCGCCAAAGGAGCTTACAAAACGCATTATAATCTCCAATGTGCATCGTCTCCATCGATGCTTCTTTGAAATAATCCTCCGATCCGCTCTCTGCAAATGCCTTTCCGAAGAAATCTCCGACACGAATTTCTTCCGGTGCATAGAGAATCATTTCGGTCACATCTGTAAGCTTTGATGTATCGATATCACAGGCTTTCAGGTTTTCTTCCACATTATGTCCGGTTATATCATAGTCCTCGGCTGCATCATAGGAATACAGCTTTGAAACCTGCACATCAACCGGGGTACAGGTCTCTAACACATGGTTCATTGAGTTGCGGATTGCCATTGCGCTTGACAGAATACAGATGGTAAAAAAGAGCAGCAGACAGATAATCCCGCCTGAGAACACCGTCGTGTTGATCCGGCTTCCAAGTTCCTTCACACTGAACGAGTTGATACCTTTATAATAAAACCGTCTGCACCGCTTCACGATTGCAAGCAGCATCCCGGATACCGACCAGAATACAAGGAAGGTTCCGATGATACCTTTCGCGATCTGGATGCCAAGTCCCTGAAAGTCAGAGATTGTACGGACACCGGCTGTCACTTTATAATATGCAGTTCCAAGCAGAATAGCCGCTATAATAAATACAAGCACACAGACAACCGGGTTTTTTGCATGGTTTTTCTGTGCCTTTGCGCCTGCATAAAGCAGGTTTATTAACTTGGCGCGGCTGACAATGATTACATCTAATGCCATGACGATCACATACATGATTGCAAAATAAATAATCGTTTTGATGATGGCTGATGTGCTGACCATAAACTGGAAGTTCGTCATATCCGCTTCGAAGAGGTTCGCCGTCACGACACTCATCCCCTGTGAGATACCGATACCGAGCAGTAATCCGATCACCAGAGAGATCACGCCGATCAGCAGTGTCTCGATCACCAGAATCTTTGCCACCTGTGTTTTTCCCATACCGAGCGTTAAGTAGATACCAAACTCCTTCTTCCTTCGCTTCATCAGGAAGGTACTTGCGTACACAACAAGGAAACCGAGCACAACCGACACGAACACACTGACGACAGACATTGCCTCATTCATAAGATTGATGATTTCTTCCGTATTTGACGATACCTTCAGCATAACTGTCTGGCTTCCAAGAGCATTAAATACATAGAAGATTGCCACTCCTAAGATCAACGTTGCAAAATAAATCAGATAATTCTGCATACTTTTCCGGATATTCCGGGCGGATAATTTAAAGAGCATCATTCAAACTACCCCCTAACACTGTCACAACCTCAATAATGCGGTTAAAAAACTGTTTCCGGGTATCATCCCCTCTGCGGATCTCATTGAAGATCTTGCCATCCTTGATGAAGATTACGCGCGATGCATAGCTTGCTGTAAATGCATCGTGTGTAACCATCAGGATCGTTGCGGCAAGCCCTTCATTCATCTCCTTCATACTCTCCAACAGATAGCGGGAGGATTTGGAATCAAGAGCACCGGTTGGCTCATCGGCTAAGATCAGCTTCGGATTCGTGATCAGGCTCTGGCTGCCGCCACGCGCTGCTTCTGTCCACCACTCATCTGATAGCTGTATTTGTTCAGAACTTCCTCGATGCCAAGCCGCTTCGCAACCTCTTGGATCCGGCTGTCAATCTCCTTCGGTTTTACGTTCTGGATGGAGAGCGCCAGTGCAATATTCTCATATCCGGTCAGCGTATCCAGCAGATTAAAATCCTGGAAGATAAATCCCAGTTCTTCCCGACGGAACTTATTTAATTCATTCCCCCGGATCGTCGTGATATCTTTCTCTCCGACATAGATATGTCCGGCCGTCACACGGTCAATCGTGGATATACAGTTTAAGAGTGTTGTCTTGCCGGAGCCGCTGGCTCCCATAATTCCGACAAACTCGCCTTTCTCTACAGAGAAAGAAATCTTATCTACCGCCTTTGTCAGATTCGCTTTGTTGCCATAGTATTTTTCTACATTGTCAAGCTTTAATATCTCATTCATAGATAGTCTCCCTTCGTTTGCTAACATTCTGCAGGCAGGAATTCTGGGGTTTCTGCCGCTTTTAACTGTATTCAGTATATATGGTTTTCCAGCCGCCATCCATCGGTCTTGATTACAGGTTTCTTACGATTTTGTAATATAATGGTTGTATTATATATTGATTTCCTGCAAATTCCTATGCAAGAGTTTCCTTTTGGAAGATTGATTGGAGCTGATTGGGGGATTTTCCGATATTTCATGTTTTGCTCCAAGCAAGAAAAAAGGAGGCATCCCTGCCTCCAAAATAATATGTTTCAGCAAGCTAGTTCTTTGCTGCTGCATACTCCACACTGTCTTCGTTCCAGTGTTTGTAATCTGGATTCTTCCGCTTATCCGGCAGTGTATAGTTCTCGCTCAACCACGCGCCAATGTAATTGCTTACTTTCTTCGCGCCGTCAAAGTTCAGATGGTCGCCTCCATCCTTCGTATCGGACGTCCAGTCGATGCCAAGCGCATCATTCAAATTCAGATCTTCATAAGTAACCGCGTTTTCCTGCGCCCAGTCGGACACACTGTTGTGCTTGGCATACGTCCAGTTCTTCGGGGAAGGGGAACTGACTAAGACAAGCTTTGCACCATGACTCTCGCAATATTCCTTCATCAAAAGCAGATATTTCTCTGCGTCCGCATCCATAGATTTACGTTCCTCGCTCGCATGCATATAGGCTCCACCCTCATACGGCTTGACCGTGCTTCGCTTGATAAACCCACGGTTCTTCTCATTTTTTTTCTTCGTTAAGGAATTTGTACTTACGAACGCATCCTTCCAGCGGGAATGATTCTTAAAAATCTCCACATGATCGGACAGACGGTCTAAGACATAATCTTTCGAATCACCCTTAGATTTCACGCTTCGGAACAGACAGTTCGTTTCCAACACAACGACCTCCGGCGTCTGCGTCTCAAATGCCGCCTGTAAAATCGCATACGAGTCGCACATACGCTGTGCCGATGTCCCGCAGATAAATGAGGTGTAGCCATGCTCTGCGAACATCTGCAGAGGATTGAAGCTCGAATAACATTCACTATCACCTAAGAACAATACGTCAATCGTATCCTTCACTTCATTTTTCACTTCCGCATCTTTCGTGCGCACAGCTGTTGTATCATAGATGTCAGCGTTACTCTTCCGACACAGGAATCGTCCTGCCAGAATCAGTACCACACAAAGTCCCGCTAGAAACCCGACGCTGCCCGCTGCCATCTTGAGAGTTGTTTTCCATTTTCCACTTTCTTTTTCATAAACATTCTTCTTTCGTAAATCACATACAATTACGCTATCCATGCAATCCATAATATTTCAAATTACCAAACATCGAATGTCATCTTCCACGTAATTATTCATCCCTCTATCAGTACGCCGCGTAGATCATATCCACGATCGTATATCCGCTGCCATAGGCGCCAAATACAACGACAAGAAGTATAACCGCATACCAGAAACTCCACCGGACCGGCAGCTTGCATTCCGCCACCTTTCTCCGGATTGAAATCCCCTTCTCGTGAATAACATCCACCACGAATACGAGCAGGATACTTACAGATGCCAGAATGAGATCCGGCACATCCACACCGAAATTCGTCTCCGCAAGTGCTGTGATATGGAAGTCTGTCACGATTCTGCGCAGCATCCGAAATCCAGTTGCAACCGTGTCAGCACGGAAGAACATCTCGCCAATATTCACGATCACAAACAGCTTCAGGAATTGGAAGATCCGAAATCCGATGCATTCTGTATCAAGCTTGAATCGCTCCACCAGCTTCCTGCACGGTTCCTCCGTCAGATTCTCGATCACGATCAGCACAAAATAATACATACCATAAAAAATATAATTCATATGTGGTCCATGCCAGATGCCGTTTGACAGCCAGACAAAGAATAACGCAATCGTCGGTGCCACGAATTTGCTGACCGAAAATCCAGCTTTCTTCTTGATTTTCTTCGCCAGATTCTTCACTGGCTTGGCAAGTGAGATCGGATAGAATACATAATCCTTCAACCATGCGCCAAGCGTGATATGCCATCTCCGCCAGAAATCACCCGCATTCTTCGCGAAGAACGGCTGACGGAAATTCTCAGGCAATGGTACACCGAAGATCTCGCCACTTCCCATGACGATATCCATACATCCGGAAAACTCCATATATAGCTGCATCGTGTATGCCAGCACCCCGACGAGGATCGCCGCACCATCGAAATTGTTGTAGCTGCTGAACACCTTTGCCACAAGCGGTGCCAGCCGATCGGCAATCACCATCTTCTTGAACAGCCCCCAGATGATACGCTGGTAACCAAAGACCAGATTTTCAAACTGAATGCTGTTCCCACCATACAGAGCATCTGCTGTCTCGGAAAACCGACTGATCGGACCTTCCATGATCTGCGGGAAGAAGCTCAAATAAAGTGCCACCTTAACCGGATTCTTACAGGACTCTTGTGTGCCACGATAAACATCTGTCATATACGAAATTGCCTGCAGGCTATAATAGGAAATACCGATCGGTGCTGCAAGTGTCACCCCAAATACGCGGAGGTATTTGAGTGTCACAAGCGCCCCTAAGATCAAAACAATTCCAAGTGCCAACACACCACGCTTCTTCCGCGTCAGCGCTTTTCCGTGAAGGTCACTGTGCCGAACCGGAATCGCCGCCAGCCATCTGCCGGTTCCATATGTCACAAGCGTCGCCAGAAGCAGCCAGACCAGAAGCTTACCGCTTATCATACAGAAAAATGTATAATCGGCTGCAAGCAGTACCACAAACCGGAACCGTGCCGGGCATAACTGGTACAATGCGATCACGACTGGCAAAAATATTAAACTGTATGTAAGCAGATGGTAAGCCATATGATTCATCCTTTCCTACACTAGTCTTCCTTGAGTCTGCAAATCATCTCCCACAAGCTCTTTGCTGAATTGAAGTTCGCAGGGATCAGCTCTGCCGGTGATACCTCTACATCAAAGGTATCCTCGATCTCTGATACAAGTGATAAAATCGCAAAGGAATCTAAGATATGATCGTCAATCAACGTTGTGCAGTTCTCAAAATCCTCACCCGGTGCAATTCCTTCCAAAATCTCCAATAATTCTTCCATGTTACAAATCCTCCTAATCTTTATTATAAATCCATGAATTCTCATGTATTGTTACCAATGATTCCACATGTGTTTTGTATTATGTTGTTGCAGACACATGAAACAGATACGTCTCCATCTGGTCGCGCAGCTTCTCGATCTTCCCGTCTGTCTTGCAGATCAGAACCTGCGGAAGCTCCCGCTTAGAAACATCGCCATGCCCTCGGTCGCTGCATATGCGCCACATCGTTTGAAACAGATCACATCGCCTTTTTGAGGATCATGCAGGGCAACATCCCGCGCCAGCACATCATTGACTGTACAGAGCGATCCGCACAAATGAAACAGTTCCTCGTCACCGTCTTTTTCTGCCAAGACTTCGATCTCCGGCTGCTTCATTCCCATCATCCAGCCATAGTAGTTGATCTGGTGGATTCCGCCATCTAAGATCAGGAATCCCGGCTGTGCCGTCCGCTTGACATCCATCACACGCGTCAGGTAATAGCCGCTCATGGAGACGAGGAACCGTCCAAGCTCGATCGTCTTTTTGTCGTAGGCATCACATGTCCGAAGCTTTTCGGCAAGTGCCTGTATCTGCGGTTCCGGCTCGCTTTCCCTCTGATCCTTCTCGCTGTCATTTATGAAATAAGACACCTTCATGCCTGCCCCATATTCAAGCTCATTCAGCACGGTTCCGGTCTCTTCTTCAAACGTCTTTGCAAATGCGGTTAAGGTATCAAGTTCCTTCTCCAGCTTGCTCTGCGCTTCTGTGTCCCTGCATAATAATGGACGCCCGCCAGTGTCAGATACGGGCTTTCCTGTATCTCCTTTGCCAGCCGGAAGAACGTCTCCGCATCAACGCCGAATTGATTGCCACTCGAAAGCCGGATCAGTACCGAAAGCGGCATCTGATTTTTCTCTGCAAGTGTCCGCAGGATCTTCGCATGCTCTTCCGATTCGATCGTATAGATCCCAGCACCCTTGCTGTAAGACAGGATGCGTTTCATGGATTCGTAAGTCTTGTTTACCCCGGATATCACGATCTTCTCCGGTGCAATCTGTTCCTGTATGCAGATCTCATATTCGCCCGGCGAGCAGACCTCCAGCCGATCAACCAGATCTGCCACATATGGGATCAGAAATGGATTTGCTTTTACGGCAAAGCAAAGTCCGGTGTCCTCCGGCAGCAAGCTGCGAAGCAACCGTATTCGCGCTTCCACTTCCCGCACATCGAAGATGTAGGTCGGCGTTCCATATGTCGCCGCAACCGTTCTTAACGCCTCTGTATTCATGCAAACGCTCCTTCCCTGTACTGTGCCTCCAAAAGCTTCTTGTCCGTCTTGCCATTTTTGTTGAGTGGCAGCATGTCCACCTTGCAAAATACATTTGGCACCATGTAATCCGGCACCTTTTTCTTCATCGCAGTAATCAGATATTTCTTATCGTCAATTCCGATATAGCAGGCAACGACTTTGTTCTTCTCGCGGTCATAAAAGCACGCGGCACCTTCGATCTCCGGGATTGCCGCCAGTGCATGTTCAATCTCTTCTAACTCGATGCGGTGTCCCATATGCTTGATCTGAAAATCTTTCCGTCCCGCGAAATAAAGCAGCCCATCTTCGCCGTAGCTTGCCAGATCTCCCGTCCGATAGATTGTCTCCGGGTAATCGGTCTGTAACGGATTTGCCACAAATGCCTTCGCCGTTGCCGCTGCATTTCTGTAATATCCAAGGGCAAGCGTCGTACCTGCCACACAAAGCTCTCCAGTCTTGCCAGCACTTTCCGGTTCGATCAGACGATTTTCCTCATCGAGCAGGAATACACGTTCATTTGGAAATGGAATTCCAATCGGAAGTTTTTCGTCCTCGCTGTATGCCCAGTCTAAAATGTGATAGGTACAGTTGCAGGTGATCTCCGTCGGTCCGTAGAGATTCACAAACATCGCATCCGGGTAGTAGCTCTGCCATGCATGAAGCTGCCGGATCGGCATTGCCTCGCCGCTGAACAAAATCTTGTTGATATCTGCTGGTACCTTATGTTTCAGTCCATGCAGCCGGTTCAACAGGCAGAGTGCCGACACCGCCCAGATCAGCGTCGTGACATGGTTCTCATCGAGCATGTCCACAACGGAGTTTGGGAACATGAAATACGCTTTCGGAATCACAACTAAGGTTGCGCCCATCTTCATCGCACTGTAAATATCCTTCACTGATACATCGAAATCAAACGGCGCCTGATTGCCGATCACATCGGCTTCCGTGATATCAAAGATCTCTGTAAACCGATCGATAAATTCAAGCACCGACCGATGTGCCACAAGCACCCCCTTCGGGGTTCCGGTCGATCCGGAAGTAAAATTACAGTAGAGTGGATCGGTGTCAATCATAGATTCCCGGATCTGTTGTAACTGATTTTCATCGGAACCTGTACATTCACTATCCATCCCTGTGTCAGCGTTTCCATCCGAACCACATGTTCTGTGTAGCCACACGCGGTAAGCTTCTCCGACGCATCACTTCCATCCACGATCACATCCGGCTGTAACACCGAGAGCATCGACTGGATGCGTGCCTCCGGAAACGAAGGATCAACCAGTGTGTAGAAGCAGCCCGCATAGACGATTCCAAAAAAGACTGCCAGTGTATCCGCACTCTTATCGGCAAATACACAGACCGGATGGCGCGGTGTTGTCTGCTTTGCCAGACAGGCACCAATGCATTTCGCTTTGTTCTGTAATTGTTCATATGTATAGGAACATGCCGCATCCTTCACTGCTATCTTGTCCGGATACATCTTTGCACTTTGTTCCAGATATTCTAATACATTTTTCATAATGTCCTCCATGCGTGCAGGTTCATCCGCCGCATTTCTTTGTTCTGTTACATAGTATAGCAACTTAAATATTAAGATAAAACCAAGCAATCGTTTAAGATTTCTTTAAGGTTGTGGAAGCAGTTTTTCAAATTCTTCCGCCTGCTTGTTCCACGCCTCGTACCGTACATCATCCCGGCGATCCGGCAACGTATAATGCGTCTGCATATACCGCTGCAGATATGCCGTAGCTTTCTGACAACCGGTATAGTTAAATGATCGCACCATCGAGGGTATCCAGATTCCAGTCGATTCCAAGCTCCTCGGTATTCAGATTCAGATCAAGG
>ENA-OQEN01000063-OQEN01000063.1-human-gut-metagenome-genome-assembly--contig:-NODE-63-length-39534-cov-5.650265_pt1 | contig 39534 bp, 52 predicted proteins | sample MGYA00242791_ERZ504627 | MGnify/ENA primary metagenome ERZ504627 (study PRJEB26092, sample SAMD00036316) | human gut metagenome | host: Homo sapiens | study: EMG produced TPA metagenomics assembly of... | reverse complement strand
GTGGCAAGATTGAATTAACTCCGTCTATGCCTATTTTAGCGAGAATCGATGTCAGCGCGGCGAATACTGCCGAAAGCAACGCGAAAGTTACCCACATAAACACTCCTCCTTTTTTTTCCGGACTTTTTTTTCCAAGGCACATCACCTCTTTGCAGCCGTCGAAGGGCGGTCGCTGTATTTTATTTTATATCCTCGTGTCGAGAAGATCCGTGTATTTTTCCTTGAATTCGGCAAAATTACCGTCCTCAAGGCTCTGGCGTATCTTCTCCATGAGGGTATTGTAGAACCAGAGATTGTGCATGACGCACAGGCGCATGGCGAGCATCTCGCCGGACTTGAACAGATGTCTGATATACGCTCTCGAATGTCTGCGGCAGGTCGGGCATGAGCACTCGGGATCGATCGGGCGCAGGTCGCGCTCATACTTTGCGTTGTTGAGATTGATTATACCGCCCATGGTGAAAAGATGTCCGTGGCGGGCATTGCGGCTGGGCATAACGCAATCAAAAAGGTCGACACCGCGCGAAACACCCTCGAGAATATTTCCGGGAGTGCCGACGCCATAAGATAGCGCGGCTTATCGGCGGGCATATAAGGCTCGACAGCCGAAATTATGCGATACATATCCTCTTTTGGCTCGCCGACGGCAAGTCCGCCTATGGCGTAACCGTCAAGGTTGAGCGCGGCTATGCGCTTCATATGCTCTATGCGCAGGTCATCGAAAGTGCAGCCCTGATTTATGCCAAATAGAAGCTGATCTTTATTTATCGTATCTGGCAGAGAATTGAGGCGCTCCATCTCCGCTTTGCAGCGCTCGAGCCAGCGAGTGGTGCGCGCGCAGGACTGCTCGGAATACTCGTATTTTGCGGGATTCTCGACGCACTCGTCAAACGCCATGGCGATAGTCGAGCCGAGGTTCGACTGGATTCTCATGCTATCCTCGGGACCCATAAAAATCTTGCGTCCGTCGATATGCGAGGAGAAATAGACGCCCTCTTCTTTTATCTTGCGGAGCTTTGCGAGCGAAAAGACCTGAAATCCGCCGCTGTCCGTGAGTATAGGTCCGTCCCATCCGGTGAACTTATGGAGTCCGCCGAATTCTTTCACAAGCTCGTCGCCCGGGCGCAGATGCAGATGATATGTGTTGCACAGCTGAACCTGACAGTGAATATCCTTGAGGTCATATGCCGAGACGGCGCCTTTAATCGCGCCGCAGGTTGCGACATTCATAAAAGCCGGAGTCTGCACAGTTCCGTGGACGGTCTCGAACACGCCGCGGCGGGCTGTTCCCTCTTTTTTTATAACGGTAAACTTCATTTTTATTCCTTTCGGTTGAGTTATTCAATAAGCATCGCATCGCCGAAGCTGAAGAATCTATATTTTTCCTGAACTGCAATTTTATATGCGTTCATGGTGTTCTCATATCCGCAGAAAGCGGAGACGAGCATTATAAGTGTGCTCTCGGGGAGATGGAAATTAGTTATGAGCGCGTCGATGCACTTATACTGATATCCGGGATAGATGAATATATCCGTCCAGTCATCATCGGCGCGTATCTCGCCGCATTTAGTCGCGACGCTCTCGAGCGTGCGGCAGCAGGTAGTTCCCACGGCGAAAACGCGTCCGCCGTTTTTCTTCGTATCGTTTATGAGTTTCGCCGTAGCCTCCGGCAGCATATAATGCTCGGAGTGCATATGGTGATCCTCGATATTCTCCGCTTTGACGGGTCGGAATGTTCCGAGACCGACATGGAGGGTGACGAATCCGACGCCGACACCCTTTTCGCGCAGGGAGTCAAGGAGTTCGGGAGTAAAATGCAGACCGGCGGTCGGTGCGGCGGCGCTACCGCGCTCGCGGGCATAGACAGTCTGATATCTGTCGTTATTTTCGAGCTTCTCTGTTATATAATGCGGCAGAGGCATCTCGCCTATCTTATCGAGCAGTTCAAAGAATACGCCGTCATATGTGAACTTAGCAAGGCGGTTGCCGTCCGGCAGAACGTCAACAATCTCGGCAAAGAGCATATCATGGAAGGTGAACCTATGACCCTTGCGTGCCTTTTTTCCGGGACCTGTGATAACCTCCCAGATGTCGTCGCCCTTGTTGTTGAGAAGAAGGAACTCGACCACAGAGCCTGTGTCTACCCTTGTGCCGTAAAGGCGTGCGGGAAGAACCTTTGTGTCGTTGAGAATAAGGCAGTCGCCGGGCTCGATATACTGCGCGATATTATGAAAAATATCGTGCTTGACGGCGCCCGTTTTTTTGTCGAGCACCATGAGTCTCGAACTGTCGCGCGGCTCGGCGGGATGCTGTGCAATGAGTTCCTGCGGCAGGTCGTAAAAGAAATCGCTTTTTTTCATTATTTTTCCTCAGCTTTCGTGTCCTGAGACTAAAAAAGTATTTGACTTGCAATATCCGTTGGTGGTATTATTTTAATGTTATATCCTGACGGAGCTTCTTTTCAAGGTCACACACTATTATATTGCAAAATCTCTGTCAATACAACAATTTTTTCACTCAAAAACGTTTTTCGGAGGAACTTTATCATGAAGCATTTCAAAGTAGGTATCATAGGCGCAACAGGTATGGTCGGTCAGAGGTTCGCCACCCTGCTTGAGGATCACCCCTGGTTCGAGGTCTGCGCGCTCGCCGCTAGCTCGCGCTCCGCGGGCAAGACATACGAAGAGGCTCTCGGAACCAAATGGTGCATGAGAAAGCCCATTCCCGAAAAGTTCAGGAACATGATAATCATGGACGCGGAGAAAGATGTTGAAAAAATCGCATCGATGGTCGATTTCGTCTTCTGCGCGGTCAACATGAACAAGGATGAAATAAAGGCGCTCGAGCTCAAATATGCAAAAGCCGAATGCCCCGTTGTTTCAAACAACAGCGCAAACCGCTTCACTCCTGATGTTCCGATGATAATCCCCGAGCTCAACCCCGATCACGCTGACATAATCAAGGCGCAGAGGGAGAGGCTCGGCACAAAGCGCGGATTCATCTCCGTCAAATCGAACTGCTCGCTTCAGAGCTACGTTCCGGCGCTGTTCCCGCTTTCCGAGTTCGGAGTCAAGGATGTTCTCGTCTGCACATATCAGGCGATCTCCGGCGCGGGTAAGACATTTGAGACATGGCCCGAGATGATAGATAACGTCATCCCCTACATCGGCGGCGAGGAAGAGAAGTCTGAGAGAGAGCCGCTCAAGATATGGGGCAAGATAGAGGGCGGCGAGATAGTCCCCGCGAAGAGCCCGAACTTCACCGCGCAGTGCCTGCGCGTTCCCGTATCGGACGGCCACATGGCCGCGGTATTCGTGAGATTCGAAAACAAGCCCACAAAAGAACAGATACTTAAAATCTGGAAGGATTTCAAGGGATATCCTCAGCAGGTCGGGCTGCCCAGCGCGCCAAAGCAGTTCCTCAACTACTTTGAAGAGGACAATATGCCTCAGACTCGCCTCAACAGAGAGCTCGAGGGCGGCATGGCGATTTCGGTCAGCCGTCTGCGCGAAGATACCCAGTATGATTACAAATTTGTCTGCCTTTCACACAATACGCTCAGAGGCGCCGCCGGCGGAGCCGTGCTCATGGCGGAGCTGCTTTGCGAAAAGGGATATATGGACAGATAACATAAAAGCCGCCCGGCTGTCTGTCCGGGCGGTTTCCGTTTTTTAGGAGGCCGGCTTTATGAAGGAAGCTGTTTTCACGGGAGCGGCGGTCGCACTCGTCACGCCGTTTCATAAAGACGGAAGTATAAACTACGGAAAGTTAGAAGAGCTTATAGATTATCAAATCGAAAACTCCACAGACGCCATAGTTGTATGTGCAACGACCGGCGAGAGCCCGACATTGAGCTACGAAGAGCACGAGCAAATCGTGCGCCGCTGTGTTGAACATGTTGCCGGAAGAGTTCCCGTCATTGCGGGAACGGGCAGCAACGACACAAAAAATGCGCTAAAGCTTTCAAACGACGCGGAAAGAGCCGGAGCCGACGGTCTGCTCATGGTCACGCCGTACTACAACAAGACATCACAGGCAGGACTGATAGAGCATTTCAATTTCATTGCGGACAGGGTCGGCACACCGATAATCCTCTACAATGTGCCAACCGCACGGGGCTGAACATAAAACCCGAGACCTATTATGAACTTTCGAAGCATAAGAATATAGTGGCGGCAAAGGAAGCAAACGGCGACATTTCCGCGCTCGCGCAGACTGTAAAGCTCTGCGGCGACGAACTGACGATATACAGCGGAAACGACGATCAGATAACGGCGTTCATGTCGCTCGGCGCAAAGGGAGTTATCTCAGTGCTCTCAAATATCGTGCCGAGGGCGGTACACGATATGATCAAGACATACCTCGACGGCGACACCGCCGTGAGCACCGAGCTTCAATTAAAATATCTCGACCTTTGTAACAGCCTGTTTTCCGATGTGAATCCCATACCCATAAAAGAAGCGATGAACATGATGAGCATGGAGGTCGGCTCATGCAGGCTGCCGTTGGCGCAGATACAGCCGCAGGCGAAGGAGAAACTCAGGAGGAGCCTCTCCGCTCTCGGAATGATATAAGCTCGAAAGGAACGGCACATGGGTGCCGTAAGGCGAAATAATGCTGAATATTATGCTAAGCGGTTGCTGCGGAAGCATGGGCAGAGTTGTCACCGCTTTTGCCGACAGCCGCGACGATATTAAAATAACAGCAGGAATAGACCGCGAGGGACGCGAATGCAAATTTCCGACATTTGTCTCGCCTTTCAGCTTCAACGGAAAGGTCGATGTTATAATCGACTTTTCGTCCCCTGCTGCCCTGCCGGGTCTGCTCGAATATGCGGTCAGCGCAAGGACTCCGGCAGTCATTGCGACAACGGGTTTGAGCGAGGCGCACACAGCGCTTATCTATAAAGCGGCAAAAGAGATACCGATATTTTTCAGCGCGAATATGTCGCTCGGAATAAATCTGCTCTGCGAGCTCGCGAAAACTGCGGCGAAAGTGCTGGGCGGCACATACGACATAGAGATAGTTGAGACTCACCACGCGCAGAAAGCCGACGCACCGAGCGGAACAGCTCTGATGCTCGCGGACGCGATATCATCGGAGCTTGAGCGCAAGCCATACTACGAATATGACCGCCATCTGCGGCGAGCAAAACGCCCGCACGATGAAATAGGCATACACTCGATACGCGGCGGAACGGCGGTCGGCGAGCACGAGATTATATTTGCGGGCTACAACGAGACGATAAAGCTCAGCCACTGCGCGCAGAGTAAAGAACTGTTCGCGGCAGGAGCGGTCAACGCCGCAAAATTCATACAAAACAAAGAACCGGGACTCTACGGCATGAGCGACATGATAGACAGAAAGGATGCGAAGAAGTGAAGATAATCGAATCGATAAGCGTGAGCGAGGACGCGACTCTTTTTTCGCTCAGCGACTCCCCCGCCGACATAAGCTTCATTGCCGGCATCTTCGAAAAAATTGCAGAAGCGGGAATAGACGTTGACATGATCTCGCAATTTCTGCCGAACAGTTCTCATGCGGGGCTTTCGTTCACGGTCAGCGATGACGATTTCGGCGGCGTGCTCGAGATAGCGACTCAGCTCAGAGCCGAAAACAAAAAGATAAAAATAAGCGTAAGCTCCGGCAACTGCAAAATCTCCGTAAGCGGAGCTGAAATGGAGGGTCGACCGGGCGTTGCGGCGCGGGTATTCAAAGCCGCCGCGGATGCGGGGTGCGACATAAGAATGATAAACACATCGGAGACCGAGATATCTCTGCTCGTTGTCAAAGCCGATGTTGACGCGACGGTCGCGGCGATAAAGAAAGAGTTTGAATAAAAATAACAAGCATAGAAAAAAAGCTGCATCTTAGGAGTCGTACTCTTACGGACAGTAACAAAAAAGGCAGAAACGAATTTCGTTTCTGCCTTTTTTGTTATATAAGGTTTAGGATATCCTAAAGAATTGGAAAATGTGCCGTACATTTTCCCTGCTTGTTACGGTATGAGACATCTATTATACGAATGAATAGAGCATCACCACCGATATAACCTTTTCCCATAGCGGTTGCATTTTCGGCGAAATATGGTAAAATAAATAAGAGTATATCCGCAAAGGAGATTTTTATGGCTAACGCAAAGCTGTCTGAAGCGAAAAACGCGAAAAATGATGAGTTTTACACTCAATACGAAGATATACAGAGAGAGGTCAACGCCTACCTTGAATATAATCCCGACGTGTTCAGGGGTAAAACCGTGCTTCTGCCTTGCGACGATCCTGAATGGTCGAATTTCACAAGGTTTTTGCACAGAATTTTGAAAACTTTGGCTTGAAAAAGCTAATCAGCACAAGTTTTGCCCACGAAAGCAAAAATTTCAAAGGCGCGTATCAGCTTTCATTATTTGAGGAAGAAGCACCGCAATTTGACATAGACAAGACCAAAACGCATGGAAAGATTTTCACCTTAACGAGAGATAGCAACAAATCGGGCGTGATAGATATTGACGACCTTGAATGGCAGTATTTAGAGGGCGACGGCGACTTCAGAAGCAACGAGGTTAAGGCTCTGCGCGACGAGGCTGACATTATAATCACAAATCCGCCGTTTTCTCTGTTCCGTGAGTTTGTTGCTTGGATTGTTGAGGCTGACAAGGATTTTATCATTATTGGCGGTATGAATGCTATTACTTATAAAGAAATATTCCCCTTGATTATGCAAAATAAAGTTTGGCTTGGTAATGGGTTTAATGCTGGAAATGCATATTTTAGACCTGCTTCTGCAAATGTTTCGGGGTATGCAAATGGTGTATATGACGAAAAAACAGGATTAGTTAAGTTTCGTAATTGCTGTTGGTTTACTAATCTTGACCACGGCAGGCGACACCAACCGTTGCAACTTATGTCTATGGCAGACAACTTGAAATTCAGCAAACACAAAGAGGTCAAAGGGCAAGGGTATCAAAGATACGATAATTATGATGCTATCGAAATACCTTTTACTGATGCGATACCTTGCGATTACGACGGCGTTATGGGTGTGCCTATTTCATTTTTGCCTAAATACTGCCCTGAACAATTTGAAATTTTAGGCATAACACTCGGCAACACCGTTGACTATGAAATGACTACCTTATATCAAAATGCAATTCAACATAACAAAAACGGAACTACACAAGGCGGTAGCAAAGTGAATACGAGAGCCGCTATTTTAGTAAAGGAAATTCCAACCGACACAGTTTACTATACAGCAGATAATGCTGACGGATATTTGATAAGTATTTATCCTAGAATTTTAATCAGAAAGAGGGTGCAGGAATGATTACAACCCTAAAAACAGACATAACAGTCGCCGATATTTGCAAAGGTTTTGTGTATAATGAGTATGAGGGCAAAGGGCTTTTTGGACTTTCAGGCAAATTGACAATACAGCCCGAATATCAGCGAAATTATATTTACGCCGACGGCAAACGCGACGTTGCGGTTATTGATTCAATCTTGAAAGGCTACCCTTTGGGACTGATCTATTTTACCAAAGTCGCAGAGGACAAATATGAGGTGCTTGACGGTCAACAGCGTATAACGAGCTTTGGGCGTTATGTTACAGGCAAGTTTGCAATCAAAGACGATAACGACATACCGCGCTATTTTGTGGGTCTGCCAACCGACCTTCAGGACAAGATTATGCAAACAAAACTGACAATCTATATCTGCGAGGGAACGGAAAGCGAAATTAAGGAATGGTTTAAGACCATAAATATCGCAGGTGTGCCTCTTAACGAACAAGAGCTGTCAAACGCGATCCATTCAGGACCGTTTGTAACAAAGGCAAAAGAGGAATTTTCAAACAGCCAAAACGCCAACATTCAAAAGTGGAGTGCTATGTTTCGGGCAACGTTATCCGTCAGGACTATTTGAGGACTGCTCTTGAATGGGTGAGCAAGGGCAACATTGACGACTATATGAGTAAGCACCGATACGACGATAACATCACCGAACTCAAGGCATATTTTACAAGCGTTATTGATTGGGTATCAAGCGTGTTTATTGACCTTGAAAGCGAAATGAAAGGTCTGCCTTGGGGTGAGTTTTACGAGCGTTACCACCATAACGCCTATGCACCCGACGAGGTATCGGCAAAACTGCGCGAACTATACGCCGACTTTTACGTTAAGGATAAAAAGGGCGTTTATGAATATATCCTCGGCGGTTGCACCGATAACAAGCTCTTAAATATCCGCGTATTTGACGAGCCAACCAAAAAAACGGTTTACACTCAACAGACCAACAAGGCAAAGGCTGAAAATATTTCAAACTGCCCTTTGTGTGCTATGGGTAACGATAACAATAAAAACCGTATTTGGAAAATAACCGAAATGGACGCCGATCACGTAACCGCGTGGAGCAAGGGCGGAGCTACCGACATAAACAACTGTCAAATGCTCTGCAAGACACACAACAGAGCCAAAGGCAACAAGTAAATTATTTAAGCACAAAAAACGCCGACACTCTCGTGGCGGCGTTTTTGTGTTACTTTTGTATTATCGTACTGTCCTTAACTGTACGCCTTATACGATGCAGCTTTTTAAAATTCAAATCACACGCTCAGGAGCCCTGCGTCGAGCACGAACTGAGAGCCGGTCACATAGCGCGCCTTGTCGCTTGCAATATAGAGAACCATATTCGCGACATCCTCGGGCTCGATCCACGGCACGGGCAGAAGGTTGCCTGCGGAACGCTCGGCAATTTCAAGCGGAGTCGAATGCTCGAGAGCCGCAAGACCGTCATTCATTGGAGTGTTGACGCCCGTCGGGTGGATGCTGACAACGCGAATATTATAGGGTGCAAGCTCGATAGCCCACGCCTTTGTCAGACCCGTGAGTCCCCATTTCGAAGCGGTATAGTGCGAAAGCCTGTTACCGCCGCGCAGACCCATAACGGACGAGTTGTTGATGATAACGCCGCTCTTTGCTTCCATCATGTGGGGAACGACTCTGCGGGTAACTATAAACGGACCTTTGAGGTTGATATCTATCATCGCGTCCCACTCTTCGTCGGTCATCTTGTCAACCGTAGCATAGGCGCAGATGCCTGCATTATTGAAAAGTATATCTATCTTGCCGAACTCGGCGATAGCTCTGTCAACGGCATCGGTGACGGCTTTGTCGTCTCTGACATCGCCCGCAGCGATAAGGCATCTCCTACCGAGAGCTTCCACTTCCTCTTTCAGGCTCTTGAGCTCATCGCTCGTGCCGAACGAGTATGCGGGATATTCAATCTTCTTCGCCACATCAAATGCGACGATATCGGCACCCTCTTTGGCGAGAGCGAGAGCGGTGGCTCTGCCCTGACCGTGTGCTGCGCCGGTTATAAACGCAACTTTGTTTTCAAAATCAGACATTACGGGTATCTCCATCTTTGCGATATTTGTAGAGCACTTCGTCGAGCGGAACTTTTGCAACGGTATTGAACAGATTCGTTGCGTACATTATGCCGGCAAAAGCGATGAGAAGGACTATCTCTTCAGTTGAAAAACGCTCGGAAAGCTTATTGTATATCTCGTCGGGTATGTTGTGCGGATCTTTGCAGATAGCGCCGCCGAAATCGACGAGCAGCTTTTCGGTATCCGACAGATGCGGATTGTCCGGATCGTCGCCGGAGTCAATAAGTATTTTTCTGAAAAAGATCGAACATATCAGGCACTCGTTGCCCTCGGATATAGCGTGGGAGAACAGCGATATTGCGCGGTCGCCGATGACCGGCACAAGCTGATCATAGAGCGTGTACCACTCCATATACGCTTTGAATGCAGGGACATTATGAAGCAGAGTACGCTTCATATTGGTGATGCGTCCGTGCTTTGCTATCTGATCTTCGTACTCCCTCTTGACCTCTTCCGATGAACTTTCATACTCTGTCATAGGTAAAAAGCTCATGAAATTTTCCTCCTTTAAACCATTAAAGCTTTTATTCAAGCAAAAAACGGCACAATGATGTGCCGGCTTTTTGTTATGCTGTTTTTTCCGTCTGCACAGATGCAGACTTTTTCTTTGAGCGTCGGAGATTTTTCTCCGCCTTTCCCGTGAGCCTTATCTCCTCGGGGTCGTCCTTTATCTTATCCATAATGACAAACAGCAGCGTCATCATCAGAAGATACGGAATGGGGCTGAACAAGCCCGGATTGACAAGTGACATCAGCTGCATACCGATATACGCGATAAAAATGAACTTGTTTGTCAGAGTGTTGCGGCGCGCAAAATAGACAATACGCGCAACGAATATATATCCGTAAGCCGCGATACCGACTATGCCAAAGCTGCCGATAACCTGGAACGGCGAAGAATGATACCAGCACAACGCGCCTTTGGCGGAATGATGGACATCCCTGTTTCCGAAATATCCGAGTCCCCTGCCGAAACCCGGATTCGAGAGGAAATCCTCGACGGCGCGGCGCATGAGTCTGACTCTTATCTCGTTATCGTCTATCTGGAGAAGTCTCAGGAGCATATCGCGGAAGAAATAGATAAGATCCCAGAAGAACACGAAGAACATCACAATGCCGGCAGAGATTATAATGATATTATATACCCTATGGCGTTTGTCGAGGCAGAGCAGTGCTATCATGCACATCATGACTTCCGCAGTGCCGACTATTGCACCGCCGCGCGAGCCGGTTATCATCATACAGCCGTAGAACAACATACCGACCCAGAACCAGCCGTGATTGCCCTTTATCGAACGCAGGAAAGCAAACGGCAGGGCGAAAATAAGAAAAGTTGAGGCGTTGTTGCGCCACTGGAAAGCAAGAAGCCCGTGAGTCGAGAGCACCTTATCGAGATGCTCACCGTAATATTCGAGGATCATGAAGCAGCAGAACAGCCCCATGATTATCATTATTTTTGATATCTTATCCGGCAGAGAATAGTTTTCTCTCAGGCGGATGTGCGAGTTCATGAGATTATAGAACAGCAACATACCGAAGCCGAGACCGAGGGTAAAAAATATCGGCATAAGGCTGAAATATTCTTTCGCGGTTATCTTGCCGAGACCGCCGAGGGTAACTGCGACGGAGACTGCAAGCATCGGCCAGAACAGCTCGCCGTGAGGCAGTTTGTGCTGATAATAATTGAAATGGAAGATTATAGCTGCCGCCGCAGGGACGATGAGCCAGACCATTTTGATGAACTCATCGTAAGAATTGTTGCACTTTATAAGGCAAAGACAGAGCAAAAGAAACGGTTCAAGAGCAATTATAACATCCTCGCAGAAAACGAGTATGGTGCAGATGATCACCACAAAGACAAGAAGCCCTATAGCCTCTATACGCAAGACGGTGATAAAACAGGCTATAAGGAAGCAAACCCACATGAACCAATCAGTGGAAAGATAGTGCTCTATGCTTTTTCTGACGCTTTCAAATTTCGCGTTTTTTGTCAAGTTCATGCTCCTCATTGACTCTCCGATCGTCTGAAATATTTTCACAATACATCAAACGAACCGGCTGTCAAAAATACTGCCGAATGTTGCTCCGTTTAGCAATTAATTTTATCACAAATTCATCGAAAAATCAAGAAATAACAATTAATCGAACTTTATTATTTCTTCCGCAAGGACACTTGCGGCAGCAAACAGTTCGCGGCGGCAGGAAAGCCGCAATTCGTCCATGCTGTGAGTTCCCTCCGACGACACAAAGAGTTTATCTATTCCGAGTGCGGCAGGGTCAGCATCATTTGATGCGCACCCGCAGACGGCGTAAACTTTTGCGCCAGCTTTGGCAGCTCTTTTGCAGACTCCGCTCATCACTTTTCCGTTGGTACTTTGTGAGTCGAATCTCCCCTCGCCCGTTATAACTACATCGGCATTCGCGGCAAATTTGTCAAAGCCGGATTCGTCCAGAACTATATCTATGCCGCTTCTGAGTTCGGCATTCAGGAAAGCTGCCGCACCCGCGCCGAGACCGCCTGCGGCACCCGCACCGGAAAGATTTTCCGAGTCGAAGTTGAGGTCTCTTTTGAGAACATCAGCCATATGGCGAAGCCCTCGGTCGAGCAATTTGACCTGTTCCGTATTCGCGCCTTTTTGCGGCGCAAAGACATAAGCCGCACCGTCAACGCCGAAAAGCGGATTAGTGACATCGCACGCGGCGACTACGGGAACACAAAACGTTTTTTTGGGCGCAATAATATGTTCGACATCTATCAGCGTTCCGCCGACGGGAAGAAACGAATTGTTGTTTTTATCGAGAAAACGAAAACCGAGCTCCGACGCCATACCCGCGCCGCAGTCGTTAGTCGCGCTGCCGCCGAGGCCTAAAATAATGCGCTTTGCGCCGCGGTTTACAGAATCGCGTATAAGCATACCGACGCCTGCAGTGGTCGTAACGGTCGGGTCGGCTCTGTCGCCCGCGAGCGGCAGTCCGGCACAGGAGGCGGTTTCAATAACAGCCGCGCCGCTTCTTAGCATATAATACTCGGCGCGCAAAGATAAGCCGAACGGGTCTTTGGCATCGGCAGATATCCACTCGCCGTCAATAAAATTCGCAAAACTCGAACAAAGCCCCTCGCCGCCATCGGCAGCGGGGAGCTTTATCACATTGCAATCGGGTATTCTGTTTCGGAGCGCCGATTCGATTATATCGCAGACCTCGGAGGAAGTCAGCGTACCTTTGAAAGAATCGGGTGACAGCAGAATATTCATATCATCAGTCTTTTGCAAGCATTCTGATATATCTCTTGAAGAACGACACGCCCTCATCAAGAACAGCAACCGGGCAGCGCTCGTTGGTAGCATGAGTGCAGAGAAGAAGCTTCGTGCTCACATGGAAGGGAGCGAAACGATAGATATTCTCACAGACAGGCTCATAGAAGCACGCATCGGTGCCGCCCATAACAAGATAAGGCGCAACGATAACATCGGGATCCGATCTGACGCAGATCTCCTCGATGACCTTGAAAGCTCTGGAATCGGTCGGAGAGAACTTGGACGCCTCTTTATGCTTGAGGCACTTTATCTCAACATCCTTATTCTTGATGACCTTGCGCAGGTGCTTCTCGACATCCTCGGTGGTGGTGCCAGGCATCATTCTGAAGTTCGCGGTGACAGACGCTTCCTGCGGAAGAACATTGGCGGCAGGGCTGCCTCAGCATAGTAACGCCGGTAGTTGTTCTGATAAGAGAAGCCGACGGCGGAATCTGCTCCATGATAAACTTCGCGAGAGGTTTGAGCAGCCAGAGGTTGCAGGCAACGACTCTGACGGGATATGTAGTTCTTCTGCCGAGGTTTGAGAAGAGCTTGAGAACGAACGGCTCAAGCTTCGACTTGAACTGATGGTTTTCAACATCTCTGACGACATTTGCAATCTTGCCGATAGCGCTGTGCTTCGGGGGCTGAGAAGAATGTCCGCCCTTGGATCTGACGCTCATCGAGAAGTCGGCATAGCCCTTTTCGGCGATACCGATACCTGCAAGATTGCCCTTGAGGACATGCTTGACATTTATGGGCAAAATCGCGCCGCCCTCGTCAATAACGCTGTCGAGGTGAATACCGCGTGACTTGAGGGTTTCCATGATAGCCTTTGCGCCGGCATCCTTTGAAGCGACGACTTCCTCATCATGACCGAAGCAGAGATAGACATCTCTCTCGGGTTCATATCCCTCTTCAAGAAGAGTCTCAACGGCTTCCATAACGCAGATAAGGTGGTTCTTCATATCAAGAGCGCCTCTGCCCCAGATGAACTCGCCATCGTTATAGCCGCTGAACGGCTCATGAGTCCAGTCACCCTCAGTGCCGGGCTCGATCGGGACGACATCCTGATGCGAAAGCAGCGCTATAGGCTCAAGATCGGGATTCTTGCCCTTCCATCGATAGAGCAGGCTCGCCTCGGCGATATCCTCGCGCTCGAGAGTCTTATGCAGCAGAGGATATGACTCCTCAAGGAATTTGTGAAATTTTTCAAACTGCGACCAGTCGACCCTATTCTTATCGGAATAAGATATGGTTGGAATCTGAATGGCACCGCTTAAATGTTTTGCGGCACGATCAACATCGACATTCTCTTTCTCAAGAGGCTTTGTCTCCCTCTTCTTGGGGACAAAGAATATGGCTCTGATAAGAGTTATGACGATAAAAATACCGAGAGCTATCAGAATGCCGTAAAGTATTTTGAGTCCCATTGTTTTTCTCCTTTCACGCCACGCGGCGAAACAAATTGATATACACTTTGACGCGGCAAAGCCCGAAGTCAAATATCTACATAATAATATCAGAAAATCGCTGTTCAGACAATAGCCGAAATGCAAAAATTTGCCGCAAAAGCATAGAATTTTTATATGATTACATGTCAAAGAGGCTTATCTGCGTAGTTTTCGGGATATCATCGAGCGCGCCCGCCGCTTCAAGAGCCTCGATAACAGTCTTGGAAACGCTCGCTCGCCTGCGCAGATCTTCGACGGATAAGTACTTGCCCTCGCCGTCATCGCGCGCAGCAGCAAGCTGCTCCGCGGCAACGCCGCCGCATCCACCGAGAGCGGAGAACGGAAGCCTTATCTTGCCGTCCTCGATATGATAGACCTTGGCATCGGAATTATAGACATCGACTGGGAGGAACTGCACTCCGCGCGCCATCATTTCATTGACGACCTGGAGAGAAGTGAACATATTCTCCTCCTTGGCGGTGGCTTCCTTCATGTTCATCTTTGTCTTGAGATATTTCATCTTGTTCTTGACGGCTTCCTGCCCTGCCATGATAGACACTGTATCAAGATCCTCGCCGCGGACTGTCATATATGTCGCGTAGTACTCGACAGGATAGTAGAGCTTATACCACGCAAGGCGCATGGCGGCGATAACATACGCTGCGGCGTGAGCTTCGGGAACATATATTTTATTTTAAGACAGCTGTCGATATACCACTCTGGGACATTGTTCGCGCGCATCGCGGCCTTGTGTTCATCGGTAAGGAGCTTTTTCGCTTTACCCTTACGGGTTATCTCCATTATCTTGAACGCCATGCTCGGCTCGACGCCTTATGTATAAGATAGGTCATGATGCTGTCTCGTGTTCCGATAACGTCGGAAATGGTGCAGGTGCCGTTATCGATAAGGTCTTTTGCGTTGCCGAGCCAGACGTCGGTGCCATGGGAAAGTCCCGATATCTGGAGCATATCGGAAAAGTTCTTAGGTCTTGAGTCAAGAAGCATCTGACGCACGAACGGCGTTCCGAGTTCGGGCAAAGACAACGTACCTGTATTGCAGTCGATGTCCTCCTCTGTTACGCCCATGGGCTCGGGAGATAAAAGCATCTCATAGAGCTTCGGGTCGCAGACATCGGCATCCATGACAGAAGTTCCGGTCAGATTTTCAAGATGCTTATAGAACGTCGGCACATCGTGGCCGAGAATATCAAGCTTGAGTATCGTATCATGGAGCGCATGGAAGTCGAAATGCGTTGTTCGCGTGCCTTGTCGGGATCGTCCGCGGGATGCTGGATAGGCGTGAAGTCCTCCGCCTCTTTATAGTCCGGCACAACGACCATTCCGCCGGGGTGCTGACCGGTTGTGCGCTTTATTCCGACGCAGCCTGGACGAGTCTGTCTTCCTCCGCACGCTGAACGGTCATGCCTTTTTCGTCAAGCCATTTTTTGACGAAGCCGTAGGCGGTCTTATCGGCGAGAGTACCGATTGTACCTGCCTTGAAAACGTTCTTGGCGCCGAAAAGAGTCTCGGTATACTTATGCGCCTGCGACTGGAAATCGCCGGAGAAGTTGAGGTCGATATCCGGCTGTTTATCGCCGTGGAAACCGAGGAAGGTCTCGAACGGGATATCGTGGCCGTCACGGACGAGCGGTTCGCCGCAGATCTCGCAGTTCTTCGGCGGCAGGTCGAAGCCCGAGCCTATCGAGCCGTCCATGAAGAATGTACTCTTCTTGCAGTGCTTGCACAGGTAGTGCGGCATAAGCGGGTTGACCTCGGATATCTCCGCCGCGAAGGCGACAAACGACGAGCCGACCGATCCTCGCGAGCCGACATAATAGCGTGATCCATGGAGAACTTGACGAGTCGCTGAGCGATGATATAAAGCACGGCGTAGCATGTTCGATAATTGAGCTGAGCTCCTTTTCAAGGCGTTTTTCGACATATTCCGGCAGAGGATCACCGTAGATATCTTTCACATGCTTATAGCATATCTCGCGCAGTTCTTCATCGGAACCCGGGATCCGAGGAGGATATGTACCGTCCGGTATGGGCTGGATAACCTCGCACATATCGGCTATCTTATTGGTATTTTCAATGACAACCTCGCGGGCGGTCTCCTCGCGAGATAGGCGAACTCATCGAGCATCTCCTGCGTTGTTCTGAAATAGAGCGGAGCCTGCTGAGCGGCATCGGTAAAGCCCTGACCGGTCATGATAATCTCTCTGAAAACGCTGTCGCTCTTGTCCATGAAATGGACATCGCAGGTAGCGACGGTAAGCTTGCCGAGCTTGTCGGCAGTGGCGATTATCTTTTTGTTTATATCCTCAAGTCCCTGAACATCCTTGACTCTGCCCTCTCTGATAAGGAAAGCGTTGTTGCCGTTGGGCTGTATCTCCAGGTAATCGTAAAACGAGGCGATTTCAAGCACTTCATCGTCGGATTTTCCGTCGAGTATAGCTCTGTAAACTTCACCCTGTTCGCACGCACTGCCGACGATTATACCCTCGCGGAACTCTTCTATAACCGAGCGCGGGACGCCGGGCTTGCGGCTGAAATATTCAAGGTTTGATTTTGTGATTATTTTATAGAGGTTTTTAAGTCCTACATAATTCTTTGCAAGGAAGATTATGTGGTTATATTTCTTTTTCTTCTCGGCAGGATCGACGACGCGGTCGTCAAAATAATAGCCTCCATGCCGTAGAGTATCTTTATCTTGCCCTTTGCTGCAGCGCAGGCTTCGGGGAACGCCTGAACAACGCCGTGGTCGGTTATGGCTATCGCTTTATGTCCCCACGCTATAGCGCGTTCAACGAGCTTTGTGGCACTCGAAACGGCATCCATAGCGGACATTGTGGTATGCAAATGGAGTTCGACGCGTTTTTCGGGTGCATCGTCCTTCTTTTCGATAAGGTCAATTGTCGTTATGGCTCGCGCGTTTATGCAGTCGCACTTCATATAGGAGTCGTAGTTGACAACGCCCCTGACCATAACGGCGACACCGTCTTTGATATTCTTGAGCAGGCTTTCGCAGTTCTCAGCGAGCTCGAATATCTTGACGGAATATGAATTTGTTTTATCTGTAATGCAGAAATTGATTATCTTTCTCTTGCCGTCGCGTGTGTCGCGCGACTCGAAAGCGAAGACGGTGCCCCAGACAACGACCGAGCCTGAGTCGGAAGCTATCTCGCTCAACGGAATGGGCTTGGTTTTTATTATAGGTCCGTAGATCGGGACGGAATATTTCGTTGAAAACGGGTATTCGTCATATGTTCTTGTGAGATTGCTGAGGTCTTTTTCCTGCGAGACTTTGTCGGCGAACGCGTTGCGTATGCCGCTGTCAAGTTCTTCCTGATACTGCATCACTTCGCCGTCATCAACAGGTGCGCCGCTGTCAGTGAACTCAACGCCGACATCCTCGCCGAAGCGTTCGAATATCATCTGAGCGAAGCGTTTGGACGCGCCGAGATTGTTTATGACATCCGCGCCGCTCTTGAGCTGGACGGACACCATATCGCCGAGCATGAAGCACTTTGCATCGTTTAAAAATCCGTTCGCGGCGGGAAACTCCTTGCGCAGAGAAACGAGCAGCTTGGCAAGCCCGAGTTCACTCATCGGCTCTTTCGGAGCATCTTCGCGTTTTTCTTCTTTGACCGAGCAGTTTATCACTGCGGCATTGAGAGTGAACGCTTTTATGAGCGAAGTTTCGACAGCTCTCAAAATAAGCTTGCCCGGCGCAGCAGCCGCCGAGCAAAGCAGTTCGAGCTCCCTGCGCTCGACATTCAGATTGATATCATCAAGCTGAATGTTTTCAAGCTCAGAGAGCAAATCGGAATCATCAATATATTCTTTTACAAAATCAACTAACTTCTTGCCGGACATCATTGTCTCCATTAAAGTTTATCTATCTCTTCCATAAGGCTGTCAAGCACCTCTGACTCAGGTACTTTTTTGATTATTTGACCCTTTTTGAATATCAGCGCGCAGCCGTCGCCGCCTGCGATACCGATATCGGCTTCTCTCGCTTCGCCGGGTCCGTTGACGGCACAGCCCATGACCGCGACCTTTATCGGCTTGTTGCACGACGCGAGCCGCTCTTCGACTGCGTTTGCGAGGGATATCAAATCTATCTTTGTTCTGCCGCAGGTAGGGCACGAAACTATCTGGACGCAGTCTTTTTTTGCGCCCGTTGCGCGCAGGATATCATAGCCCGCCGCAACTTCTTTGACCGGATCGTCGGTCATTGAGACACGGATAGTATCGCCGATTCCGTGCAGGAGCAGAGAACCGATACCGACGCTCGACTTGACAAGACTCATTTTCCATGTGCCCGCCTCGGTTATGCCTACATGGAGCGGATAATCGCAAATCTGCGAGATAAGCTCATATGCTTCGACAGTCATCGGGACATCGGAGGACTTGAGCGAAATAACAATATTATTAAAATCGCACTCCTCAAGCAGGCGCACATGTCCCATTGCGCTGTCCGCAAGAGCCTGTGCGGTGGGAGCGCCGTATTTGGCGAGAATATCCTTCTCGATAGAGCCGCTGTTGACGCCGACTCTTATCGGAATCCCGTTATTGGCGCAGGCATCGGCAACAGCCTTGACTCTGTCTTTCGAGCCGATATTGCCGGGATTGATGCGTATTTTATCAACTCCCGCAGAGATGCTTTCGAGCGCGAGTCTGTAATCAAAATGTATATCCGCGACTATCGGCACTTTTACTGCCTCTTTGAGAGCCGGGATAAGTTTCACCGCATCCATATCGGGTATTGCGGCGCGGATTATCTGGCATCCGGCTTTTTCGAGAGCCTTTGCCTGCTTCACGCTGCCCTCAATATCATGCGCGGGGATATTGAGCATCGACTGAACGGCTATCGGAGAATTGCCGCCGATAGTCAAATTGCCTATTCTGACTTCTTTGCTTTTTCTGCGTTCAAATGCCATAATTTTAACCTCTTATCAAACTGACAATATCTTTGAATGAAATCACAGCCATAAATGCGAGCAGAAGTATCATGCCGACCGCATGAACCCACTTTTCGAATTTCTGCGGGATGGGTCTGCGGATAATAAGCTCGATGAACATGAAGAACAGTCTGCCGCCGTCAAGCGCCGGGATGGGCAGGAGATTGAACAGACCGACATTAATAGCTATCAGCGCCATAATAGTCAGAAGCGGAGTCCAATCCATCGAAGTAGACGAAGCCGACGCCGCATCCGCGACATAGTTTATAACACCTATCGGCCCCGAAACTTCGCTGAGCCCGTATCTGCCCGTTATCAAATCGAACAGGCTTATCCAGACCATGCGGCCTATTGAAATACTTTCAAGAAAGGCGTTCTTTGTGACGCTCAGAAATGTCGGTTTAACGCCGAGATAATGAAATCATAGTGGATGCTTATAAGATTCTCCTGACCCTCTATCGGGCTGGTCTGGAACCTGACATCCTTGAGTTCAACATTTTTGCCGTCCCTTTTGACGACGAAGTCCATGACGCCGTCATCGTCGCGCATCATGAGAAATGTTATATCGTACTGGGAATAGACGCGTTTGCCGTTTATTTTGACTATCTTATCCCCTGCCTCGAGTCCGCTCGCGGCACTTGTTGCATTGTCATAAAACGAGCGAATTTGAGTGGTGCCGATAAGATCGGACTGGCAGAGCGTAATGGCAACGATAATAACGCCCATGATAAGATTGACCGTCGCTCCGGCGGCAACGATTATCATGCGCTGCCACAGGGGCTTGTTGTTGAACGCGTGCTGATCCTCGCTGTCCTCGTCCTCGCCTTCCATGCTGACATATCCGCCGATTGGCAGAATGCGCACGGCATAGTCAGTCTCGCCCTTCTTCTTTTTGAAGATGGCGGGACCCATGCCGATAGAGAACTCGTTGACCTTGACCTTGAAAAGCTTTGCAAAAAGGAAATGGCCGAGTTCATGGAACATTATGACGATGCCGAAGAAAAGTATAGCCACAAGAAACGGCCAGACTTTGCTCCAAACTGCCGAAAACGACAGCGCGGTATTCAAAAACATAAAAAATATCCTTTCAGCCCGTGAAATCAGCAGCCGAACATCTCATGCACCTTTTCCCTTGCGCGGGAATCGGCGAGAAGAATATTCTCGAGGCTGTCACACGGTGAAAATTTTGTTGAATCGAGCACTCCCGCCACTGCATCGGCGATATCAAGGAACTTTATCTTTCCGTCCCTGAACAGCTTATTCGCCGCTTCATTAGCGCCGTTTGCCGATGCGGGATAGATGCCGCCCTTTGTTATCGCCTGCCTGCAAAGATTGATGCAGGAGAATGTATCATAATCGGGCTGCTCGAAAGTGAGCGTTTTCCAATCCTCGAGGCGGAGCTGCTTTGCAGGGCTCTCGTAACGCTCGGGGTAAGTCAGCGCATACTGTATCGGAACGCGCATATCCGGCACGCCGAGCTGGGCTATGACGGAGTTGTCGACATATTCGACGAGCGAATGAACCACGCTCTGGCGGTGAACAAGAATGTCTATTTTATCGGCGGGCATATCAAAGAGCCACGCCGCTTCGATAAGCTCCAGTCCCTTGTTCATCATTGTAGCAGAATCGATGGTAATTTTTGCGCCCATGCTCCAGTTCGGATGCTTGAGCGCCTGCTCAACGGTGACATCTTTCAGGTCATCGCGTGTTCTGCCGAAGAACGGTCCGCCGGAAGCAGTCAGAATAAGGCGTTTGACGCTCTGCTTTCCGGGGCTTCCCTGAAGCGACTGGAATATTGCGGAATGTTCACTGTCGACCGGGAGAATCGCCACACCCTTTTCTTTGGCGCGGGTCGTTACAAGCTCGCCGCCGGCAACAAGAGTCTCCTTGTTGGCGAGGGCGATATCATTGCCCGCTCGATAGCGGCAAGGGTCGGCTTGAGACCGGCTATGCGACAATACTATTGAGCACCTTATCGGCATCAAGCTGAGCTGCGGCACATATGCCTTCTTCGCCGCCGAGCACTTTTGTATCGGTATCGGCGACTTTTATTCTGAGCTCCGCCGCTCTGTTCTCATCGGCAACAGCCGCTATCTTGGGCTTAAACTCCCTTATCTGCTTTTCGAGCAGGTCGATATTTGAATTCGAGGTCAGCGCTTTGACAGTAAAATTTCGAAGTCTTGCGACATCGAGTGCCTGGGTGCCTATAGAACCGGTAGAGCCGAGAATGACCATGCTTTTCATAGGATCACGCTCCCACGCTGAGAATCAGCGAAATAATGGCGTAGAGCATCGGCATAACGAAGCTGTAGCTGTCGAATCTGTCCATGATGCCGCCATGACCGGGGAAGATGGTTCCAAAATCCTTTTCGCCGAAGTTCCTCTTGATAACGGACGCCGAAAGGTCGCCGCCGATGCTGATAGCGGAGAGGAACATCGATGTTGCGGGAATCATCCACCACTTTATTGTGTCGTTCTTGAAGAAGAAATAATCAAAAATGAAGAAGAAAGCGAGGTTGAAGAGCATAGTTATAACTATTCCGCCGATTGCGCCCTCAACACTCTTTTTCGGGCTGATATTCGGAGCGAGCTTGTGCTTTCCGAACTTGCTCCCGACAAAATACGCAAATGTGTCGTTGAGCCATGCGGACAGCAGCGCTGTAAAGATAATAAAGAATACCTGCGACTGCTGGAACAGATCCGGACGGCTCAGGCAGAGATTTCTGAGCAGGGTTATTGTCGACATAACATACGGCACGATAACGCCGCAGAACATCGACATAACGACATCTTCAAACTTTGTTTTCTTATAGTTACCGAGCATGATGAACATCATGATTATGACATAGACTATTGCAATGACATATGTCGGGAACGGCAGCTTCGAAAAGAGCTTATATTCATAGGCAAAGGGCATAAATGCGGCGAGAACTATGTTGATTATCATGAGAAGCTTGTTCTCGATCTTTGCAACATGCTGTATCTCGTAGGAAGCGAGCAGCGATACGGCTGCTATAACCATGCCAAGAACGGGGGTGAACATAAAGGCAAGGACTGCAAGTCCGAAAAGAGCGCCTAAAACTCCGGTAATAACGCGCTGTTTCATCTTTCTCTCATCTCACTATAAAAATTATTTTCAGACCCCTCCGAAGCGTCTGCTGCGGTGTGCGTATTCCTCAAGAGCGGCATCAAAATCCCGCTCGGTATAATCGGGCCAGAGGATATCGGAATAGATAAACTCCGAATATGCCGCCTGCCAGATGAGGAAGTTGGAAAGTCTGAATTCTCCGCTTGGGCGGATTATAAGATCGGGATCGGGCTGACCCGCCGTATAGAGATTGTCGGATATATCCTGCTCGGTCAGACTCTCGGGTGTGCGCTCCCCTCTTGCGCACTGCTCGGCAAGACGCTTGCAGGCGGACAGTATCTCATTTCTGCCGCCGTAGTTTATCGCGATGTTTACGGTCGTTCTGACCTTGTCTGCGGAACCGCGCTCAAGCTCGTCAACAAGCTCGAGAATATCGTCCGCAAGACCTTCGCGCTCTCCTATATATCTTATTCTGAGACCTTTCTGTGCATTCTCCTGCTCGCGCTCCTCAGCCTCGCGCAGGTACTCACGGAAAAGATCCATTATGCCGCTGACTTCCTCGGGCGGTCTGCGCCAGTTTTCCGTGGAAAAGGCGTAGAACGTCACATAGCGTATGCCTCTGTCTGCGGCGTATTCGCATATTCTTTTGAACACCTTCGCCCCCTGTTTGTGACCCTCGCCGCGCGGGAGACCGCGCTGCTTCGCCCAGCGGCCGTTGCCGTCCATGATTATGGCGACATGCTTCGGAAGATGTTCGTTTTCAGGTGACTTTGTCATAGCAAAAATCCCTTTCTATTTTAGGCAAAAAGGCATGACCGCCCGAAGCGCCCAGCCTTTTTGCTTCAAGGATCCGAAACAAATCAGATCGCCATTATTTCCTTTTCTTTCTCTGCAGCTACCGAATCGGTTTCTTTAACGAACTTATCGGTTATATCCTGCATTTCTTTCTCGCCGTACTTGAGATCGTCCTCGGTTATCTCACCGTTCTTCTGCATCTTCTTGAGCTTATCCATGCAGTCTCTGCGGATGGAGCGGATGGCGACCTTGCAGTCTTCGGCAAGCTTCTTGACATCCTTGACTATCTCGCGGCGCTTATCCTCGGTCAGAGGCGGGAAGGTCAGTCTGATAACCTTGCCGTCATTCTGCGGGTTGATGCCGAGATCGGAGGTCTGGATAGCCTTCTCGATGGGGTGAAGGGTCGAAGCGTCCCAGGGCTGGATGCAGAGGATTCTCGCCTCGACTACGGAGATAGCCGCAAGCTGATTTATCGGAGTGGCGGTGCCGTAATAATCAACGGTTATCTTATCGAGAACCGCCGCGGTAGCTCTGTTTGCTCTTATTGCACCATACTCGCCCTTGAGGGAGCTGATGCTCTTACCCATTTTATCGCGTGCTGTTTGAAATACTGTTTCCATAATTTCAATCCTTCTTGAAGAGAAGATCATATTTTCATCGGTCTTTCGCCGATCATTTTACAACTGTTCCGACATTTTCGCCTTTTATCGCCTTAACGATATTCTGAGGATCGTCGAGATTGAAGACGAGGATCGGGATAGAATTGTCTCTACAGAGAGAAGCCGCAGTGCCGTCCATGACCTTGAGGTCGTGGCTGAGAATCTCATCGAACGAGAGGGTGTCATACTTCTTTGCATCCTCGAACTTGTGGGGATCTTTATCATAAACGCCGTCGACATTCGTTGCCTTGAACATGATATCGGCGTCTATCTCGAGTGCGCGCAGAGCGGCGGCAGTATCGGTGGTGAAGAACGGGTTGCCGGTGCCGCAGCCGAAGATAACAACTCTGCCCTTTTCAAGATGGCGAACCGCCTTGTTGCGGATATAGGGCTCGGCTATCTGCTGCATGGCGATAGCGGTCTGGACTCTGACGGGCACTTTGAGATACTCGAGGCATCGGCGAGAGCGAGGGAGTTCATAACGGTGGCGAGCATACCCATATGGTCAGCTCTGGTTCTGTCCATATCACCGCTCGAACGTCCGCGCCAGAAGTTGCCGCCGCCGACGACAAGACCGACCTGAACGCCCATATCAACACATTCCTTGACTGCGGAGCAGATATTGAGAACGGTATCGTAGTCAATACCCATACCCTTTCCGCCGGCGAGCACCTCGCCGCTTATTTTCAGAAGTATACGTTTATACGTAAGCTCCATGTTACTGCCTCCATTCAAAAAAACATAATTTTCCGCTACTATTTTACTTTATTTTACGCAAGCTGTAAAGACAAAAAGACAAATTCACAGCAATTTAACAAAAAAAGAACACGGGAGACAAGATTCGCTTTTGTCTCCCGTGTTTAAGTTCGCGTTACTGCCTGTCGAGCGCCGCCTGAGCTTCGGATGTAAGCTTCGAAGTCTGGCGCTGAGCCATGACAAGATTGTAATAAATGCCGCGCTTTTTAAGAAGCTCGGTATGCGTGCCGACCTCGGCGATTCTGCCGTTTTCGAGCACAACGAGCCTATCCGCATGGCGCAGGGTCGAAAGCCTGTGAGCAATGGCTATTGTTGTTCTGTTATGAACCAATCTGCCGAGCGCTTCCTGAATATGGCTCTCGGTCTCGGGGTCGAGTGCGCTTGTCGCCTCGTCGAGAATGAGTATCTTCGGGTCGCGCAGTATCGCTCTCGCTATCGCCACGCGCTGTCGCTCGCCGCCCGAAAGATTATAGCCGTTTTCGCCGACGACGGTATTATACCCGTCTTTAAGTTCCATTATAAATCCGTGGGCATTTGCCGCCTTTGCGGCTGAGAACACCTCTTCCGGAGACGCGTCCGGTTTTGCATAAGCGATATTATCATAGACTGTGCCGGAGAAAAGATATGTCTCCTGGAACACGACGCCCATATTCTCGCGCAGATAATACTGGTCATAATCGCGGATATCCCTGCCATCTATTCTGAGCGTTCCGCTGTCGACATCATAGAGGCGCATGACAAGGTTTATCATAGTGGACTTGCCCGCTCCCGAATGACCGACAAGGCCTATCATCTCACCCGGTTTTATCTTCAGATTTATATCCTTGAGCACCGGCTCGTAGCTTTTATATCCAAAGCCGACGGAATCGAAATCGACTTCGCCCGTTATCGGATATTTGCCGGCGTTTCTCGAATCGCCGACCTGCGGCTTTTCATCGAGAACCTCATAAATTTTTATAAGGCTCGTTGTTACCTCCGCTATCCAACGCGGCATATTGGCAAGCCAGTCGAGCGGCTTATAGATATACGAGAGCAGAAGCACAAAGCTCCACAGCTCGCCTGCGGTCATCGTGCCGTTTATAACCATTCTGCCGCCGAAATAGAGCACAAGGAAGTTGCCGGAGTTCATAAAGAAGCCTATTACAGGAAAGATAATCGCCCACATTCGCTCGTTGCTCACGGAGATATCGGCAAGAGCCTTGCTTGCGGAAGAAAACTTTTCAACCTCGCGTTTTTCGCTGCCGAATGTTTTGACAACACGGATGCCTTTGATTATATCGTGAAGAATCGAGTTCGCGCGGCTGTCATACCGCCACTGCTTATCATAGCGCAGATTAATATAGCGCTTGAAGCCGTTGAGCGCGATAATGCAAAGCGGCGCGGGCAGGACTGCGAGAAGAGTCAGCAGCGGGCTCATGCGCAGCATGAATATGCCGACGACGATAAAGAGTATAATCTGTTCGAGTGCATAGCGACCTTTATCAACAAAGAAGTTTTGAACCGTGTTTGTATCGCGCGTGACGCGTTTTATAAGATCGCCCGCAGTTTTTCGCGACATGGACGAGACGGACATACGCTGGACTTTGTCATAGACAACGGAGCGCAGATATTTCGAGAATCCGAGTCCGACGCTGTTCGCGGTGCGTCCCGAGAATATCTGGAAGATGTTTTCGAGCAGATAAGTCAGCGCCATGGCGACGCCGATAATAATAACATTCTGCTTTGCGGAGAGTCCGCCGGACGAAAAACGCCGACGAGAAGCTGTCAACAAGCTTGCCTGGAGCACGGGCTGCGCCGCAGACATAAGATTCGCAAGAGTGACGAGCACGCTCGACACAATAAGAGTCGGCATAAACTGCCGAAGCATTTTAAATGTTCTGCGCCACATGTAGCTCTTATCAACGCAGAACATACAGACATCGGTGCCTTTGGGATAGCGTCTGCCGCAGACCGGGCATCGGTCGGCATTGTCGGCGCTGAGCTGCGGCTCTTCGCCTGTTTTTATATAGTGGTTGACTGCTTTGCAGAATTCACCTATATCCTCAGCGGCACTCATGGAGAAGCGGCAGACAGTGATGTTCCCGGCGCGTCGTAATCCGAGCCGAGCTCATCCGCAAACGGCGATATCTCGAGGCTTCCGCAGCGACATCGGTATACTGCACAAGCTCGCCGACATTTTCAAGCGAATGCGAAAACACCTCTCTGTCGTCTTCGAGCGCATAGACTGCGCCGTTCTCATACCGCAGAACACCGCGGCACGGCTTTGAATTCAAGTCAAGGTCATATTTTACCTCGGTCATATATTAAACCATACGGCGCACAGCCGCTCCTTTCTTTAAAATTCATGCAAAAAATCAATACAGAAATGGCTCGATTTTCCTGCGCGTTCTCGGTTTTAGGGCGTTGATATCCGGAATTATAAAACGGTTGCCGTCGGCATCGGTGAGCATGACCGCGCCGGAATCGAGCATCTTGATGTTGCGGCTGATATCCTTGACGCCGAAGGTCTTTTTGAAGCCGTCTATCGACACATCGAAATAGAACGAGCCCATCTTCTCATCTATCGAATATATCTCAGATATCTGCGGGCAATAATAGCGCGCGGCGAGATCCTTTTCGATTATTTCTCTGCTCTCCGGCGGAAAATCGGCGGCGTTTCTTATTATGCCTATCTCATTCTTGTCCATATCGCTGACGCTGATATATTCAAACGGTCTGTGCAGAGGCAGAGTGCGCAAAAGGCGCACGCGGCGATAGTCTTTGTCCTCGATTTTGAGGCGGTAAAGCCGTTCGGATTTATATAGAATCTGCACTTTTCGGGGTCGAGGAAGTTTATTGACATAGTATTTAGTTCTCCCATTTTAACCCTCCTCAATCGATTATGCCGACAGCCTTGAGGCTTCGGCCTGTATTTTATAGAGCTTATAGAACTCGCCGCGCTTTTTGAGAAGCTCGGCATAGCTGCCGTATTCAACCACTTCGCCCTCGCTTATGACCGCGAGCATATCGGCATCGCGGAGAGTCGAGAGACGGTGGGCTATGGCGACAGTTGTTCTGCCCTGCATAAGCTTTGTGAGAGAATACTGGATATTGCGCTCCGTTTCGGTATCCATTGCCGCGGTAGCTTCATCGAGAATAAGAATACGCGGATTCTGGATTATCGTTCTGGCTATCGATATTCTCTGGCGTTCGCCGCCGGAGAGGTCGTGGCCGCCCGCTCCGACGCGCGTCTCATAGGCATCGGGCAGTTTCATAATGAAATCATGCGCGCTCGCCGCCTTTGCCGCGGCGATTATCTCGTCCATTGTGGCATCCGGCTTTGCGTAGCGGATATTATCGGCTATTGTGCCGATAAAGAGATAGATATCCTGCGAGACCAGACCGACATTCTTTCTGATAGTATCGAGCGGCAGGTCGCGCACATCGACTCCGTCGATTTTGACGCACCCGGCTTTCGGGTCATAGAGACGCGCTATAAGATTCGCTATTGTCGTTTTGCCCGCTCCGGTTTTGCCGACTATTCCGAGCATCTGACCTGCGTTTACTTTGAGGTCGAGATTCTTTATAACAGGCTGTGCGGCTCATACTCGAACTCGAGTTTTGATATTTCAATATCTCCGCGCACCTCGCCTATTTCCATCGGGTGCTCTTTTTCAACTATCTCGGGCTTTGCGTCAACTATTTCAAACACGCGCTGAGCCGAGTCGACACAACGCGCCCACCAGTTGGACACCCACGAGAGGAAATCCAATGGTCCGACGAGCATGGTAAGATAGACGGTGAAATTGAGAAGCGTACCGACGGTCATCTCGCCGTTTGCAACCATGAGTCCGCCGAAAGTCAGCATAACCACGGCAAGCATGGAGAGCAATATGGTGAGTACCGGGAAGAGAGTCGCTTCGGAATTGTTGAGCTTCAAATCAGCTTCATAGAGATCGCTGCTGACCGTATCGAAGCGGTCGAGTTCTTCATCTTCTTTTGAGAAAGCCTTTATTATACGCTGACCGTTGATATTGTCGCTGACCATGGAAGTGAGTCTTGCGTTTCGTGCCCAGCTTCTGTGGTGCAAAGTTCTGAAAAATCTGCCGCCGAAGACGAGCAGCACAAGAAATATCGGAGCTGCGGCGCAGCAGAGAAGCGCCAGTTTCCACGACATGACGAACATTATTATCAGAACGCCTATAACGGTTATAACATTCGTTATGACATACGGCAGACCGTCGACAAAGAACCAATAGATGTTATTGGAGTCCCTTGTCACGCGCTCCATGAGCGAACCCGTCTGTTTGGACGAATAGAAGCCGACGGACAGTCGCTGCATGGCGGCGAAAATCTTGACTTTTATATCATATATGACTCGCGGCATTATACTGCCCATAAGGAACTGGAACGACACGGTCATAATTAATCCCAGAAGCTTCATGCCGACGACTGCGCCGATAAGATATCCGAGCGTGACGAGCAGCTGCTGCGCGGGCGTTGAGCCGACCTTGCTCAGCACATCGTCAAAGAGCGTCTTTGTGCTTATCTGCGGCATTGCCATATTCATGGCGGTGCTTATAAGTATAGCTGTGACGATAAGTGTCATCTGGAGCTTATAGCCGCCGAAAAAGGAAAACAGACGTTTGACGGTCGAGCCGTTTTTATCGCATTTCGGACATGAACTGCACCCGGGAGGATACGGTCTTTTGCACTTCGGGCAGACTCCGCCGTTCGGCTCTTCACTGCTCTGCGGCATCGGCTCGCCGGTCTTGAGGCTGTTGAACGCCTTGCATAATTCATCATAGCCGCCGAGAAAACTGAGGCTGAATTTTATAAGACCGATATCGTCGCCGTCCTTTTCGGCTATAAGGCGTCCTGTTGAAACATACTGCTCGCATTTGAGAGAATCAAAATCCGAGAGCGGATAAGAGCGTATCTCCCTGAGTTCATACTCGGATTTGATTTTTTTGTTTCCGCGCTTTTTTGTGACTTTCTCGTCTCCGAGGATAAAGTATATGCCCTTGTCGTCAAGGCTGTCCACGCAGTGAGATAACAGCCGTCGAAATCCATATCGCTTTCAACAACTTTTATAAAGCCGTCGGTCTCAAGGCCGTTTTTCCTGACCGTCGCATCGATATCGTCGGGCAGTCGGTCGGGGGTCTTTCGCTTCGGCGGTTCGGGTCTGCCGAGCATACGGCGCAATTTTCTTTTTATTTTTTTTTCTTGAAGTTGTTCATAATCACTCCGAAAAAATAATCAAAAAGCGGACAGCCGGCGGCCATCCGCAAATCACCTGTTATGAGAGAATACACGGGGCGCAGCATATATGATAATTTATTTTACGCTCTGTCATAAGATGCGCTCCCCTTTCTTTGATATAGCTTTTAAATGATAGCATGATAAAAAGCGGATGTCAACCGAAATGTCAGTCGATATAGTCGAGTATCATCGGCTGCTCCGCAGGCTTCTTATCGCTAATTGAGACAGCGGAAAGATAACGGGACTCGGCACCGTCGAGGCGGCTCTTATTGTCCGCAAAAAGCGTTGCGAGCAGTTCGCCGCGCTTTACAAAATCGCCCGCCTTTGCGGCTATCATAATGCCTGCCGCATGGTTAATATTATCCTCTTTTTTCTCTCTGCCCGCTCCGAGCAGAACGGCGGTCAAGCTATCTTCTCGGAATCCATGTGGGTTATATATCCGTCCGCCGGTGCATACACCTCGCGGCTGAAAGAAGCTTTTCTGAATTTTGAAGTATCTTCGATATACGAGACATCGCCGCCCTGCAATTTAACCATCATTTCAAAACGCTTGAGCGCTTCGCCGCTTTTGACTGCTTCATCAACGAGCCTGCCGCACTCGTCTCTATCGCCTATACCGGCAAGCATCAGCATCCTGCACGAAAGCTCGCGGCAGACCGTCCAGAGATCGCCCGATGTTTTGCCCTTGAGTATCTCAACGGACTCAATGACCTCAAGCGAGTTGCCAACCGCACTTCCGAGCGGTGAATCCATATTTGTTATCAGAGCGGCAGTCCTGACGCCCGCTCCCCTGCCGATATCGACCATCGTGCGCGCAAGCAGGCGGGAATCATCGAGCATTTTCATAAAAGACCCGCTCCCGGTTTTGACATCGAGTAGGATACAGTCCGAGCCATCGGCGAGCTTCTTGCTCATGATGCTTGAGGCTATGAGCGGTATGCTGTCAACGGTTGCGGTGACGTCGCGCAGGGCGTAAAGCTTTTTGTCGGCGGGACACATATTCCCGCTCTGTCCCGTGACGCTCAAACCGCAGGTTTCAACAGTCTCGCGCATCTCCTGCGGAGATATCGAAGTACGGAAGCCGGGTATGGACTCAAGCTTATCAACCGTTCCGCCTGTGTGACCGAGTCCCCTGCCGGACATTTTCGCAACCTTCACGCCGCACGCCGCGACTATCGGAGCGACTATAAGCGTGGTTTTATCGCCCACACCGCCTGTTGAATGTTTATCGACCTTGACGCCGCTTATCCCGCTGAGATCGGCTTTGTCTCCGGAGTCGCGCATTGCAAGAGTCAGCGCGACCGTCTCGGCATTTGTCATCCCGCGAAAAAACACCGCCATGGCGAACGCCGAAAGCTGATAATCCGGCACTTCGCCCGAGACGCAGCCGTTGATTATATAAGATATCTCTTCGGCGGTCAGTTCGCCGCCGTCACGCTTTTTGCGGATAAGTTCGGGCATATACATAAAAACACCTCAGTTCGTGAAGATAAGTACATGGTTGAGTGAGAATATAGACGACAATTCCTGATCATCGCCGAGGACTATGTTCTTGGCATCGTCGGCAGTGACGAGCGACGATATCATTGTCGGATCAGCTTTGACGCGCTCAATTATGGCGTCGTAATCCGACTGAGTGAACAGAGAGAACAGCGAACGCTGAAGATCGAGCCGCACACCGTCGTCGGCTATGCCGTAAGTTACCGAGCGTCCGCCTTTGAAGCTGCCGCCCTTTACTTCGGCGAGAGCTCTGTAAACACTCGTTGAGACCGATTTTTCCGCACTGGTCAGGACGGAATCGGAGACATATGATTTGTCCGTATCGGCGCCGATAACCCAGCTTCCGACATTACGCTCCGCAACGCTCGCGACGGTTGCAAATGTCTTTGTCCCGCAGGCGAATATGACCTGCGTACCTGTTGAGAACCACGACTTTGCACGTGCTTCGACATCATCCTCATTCTCGTCGGCCTTGAGGAAATTCACTTTTATCTCGACCGACATAACTTCGAGCATCAAATCTTCGGCGGCGCGCTCGGCACCCTGAATGAAGCCGAAGCAGTAATTGACATAATCATCAGATGGGCTGCTGCCTTGAAATCCGAGGCGCTGAAAACCGTTCGACACCGAGGCATATCCGGCAAGATATCCCGCATCGAGGGTGGAATAGCCGACAGCGAGCACATTTGAGGGCAGATTTTTCTCCTTGCAGTCGATGATGATAAACTTTACATCGTCCCAGCGCTCAGCCGCCTTTATAACGGCATCGCAGAATTCGTCGCCGTGGCAGACTATTGCTCTCGCGCCGTGATTTATTGCTTTCTTAATCGCTTTGGAGAAATATTTTGTGCCGCGCTGAGACGGTCTGTAATATTTGCAGTTAACGCCGTAATCGGCGGCGTAGCTCCTGACGCCGTCCCACACGGCGGAATTATATGATCTGTCATAGATATCGCCGACATCGGTGATGAACACCGCGTCATACTTTTCGCGCTTTGAGCAGGCGCAGAGGCTCAAAAGCATCGCCGCCGCACAAATGACAGATATTATACGCCGAAAGTTTTTCAAGGTTATTTCTCCTGTTTCAGATTTGCCGGACCGAACGAGCCCGGCAGAAGCTCTTTGAGCCTGAACGAATGAAGTCCATGCTCTGTGTTGCAGATTATTTCAAAATTTTCACAGTCGCAAAACTCCGCCATCACCTGGCGGCAGACTCCGCAAGGCGTACACGCATCGACTCCGTCTTTTCCGCCCGCAACGGCTATTGCGCAAAAATCGCGCCTGCCGTCCGACACGGCTTTGAAAAAGGCGGTGCGCTCGGCGCAGACGGTCGGAGTATATGCGGCGTTTTCGATGTTGCACCCGGTATATACCGATCCGTCGGAGCAGAGAAGCGCCGCGCCGACACTGTAGCCGGAATAGGGCGAATATGATTTGATACGGGCTTCGGCGGCTTTTTTGAAGAGTTCGCTGCGCTCGTTACCGGTCATATATCCGATAACCTCCCGCAGAAAGCTCTCGCCGCTTTGGAGCGCAGGCAAGCCGAAGCAATCGAGCACAGATGCCGAGATATCGGCAAAAGTCGGGCGCGTTCCGATATTCACCCCGCTTTTATCTTGTCGCCGCAGACAATTATCGGGATATATTCGCGCGAGTGATCGGTGCTCGGGGTTGACGGATCGCAGCCATGGTCTGCGGTTATTATGAGCACATCGTCAATGCGCATATTTTCGAGAAATCTGCCGAGATATCCGTCGAACTCGGTCAGGGCTTTTGCGTAGCCGTCGACATCGTTCCTGTGTCCAAAGAGCATATCGAAATCGACGAGATTGACAAAGCAGAGACCGTTGAAATCCTCTTTTTGGAGTTCGAGCGTTTTTTCCATGCCGTCGGCGTTATTTTTGTTGATACCTCTGTGATCCGTAACGCCACGGGAAGCGAAAATATCATTTATCTTGCCGACGGATATGACATCGAAGCCCGAAGCTTTCAGGCGGTCGAGCATTGTCTCCCCTGTCGGTTCGAGAGAAAAATCATGCCTGCCGGAGGTTCTGTAAAAGTTCGGATATTCGCCCTTAAACGGGCGGGCTATGACCCTCCTACGGCGAGCTCGTCTTTGAGCATACCGCGCGCCTTGCGGCAGATACCATAGAGCTCTTCGAGCGGGACTATATCCTCGTGGGCGGCTATCTGAAAGACGCTGTCCGCGGAGGTATAGACGATGAGGTCGCCGGTCTCCATATGCTGCCTGCCGTAGTCAAGAATGACCTGCGTGCCGAATAGGGCTTGTTGCAGAGCACGCCGCGTCCGGTAAGGCGCGAAAACTCGTCTATCGCATACTGCGGGAAGCCGTCCGGGAAAGTCGGCATAGGCTTTTCAGACACAACTCCGGCTATCTCCCAATGACCTGTAGTTGTATCCTTTCCGGCAGAACGCTCGGCGGCTCTGCCGAATGCGCCGCGCGGCGACTCAACTGCGCCTTTTGGCGAGACTCCGTCGATATTGAAAAGACCGAGGGAGCGCATATTCGGCACGTCAAGATATTCGGAGCGACTGACCGCACCGAAAGTGTCGCTGCCGTAGTCGCCGTATTTCGCGGCATCGGGCAGTTCGCCGACGCCGAAAGAATCGAGAACTATAAGAAAAACTCGCTTTGTTTTCAAAAATATCACTCCGTTTAAAGAGTATTGAGGGCTATTTTTATCATTTCATCAAAGCTCTGCTCACGCTCTGCAGGCGAGCATTCGCCGCTCGTCGGATCCATGGGCAGGTCGGATATGGTGCAGATGCACAGTGCGTTCTTGCCGGAGCGCGCGGCGTTCATATAGAGCGCGGCGGCCTCCATTTCAACTGCCAGAACACCCATTTTGCGCCACAGCTCGAAGCTCGGGATATCCTCATAGAAAGTATCGGAAGAAATAATATTGCCCACCACAGGCTCTTTGCCCATCTTTCTCGCAGCGGACACCGCCTTTTCGAGCAGAGAGAACGACGCTATCGGCGCAAACGCGCCGGGCAGGCCGTACTGGTGGGCAAAATTCGAGTTTGTGCACGCGCCCGCTCCTATAACAACATCGCGCAGTTTGAGTCCGGGGGCTATGCCGCCGGCGGAGCCGACGCGGATAATATTGTCCACATCGTAGAAATTGAAAAGCTCATAGGAGTAAATGCCCATCGACGGCATACCCATACCGGAAGCCATAACCGAGACGGGCTTGCCGTGATATGTTCCGGTATAGCCCTGAATGCCTCTGACATTGTTTACGAGGCGGGCGTCGTCGAGAAAAGTTTCGGCGATATACTTTGCTCTTAAAGGATCGCCGGGCATGATGACTGTTTTGGCGAAGTCGCCTTTGTTCGCGGTATTGTGTGCTGTTGACATATTGACTCTCCTTTCAATATCCGGACGCATCAAGACCCTTGGCGAGCTTGACAATTCTGCTCGTGCCGAGCCTGTCGCAGCCGAGGGATATGAATCTCTCGGCATCCTCGAGGCTGCTGATGCCGCCTGCGGCTTTCATTTTCACATTGCTTCCTATATGCTCCGAAAAGAGCTTTATATCATCGAAAGTTGCGCCGCCCGTCGAGAAGCCGGTCGAAGTCTTTATATAGTCGGCACCGGAGCGCGTGACTATATCGCACATTGCTATCTTCTCGTTCTCGGTAAGCAGGCAGGTTTCGATAATGACCTTCAGAATTTTTCCCTCGCACGCGGCGCGAACCGCCTTTATCTCATTCTCGACATAGACGGTGTTGCCGGATTTGAGTTCGCCGACATTTATAACCATATCTATCTCATCCGCGCCGTTTGCAACGCATCCGCTGTCTCAAAGACCTTTGCGGCGGTGGTGTTATAGCCGTTGGGGAAGCTATAACGGTGCATATCTTCACCCTGTCCCCGACATAGTCCTTCGCTCTTTTGACAAACGCAGGCGGGATGCACGCGCTCGCCGTGCCGAATTTTTCGGCATCGATAAGTATCTGTTCGATATCGCTCCAGCCAGCGGTTACTCCGAGCAGGGTGTGGTCGACTTTTTTGAGAATTTCTCTGATGTCCATTTTCTGTTCCTCCGTTGTGTTTTCTGCGGTAAAAAACAAAGCCTGCGCTTTGTCAAAAATCCGTACAAATCATATGATGTACAGAGGGATGCCTCATAAAAAGCAAGATAAAGGAGTAATGTTCCGATATGAATTACAACAACCGAAGTGCCGGGAGCTGCTCCTGCTCCGTGCGCGAGGCGATGACTCCGTTCCCCGAGGACTACAGCGTCGCCATGGCATATGTTCCGATACAGACGGATATAAGCGTATACGACGAGATGAAAGCCCTTGAAGTCGGCACGCTCTTCCCCGTCCTTAACAAGTCGTTCAATCCTGCGAGGTGTTCGAGATGACAAAGCGCGAAACTATGCTCAGGCGGCTGAGCGCCGCGCAGTTCACTCAGTGGGAACTGCATCTCTATCTTGACACCCACCCGTCCGATCTCCAGGCGCTCGCGCTGTTTCGCAAATGCGACGCGCGGTACAGGGCGCTCAGGAGCGAATATGAATCTCAATTCGGCTCGCTCACGGCGCTCGACGCGACCGGCGCAGAGTGGCTCAAAGACCGTGGCCGTGGGATACAGAGGAGTGTGGCTGCTGATGTTTGTATATGAAAAGAAGCTTCAATATCCGGTAAAGATAGCAAATCCGAACCCCAAATACGCGAAGATAATACTCGACCAATACGGCGGACCCGACGGAGAATTGGGCGCGTCGCTCCGCTATCTCAGCCAGCGGTTCACAATGCCGTATGCGCAGCTCAAGGGACTGCTCACCGATATCGGCACGGAGGAGCTCGGACACCTCGAAATGATAGGCGCGATAGTCCACCAGCTCACAAGAAATCTCACGCCCGAGGAGATAAAGAAAGGCGGATTCGACGCATATTTTGTCACCCACACCGCCGGAGTATATCCCGCAGGGGCAAACGGAATGCCCTACAGCGCAGGTTCGATGCAGTGCAAGGGCGACACGATAGCCGATCTGATGGAGGACATGGCGGCCGAGCAGAAAGCAAGAGTCACATATGACAATATTCTGCGCCTTGTTGACGACCCGGATGTCCGAGACCCGATAAAGTTCCTGCGTGAGCGCGAAATAGTCCACTTCCAGCGGTTCGGCGAGGGGCTTCGCACGGTCACCGACCGGCTCAACTCGAAGAACTACTATTCTTTCAACCCGTCGTTTGATAAATGCTGAAAATATAAACTCAAGGGAGCCTCAACGTTCAACGCGCCGAGGCTCCCAAAAAACTGCTTATTTTACGAAGCTGACGGCGACATTTTCAAAAGTCTCCCCGCCCGCAAGGAAAGCGGAAAAATCGTTCTTCACCTCAAGCGTTCCGCCGCTCTTCATGGAATTGACGAGCTTGACATACTCGCCCTCGGTGAACTTTTCGAACTTAGAGGTTGCAAAAGGCAGACCGACGGCATTGTCGTCAACGCCGAGGTTTGAAGAGAGTCCGCCGACGAGCACCCACTTGCCCGCATAAAACGAGGTGAGTATCTTCTGCACGCCCGAGCTGAGTCCTTTCATCGCCGAGGTTATAACAGTATCGGATACGGACGACTGATCGACATCGACGCCAATAGACTTGCCGTTATTTGCCAATGCCGCTTCAAAGACGGAATCGCACATCTCACCGCCGCAGGAGAAGATGCACTCCGTGCCGGACTTGTACCATTCGTTGACCATATTCTGAAGCTCGGAAGAAGCCGAGAAATTATCGCCGTAGCGGTAGCTGTACTTCATCTCGACGACAACACCGGTAAGTTTTGCCGCGTCGTTCGCACCCTGGACGAAGCCGTAGCCGAATCTGTTGACGGACGGGTTATTGCCAGCTCCGCCGCCGACAAAGCCGAGCTTTGTATTGCCCTCGGTAACTGCGGCGTATCCCGCAAGATAGCCGCACTGCTCCTCTTTAAATGCAACTGCCGCGACATTCGAGAGAGCCTGTCCGTCGCCGTTGGTGAGGACATAGCCGTCAACAAAGATAAACTTCGTGTCGGGATTTTCCGCTGCGGCTCGTTTGAGAGCGTTCTCCTGCTCATAGCCGGTGGCAACGATTATATTCGCACCGCCTTTTATTGCCTCGATAAACGCATTGTATCTGTCGTCATCCGAAGCTTTGTTGCCGTTTCTGGGCTGATAATATTTATACGACTTGCCGTTTTTATAGGCAAAGAGCTTGACTCCGTCCCAGGTTCCCTGGTTGAAAGATTTATCTTTGAGCCTGCCGACATTCGTGACCATTGCTATTTCATATTTTCCGTCTTTCGAGGTCATTGTATCGGCAATTTCATCTGCCGAAATTATTTGGCTGTCTCCCGCCTCGGTCGAGAGACGCTTTTTGCTGCATGCGGTAAGGGCGGCGCAGCGAAAATCAAAAGCACCGCAAGAAGTGCCGCAAGGGACTTCTTCATTGTAAAACCTCCTATATAGGACTCACGCGTCCGTTTCGATTGTTTATTATATCATTTAAGCGCCTTTAAATCAACAAAGTTTTGTGAAAAATTTATATGATATATATAGTTATAACCACAGAAGAAAAATATATTACATTTTACAAATCGGGATTTTAAAGGCACGAAAGATTGATTTTAGGGCTCGCAGATGATATAATCAAGAAAAATATCAAGCGAGGTTTTCATCAGATGCACCCTATAGCCGCTTTTTGCAGACGCAATTTGAACGCACTCGGGCTCGAACTCTACAGCATCGCATATCCCCTGCTCCCAAAGGACAGGCGCGACTGGCTGTTTGAGAAAAATGTTAATATAGTTCCCGCCGAGACGGGCGTGAAGATAATAGACAGAGACGAAGAGAGCGTCACAATAGGCAAATTCAACAAGGACGGCACATATTCGGACAAGCCGTTCCGCATACTCACGACAACTGACATTCATCTCGCGACACGCCCTCTCTGCGCCGCAAGGCGATGCAGATGCTCGCAAATCATATCGCGCAAGCAAAGCCCGATCTTGTGATATTCACGGGAGATATAATACTCTCGAAGTTCCAGCAGCTTGACGCGGTTCAGTTCGCGCGCTTCATGGAAAAGACGGGAGTGTACTGGGCGATTGTCTTCGGCAATCACGAAGTTCGCGAGGAAAAGGGCTTCTACAAATGGCTTATGCTCGACTCAATGCGCCGCTATCCGCACTGCCTCGCGCTCCACGGCGACGACAGTCTCTACGGCTACGGCAACTACAGAATAGACATCAAAAACGGTGAAAACTCTCTGCTCCAGAGCCTGTATCTCTTCGACTCCGGGCGCGACATACGCGAGAGATATTACAAAGACTACGGAGTGCCCGAGGGCATGAAGGGCTACGACTTCTTGAAGCCGGAACAGATAGAGTGGTACAAAAACTGCGTGCGCAGGACGGAAGAGAAATACGGAAAAGTAAAATCGATGATGTATTTTCACATTCCCCTGCCGGAGTTCGAGCATGTTATGAAGCTCGACGAAAACGGGCAGTATGTTCCGACGGGCGAAGCGAAGATTTTCTACGGCGGGATGTATGAATCCGTCGGCTGTTCACCGTTCAACAGCGGAATGTTTGACGTCATATGCGAGCTCGGCAGCACCCAGGCGGTATACTGCGGACACGACCATATCAACGATTTCTGCGCGAACTACAAAGGGGTCTGCTTCATATACAGCCAGTGCGGCGGATACGAGACATACACCATGGGCACAAACTTCGGCTGGCCTGAGGAAAAGTGGATGCAGGGCGTGACGATAACCGAGATTCTGCCCGACGGCAGCATAACGGTTGGCAGACGCTTCAACCGCGACTATCTCAAGCGACCCGAGCAGTTCAACGCCGAAAAACAGGCATACGAAGAAAGCAAGAGAAAATAATATGGCATCAAGCAAAGATTATCTCGAATATGTACTCGAACAGCTGAGCGAAGCCGGCGATGTGACGAGCCGGGCGATGATGAGCGAATACATACTCTATTTTCGCGGGAAAGTAATCGGCGGTATATATGACAACCGATTTCTCGTAAAGCCCGTTCAGGCGGCGCGAAATATGATGCCGGACGCACCGGAGGAACTGCCGTATGACGGCGCGAAGCCGATGCTTATGGTTGAAAACATCGAGGACAGTAGAGTTTTTGAAAGAACTCTTTGAGGCGATGTATGACGAACTGCCCGCACCGAAGCCGAAAAAGAAGAAATAAAGAAATGCTCCCGACCTGCAAAAGCGGATCGGGAGTTGATTTTTGTTGAAAAGAAATTTGCCGATTGTGTAATTTGCGCAAAGAAAAAATCCCTGCCCGAACGAGCG
>ENA-OQEN01000062-OQEN01000062.1-human-gut-metagenome-genome-assembly--contig:-NODE-62-length-39723-cov-3.210249_pt1 | contig 39723 bp, 58 predicted proteins | sample MGYA00242791_ERZ504627 | MGnify/ENA primary metagenome ERZ504627 (study PRJEB26092, sample SAMD00036316) | human gut metagenome | host: Homo sapiens | study: EMG produced TPA metagenomics assembly of... | reverse complement strand
AGAACTTAACAGACACATTTGTGTCTGTTTTTTTATTTCATTACGTAAAAAGAACCATAGTCCTATATAAAGGATTATAGTTCTTTACTTTTAGTATCCTGCACCAGTGTCTGTATTCTTCATGATTTTAACTAGGCGGCTTGTACCAAGTCTGTCAGCACCAAGTTCGATGAACTTTTCAGCATCATCAAATGAACTAATACCACCTGCTGCTTTTACTTTAACTCCTTCACCTACATGATCATGCATTAACTTTACATCATCAAATGTAGCACCTGCAGTTGAGAACCCTGTTGATGTCTTAATGTATTCTGCACCTGCATTTGTGACTAATTTACACATCTTGATCTTTTCTTCTTCTGTAAGAAGACATGTTTCAATAATAACCTTTAAGATTTTACCATCACATGCTTCATGAATCTGACGGATTTCATCTTCTACTTCTTCATATCTCTTATCTTTTAAGAATCCGATATTAATAACCATATCAATTTCAGATGCACCATTTGCGATAGCATCCTTTGTTTCAAATACTTTTACTGCAGTTGTACTGTATCCATTTGGGAATCCAATAACTGTACAGATAGGAAGTTTACCATCCACATATTCTGCTGCCTGTTTAACATAAGCAGCTGGAATACATGCAGATGCTGTACCATATTTGATTCCATCGTCAAGGATCACCTTAATGTCTTCCCAAGTGGCACTCTGAGCCAATAATGTGTGGTCTACTTTTTTTAAAATTTCATTTGTGTTCATTTTTTATACCTCTCTTATATTCTATTATAACAGTTTATCTAGAATAGAATAGCCAATTCTATCTTTTGGCATCTTAATTCCAAAATTTTCTGTAATTGTTGCACCAATAATCGCAAATGTATCCGTTGATTCTAGTTCACTTTTTCTTAATAAAAAGAATAAGTTAAGTTCAAATTATAGTTTTCTTTGTTTCTATATTCCTATAATGCTATAATGGGTGAAATGTTAACAAGGAGGTTAATATAATATGTTAGATGCATTTGCGAATAACTGGACAATACTGGTTATTTCCTTCTTTATTTATAGTTTCTGTGGATGGATCTGGGAATCACTCATCTGCCCTATCGCCACAGGTCATAAGATACATAACAGTGGTTTCTTAACTGGACCTTGCATTCCTATTTATGGATCAGGTGCGATTATTGTATGTGCTTTATTTCCTATCTCTAAAGATTGGTCTCTTATCTTTATAGAAGGAGCTATTGTCGCATGCTTTATTGAATATCTCACATCTTATTTCATGGAAAAGATGTTCCATGCAAGATGGTGGGACTATTCTCAAATGAGATTCAACTTAAATGGTCGTATCTGTTTAGAAGGTTTCTTTATTTTTGGTTTCTTTTCTGTCACTGCAGTGAAGAATGTACAGCCACATCTGACTCATATGCTTATTCAATATGATTATATTCCAATGGTTATTGCTTCTACTGTGTGTATCACACTATTCACAAGCGACTTAATTACTACATTTCTTGAAGCCACTCATCTTGCGAAAAAGCTTGAGACAGTCTCTCAGGATCTTAAGAAGTTTGCAGATGAACTAGAACTAGATATTCATAATGAAATTACAACAGATGATATCTTTAAGATTGCACGTCAATTAAAGGATAGTCACCGTGAACATCTTATTAAGAAATATTCACATCGTCGTTTAGTCAAGGCATTCCCTGATATCTTAAACAAATACCACATAAAACTCAGAAATAATGCATCTGAGTTTTTTTTGTGTGAAAACGTTTATAATAAACAAGAGGAGGTATGACCATGGAAAAGAATGCATTATTTAAACTCAGTTATGGTTTGTATGTATTAGGTGTAAATGATGGTAATAAGCCTAATGGCTGTATTATTAATACAGCTGTTCAGCTCACAAGTAATCCTTATCGTATTGCAGTGACTTTAAATAAGGCGAATTACACTCATGATGTATTGATGAAGTCAAAGAATATGACTTTATCTGTGCTTGATATCACATGCCCTTTTGATATCTTTAAACGATTTGGTTTCCAAAGCGGCAAAGAAGTTAATAAGTTTGATGGTTTTGATATATATGATTTGAAAGACTCATTACCTTACTTAACACAATATGCAAATGCATATATGAAAGGTCATGTTATAGAAACATTGGATGAGTTAACACATACGATGTTTATTGTAGAACTTGATGATGCTGTTATCTTAAATGATCATGATTCTATGACATATGACTATTATTTCAAGAATGTAAAACCAAAACCAGAAAAGAAGAAAAAAGGATGGGTATGTAAGATTTGTGGATGGGTCTATGAAGGTGATGAATTACCTGAGGATTTAATCTGTCCTATTTGTAAACATCCGGCATCTGATTTTGAGCCACTTTAGGTAGGAGGAAAAAGAATGTTTAATGTAAGACAAATAAGTGATGATTTTTATTATGTAGGAGGCAATGATAGACGTTTAGAACTATTTGAAAATGTTTATCCTATTCCTGATGGAATAAGTTATAATTCTTACTTATTAGTAGATGATAAGACTGTCTTATTAGATACTGCAGATGCAGCAATTGCTCATCAATTCTTAGAAAATTTAGAACATGTACTAGATGGTAGAACACTTGATTATGTAGTAGTCAATCATATGGAGCCTGATCATTGTGCAACACTTTGTGATATTGTAATACGTTATCCTGATGTAAAGATTGTGGGTAATACTATTACATTCCGTATGATGAAGCAGTTCTTTGATTTTGATGTAGATCAGCAAGCTATAGTTGTCAAGGAAGGCGATACTTTAGAAACTGGACATCATGTATTAAGCTTCGTTACTACACCAATGGTACATTGGCCTGAAGTCATGATGACTTATGATTCTACAACTGGTATTTTATTTAGTGCGGATGCATTTGGTACTTTTGGTGCACTTCATGGCAATTTATTTGCAAGTGAAATGGATCTAGATGAATCATTCTGGAATGAAGCAAGACGTTATTATACAAATATTGTTGGTAAATATGGTGTACAGGTGACTAATGCCTTAAAGAAAGCATCTACTCTCGATATCTCAATGCTTTGTCCACTGCATGGGCCTATCTGGGATGAAGATATTAACCTAATGGTAGAACATACTGCATGCTGGGCATCCTATAAACCTGAAGTAAAGGGTGTTATGATTGCCTATGGTTCCATTTATGGTGGTACTGCCAATGCAGCAGAGATTCTTGCAAGTAAGTTAAGTGAAAAAGGTATTCACAACATTAAAGTGTATGATGTATCTAAGACTGATCCATCTTATATCTTATCTGAAAGTTTTAAATATTCTCATCTTGTATTCGCAAGCGCATCTTATAATGCGGGTTTATTCACACCTATGCAGAACTTATTGGTAGAAATCAAGGAACATCTTTTACAGAATCGTACATGTGTTTTAATTGAAAATGGTACATGGGCACCAAGTGCTAAAATGACTATGAAAGCTATTCTTGAATCATTATCTTGGAATTATATTGGTGAAGAGCTCACTATTAAATCACGTATGAAAAATGCAGATTATGAAAAAATTGAAGCTCTTGCTGATGTGATTGTAAAAGATATGAATGAAGAACATCAAGTAAAGGAAGAAACTCCTGTGCGTAAATGGCGCTGTAAGATCTGTGGTTATGAATATAGTGGAGAAGAACTTCCTGAAAACTTTATTTGTCCTCTATGTAAACATCCTGCTTCAGATTTTGAAGAAATAACTGAATAATACATACAGCCAAGTCGAAGAAACATTTGTTTCTTCGGCTTTTCTATTGACAACGTATAAACATATTCATATAATTAAATATGTAAAAACGTTATATGAGGAGGAGCCATGGAAAAGAGAAATGAATTCTTAAATGCGAATGAAGATGTTGTTTCAAAGGTTTTAGAGAATCAGCCTGATGATGAATATCTATATGATTTAGCTGATTTATTTAAGACATTTGGTGATTCTACAAGAATCAAAATCCTCTATGCTTTATTTGAAGGTGAACTATGTGTAGGTGATTTAGCTACTATATTACAGCTTTCTCAGCCAGCCATTAGTCATCAGCTTAAGGTATTAAAGGATGCAAAACTAGTAAAGTTTAGAAGAGAAGGAAAGGTTATCTTCTATTCATTAGATGATGATCATGTAAGAAGTATTTTATCTATTGGTATGAATCATATTGAAGAGTAAAGGAGAAAATAATATGAAAAAGACTTATAAAATAGATGTAGATTGCGCAAATTGTGCAAATAAGATGGAAGAAGCAGTAAAGAATACTGAAGGTGTTAAGGATGCCACTTTAAGTTTTATGACTTTAAAGTTAAAGGTTGAGTTTGAGGAAGATGTTGATCCTCAGGCAGTTATGGAAAAAGCAAGAGAAAATTGTAAAATTGTTGAGGATGATTGCGAAATCTTCCTTTAATAAGGAGTGATAGAAATGACAAAGAAGCAAAAGAATGTTTTAAATAGAATTATTATTGCGATTGTCTTATTGATTGTAATTACAGTATTTAAGACAATTGTCCCTGTACCAGGCTATGTCGAGTTTATCCTCTATTTAATTCCCTACTTTGTGATTGGACATGATATTCTAAGAAAATCCATTAAAAATATCAGTCATGGTCAGGTATTTGATGAAAACTTCTTAATGGCTGTCGCAACAATCGGAGCTATGTGCCTTGGTGAATATCTTGAAGGTTCTGCCGTTATGGTTTTCTATCAAATTGGTGAATTATTCCAAAGCATTGCGGTTGGTAAGAGTCGTAAGAATATCGCTGCTTTAATGGATATTCGTCCTGATTATGCCAATATCATGGTGGATGGAGAGATTGAAGAAGTAGATCCTGATGATGTAGAGATTGGTAGTGAAATCATTATCAATCCTGGTGAAAAGGTTCCTATTGATGGAATTATTGTAGAGGGTGATACAACACTAAATACAAGTGCCTTAACAGGTGAAAGTGTGCCTCGTAACGCCCATTGTGGTGATGAAATCTATAGTGGTTCTATTAATATGACAGCACGTATCACAGTTAAAACAACAAAAGAATTTGGTGAATCAACAGTTTCTAAGATTCTTGATCTTGTAGAAAACTCAAGTATGAAGAAATCCAAAACAGAAAACTTTATTACAAAGTTTGCAAAGTATTATACACCTGTTGTATGTTATAGTGCGCTCGCTTTGGCTGTTATTCCCCCTATTGTCTTAACTATTATGGGACAGCCTGCCCATGTCAGTGACTGGATCTTTAGAGCCCTCACATTCTTAGTAATCAGCTGTCCTTGTGCTCTTGTTATTTCTATTCCATTAAGTTTCTTTGGTGGTATTGGATGTGCCAGCAAGAACGGTATTCTTGTAAAAGGTTCTAATTACCTAGAAACATTATCCGATGTTAAGTACTTTGTATTTGATAAGACTGGTACATTAACTAAGGGTGTATTTGAAGTGACTGATGTTGTACCTGCCGAAGGTTTTGATAAATATAATTTACTTGAATATGCTGCTTATGCAGAAAGTGCTTCAACACATCCTATCAGCGTCAGCTTAAAGAAAGCTTATAATCAGAAAATCGATAATACACTTGTAGATCATATTCAGGAAATTGCAGGACATGGTGTAGAAGCAGACTATAATGATCATCATATTCTTGCAGGTAATGCGAAATTAATGAAGTTAAAAGGCGTTGGTTATAGTGCTTATACAAAGGCTGGAACACTCGTATATGTAGCAGTTGATGACAAATATGCAGGTTGTATTGTGATTTCTGATATTATCAAGGATCATGCAAAAGAAGCTATTAGTGGTTTGAAATCATTAGGGGCAAAGGAAACTGTTATGTTAACAGGTGATAGTGCTTCTACTGCAGATTTTGTAGCCAATACAATTGGCATTGATACAGTACATAGTGAACTTCTTCCTGCAGATAAGGTAGAAGAAGTAGAAAAGTTGTTAGCTAATAAATCAGACAAAGAAAAACTTGCCTTTGTCGGTGATGGTATCAATGATGCACCAGTACTCTCTCGTGCTGATATTGGTATTGCGATGGGTGGTCTTGGTAGTGATGCTGCCATTGAAGCAGCAGATGTTGTTTTGATGGATGATGATCCATTAAAGATTTCCCTTGCAATGAAGATTTCTACTAAGACATTAAAAATTGTAAAACAGAATATCGTCTTTGCGTTAGCTGTTAAGTTCATCTGTTTAGTATTAGGTGCACTTGGTATTGCGAATATGTGGCTTGCAATATTTGCAGATGTAGGTGTTATGATTCTTGCAGTCATGAACGCAACACGTGCACTCACAATTCATAATTAAAGGTATCCTCAGGGATGCCTTTTTCATTGTATAAAAAACATCTAGCCAAGCTAGATGAGTATACCTTTTAGATGATCACATTCATGCTGAATGATCTGTGCTGTAAAACCTGTAAAGGTTTTAATCTTCTTCTTAAATGATTCATCAAAGTAAGAGACCTTGATTGTTTCATAACGTTTAACTGACTTTTGTCCTACATGAGATAAACATCCCTCTTCACATTCATGATAGTTACCACTTGTTTTAATGATTTCAGGATTATACATCACATGCATCTTTTCATCTTCTAAAAAGATAATGACTGATTTATTATAGCCAATCATATTTCCTGCCATACCAACACATTCATGAAGATGTGCTTGAAGAGTATCCTTTAAATCAGTTCCAATATATAAATCTTCTCTCGTCGCTTTTTCTGCCTCCTGAGATAAGAAGAAATTATCCTTTACTATTTCTTTAATCATTACTTCGTCCTCCTAAAATATATTATAACATAAGAAAACAGGCTCATAAGAGCCTGTTAAGCATATTATAATCCTTTTTCAGTTAATTCTCTTGCAACATCATCTTTGATAGTTACGCCTTCTTCTTCAAGTCTTGCAATAGTATCTGCAAACTGAGGAAGGTATTTTTTATGGGCGATTAATAATTCATCCATAATACGTTTAGCTTTAGTACCAGCTACAATCTGTGGATTGATTGTGAAAGCCTGTAATAGAGTTCCATAATCACCTGTTACAGCAGCTTCTTCAACACATAATTCCATGTTCTTCATGCACTGTACCCATCCTCTTTCTGCTGGTTCTAATGGACCAAAAGCGATTGGACGTGCACCAGTACTTCCAATATAAGAAGATACTTCTACGGCACAATCAACTGGAAGATCAGGTACTGCACCATTATTTTTAGTAGTTACAACGATGTGACTTAACTTATTTCCATAAATAGATGCAATTGTTTCACAAGCTGCATCACTGTAATGTGCACCACCACGTTTTGCAAGCTGTTCTGGCTTATGATCTAGGTTAGGATCCTTATATAATTCAAATAATTCATGTTCAGTCTTCTGTACCTGCTGACCTCTTGTTCCAACATTTGGATCATTGTATTCCTTCAAACCATGTGCCAACATTTCTTCTTCACGATAGTAATATCTATGATATCCACAAGGAATCATATTCATACGTAATAACTGTTCTTTAAAGAATGGGATATCATGAATATTAGCTGGAATACCCATATCTTTACCTTCATACATTGCATTGATGATGTCTTTAGTCACTTCATGACCATTTTCATCAAATACTTTATGCCAATGGAAATGGTTTAAACCTGCAAACTTGTAAGTTAACTGATCCAATGTTTTTCCGATTGTTTTTGGTTCATCCATCATAGCACCTACTGGTACATTACATAAACCAATAACCTTATCCCACTTACCATATTTCATAACTGATTCAGTAACCATTCCACTAGGGTTAGTGAAGTTGATTAACCATGCATCAGGACATAATTCCTTCATATCTTCTACGATGCTTAAGATAACTGGAATAGTACGTAATGCTTTGAAGATTCCTCCAGCACCATTTGTTTCCTGTCCTAACATTCCATAAGAAAATGGAATTCTTTCATCCTTGATACGTGCATTCAATAACCCTACTCTGAACTGTGTAGTAACGAAGTCAGCTCCTGGTAATGCTTCTCTACGGTCTAATGTAAGATGTACTTTTACATCATAAGGAGATGCATCCCACATTCTCTGTGCCATTTCTCCTACGATTTCAAGTTTTTCTTTACCATCTTCGATATCACATAGCCAGATTTCTCTGATTGGTAATTCACCATATCTCTTGATGAACCCTTCCATTAATTCTGGTGTATAGCTGCTGCCTCCACCAATAGTAACGATTTTTACGCCTTCTTTATTCATTCTTGCGTTCCTCCTTCGACAACACCATTATACGTAAAAAGAATAAGGAAAACATTAAAATGTAAGCGAAAACAACAATGTTCTCTTTCTGTTCCTTATTTCAAAGGTTTTTGGGGAACACTGTTCTATTTGATGATTGGGTTATCTGTTTTTCTGCCATGATCTGTAAATATGTTTTCACATTCCATAGAAGTCATTGTTTTATTTTCTAAATGTTCATCGTAGCTGGTATTAAAATAACCTGCATAAAGAACATCAAGTAAATAAAGTAAAGAAAGATTAAAAGAGAATGTACCTAAATTATCAATTAGTTTTTCTCTTGTGGATACATATAAACAGCAGTCTGACTGACTAGAAAGAGAGTTAGTCCCATAAGTTGTAATAGTGATAAAGGATAACTTTCTTTCAACTAATTTACGACAGATAAAAATACATCTTGATGTTTCACCAGAATAACTGATAAGAATAAATAATGTATTGCTGCTACAATAACATGCTTCATAAAAAGCTTCATCCGTGCTATCAAAAATATCTACCTTCTTACCAATTTTCATCATCTTTTCTTTAAAGGTATACGCAATTCCCTTCTGTGCACCTGATACGACAATCGCAATATGTTCCTTCTTTTCAATACGATTGATGGCTTCCTGAAGTGTATCATGATTGAGTAAAGAAATCGTATCCTGCAACGTTTCATCATAAAGTAATCCTATTTTATTCGCAATCACTATATTCTTATCATTTTGGGAGAATGGTCTATTACTATCTATTTTCTGAAAGTGTGTGGATAAGTATCGTATTTCTTCTAAATACTGTTTCTTGAAGTCATTAAATCCTTCAAATCCTAATTTCTGTACAAAACGTACAACTGACGATGGGGCTAAGAATACTTCCTTTGCGACTGTTCTTACTGTCGCATTTTCTAGTTGTATGCCCTGATCTATCAAATACTGTCCTAATCTTTTTTCATTAGGATTCATTGGACTTTTTTCTAATGCTTCTCTTATTAACATAGTTCTTTAAAGGGTATGAATGGCTCAGTCGTTTTGTCTAATCTCTTTTCTAGATAAACAACATCTAGCCACTGATCAAACTTATAGCCACATTCATGGAAATGAGCAGCTTCTTTAAAACCATATTTTTCATGAAAAGCGATACTTGCATCATTTGGATAAGTGATGCATCCATAAAGATTCGTAATATTCATTCTTGTAAGATAGTCAATCAAAGCATTATAAAGAAGATGACCTACTCCTTTATGACGCTTTCTATCATCGATATAAATAGATAATTCTGCAGAATGATCATAGGCGCGACGATCATACAATGTCCCTGCATAAGCGTATCCTATAACTTCTCCCTCTTCTACTGCGACTAGATATGGATATTTTTCTAAAGTATGACTGATACGATCTGCCATTTCTTTAACTGTCGGTGGTTCTAATTCAAATGTGATAGTTGTATTAAGGACATAAGGGGCATAAATTTTCTGGATAGACTCTGCATCCTCTACTGTTGCGATTCTAATACTAATCATCATTTTCCTCCTTATTATTTATCATATTCTATAATATTTTCAAAAAATTATAAAGTCTTAAACAATCTACTTAGCACTTTTTGTGAAAACAATTTTGTATCTGATAATCAGTATTTTCTTTTGGAAGATTACTGATTATCAAAATGAATATGGGTTAAAGATTGTGTTAATATAAAATTTTGTATTGACATTCAAACAAAGTATGCTTTATAGTTAGTACTGCAAGCGAACGAATCAGTCTTATGCAAAATATATGCCTCTATTTAAAAACCTACGGACAGGCAGGGGCAGTTGCCGAAGGTGGTTAGGAGCCACATTATTGATTGCGTTAAAAGCGCAAATTTTATGAGTTGATTACTTTACAATCGTCGCTTAGAAATAAGCACATCATCTCATAGAACGGTCAATATAGTACGTGACATTATATTTATGCATAGGAAATAGGCAGTCTCTGCTTGTTTCGCATAGAAAAAAAGTACCATGTATCACATTTTTTACACATTTGACAGATGATGAATAATCATCTGTCTTTTTTTGTTTAGACATGATGAGGAAAGGGAGATTATGGACTTAAAAAGACAATCGAGTGCACCGCTTTATGAAGCGATTGAGACATTTAGAAAGAAAAGAATCGTACCTTTTGATGTTCCTGGACACAAGAGAGGAAGAGGAAATCCTGAACTTGTGGATTTACTAGGAGAACAATGCGTGGGGATTGATGTGAATTCAACGAAACCACTTGATAACCTCTGTCATCCTGTTTCAGTGAATAAAGAGGCACAAGAATTAACTGCCAAAGCATTTTGAACATGCATTTTTTATGGTGAGAGGCACAACACAGGCTGTACAGAATATGGTTTTATCTGTATGTAAAGCAGGTGATGAAATCATTGGACCTAGAAATGTGCATAAGAGTGTAATTAATGCACTCATCTTATGTGGTGCAACTCCTGTTTATCTCAATACTGAGATCAATGCGAAACTAGGAATCGTACTTGGAGTAACTGTTAAACATGTAGAAAAAGCGATACAGGCACATCCTAAGGCTGTTGCAGTATTAGTCAATAATCCTACCTACTATGGCATATGTTCAGATATAAAGGGCATCTGTGATGTAGCGCATCGTTATGGATTAAAGGTTCTTGCCGATGAAGCACATGGTACACATCTTTATTTTGGTGACAATCTTCCTATGAATGCCATGAAAGCCGGGCTGATATGGCTGCGATATCCATGCATAAGTCAGGAGGATCATTAACGCAGAGTTCTATTCTTCTTACAAGTAACGGCATGAATGCAGAACATGTACAATCAATCATCAATATCACTCAGACTACAAGTGCTTCCTACCTTTTGATGACAAGTCTTGACTTGTCTAGAAGAAATCTTGCCTTACGTGGAAGACAATCATTCGCAAAGGTAAGTGAAGGGGCACAGTATGCAAGAGATGAAATCAATTCAATTGGTGGTTATTATGCCTATGGTAAAGAGCTGATTAATGGAAGTACAGTATATGATTTTGATCTCACAAAGCTTTGTGTCTATACAAGAGATATTGGTCTAGAGGGGATTGAAGTGTATGACATCTTAAGAGATGAGTATGATATCCAGATAGAGTTTGGAGATATTGGTAACATTATGGCTTATATCTCTATTGGAGATAGAATTCAGGATATTGAAAGACTTGTAGGAGCTTTAGCTGAAATTAGTCGTCTGTATTCAAAAGAAGAAAAACGTTTTGAGGTAGATAGCCAGATGCTTCTCCCTCATGTTCCTGTTTCACCGCAGGTTGCATTCTATGCCGATAAGGTCAATGTGCCAATCCGTGATGCACCAGGATGTATATCAGGTGAGTTTGTCATGGCTTATCCACCAGGAATTCCTATCCTTCTCCGGGAGAAGAGATTACTGATGAGATTATTGATTATATCCAGTATTCAGTGGAAAAAGGATGTTCAATGCAGGGGATGGAAGATCCTACATTAAAAACATTAAATGTATTAAAAATGTAAGGGAGACAAATGAAGATGGAATTTTGGTTTTCAGAACTTCACTCACCTCATGTGAAGTTTGATATCCGTGTTGAAAAACAGTTATTCTCAGGTGAGAGTGATTATCAGAGAATTGATGTATTTCAATCACCAGAGTTTGGAAAGTTCCTAACACTTAATGGGAGTGTTATATTTTCAGAACAAGATTGTTTTATCTACAATGAAATGGTTGTTCATGTACCTATGTCCGTTCATCCTGATGTGAGAAACGTCCTGATTGTCGGTGGTGGCGATGGTGGTTATCCATATGCGACTAACTTCAATCCTGAAGTTAACTTAAGAGAAGTATCTGCACCAGGTTCTTACTGGGAAGATGGAAAATGGGTAGAAATTCCAGCTATGTCAATTAAGAGAGAATATAACTTTGATGAAGTAGGAGAAAAGGATATGTATCTTCTTCATCATGAAGAAATTGAAGCATTAGGTAAGAATATGCCTGAAGTAAAAAGAATTCGTTTCTTTATGACATTTGGGGAAAGTTATTTAACACATATGAAATGTTTAGAGAACGTCGGTATGCTTTCTACAACACCTGTTGAATTTAATGGACAGCAGATTGTACCTATTCAGTTCTTAAAGGAATTTTTACCTGATCCATCTACTTTAGGTCCTCGTACTGTTGGTAAGACGAATATCGGTTGTATCTTTACTGGTATTAAGGATGGTAAGGAAAAAAGTATTTATATCTACAATGTATGTGATTATCAGGAATGTTTTAAGGAAGTTGGTTCTCAGGCAGTATCTTATACAACAGGCGTGCCTGCAATGATTGGTACTATGCTTGTATTACAGGGATTATGGAATATGCCAGGTGTTTATACAACTGATGAATTTGATCCAGATCCATATATGGATGCTTTAAATAAATGGGGACTTCCTTGGAAGGTAGTAGAAAATCCTACTTTAGTGGATTAGTTCTATGAAGATCAATGAATTACCTACGCCTTGTTTTGTGATTGATGAAACAAAGCTTATACATAATTTAGAATTATTAAAAGAAGTAGAAAAACGTACTGGTGCAAAGATTTTACTGGCTCAGAAATGTTTTTCTTGTTTTGAAGAATATCCACTTATTGGAAAATATATAAGTGGTACAACAGCAAGTGGTCTTTATGAAGCAAGACTTGGAAAAGAAGAAATGGGTTTGGAGAATCATGTATATTCTCCTGTCTATCGTTCCCAGGATATAGAAGAACTTGCAGAAATATGTGATCATATTGTATTTAACTCTAAAGCACAGCTTAAAAAATATGCAGAAGTTGTGAAAGGTACATCTATTGGTGTACGTATTAATCCAGAATGTTCAACACAGGTTGGACATGCAATTTATGATCCATGTGCGCCTGGTTCTAGAATGGGAATTCGTGCACGTGATTTTGATGATGAGATTGCAGAAATGGTGGATGGACTTCATTTCCATACTTTATGTGAACAGAATTCTGATGATTTAGAAACTACATTGAAGGCTGTGGAAGAGAAGTTCTCTAAATGGCTACCACAAATGAAATGGCTGAATATGGGTGGAGGACATCATATTACAAGAGATGATTATGATGTTGAACGATTGATTCAATGTATTAATCATATGCAGGAGACTTATGATTTACAGGTTTATTTAGAGCCTGGTGAAGCCGTTGCCTTAAATGCGGGATATAAGGTAACTGAAGTATTGGATATTGTAGAGAATAATGGAAAGATTCTGATTCTTGATACCTCTGCTGCCTGTCATATGCCAGATGTGTTAGAGATGCCTTATCGTCCCCCACTCAAAGAAAGTGTATTACCAAATGAACTCGCCTATACATATACCCTTTCTTGTAATACATATCTGGCTGGTAATGTGATTGATGAATATTCATTTGATCATGCAATAAAGATTGGAGATAAGCTTTATTTTGAGGATATGGCAATTTATTCCATGGTCAAGACAAATACATTTAATGGGATTCCCCTCCCTTCTATTGTAGTTATGGATCAAAATGGGGAGTGTCGCATCATAAAGGAGTTTGGTTATGAAGATTTTAAAAACTGATTGTCTTAGTAATGGATTTCGTATGCCTGGAGAATTTGAAAAGCAGGATGGCTGTTTGATGATTTATCCATGGCGTCCTGGCTCTTGGAATTATAATGCGAAGTATGCAAGAGATGTATTTGTAGAGATTGCACATATTCTTGGGGCATATGAAGACGTGTATATGATTGTACGTTCTGAAGATATGAACGAAGCTGTCACAAGACTTGATCATCCTCGTATTCATATTATAGAATCAAGTAGTGATGATGCATGGGCAAGAGATACTGGACCTACTTTGTGATTAATGACAAAGGTGAGAGAAGAGGTATCAACTGGGAATTTAATGCCTGGGGTGGAAGTTATGATGGTTTATATTCCATTGGGAATATGATCAAAATATTCCAAATCATATTTGTGAGTATCTTGGTGACGATTTGTATGAAGCACGCCATTTTGTCTTAGAAGGTGGCTCGATTCATGTAGATGGTGAAGGAACACTTATTACAACTGAAGAATGTTTATTAAGTCCTGGACGTAATCCTACAATGACTCGTGATAAGATTGAAGAGAAGCTGAAACAATATTTGAATGTAGAAAAGATCATCTGGCTTCCTTATGGTATTTATAATGATGAAACAAATGGACATGTAGATAACTTCTGTTGTTTTGTAAAGCCTAGTGAAGTGCTTCTTGCATGGACTGATGATGAAGAGGATCCACAATATATAAGAAGTCATATGGCTTATGAAATCTTATCTGGTCAAAAAGATGCAAAAGGAAGACCGTTAAAGATCCATAAGCTCCCTATTCCACATATTCCTGTATGTATTACTGAAGAAGATTTAAAAGGATATGTGTTTGAAGAGGATGAAGATACAAGAGAAGTTGGAGAACGTTTAGCTGCAAGCTATATTAATTTCTATATTGGCAATCATTGTGTCTTATTACCTCAATTTGGAGATGAACATGATTCTCTTGCAGTTGATATCTTAAAAGAATGTTTTCCTGAACGTGACATTATTCCTATTGATGCACGTGTTATTTTAACAGGTGGAGGTAATATCCACTGTATTACACAGCAGATTCCTGCAAAGTAGGAGGTTTATATGAGACAAGTCAAAGTTGCTGCATTACAGTTTTCATGCAGTCGAGATGTACAAGAAAATATTAATAAAGCAGAAAAGATGGTAAGAGAGGCAGCAGACAATGATGCCAATATCATTCTGCTTCCTGAATTATTTGAACGTCAGTATTTCTGTCAGGAGAAACGCTATGACTATTATGATTATGCATTACCTCTTGAAAAAAATCCTGCCGTGAATCGTTTTAAAGAAGTTGCAAAGGAATTAGGTGTAGTTATTCCTGTGAGCTTCTATGAAAGAGATATAGATCGTCTCTTTAATACTGTAGCAATGATTGATGCCGACGGAAGAGTGTTAGGAATTTATAGAAAAACACATATTCCTGATGATCATTTTTATCAGGAGAAGTTCTATTTCACTCCTGGTGATACTGGTTATAAAGTATTTGATACACGTTTTGGTTGTATTGGTGTAGGCATCTGCTGGGATCAATGGTTTCCTGAAACAGCCAGATGTATGGCTGTACAGGGGGCGGAGATGTTACTCTACCCTACTGCCATTGGCAGTGAACCTATTTTAGATGTTGATAGCAGTAGTCATTGGAGACGTGTGATGCAGGGTCATGCAGCCGCTAATTTAATGCCTGTAGTGACTGCAAATCGTATTGGAGTAGAAACAGTTGGACCTTGTAAAAAAAATGCAGGACAATCTTCTTCTTTAGATTTTTATGGTTGTTCTTTTATTGCGGATGCAACAGGAGATATTATTGCCTCAGCAAAGCAGGAAGAAACAATACTTTATGGAGAGTTTGATTTAGATGCATTGAAAGAGGACCGTTTATCTTGGGGATTGTTCAGAGATAGACGTCCTGAGACATATGTCATAATGACAAAGAAATAAATATTATTAGAAAAGGACTGACCCCTTACATAAGGATCAGTCCTTTTAACATAAAAAATGAGAGGCGCGCAGGTCCTCTCACAACGTAAACTTATATTATCTTATTTTTCTTATAAAGTAAAGAATGCTCAATAAGAAAACATATATTAAAGACTGAATCCATTATTGGTTCAGTCCTTTTAATACTATATTCCTGATACAACTTTAATCATTAATAATACTAATACAATTGGAATTACTGGTTTAATAATCTTAGAACCATTATTCACAACCATTCCAGCACCTACATAATGTCCCGCAATACTAAAGCATGAAGCAGCAAGTCCTAATCCCCATAGGATCTTCCCTGCTAAGATAAATGTAACTAATGCTGAAATGTTTGAAGATAGATTTACTACCTTTACATTTCCTGTCGCCTTATCTATTGGCATCTTCGCAAACTTAGTAAATACAAGTAATAAGAATGTGCCTGTTCCTGGACCATAGAATCCATCATAGCAGCCAATCACAAATGAGCATACAATCGCAATCAAATATTGTTTAGTCTTTGTCATTCCAACTGGAACTTCTACATCCATATTCTTATCTTTTAATACACAGATTGCGACAACTGGTAAAAGAACAACTAATACCATCTTTAAAATTGAATCACTCATAATGAGTGTAAGATTTGCGCCTGCGACAGAACCAATGAGTGCGCCTATGACTGTTCCTGGTACAAATCCCCAATCTACTTTTTTATTCTTAATAAGCCTTGTAGTCGATACAACAGTGCCAGTTGATGAAGATAGCTTATTTGTCGCAATTGCGGCGTGTACTGGTATTCCTGCAAACATATAGGCTGGAAGTGAAATTAGACTCCCCACCTGCAATTGAATCTACAAAGCCCGCTAGAAATACTAACGGACATACAATGAAATAAATCCTCATTTTCCCTTTTCCTTTACATAAGATATAAGATGTGAATACCTCGATTCCCTATTGTAGCGATTTAGGAAATAGATATAAACTACCTTTTTATGTATGAAGTATTTAATATGTTTTGTTAGACAGTGTCTAGCAAGGTTCAAAATTCAGTTTTAAGGTAAAACAAAAACTCCCAAAAGGGAGTTCTTGAATGTCTCTTGTAATAAGTGATAAATAATATTATCTCTTTGAGAACTGTGGAGCACGTCTTGCTTTTTTAAGACCGTATTTCTTACGTTCTTTAACTCTTGAATCACGAGTTAATAAGCCAGCAGCCTTTAATGTTGGTCTGTAATCAGAACCAGCTTCAAGTAAAGCTCTTGCGATACCATGACGGATAGCACCAGCCTGACCTGAGATACCTCCACCATTAACATTAACTTTTACATCGAACTTATCCTTTGTACCAGTTAATTCTAATGGCTGGTCAACAATCATTAATAATACGTCTGAAGGAAGGTATTCCTTAGCAGCCTTACCGTTGATTTCGCATTTACCAGTACCTGGTGTTAAGATAACACGAGCTACTGAAGATTTTCTACGACCTGTTCCTCTGTACTGTACGTTTGCCATTTATTCTTCCTCCTACTTTAACTTTAATTCTACTGGTTTCTGAGCAGCATGTGGATGTTCACTACCAGCATAAACAAATAATTTCTTAGCTTGCTGTCTGCCAAGAGTGTTGTGTGGAAGCATACCTTTGATGGCAGTTTCTACGAATCCAGTTGGATTCTGTTCCTGGAACTGTCTAGCAGTTTTAACTTTTAAACCACCTAAGAATCCAGAATGGTGATAGTACTTCACCTTGTCTAACTTCTTACCTGTCATTACTACTTTTTCTGCATTGATGATAACTACATAGTCACCAGTGTCTACATGTGGAGTATAAGTAGCTTGTTCTTACCTCTTAATACTGTAGCAACCTGAGATGCTAAACGACCTAATGTAAGACCAGTTGCATCTACAACATACCATTTTCTTTCAATTGTGGCTTCTTTAGCCATTGTTGTTTGTCTCATTCTTTTTTCTCCTTTTAAAATAACCTTACCGGGGTCTTTTTAAAATGATTTTATCCAGGGAAACGTATTGTCCGTTGATAAGGGTCGGACTGTTTCCTGAACAAACAAACTCATGCATTCTTGTATCAAGGTATAATATCCCTTGAACAGAACAATCTTATTATAGCAACACACGCACTTTTGTCAATGATTAAAAGAAAAATTCTCTTGAATTTTTCTATTGTTTTCCTTTCTTGAATTCAATGTGATTAAGAACGTGAAGATGATATTCTTCAGCCAACTTTTCTAGATAATGATACATCTCGTAGCTGAGCTGATCTGGTGAATGAGCATCTAATCCTAGAATAATATCATTGCCTATCATTGAGGCAATCTGAAAGAAATAGGCATTGGCATAAGGATAGACGTCCTTCCCATTCATCTTCACTTTACCCTTACGTACGCCTCCTGCATTAAGTTCTAGAGGTGTGTTAGTTGCTTTGGCCTTCTTACATATACGTAAGATGACTTCTTTGCTGACATCATCTATTTTTCCATATCCCATTAAAAAGAGATCTGGATGTGCTACATAGGAAAAAAGTCCTGTATCCATTGCTTTTTCTAATTCTTCAGCATAATGCAACAGGTCTTTCTTCTTAAGATTCTTTCTACCATAGTAACAGTCATGAATACTATGCTTATGAAAATGATGTCCTAGAATTAAATAATCGACTTCTCCAGAGTCTAATAGACTCTGATAATAATCTAGATAGTCTTCGAAGTATTCCGCCTCAAATCCCTTATATATCTTTATATAATGGAAATGCTTCTGACAGTAATCAAGTGCATCTAGATAATCTTGTTTTTCATTATAAGGCATACGCATCTTAGGGCCATTTCTTAAGAGTGCACCTATAAATGATTTTAATCCCTGTAATGAACGAATAGAAGTCAGTGAATGAAGAAGATGAGAACGGTAATGAGGTAAAGCAATATGACAACTCATTCCTAATTCCTGATAACCTTCATGCAGTGCTGCTTCTACCATTTCATATTCATTACCTAAGGCATGTCCACAGCGATATGTATGGGTATGATAGTTAATAATTTTCTTCATAATAAACTTCCTGTAAATAAAGGCCTTCTGGCTTTGCCTTAAATAAACATTTCTTCTTTCCCTTTGAATTAAGTAGATCTTCTACAAATTCCTTTGTACGCCAGTGGGATCCTACTTGTATAAGTGCACCTGAAATAAGACGTACCATGTAACGACGGAATCCATTCCCAATAAATCGCATTGTTACAATACCGTCTTTTTCTTGTATATCAATTGTTTCTATAACACGGATCGTATCTCCTAGACCATTAAAGACACAAAATGAGGCAAAGTCATGTTCTCCTAAAAAGATTTTTGCACACTCCCTCATAGCTCCTATATCTAATGAACGATTGTGCTGATAGACATAGAGTCTCTCTATTGGATTATAAGGCTTTGTAGAAACAAGATAACGATATTCTTCTTTTTGCACTATAGCGTGCATGAAAGGATTCATCAACTATGAATGAATCCTTGATATAGATATCATCAGGGAGGAAATTGTTTAAAGCACGGATCCATTGTTTTCAGGTATTCTTTATTGATGTCAAAATGGAATACCTGACCTACAGCATGGACACCTGCATCTGTTCTTCCTGATGAATGAATTATGACTTCTTCATGAGTGATCTTATAAATGGCTTTTTGTATTTCTTCCTGTACTGTCCGTTTATCTGGCTGAATCTGCCAGCCATAGAAGTGTGTGCCATCATAAGTCACAATACATTTTATTCTCATAGTATAAAACTCAAAGCTATAACACTCGAAATAACAACAAGTGAGAAAACAAGAGAAAGTGTATCACTTAAATTCCACTTCACCTGATGGTAACGTGTTCTTGTTGCTTCTGGGTTATAGTTTCTACTTTCCATAGCATTTGCGAGATCATCTGCACGCATAAATGCAGAGATGAATAATGGAATAATTAAAGAGACAATGGCTGATACTTTCTCTTTAAATGTACCTTCCTGGAAATCAACACCTCTAGAGGACTGTGCTTTCATGATTCTTTGTGTTTCTTCTAATAGTGTAGGAATGAAACGTAAAGCGATAGAAATCATCATTGCGATTTCATGAGTTGGAAAACCAACCTTCTTGAGTGGACCAAAGAGTTTTTCTAAACCAAGTGTTAAGTCTAATGGCTTTGTACAGGCTGTTAAAAGAGTTGTCATAGAGATAATCAAGACTAGACGAATCAGAATATAGGCAGTCTGTTTTAAGGCTCCAGAATAGATTTTAACGGGTCCTAGAGTACATACGACAGAACCTGTATTCAAGAATAAAAGATTGAATAGAGCAAGGAATAACATCATAACAATCATTGGTTTCATCGCCTTCATAACATCCTTAAATGAAATCTTAGAAAGCATCAGGCAAAGGATGACATAAGCAGCTAGGATGCCGTAGCCGATAAAGCCTGCATCAAAGAAAACAGCAATTAGGAATAATAAAAGAAGACCTATTTTTAAACGTGGATCTCTTTTATGTATAAAAGAGTTAAGAGGAAGATAACGTCCAATAATCATACTATCCATTGTATTCTCCTCCTATTGCGTTAACTAATTCATCTATATCTTTGATAGATGGGTTGATATGGAAACCTCCCATATTGAGTTCCTGAATGAAATCAGTAATAACAGGTAAATCGATGCTCATTGATTCAAGATAGTCTCTTTCACTAAAGAGTTCATCAACCCCACAATAACGTTCTACTTCACCATGATTCATGACAACAACATGATCGCAATATTTTAAGACATGGTTCATATCATGAGAGACCATGATAACTGTCTTACCACTTTCCTGGAATTTCTTGAATAGTTCCAGCATTTCTTTAGCGCCTTGTGGATCTAAGCCCGCTGTTGGTTCATCTAGTACAAGAATATCTGGCTCCATTGCCAGTATACCTGCAATAGCCACTCTTCTTTTTTGCCCACCTGATAATTCAAATGGGGATCTTTCAAGATAACTTTCATCCAAGCCAACAAGATTTAATACCTTATGCGCACGTTCTTTGGCGTCTTCTGCAGACATGCCGAAGTTCATTGGCCCGAAGATGATATCTTTTTCGATTGTTTCTTCGAATAACTGATATTCTGGAAACTGGAAGACTAATCCTGCTTTTTTTCTTAGTGGTTTTAGAACTTCAGGTTTTTCTCCAGCACGAATCACAAATTCATCAATATCTACTTCACCATTTGATGGAAGAAGTAAGGCATTGATATGCTGAATCAATGTTGATTTACCACTTCCTGTATGACCGATCAGAGCTGTAAAAGAACCCTGAGGAATTTTTAGAGAAACATCTTTTAATGCGATATATGAAAATGGAGTATTTTCTCCATATATATAATTTACTTTTTTAAATTCAATTGACATAATTCTTTCACCAGCTTTTCTTTGTTTATGATAGGTTTGATTGGATAGCCTGAATCATGAAGTTTTTTAGAAATCTTATATGCAAAAGGTACGTCAAGACCAATACGTTCTAACTCTTCTTTTTGAGTTAATACTTTCTCAGGTGTACCTTCATCAATGATATGACCATTATCTAATAATATGACATGATCAGAAAGAGCTGCTTCTTCAATATCATGCGTGATAGAGAGAATTGTCATATTCTGAGTTTTGTTGAGTTCATGAACAAGGTTATTGATTTCAATCTTACCACGAGGATCAAGCATACTTGTTGCTTCATCTAAAATAATAATAGATGGATGCATTGCAAGTATTCCTGCAATTGCAACACGCTGTTTCTGTCCTCCTGAAAGTTTAGTAGGTTCATGATCAAGGAATTCAGTCATGTTGACTTTTTTGGCATAAGTCTGGATGATATCTTCCATATCTTCTGTAGGAACACATAGGTTCTCTAATCCAAAAGCGATATCATCTCTGACTGTTGAACCAATAAACTGGTTATCAGGATTTTGGAAAACAATACCTACTTTTTCTCTGACATCATAAAGATGTTCTTCATCTAAATGAATTCCACCAACTGTGATGTCTCCTGTTTTAGGTTCGAGTAACCCAATAATTAATTTTGCAATCGTACTTTTACCAGAACCATTATGACCTAATACAACTGTATAGCTGCCTTTAGGTACAGAAAAAGAAATATGGTCTATCGTTTTGGCACCTTCTTCGTACTCAAAACTCAAATTATTTATGTCTACAGCATTAGCCATGGTTAGCCTCCTAATTATTAAAACACGTGTTCTAAGTGTATCATTTTATTTTTGTTTCATCAATATATTCATATTCTGAATACTGATCATCTATTTCCCCGGCAATGCTCAATTTATAGTTAAGATTCTCTTTATAGTTGAGTGAGAAATAGCAGCTATAGAGAATATCTAAAATACAAGTAATAGATTCAGTGGATGCAAAATCTCCAATCTTTGTATTCAGCATTTCTCTTGATGAAATTCTCAAACTGACATCGGATAATTTAACAAGTGTACTTTTAGAGATACTTGTAATCGCAATGATCGGTGTATGTTTACTCTTTAGTTTTTTCGCAAGATGTAGTATATGAGTTGTTTCTCCAGAATAAGAGATAATAATAGCACAATGGTCAGGACCGCTCATAGAAGCCTGCATCAGGTCATTTCCTGAGATCATAACAGTGTCTACTCGTTTCTGGATAGAATACATCTTTTGAGCAAATGATTGGGCAAGATGCTGTTTATTAGGGCGTGTATAAATATCTATAAACTTAGCGTCTCTTAAGAGTTTTAATGCGTTCATGAGATCATCATGTTTCATTAAATGTTTTGTATCTTCTATTGTTTCTTCGTGTAATTTAAAAATACTATTAGATATAACAGAAATGTCGTCACTGATGAGAAATGGGATAGACGCATCAATATCCTGAGAAGCATACATATATTCTAATTCTTCTAAGAATGCTTTTTTAAAATGATTCCAGCCTGCATAACCCATTTTCTTCGCAATACGTACTAATAGTGAAGGACTCGTGAAAGTGGCTTCAGCAATTTCTTTAGTGGTCATATTTTTTATATCCATACCCCTATTTAGAATAAACTGAATAATGAGCGCTTCAGAGTCACTGAAGTGTGTTTGTTCAATTTGATGAATGATCATATTATTTCACCTCTATCGCTCATTATAGAGAAAAGAGGTCTAAAACGCAAAGAAAACAGCTTTTAGGCTGTTTTCTTTAAGTCTTCTATCTTTTGTTTAAATTCTTTCAGTCGTCTTTGTTCTTCTTGATAGTTGGAATAAAGATGATCGACTTCATCCATATAATATTGATTTTTCTCTTTTGAGAAGTAATGTCCTATGCTGTTTTTAGCACGTTCAGTTAGTTCTTTTTTTATTGCTACTAGATTTTCCATATGACCCATTAATTGATTCTTCTTTTTATCATATGTTTTCTCTAAATTTTCTACATTTATAAATATATCGTTATTTTTATCAATGTCTTTTAAATGTTCTTGATCATTAAAATAACGATTAAATGAATCTTTTGCTCTACTAATAGCCATCTTATAAAGCTCATCTTTATCATCACATTTCAACTGAGTGGATAATACATGCAGAGATATATTATAGTGATCGGAGGTGGGAGTTTGATTTTCTGAAGGTTTTGGACGCTTTTTACTGACTTGTCGAGGATCAGTGTATTTTGTATAAGAAGCTTGCTGAAGGCTTTTTATGTTTGATTTCATACTATTGACTCCCCCCTTTCCGATTACAGTTGTATAATAATCAAGAATTTATACGAATACAACACTATTTTTTCATTTGTGAATAACGTACACAAATGAATTCCCTTACAATGTGAAATTGTGTGAATGAAATTTAGGTATAAAAAAATACCAGTATTCATCTGGTATTATTTCTTAAGTTCAGCTAATTTTTTCTTTAAATTTAAAATTCTGTTATTTTCTTCTTCATAATCAGCCAACATCTGATTAACAGCTTTCTTTGCATATTCAGCAGCATCTTCAGTAAATGTCTTATTTAATTCATCAGTTGCTGTAACTTCGATTTCCTTCTTCAATGCATTGAGGTTTTCTACATGACCATCTAATTGAGCTTTCTTTTTTTCAATAATTTTTTCGATTTCTTCTGCATTACAAACTACATCTTGTTCATGATTTTCTGGAAAAACTGGTGCATCTTTAAAGTAACGATCATAAGATTCTTTTGCTTTTTCTATAATTTTGTTAGTATTCATATTTATTTCCTCCATTATTTCTTGATTTCATTGATTTTCTTTTCTAAATCATCAATTCTTTTTCTTTCTTCTTCATAATCCTTTAACATCTGATTTACAGTTGTCTTAGTATATTCTTCTTTATCTTTAGGGAATGTGTTATTAAGAATCATTGCAGATTCATCTTCAAGTTCTTTCTTAAGTTTATTTAAGTTATTGACATGTCCTTCAAGCTGATTCACTTTTTTATTGATAATTTCTTTCATCTTTTCTTTATCAAAAACTACATTCTGTCCAGGGTTTTCTGGTAATTTCGGTGCATCCTTGAAATAACGATCATATGAATCCTTTGCCTGATCTAAAATCTTTTTAACATCTATATTCATAATTGCTTCCTCCTCTTTTCTTTACGAGTTTATCATAGTCTTGCGAGCAATTTTAAACAATGATTTAAAGAGTACTTTAAATCCAGTTAACAAAGAAAAGCACTTACATTTTTTGAATTTGTGAATATCATTTACAAAATAGAGGAAAATAAAAACCCCTATGATTTCATAGGGGTTTAGTGATTAGAATAATCCGATGATTGCCATTGGGGCATTGTCACCTTTACGGTTATAAGTTTTGATAACTCTAGTATAACCACCGTTCTTACCTTTGAACTTAGGTGCAACATCATCAAATAGAACCTGTACAGCAGTCTTTCCAGTTGCTGGATCTACTACATTCTGAAGAATAGCAGCAGCCTGTCTTCTTGCATGAAGATCTCCTCTAATACCAAGAGTGATTAATTTATCAACTACTTTACGAACTTCTTTAGCACGAGTAGCAGTTGTTTCAATCTTACCATGCATGATTACATCAGTAGCTAAGTTACGTAACATAGCTTTTCTATGACTAGATACACGGCCTAATTTTCTATTGTTTGCCATTAGTGTACTCCTTCCACAAACTTAGTCCATTGGTTTAAAACCAAGACCTAATTCATTTAATTTTTCTTTAACTTCTTTTAAAGACTTCTTACCAAGTTACGAACCTTAATCATATCGTCTTCAGTCTTTGAAGCTAATTCTTGAACAGTCTGAATTCCTGCTCTCTTTAAGCAGTTGTATGAACGTACAGAAAGGTCAAGTTCTTCAATAGTCATATCAAGAACCTTGTTACCTGTGTCTTGCTGTACTTCACTCATAACGTCCATATTCATTGCCTGATCAGTTAATTCAACGAACATATTTAAATGTTCAACTAATACTTTTGCAGCAATTGCAAGAACTTCATGAGGTTTGATTGAACCATCAGTTGTAATCTCCATAGTTAACTGATCATATTTTGCTGACTGACCAACACGAGTTGGTTCAACTAAATATGCCACATTTACAACAGGAGAGAAGATAGAATCAGTTGGAATTACGCCAATAGTATTAACGTATTTCTTGTTCTGATCTGCACTCATGTAACCTCTATCTCTATGTGCATACATTTCCATATAGAAATGCTGACCTTCAGCAACATGAGCAATTACTAAATCATTAGAAATCATCTTAACTTCAGAAGGACATTGAATATCTGCACCAGTTACTGTAGCTGGACCAGTTACATCAATAACCATTGTTACATCTTCATCTGAATCTAATTCAAATACTAATTTCTTAATATTCAAGATAATGGCTGTAACGTCTTCTAAGACACCATCAACTGCTGAGAATTCATGAATAGCGCCATTGATTTTTACTGCAAATACTGCAGCACCTGGCATAGATGATAATAATACTCTTCTTAAAGAGTTACCTAAAGTTGTACCAAAACCTCTTTCTAAAGGTTCGATGATAAACTTACCATAATTTTCATCTTCATTGTATGTATCAACAGTGAAATTTGCTTTTTCAAACTTTTGCATTGTTTCCCTCCTCTTTGAGATATTTGTTTTATATAAAAGTAATATATATCAAATTATCCACGAGGACGTTTTGGTGGTCGACATCCGTTATGTGGGATTGGAGTAACGTCAGTGATTGCAGTTACTTCTAAACCAGCAGCTGAAAGAGCTCTAACAGCAGCTTCACGTCCTGGACCAGGACCTTTTACACATACTTCAACAGATTTCATACCATGATCATAGATGCCTTTGCAGCAGCTTCAGCAGCCATCTGAGCAGCATATGGAGTAGATTTTCTTGAACCTTTGAATCCAAGAGCACCAGCGCTTGACCAGCTAATAACGTTACCGTGTTCATCAGCAACTGTTACGATTGTATTGTTGAATGTTGAATGAACATGAGCAATACCTTTTGCTATATTCTTCTTTACACGTTTTTTACCACGTACAACTTGTTTTGCCATTTGTTCTGCCTCCTACTACTTCTTCTTTCCAGCAATTGGAGTAGCTTTACCTTTACGCGTTCTAGCGTTAGTTTTAGTTCTCTGTCCACGTACTGGAAGTCCTTTACGATGCGAAGCCCTCTGTAGCAACCAATTTCCATTAATCTCTTAATGTTTAACTGAGTTTCTCTACGAAGGTCACCTTCAGTTTTAATATGTTCAACTTCTTTACGAATTTTTGTTTCTTCTTCTTCTGTAAGATCCTTTACTCTAACATCTTCAGAAACGCCAGCAGCTGCTAAGATTTTCTTAGCTGTTGTTGGACCAATACCATAGATATAAGTTAAAGAAACTACACACGCTTATCGCGTGGGATATCAATACCAGCTATACGAGCCATTGTCTATTGTTCCTCCTAAAAATAATTAACCTTGTCTCTGTTTATGCTTTGGGTTTTCACAGATTACCATTACTCTACCCTTACGCTTGATAACTCTGCACTTATCGCAGATTGGTTTTACAGATGGTCTTACTTTCATCTTGTGTCTGCCTCCTTTGGGAAGATCTATTTGTGTCTAAATGTGATTCGCCCACGTGTTAAATCATATGGAGAAATTTCTACTGTTACTTTGTCCCCTGGTAAAATGCGAATGTAATTCATACGGATTTTACCAGAAACGTGAGCTAAAATAACTACTCCATTATCCAGCTGGACTTTAAACATTGCGTTTGGTAATGTTTCTACGACCGTAGCCTGGACTTCAATTACGTCATCTTTCTTCTTTGCCAAAATCGATCAACTCCTTATGTACCTTTGTCATGATTTCATAGCCATCATCGGTGATAGCTACAGTATGTTCATAATGCGCAGCTAATGAATGATCTGCAGTCTTCACTGTCCAATCGTCACTCATCACTTTAACCTCAGCTTTGCCTAAATGCGCCATAGGTTCAACTGCTATACACATACCTTTTCTTAGTTTTGGTCCTCTGCCTGGTTCACCCCAGTTAGGAATGCTAGGATCTTCATGAACCTCTGTGCCAATGCCATGTCCTGTATAGTCTCTAGGCGTTGAGCAGCCATGACTTTCAAGGTAAGTCTGAACAGCATGTGAAATGTCAGAAACTCTATTACCTGGTTTAACTTGTTCTAAACCAGCATAAAGCGACTGTTCACATACTTCCATAAGATGTTTAGCCTGGGGAGACACATTGCCAATCGCAAATGTCCACGCAGAATCTCCATGATATCCTTTCCAGCATGCACCAACATCTACAGAGATAATATCTCCATCCTTCAATACATAACCGTTAGGAATGCCATGAACGACAACATCATTTACAGACGTGCAAACAGCACCAGGAAAATTATAAAGATTTAAGAAAGATGGTGTACAACCATTCTTTCTTATAATCTTCTCACAGAAATCAGATACCTGTTCTGTTGTTAAACCCGGTTTAAGCCATTTAGCGAGTTCCTGATGAACTAAACTACAACATGACCAGCATGTCTCATTAGGTCAATTTCACGTTCATCCTTAATTGTAATCATTATTTGGCCTCCAGATTTTTCTTGATATCTGCATAAACAGCATCCATAGACTGGTCGCCATTAACGTTAGTCAATTCGCCCTTCATTGTATAATAGTCAATAAGTGGTCTAGTCTGCTTTTCATAAGTATCAAGTCTAACCTGTACAGCTTCTTCGCTCTCATCAGGACGCTGATAGAGTTCTCCACCACACTTGTCGCATACGCCTTCAGTTTTTGGTGGATTGAAAACGACATGATAAGTGGTTCCACAATCCTTACAAGTTCTACGACCTGAAAGTCTCTTGATTAACTTTTCAGATGGCACATCAATATTGATGACAGCATCAATATCAAAGCCAAATTCTTTCGCGATACTTTCTAGTTCTCTAGCCTGAATGATAGTTCTTGGGAAACCATCAAGAATAAAACCATTCTTAAAAGAATCAATATTTTCCTCTAAGAATTCCCTTACCATTCAACTGTATATTCATCTGGAACAAGATGCCCAAACTGAATAAAATAACTAGCAATTACCCCGAACTTTGTTTTTTCCTTTAAAGCTTTTCTAAAAAGGTCACCAGTTGAGATCTGGTACAAGCCGTACTCCTCCACTAATTTTTTAGCCTGAGTCCCTTTGCCTGCCCCAGGAGGCCCATAAGAATAATATTCAAATTTTATTCCTCCTTCTAATTGCTACTTTCTTATATAACCATGATATTCTCTTCTTGTCAACATACTTTTTATTGCTCTTACAGTTTCTAACGCAACTCCTGTTACGATAATCAATCCTGTACCACCTAGAGACAATGCATTATTTGATGTCATCTTCCAGATTTCTGGAGCAATGATTGGAATAGATGCAATGATTGCTAGGAACAGAGATCCTACCACAGTTACACGATTTAAGACAGTTCCGATATACTTCTTTGTATCATCACCAGTACGAACACCAGGAATTGCGCCACCACTCTTCTTTAAATCTTCACTGATCTTCTTAGCGTCGATCTGTAAATTAGAATAGAAGAATGTGAATAGAATAATCATAACGATATAGAGTACAAATCCTATAGGTTTCTGATAATTCAAGATATTGTCAATCATCTGAGTTGTAGAAGTAGACTTCATGAAACTAATGATTGTTCTTGGTGCTGCTAAAACTGATGCAGCAAAGATAACTGGAATAACTGAAGAACTATTAATCTTAATTGGAAGATTAGTAGATTCTTTAGTATGCATGACTGTCTGTGTATTTGTTGCATAGATAATAGGAATTTTTCTAATTGCTCCTTCTTCAAATACAACAAACACAACAATGGCTAAATATACAAGTACGAATAAGATGTACCAAGCTAAGCTTGTTGCAGTCTTATAAGTGCTACCAAATGTAACCATTGATTTAAAAGACGAGATAAAACTATTTGGAAGGTTAGCGACAATACCAGTGAAGATCAATAGTGAAGTACCATTACCTACACCTTTAATAGTAATCTGATCACCTAACCACATTGTGAACATAGAACCTGCAGCCATAACTATAACTACATAGACGTATGTCCAAATAGAACTACTCGCTAAAATACTATAACCCTTATCGAATGCATATGTCAATGATCCACCTTGAATTATTGCTAATGCAAGCGTTAACACACGAGTTACTTTATCCTTTTTCTTTTTACCTGTATTACCTTCTTTATTCCACTGAGTTAATGCTGGGACAACGTCCATAGATAATAACTCAATAATAATAGAAGATGTAATATAAGGAGAAACCCCCAAAGAAAATAATGAGAATTTCTCCAATGTTCCTCCACCAAGCATATTCATAATTCCGAAAATTCCTGAAGAGGTAGCAGCGCTTGTGATTGCACTTGTATCAATATATGGAATCACAATGCCTGCTCCTAATCGGAATACGAATAGTATGCCGAGTGTAAAGACGACCTTACGACGCAACTCACCTTTTTTAAATACTTCTTTAAAAAAGTTTAGCATCTTAGATCACCTCAGTTTTTCCACCTGCAGCTTCAATTGCCTTTACAGCTGATTTTGAGAATTTGCTAGCCTTTACTGTTAAAGCAACATTTAATTCGCCTCTGCCTAAGACTTTTAAACCGTCTAATGCTTTTTTAACTAGCTTAGCTTCCATAACTGCTTCTAAGTCAACAACAGCACCGTTTTCAAACTTGTTTAAATCTTCAACGTTGATGATTGCATATTCCTTAGCATTATGATTAGTGAAGCCACGCTTTGGTAAGCGCATGAATAATGGAGTCTGTCCACCTTCAAATCCTGGTTTCTTACCTCCACCAGATCTAGCGCCCTGACCTTTCTGACCTCTACCAGATGTCTTACCATTACCAGAGCTTGTACCACGACCTACACGATTTCTGTTACGACGTGCGCCGTCATTGTATTTGAGTTCATGTAATTTCATTGTTCACACCTCCTACTTGTATTCAACTTTTACTAGGTGTCTTACTGCGTTGATCATGCCTTTGATTTGTTTCTGTTTCATACTTTTCAACAGAAGCATGCATTTTATTTAATCCTAACGCTTTAAGAGTAGCCTTCTGGTTTTCTTTACCACCAATAGGGCTTTTTACAAGCGTAATCACAACTTTTTTATTTTCTGCCATTTTTACGCTCCTCCTATCCATAAATCTTTTCGACTGTGATGTCTCTTAATTCTGCTACCTGTTCAGCAGTCTTTAATGATGCTAAACCTTCGATTGTTGCTCTTACCATGTTGATTGGAGTTCTTGATCCAAGACACTTAGATAAGATATCAGAGTAACCTGCTAATTCAACTACTGCACGGACAGGTCCACCAGCGATGATACCAGTACCTTTAGCAGCTGGTCTTAAGAATACTGAACCAGACTTAAAGTTACCAGTAATTTCATGAGGGATTGTACCGTTGATGTTTGGAACTGTGATAAGGTTTCTCTTAGCAGCTTCTTCAGCTTTTCTGATTGCATCAGGTACTTCGTTAGCCTTACCTGTACCGAAACCAACACGACCTTTTCTATCACCAATTACAACTAAAGCAGCGAAACGCATCTTACGTCCACCCTTAACAACTTTAGTAACTCGGTTGATAGTAACAACTCTTGTTTCGAATTCCTTAGGAGCTCTCTGTCTTCTGTTGTTTTTTCTGTTTCTTCTAGGGTTATTGCCTCTTCTAGAGTTTTCTCTAGAATTTTCTCTAGGTTTACGTTCTTCCATTATTTGACCTCCCTCTTAGAATTTTAATCCAGCTTCTCTTGCAGCTTCTGCAAGTGCTTTTACTCTACCATGATAGATATAACCACCACGGTCGAATACTACTACATCAATATTTTTAGCAAGTGCTCTCTTAGCGATTTCAGCACCAACAGCAGCAGCTGCTTCAATGTTTGAACCATTTTCTAACTTCATGTCTACAGAAGATGCTGATACAAGAGTTACACCCTTAGTGTCATCGATGATCTGTGCATGAATATGAGAGTTTGAACGGAACACATTAAGACGTGGTCTTTCTGGAGTTCCAGAAATCTTATTACGAACTCTAGCATGACGTCTTAAACGGATAACGTTGCGTGATTCATTCTTTGCCATGATTCGATTTTCCTCCTTAGTTTATAACTACTTCTTACCAGCAGTTTTACCTTCTTTTCTGATGATATGTTCATCAGAATATTTAATACCTTTACCCTTATATGGTTCAGGCTTCTTCCAAGCTCTGATTACTGAAGCGACATGTCCAACTCTTTCTTTTGAGATACCAGATACTGTGATTTCAGTAGCTGATGGACATTCAACTTTCACACCTTCTTCGATTTCAACTTCTACTGGGTGTGAATAACCAATATTCATTACTAATTTATTACCCTGCATCTGAGCTCTATAACCGATACCAACGATTTCAAGTTTCTTACTGAAACCATCTTTAACGCCTTCGATCATATTTGCAATTAAAGCTCTAGTTGTACCATGTAACTGCTTGTTTACTTTTTCTTCACTGTGTCTCTTACATTCGATTTCATTACCATTTACTTCGATAGTAATTAAATCAGAGAACTTTCTTGTAAGAGTTCCCTTAGGACCTGTAACAGTGACAGTGTTATCAGCAGCAACGTCTACGTTTACACCTTCAGGTACGATAATAATCTTTTTACCAATACGAGACATTGTTTGACCTCCTAAATAATTTTATTACCAGATATAAGCTAATACTTCTCCACCGATATTCTTAGCTCTTGCTTCTTTATCAGTCATTAGTCCTTGAGAAGTAGATAATACTACGATACCTAAACCATTTAATACTTTAGGAATTTCGTTTACTTTAGCATACTGACGTAAACCTGGTTTAGAAACTCTCTTTAAACCAGTGATAACTCTTTCGTTACCTTTATATTTTAATGTGATAACAATATTCTTATGATTTCCTTCTTCATTTACTACGAAGTCAGTAACAAAACCTTCATCCTTTAAGATGTTTGCTAAATCATTCTTTAGGTTTGAGTAAGGGATAGAAACAGTTTCATGTTTCTGCTGATTCGCATTACGAATTCTAGTTAACATATCTGCAATTGGATCTGTTGTAACCATTTATATGTCCTCCTTCCGTATGTGACTTATAAATTACCAGCTTGCCTTCTTAACACCAGGAATTTCACCTTTATAAGCTAATTCTCTGAAGCAAATACGGCATAACTTGAATTTTCTAATAACTGAATGTGGGCGTCCACAACGTTCGCATCTAGTATATTCACGAACTTTGTATTTCTGAGGACGTTGCTGTTTAACTTTCATTGATGTTTTTGCCATAATTCTGTCCTCCTAATTATTTAGCAAAAGGCATGCCAAGTTCTGTTAATAAAGCGCGACCTTCTTCGTCAGTCTTTGCAGTAGTAACAAATACGATATCCATACCTCTTAACTTTGCAACCTTATCGAAATCAATTTCAGGGAAGATTAACTGTTCTTTAACACCTAAAGTGTAGTTACCTCTTCCATCAAATGAATTCTTAGGTACTCCTCTGAAGTCTCTTACACGAGGAAGTGAAATACTTACTAACTTATCTAAGAATTCATACATTCTTTCACTACGTAAAGTGACTTTACATCCGATAGCCTGACCTTCACGTACCTTGAAACCAGCGATTGATTTCTTAGCAGTAGTAACGATTGGCTTCTGACCTGAGATTAATGTCAATTCTTCTACAGCTTCTTCTAAGAATTTAGAATTGTTGACTGCATCACCTACACCGATATTAATAACGATCTTTCCATTTTAGGAATCTGCATTGTAGATTTATAACCGAACTTCTTCATTAAGTTCTTTGTGATTTCGTTTGTATAACGTTCCTGTAAACGGTTCATGTATTATCCTCCTTCCCCTTATTTCTTCTTATTTTCGATTACAGCACCTGTTTTCTTATTAACACGTACTTTTTTACCATCTTCAAATTTATAGCCAAGTTTTACGATTTCCTTAGCTTTTGTATCATAGTAAGCAACATTAGAAGCATCGATTGGAGCTTCTACAGTAATGATTCCGCCTTCAGGATCTGCCTGAGAAGGTTTAACATGCTTTGTTACCTTCTTGACACCTTCAACGACAACTCTATTACCTTTAATTGCAAGAATTTCGCCAGTCTTGCCTTTTTCGCTGCCTGCAATGACCTGTACTGTATCACCTACACGTAATTTCATATCTTTCGTTCCTCCTATAATACTTCAGGAGCTAATGACACGATTTTCATGAAATCAGCATCTCTTAACTCTCTAGCGACTGGGCCAAAGATACGTGTACCCTTAGGTGTATTGTCATCTTTAATGATTACGCATGCGTTATCATCGAAACGGATTACTGAACCGTTTTCACGCTGAACACCGTATCTTGTTCTAACGATAACAGCTTTAACGACTTCACCCTTCTTTACAGTTCCGCCTGGAGCCGCTTGCTTTACAGTAGCAACAACGATATCACCGATGCTACTTGTCTTTCTATTTGAACCACCAAGGTTTCTGATAACTAAAACTTCTTTAGCGCCTGTATTGTCAGCAACTTTTAATCTACTTCGTTCTGGATCATAGTAGTGACCTCCTTTCAGACTGTATTAGATAATTTCTGCTTTCTTTACGATTTCTACTAAACGGAAACGCTTTGTTGCAGATAATGGTCTTGTTGCCATAATCTTTACTGTATCTCCAACACGTGCTTCATTATTTTCATCATGTGCATGGAATTTCTTAGATGATTCATACGTTTACCGTATAATTTATGTTTTACATGTGTTTCAACAAGTACAGTTATAGTTTTGTCCATCTTAGTAGAGATGACTGTGCCAGTATAGACTTTTCTGTTATTTCTTTCCATAATCTCTCTCCTACTTTTCAAGTTCTCTTTCTCTAATAACTGTTTTGATCTTTGCGATTGATTTTCTTACTTCTTTGATACGAGCAGTATTTTCAAGCTGACCAGTTGCCTGCTGAAATCTTAAACTAAATAACTCTTTTTTGAATTCTTCTACTTTTACAAGTAGATCTTTTGTTTCAATACTTCTAATATCTTGTACTTTCATGAGTTACTCACCTCTTCCAATAATCTTGCATCTGACAGGTAACTTATGAGAAGCAAGTCTTAATGCTTCACGAGCAGTTGCTTCATCAATCTGACCAACTTCGAACATAACGCGGCCTTTCTTAACTACAGCTACCCACTGTTCTGGAGCACCTTTACCTGAACCCATACGTACTTCCAAAGGCTTTTTAGTCTTTGCTAAGTGTGGGAAGATTCTAATCCAAACCTTACCACCACGGTTCATATGACGGTTGATTGCAATACGGGCTGCTTCAATCTGTCTTGAAGTAATCCAAGCACCATCAAGAGCTACTAAACCATAGTCACCGAAAGCAACTGTCTTACCGCCCTTAGCCTTACCTTCATATTTAACTCTATGAGGTCTTCTATATTTTGTTCTCTTAGGCATCAACATGATTATTTATCCCCTTTCTTCTTTGCAGGAAGAATTTCTCCCTTACAAATCCAGACTTTAACTCCTAGCTTACCATAAGTAGTAGCAGCTTCTGCAGTGGCATAATCAATGTCAGCTCTGATTGTATGTAGTGGAACTACACCTTCAGAATAACCTTCGCTTCTAGCGATATCAGCACCGCCTAAACGACCTGAAACTGAAGTCTTAATACCTTTAGCACCGTTTCTCATTGCATTCTGAATAGCTCTCTTCTGAACTGTTCTGAATGAAGCACGGTTTTCAAGCTGTTCTGCGATTCTATCAGCTACTAACTGAGCGTTAGTATCAGCATTCTTAATTTCTACTACGTTGATAAATACTTTCTTATCACTGATAAGACCCATTAATTCTTTTCTTAAAGCATCAATGGCTTCTCCGTCTTTACCAATCACTACACCAGGTCTTGATGTGTGAACAAAGATATTGACGCGTTTCTTTGATCTTTCAATATCGATCTTTGCTACGTATGCTTTCTTTAACTTAGCCATTAAGAATTCACGAATCTTAACGTCTTCTAATAAGTAATTAGCAAAGTCTTTCTTATCAGCATACCATCTTGAACTCCAATCACGGTTAACACCAACACGGAATCCAACTGGACTTACTTTCTGACCCATTGTTCGTCCTCCTATCTTTCTTCAACCACACAAGTGATGTGGCATGTTCTCTTTAAAATTTGAGTTCCAGAACCTTTAGCTCTTGCGCGGAATCTCTTTAATGTTGGACCTTCGTCAACATAAATCTTTTTGATATATAACTTATCTTCGTCTGCACCTTCATTATTAACAGCGTTAGCCTTAGCAGAGTTAACAACCTTGATAATAGCAGGAGTAGCACTCTTGTTTGTGAATTCAAGGATTCCGAGTGCTTCCTTAACTGACTTACCACGGACTAAGTCAACGACTAATCTAGCTTTCTGAGGTGATACACGAATAGTTTTTGCTGTTGCTCTTGCTTCCATGTTCAAATCCTCCTATTTATTAAGCAGCCTTATCATTGGCTGTGTGGCCTTTGAATGTTCTTGTTGGAGCAAATTCTCCTAACTTATGACCAACCATATCTTCTGTTACATAAACTGGAATATGTTCTTTACCATTGTATACTGCGAAAGTATGCTCAATAAACTGAGGGAAAATAGTAGAACGTCTTGACCAAGTTTGATAACTTCTTTTTTTCCAGCAGCATTTAATGCTTCAACCTTTTTCATCAAATGTTCATCGACGAAAGGTCCTTTTTTTAAACTTCTTGCCATGATTACTTATCCTCCTTCTTATTTAGCATTACGACGACGTACGATCAATCTGTTAGAATGTTTCTTGCTGTTTCTATCTTAACACCAAGAGCCTTCTTACCCCAAGGTGTAAGTGGAGCTTTACGACCGATTGAAGTTTTACCTTCACCACCACCATGAGGATGATCATTAGTTCATAACAGAACCACGAACAGTAGGTCTAACACCTTTCCATCTCATACGTCCAGCTTTACCGTAATTAACAAGACCATGGTCTTCGTTACCTACAGCACCAACTGTAGCACGGCACTTCTTTAAGAATTTTCTTACTTCACCAGACTGAAGTCTAACAATTACATATTTTTCTTCAGAACCAAGGATCTGAGCTGAAACACCAGCAGAACGAGCTAACTGTCCGCCCTTACCAGGATGCATTTCAATATTGTGGATAATAGTACCTTCAGGCATGTTACCCATTTCCATACAGTTACCAACTTTAACGTCAGTAGTTTCACCAGAAACAATTAAAGTTCCTACTTCTAGTCCCTTAGGAGCTAGGATATATCTCTTTTCACCATCAGCGTAATTGATTAAAGCGATATTTGCAGATCTATTTGGATCGTATTCGATAGTAGCAACCTTACCAGGTACTCCATCCTTGTTACGCTTAAAATCAATAACTCTGTATTTTCTCTTATGTCCACCACCATGATGTCTAGTAGTGATCTGACCCATATTGTTACGGCCACCCTTTTTCTTATAAGGAGCAAGTAATGACTTCTCTGGAGTAGAAGTAGTGATTTCTTCCTTAGTCAAAGCAGTCATGTTTCTACGACCGTTACTTGTAGGCTTATATGCTTTAATTGGCATGTTTAATCCTCCTATTTAAATATCTGAAATGGAGTGCATTTCAATAGTTTATAATTAGTTAATTATTCTTCTTCACCAAATAAATTGATGCTGTTGCCTTCTGCTAAAGTTACGATTGCTTTCTTTCTTCTAGCAGTCTTACCAACATAACGACCAACTCTCTTAGTCTTAGCTCTAACGTTGATTGTGTTAACGCTAGTAACCTTAACATTGAACATAGCTTCTACAGCCTGTTTGATTTCAGTCTTGTTTGATGATAAAGCAACATCGAAAGTATATTTGTTTTCTTCCTGCATTAACTTCATAGTCTTTTCAGTTAAAACAGGTTTTCTTAGTACGTCAGTAATGTGAGCCATTATTTTAGTACCTCCTCAACTGCCTTGATAGCTTTTTCAGTCATCATTAACTTAGTGCAATCCATAACGTCATAAACGTTTACGTTGCTAGCTTCGATAACTTTAACACCAGGAACGTTTCTAGCAGACAATACTAAGTTTTCTTCTAGCTTATCAACAACGATTAATGTCTTTCTTGGGTTTTCGAAGTTACCTAAGAAATTAACAACATTCTTAGTCTTGATAGTTTCGAAAGCGATAGCATCTAATGCAACTAATTCCTGATCGATTACTTTCTGTGATAATACAGATCTTAATGCAAGATTCTTGACTTTCTTGTTAATCTTGAAGTCATAGCTTCTTGGAGTAGGACCAAAGACAATTCCTCCACCGCGCCACTGTGGTGCACGGATAGAACCCTGTCTAGCACGTCCTGTACCCTTCTGTCTCCAAGGTTTCTTTCCACCGCCTGAAACTTCGTGACGATTCTTCACCTTGTGAGTACCCTGTCTTAATGAAGCTCTCTGTAGTAAGACTACATCAAAGATTGCCTGGTTATTTGGTTCGATTCCGAATACGTTTTCGTTAAGTTCTAAATCGTTTAATTTTTCACCATTCTGATTAAATAATGCAATATTCAACATTAGTTTTTCCTCCTTTCACTTCATTATTCTGCAACTGCTTCAGTAGCATAATTTACTAATTCGGCAGCTTTGTTTGTTTTTCCGTTTGCTTGATACCAGACTTAACGACTACTAAGCCTTTCTTAGGACCAGGTACTGATCCACTAACTAGTAATACGTTCTTTTCTACATCAACTGCAACAATTTCAAGATTCTGAACTGTTCTTGTGTTTCCACCCATCTGTCCTGGAAGATTCTTACCAGGAGCAATTCTGTTTGGAGCGATTGGACCCATAGAACCTACGATTCTGTGAGCTCCTGAACCATGTCCCTTTGGACCGATGTGCTGTCCGTGTCTCTTGATAACACCCTGATAGCCTTTACCTTTACTTGTACCTGTTACGTCAACTACTTCACCAGCTACAAAGCTATCAACAGAAATTGTCTGTCCAACTTCATAACTCATCATTTCGTCAAAACGAAATTCTTTAATGAAGCGCTTAGGAGCTGTGTTTGCTTTAGCAACCACACCTTTTTCTGGCTTGTTTGCAAGCTTTTCTCTCTTGTCTTCGAAACCAACCTGGATTGCGTTGTATCCATCAGTTTCAACAGTCTTCTTCTGAAGAACTACGTTGGAGTTGCTTCGATAACTGTTACTGGGATTAACTTACCATCAGTAGTGAAAACTTGAGTCATTCCGATCTTACGACCTAAGATTCCTTTCATGAGTTACACCTTTTACCTTTCTTATAACTTAATTTCAATATCTACACCACTTGGTACTTCTAATCTAGTTAAAACATCAACTGTTTCTGGTGTAGGGTTCACTACGTCGATTAAACGTTTGTGAGTTCTGATTTCGAACTGTTCACGAGAATCCTTATCTTTGTGAACTGATCTTAAGATCGTATAAATTTCCTTTTCTGTAGGTAATGGTACAGGACCAACTACCTGAGCACCAGACTTCTTAGCTGCAGCTACGATCTTTTCTGCAGAAGCATCTAGGATCTTGTGATCAAAAGACTTAAGTCTGATTCTAATTTTGTTGTTTGCCATGATTATTCCTCCTTGTCTATTTGTTAGACAACGCTCAATGCGAATTCCCTGAGCACTCTTCCGTTCATGACAACGGCTATCAGCGTTTCAGCAACCTCGCACATCTTCGCGTTTCACAACGGTCATATAATACCTTAATAAAACAGATAAATCAAGCCCTTTTTAAACTTTTTTTGATTTTTTTAATAAATTTTTCATTGAATAATTCAACGCTTTTTCAATAATAAATGTATGCGCCATCATATCTATAATAGTGTTAATTTTCACAATTATTTTTTTATGGTTGTTTTTACCGTATTTATGGATTATGAGAGTCTCATCTTATCAATATCTAAACTATTAATAGAAATGATAATAAGTTAACTATTGATTAATTCTTCTTTACTTTAAGAATCCTCATATATGTAGAAGAATAATTAATATTATGTATATTAGAAAATAGAAAAAACACATCAGGAGATGTGTTGTAAAAAAATTAAGTTTAAGTATGTATAGTAGATTCACTAATTTATAAAAAAAGCCCTCCTGAAGGAAGGCATAAAAAAAGGACCTGGCAGCTTGCTATTGTCGCGTCTTCACACTATCGTCGCCGTTATGATGCTTAACTTCCGTGTTCGGGATGGGAACGGGTGTGTCC
>ENA-OQEN01000061-OQEN01000061.1-human-gut-metagenome-genome-assembly--contig:-NODE-61-length-39818-cov-3.712126_pt1 | contig 39818 bp, 43 predicted proteins | sample MGYA00242791_ERZ504627 | MGnify/ENA primary metagenome ERZ504627 (study PRJEB26092, sample SAMD00036316) | human gut metagenome | host: Homo sapiens | study: EMG produced TPA metagenomics assembly of... | reverse complement strand
ATGCCCGAGTTCGCGGTTGATTCCGTCCGAATTCATAAAATAGTGCTTGTCCGAACGGCGGGCAAAAACCTTGAAGCTGAAATTCGGATTTTTTTCAATCTCTTTGTCCATAAGCATATATGCCGTGCTGCATACACTCTGCCAATCCTTATCAACGGCAAGCGCGGGACTGACGGAGTGAATGCCGAACACGCGGGTGAGCCTTGAGATTGCTTCGTCAAACTGTACATCCGGAATATCCATAACATATATTCTGCCGTGTTCGCGGTCGATCCTTGAGGGAATGCCGCGAAGGGCGGAACGCATGTTGTCAACGAGCTTCTGCTCAAAATAGGGACGATTCAGCCCTTAAGATGAATTTCGGTGTAGCGAACAAGAATAACTCTTTCCATTTTATAATACCTTTCGTGTTTATCTTCCGAGTGGAGCGTTTTTGGGTTAAACTTTCGAGTGTGCTTTATCTCCTGCGGAACCGTCGAAGCAGGGAGAGGCTGTCCTCGATCATCTGAGCGGCCGTATCGGCTTCTTCCTCGGTGTTGCCGGCGCCGAAGCTGAAACGGATTGCGCCGTCCTGCCGGTCGCCGGTGATTCCCATTGCAGTTAAAATGCGGTTTTTGCCGCGGTTCCTTGCCGCACAGGCGGAGCCGGTTGAAACAAGCAGGCCTTTGTCCATTAATGAATGCAGCAGAACCTCACCGCGCACACCGAGAAAGCTGATGTTCAAAATATACGGTACACTGTCGTTTATTTCGGGTCCGTTGAGCTTTATATCCTTGATTCGGGACAAGTTGCTGTAAAGGCGGTGTTTGACGCGGGTCATATTTTCGAGCCTTTCGGTGCGGTTGTCCGTCCAAAGTTTTGCGGACACGTCAAGAGCCATGATTGAGGGCACGTTCGTGGTTCCGGAGCGAAGATTGTTTTCCTGCCCTCCGCCCGTTTGTCCGCCTTTGAAGCGCGTTCCGCGGCGCACATAAAGCCCGCCTATGCCTTTAGGAGCGTTAAGCTTATGTCCGCTGAAGGAATACATGTCGCATTGCACGGCGGGCATTTTGATGTATGCCTGCACACCGTCGCAATGGAAAACCGCTGAGGGGCTTTTTTCGCGCACGAGGTGATATATGCCGTTGATATCATTCACGGCGCCGACCTCGTTGTTGACGTGCATGATGCTCACATAGCCCGTTGATTCGGTAAGGGCGGCGGAGAGTTCATCCATGCGCACACACCCGGTTTTGTCAACGCCGACAACAACAACATCGTATCCCTGCGCTTTAAGCGCGGCAAAAGGCTCAAAAACGGAGGGATGCTCAACTGCGGATGTTATGATGCGGCATTTGTCGCGGCGCATTGCAAGTGTCCCGGAGAGGGCAATATTGTTGCTTTCCGTTCCGCCGCTTGTAAAAATAAGCTCGGATTGCTCCGCATTAAGGTAGGATGCAAGCCTTGCTCTTGCAGCGTTGACATCCCGCTCGACAGAAACGGCGGGGGAGTATGCAGCTGCCGGGTTATAAAACTGCTCGGTCATGTATCGAAGAGCCGTGTTTGCAGCCTCGGGGCAAACCGGCGTTGTCGCACTGTTATCAAAATAAATCATATAAATTACCAACCTGTTGTTTATTGAGCAATCGCCGGATGCAGTGCCTTAAGACACAATGCCAGCAAATGCACGTTCGGCATGTCCGGCGATTACTAAATAAATATGCTGTCGATTCCGCTTTTGTTAAGAATGCCGTTCGAAGGGAGTTTCAAAGCAGCATACGACTCCGATTTATCCGTTGGGGAATGTCGGTTCGTCCGTGGGTTCGGCGGGCTGATTCGGAGGCGGATAAAGTGCGCTCAGCACATCGTAATTCCGCTTCAGTTCGCTCATATACTGACTGATGAGCGCAGCATCGGATTGTGCAATTGCATTTTGCAGCTGCGTGATTCCGCCTTCGAGAATGTGGCGCGCCGTCTCTGTCAGTGTCTGAACGGTGTCAAGATAATGGCGCACAGTCGCAATAAGCTCGTTTGAACGCGCAATAAGCTCATCGAGCGGAATATCCGTCCCGCCGCCGGTGTGTACCGTGCAACATTCAAGATGTTCCGCGTTGCTGATGAATTCGTCTGCGGTAAGATCCGTGCGCACCGCGTTAGGCATGTATTGATAGAGTTTATCGTTGCTCAGTCTTGCATAAAGCGATGTTGAAGGAATCAGCACAATGCATTTTGCATAGCGTGATTCGGCGGGGCAATGCTGTCCTGCCGGCATTTCGGAATCCTTGCAGTACACAACGGTGCAGTGCATATCACAGTATTCAGTGGGCATTTTTTCAACCGCGCACCAGTCGGTAAGCGGAGGGTTGTTCGTGTCGTGCAGACATTCTTCGGTGGCAAGCTTGCCCGAAACCGGGCAGATCGTGGCTTGGGTCAATCCGATGTCGGACGGGGAAACATCGAGGAGCGGACGGTCCGAGAAACCGTCATGCACCTTGCTCATGAAAGCCTGCCAAAGCGGAGCGGCACTGTTGCCGCCGGTCGAGCCGGAGGCAAGCTTTTCGGAATACTTGTCATGGCCGATCCAGAGGGAAGCGGTATAGTAACCGGTAAATCCGGCGAAATAGACGCTTGTGTAATCATCATTTGTGCCGGTTTTGCCCGCAACGGTGATACCGGGTATGATTGCGCTTGTGCCCGTGCCGGAAGAAACAACGTCCTTCATCATGTCGGTGAGCATAAATGCGCTGGATTCTTCAAAAACGCGCCGCGTCTTCTGATAGTCGCGCGCATCGATAACGATGCTGCCGTCCTCGGCAACAACGGTCGTGAAGGAGATGGGTTCCATATACATGCCGCCGTTGGAAATGCAGGCATATGCGGCCGCCATTTCAAGCGGAGTGATTCCGCTGGTGCCGAGCGCAAGTCCGGGGCCGTCAACGTTGATTCGTGAAGGATCAACACCGAGCCGCTCAAGGTACTTTGCGCTGAGTTCGGGGGTCACAATGTCGAACAGAATCCTTGCGGCAACAATGTTGAGCGAGGATGTGATGCCTCGGCGAACGGAAGTCAGTCCTTCCCAACGACGCGAACCGATTTTCGGGTATCCTCTTTCACCGCCGTAACCGTCGATTGCAAGCTCGGAATTCAGCACGCATGTTGCCGGCGTTGCGCCCATGTCGAGCGCGGGACCGTAAACCGCAAGCGGTTGATGGATGAACCGACAGGCATACTGCTCTGGTAAGCGCGGTTGAGCTGCCGTTTCTGAATCGGCTCTTCACGTCCGCCGACCATGGCAACGATATAGCCGTGTGCTGATCGATAATGACCGATGCCGCCTGCGGCTGCGCACTTGTGATGCCGGAATTGGGGTCTGTAATTTCAGATGCAGCCGAATTGCGCAGACGGGGATAATTCTGCCATTCGGTAATGGTTTGCTGAACGGTGTTCTGAATGTCCGGCTTAACTGTCAAATAAATGTGGTATCCGCCGGTGCGCAGTTCCCTTTCGATTTCGGCACGGTTTGCAGGCGTGTCCGCAAGGTCACGCGCTTCAAGCATGTGCGTCACAACATCATAAACACCGTATTCAACAAAATATGCCATGTCATAGAGCTGCTTTTGAGCACTTACTTCAAGGATGTTGACATGTTCAACAAGTGCGGCGTCGTATTCGGCGCGCGTTATGAAGCCTCATCATACATTGCTTTAAGAACAACATTCGTCCTGTCGTTGGTTATATCCATTTTGTTGCGTCCGCTGCTGTAAAACCGTTTATAGGTGTTCGCACGGGGATTGGTAACGTTCGGCTTTTGAACCATGCCCGCAAGCATTGCGCATTCGCGAATGGTCAATTCGTCGAGTTCCTTGCCGAAATAGTCTTTTGCGGCTGTTTTAAAGCCGTAGTTGGAGTCGCCGAGGTAAACATCGTTCATATAGGCTTCAAGTATTTTGTCCTTTGAAACGGTGCTTTCAAGCTCATATGCAAGGTATGCTTCCTGAATTTTGCGCTTATAACTCTGAACGTTGGAAAGTACTTTGTTTTTGATAAGCTGCTGGGTGATTGTTGAGCCGCCGTGGGTGTTGGTGTTGCGCAGCGTGTTGATAACAGCCGAAAAAAGCCGCTTGAAATCAAGGCCGCTGTGTTTATAAAAGCGAACATCTTCAACCGCAATAAGCGCATTTTTAAGATTGTCGGGAATTTCGTCGATATTTGCCCAATCGCGGTATTCCATGCTGGCAAAGGTCGTTATCATATTTCCGTTGCCGTCATAGATGTAGCTTGTGCGGTCGCTTTCCGTGAGCGCGGAAATATCAAGCGTCGGCGTGGTGTCGATATATGCTTTTGCAATGCCGAGCACAAGGCCGAGTCCGATGAAACCGCAAAGTATTCCCGCAACAACAACAAGTTTTATGACTGTGAACACGATGGCGAGCAAGGTTGAACGCGGTCGTTTGCGCGGCGCAAAACTCCCTGCGGCGCATCCGCTTTGTTCGGCGAAGTGCGTTCTGCACGGGAATGATCTTTGTTATTCGGTTTTGAATGCATTGATTCGTTTGCTCCTTTTTTGTCTGAAAACAGTTTGGCAAAAACTGCGCACGGAAGCGAAGGCTTTTTTGAAAAAACCCGAATTCCCGCCGTCGCCGGGTTCTCCGTTCGCATTTGTCGCCGCAGCGGGACTCTCAAAAACGAGAGTGTCGCCGTCCGCTGCGCTGTTATGTTCATTTTTGAAATTATCCATCTCAAAATACCTTTCGCATATTTTCCCATTCAAATTATACCACAGTGTGCACCGCTTGGCAAACCGAACATCAAATATTTGCAGTTTTGCCGCAAATATCCGCAATTATCCGCGTTTGCTCCCGCATTGCGGGTAACACTCATGCCATGTGCGGAATATTTTAAAAAGAAAACGATAAAAAGGAGGGAATGCAATGTCGGACTGCACGGGGGGCGAAAGCAATGCTGTTGTAAGGAAAAGAAACGGGAAACGCCGCTTCCGAAGAGTGCACGGTGTAAAATCAGCCAATATCCGCAGGATACAAAAACCGAATCTGCATTTTGGCCTGCGGGGTATAATCTGTGCTGCGGCTGCGCTGTTTATTGCGTTCGCAATCCTGTTTGACTCGGCGTTTTCCGTGCCGCTGCGCGCTCTTGCAGAGGAAAAGGCAGCCCGGCTTGCAGCGGAACTGCTGAACTCTGCGGTATTGGAAGTCATGGGAGCCTATTCGGAGAAACATGATCCTTCCGAACTTGCAAAAGTGCAGCGAAACGAGAGCGGTGCGGACATTCTTTTTATTGACGCCGTGAAAATTAATCTGCTTGCGGCGCAAATAACCGATTGCGCCCAAATTCGGCTTCGGGAGCTTTCGAATGCTTCTGTCGGCGTATCACTCGGGACGGCAAGCGGAATTTCATTGTTTACCGAAAAAGGCCCTCGTATAAGCGTCGGGATTTTTCCTGCGGGAAGAATCGATTCCGGACTTTCCGCTGCATTTTCTCCTGCCGGAATCAACCAAACAAGATATTCGGCATATCTTAAACTGACTGCAAACATTCGGATAATACTTGCCTCTTTTGAAAAACATATCGCCGTGTCCCATACCGCCGCACTTTGCGAAACAGTTATTGTGGGCGATGTCCCTCAGGCATACACAAACGTTGAATCGGTTGATGACGCATTGAACCTTTTGCCGTCAACGGGCGATACAGAGTAAGTATTGACGGGAATTTTTGTGATAAAATGCCAGACATATACCAATGCTGCGCGAAAAATCCGTCAATTAAAAATATTAATTGATGTTTTTTCGCAACGGCTGCAAATCCGTAACATGCCGCGTAAACAGCTTGAATTTCGGGAGAAAATTATTAATGTTAAAATTTTTAGAAAAAAATAAAAAAACACTTGCACTATCCGGCAATATATGGTATGCTTGACTCGAAGAGCGGAAGAGAGCCGAAACGAGGGCGATCGATCCGATTTTCAAAAGCTCCAAGCCGCAGTTCCTCGGGTCTTTGTGCATTCCGGCTGTGCTGACAACAAAGACTTCCCCGTTTCCGATCTCCGCCCGATAAATGTTTTGGCTTGCAAAACTCATTTTTGACCGGGAACGGTTCAATCGACAGCAATCGGGCAAGCTATCACCATAACATTGCTATGGAGGTTTAATTATGAAAAAGAAAACTCTTACCATCATCATCGCACTTGCATGTGCGGTTGTGCTTGCTTTGGGCTGCTTTGCCGTGCAGGCACTGACGATCAGCGGAAGGAATGCAGCCGATGTTGCTTTGAACGATGTTGATCCTTTTGAACAGAACCGGGATGCGTCCGAGTATTACGACTACTGGACTGACGAGAACGATCCGAATTCCTGTTATCAGATTCCTTGGGCATGGGATTCGCAGGATACTTCCGAATTCGAAAATTCGGAAGCTGTTGAGAGTGACACTTCGGCTGTTTACGGCAAGCTCTATGCAGAAGCAAATGACGAGCAAAAGCGGATGATTGAAAACATCGAATGCGAATTCGGTGGATTCAATTATGCTTACAAGAAAAAGATCTTGCAAATTATGGGGAGGTTGCCCTCGGATACTCCGATTCTCACTGTTGAACAGGCACGCGCAATCTGCGCCGAAGTTAACGACATGGGAATTGAAGATTGGTGGGAATGGCGCAGTGAACTTGACAGAAGACTTTGCGCAGTTACCGGCGCCCCGGACTATGAAGGCGGAAGCGGAATCGGATTCACAGTATACTACTTGAACGGTGAACACACACGGTATCTGCAAGTAACGATAGGCTTCGCAGCGGTGTTTGATGCTGCAACGCACACAGTCGTGGAATACATAACTGAACCGATTGCATAGCATTGCGTTAAAACGGCTGACTGAAACCTGTTCTCGCAACGGCAATTCTGCCGTTGCGAGAACAAAAAGAATCATTTCTACCGGATTCAAGGAGAAATTTATTATGAAAAAGAAAACTCTTACCATCATCATCGCACTTGCATGTGCGGTTGCGCTCGCTCTCGGCTGCATTGTTGCTCATGCAGTCACTTCGGACAGAAGCAAAGTTTACGAGCAGGAACAGGATGCTTCCGAAAGGGTTGATGCTGTGAACGAGCAGGAACAGGACGATTCCGAAAAGGTTGATGCTGTGAACGAGCAGGAACAGGACGATTCCGAAAAGGTTGATGCCGTAAACGATGAAGTGATTAACACCATCAGGAACAGGAGCTACGGCGACGAAATGTCACTTTACGAGTACTGCTGTGCGCATGCTTCCGATGAGCAGAGGCGGCAGCTCGAAAGCTTTGAATTGGGTTATACCGCTTTTTCATCGGAGATAGACAGGGAAGGTTACACCAGGCAGATCGAGACGATAATGGGTGCGCTTTCATCGGACACTCCGAGACTGACGGTTGAACAGGCAAGAAGCATTTATTTTGAGGTTCGGGCGGAGGGTTATCTGCCCGGCTCAAGGGAACTTGCAATTGAGTTGGAGAGACGTTATAACGAGATTGCCGGAGCTCCCGACTATGTGGGCGGGAGCGGATTGTACATTACTGTCTACTCCTGCAATCCCGACTTTACGGAGAATATTCATCATAAACGGTGTTGCGGGGTCTTTTAACCCGAGTTTGGATCCTCATGTCAGTGTTAAGAACCGTTTTGAATAAGTTTCTTTAACGAAAAGGAGGACAAAGGAATGAGCAGGAAAACTCTTACCATCATAATCGCGCTTACATGCGCAGTTGTGCTTGCCTTGGGCTGCTTTGCCGTGCAGGCACTGACAGCCGGAGACAAGCAGAAAACCGATGCGCCCGTTAATTCTCCGGATTCAACCAATGTTGAAAAGGCCAATTACAGCTCACGCATTCAGTTTGATGATCCCAAACTCCTGACAAGGAGTTACGAGAAGGCAACGGATGCACAAAAGCAGAAGCTTGATGAAATTCAGGCTCGCGACACTGACAGCTTGGGCTGCTTTATGGTATGTGTTAAGGATGTCATGCTTGCAATGGGCGACCTTCCGGAGGACACACCCTATCTCACCCTTGAACAGGTGCAGGCGATCTGCGACGAAGTTGAACAGATGGGATTCAGACCCGTGGATTTTGATGATACCGAACGCGAAGTGATGACGCGGTTTAATGCAATCACCGGTGCGCCGGATTATCAGGCGGAAGCGGAATCACAAACACGGTCTACTTCCTGAATGCCGAACACACCGAGTACGTTGCATATGGCGGGGCACGGTAAGGCACTACGACAGTGCAGGAAGCGAAACGTGGCTGCTGCGCCCGTAATCTGCGCAGCCGTGAAAACACGAAGCGTGACCGATAATTAATCACGCTTCACAATCGATTGGGAACGGGCACAATGATGATTCGCTGTGCACACCGTTTTCGTTCAAGAATAACGAAAAGGAGGACAAAGGAATGAACAGGAAAACTCTTACCCTCATAATCGCACTTGCATGTGCGGTTGCGCTCGCTCTCGGCTGCATTGCTGCTCATGCAGTCACTTCGGACAGAAGCAAAGCTTCCGAGCAGGAACAGGATGCTTCCGAAAGGGTTGATGCTGTGAACGAGCAGGAACAGGACGATTCCGAAAAGGTTGATGCCGCAAACGATGAAGTGATTAACACCATCAGGAACAGGAGCTATGGTGACGAAACGTCACTTTATGAGTACTGCTGTGCGCATGCTTCCGATGAGCAGAGGCGGCAGCTCGAAAGCTTTGAAATGGGTTATAAAGGGGCTACGTCAGAGCTGCTTAGAGAGGGTTATATCAGGCAGATTGAGACGATAATGGGAGCGCTCCCGTCGGACACTCCGAGACTGACGGTTGAACAGGCAAGAAGCATTTACTTTGAGGTTCGGGCGGAGGGCTACGGTCTCGGCTCGAGGGAACTTGAAATGGAGTTGATAAGGCGTTATAACGAGATCGCCGGAGCTCCCGATTACGATGGCGGATGCGGAGATTACATTACCGTCTATTCCTGCAATCCGGAATTTACCGAGGGGATAATCATCGTTTGCGGTTCGATCGGGGTTTTTAACCCGAGTATTATCCCTTACGCCGGCTATATAGACATTGTTGAATAAGCATTCTTAACGAAAAGGAGGACAACGGCATGAACAGGAAAACTCTTACCCTCATAATCGCGCTTGTATGTGCTGTTGTGTTTGTCTTGGGCTGCACCGGCACTTCGGGCAAAAATCCGAGTACTGCCGCTCCGACAGAACAGGCTCAGCTTCCGACGGAAGCTCCGGATTACAGTGATTTGGATGTTTGGAAAAGCGCGAATGTCTGGTCAAAGGCATATGGCTCGCTGTATGAATACTGTATGGCTCGTGCCGACGATGAGCAGAAGCAGAAGCTTAAAAACATTGAGCTGAGTTTTCAAGGCATTGGGTCTGAGAGGAACTACACAAAGCAGATACTGCAAATCATTGGGGATCTTCCGGAGGATGTGCCTATGCTCACACTTGAACAGGTGCATGAGGTGTTTGCAAATCTGCCCGAATACCGTTCTTCGGAGAACGGGTATCAGAACGTGACTAAGAAGCTTAATGCAATCACCGGCGCCCCCGACTATGAGGGCGGAAGCGGAATCGGATTTAAAATATACTTCTTGAACAGTGAACACACACAGTATCTTATCGTTTGGGACGATTATTATGCTGCTGTCAGAAGTGTTGCCGAGGGCGAACCCGGCTACACAATCGATGAGGAGCTGTTCGGCGGAAGCGGTGGAAAAAGTCAAAACTGAATCGTTCAGCCGAACGCATGAACCCTGCCCCCGGACGGCTTATAACCGTCCGGGGCATTCTTTTGTGCGGCACGAAAAAATAAAAAGCGAGTCGATATTGCCCGAATATACTTTCATTTTGTTCGCTGCTCTCATTGAATGCACGGGGCTTGTCTGCTATAATTACGATAGCAAAATATTTTGATGAGGGGGAGCTTCTTAGAATTATGAACTCAACCAACGGTATCATAACTGTTTTTGCCGGCTCCGCAAGCAGGCCGTTTGCACAGAAAATGTGTGATTATCTCGGCGTTGAACTCGGCAAATCCACAACCCATATTTTTTCCGAGGGCGGAATCTACGTCCGCGCCGATGAATCCATCCGCAACAAGGATGTTTACATTGTTCAATCCATCGGCAAGGATCCGAACAATGCGTTCACCGAGCTTATTTTTTGGATAGATGCGTTCAAGCGTGCAAGTGCAAACTCAATAACCGCAATAATTCCTTATTTCGGCTATGCAAAAGCCGACAAAAAGGATGAACCCCGTGTTTCCATCCGCGCAAGGGTTTGTGCGGACTGCATCGAGATGTGCGGTGCCGACAGGGTCGTTACAATGGACCTTCATGCGGCTCAGGTTCAGGGTTTCTTCTCGAAACCCGTCGATCACCTTTATGCAAGTGCATTGCTCTGCGAATATGCGCGGCACCTCGGCATTGTTAATGAAAATCTCGTTGTCGTTTCTCCCGATGCGGGTTCGGCAAAGCGCGCAAGGCATACGCAAACATTCTCGGCTGCAATGTTGCAATCGGCGACAAGGTTCGCATCGGCCACGACGAAAACCCCAATGCACTTGAGATTATCGGCGATGTAAAAGGCAAAACCTGCATGGTTGTTGATGATTTCACAATCAGCGGCAACACCCTCTGCAAGGTTGCATACGGCCTTATGGACAAGGGCGCGAAAGAAATTTATGCATTCCTTTCCCATGCGATCGTAAAGGAGGACGCTGTTAAGCGCATTGAAGAAAGCCCCATCAAGATGCTTGTCACAACCGATACCGTTGACAACACCGATGTGCTTAAAAATTCAAAGAAAATCAAAGTTGTTTCCGCCGCGCCGCTGTTTGCGGAAGCCGTGCGCACCATTCACGAACGTGAACCCATGGCATACATGTTCGAACATTTGCCCGCACGCCTTATGGAAATGAGCTTTGAGGATACCGATAAATAAATCGTGTGCTTCATTGCACTTTCTTTCGAATGCAGTCCGTCGCCGGCAACCGGCGGCGGATTGCGTGGCATTACAGTAAAATCAAGCGAATACAGCAATTTCGAAAACGGATTCAAACGGAGCTATGCAGGACCTTTTTTCAAACAATGTTTCAAAATCCGCTCCGCTTGCGGACAGAATGCGCCCGCAAACGTTGGATGATTCATAGGACAAAGGCATATTGTGGGCGAGGGCTGCCTTCTTCGGCGCGCCATAAAAATCGATGCACTTCAAAGCAGCATATTTTGGGGTCCGCCCGGCTGCGGAAAAACAACGCTTGCTTCAATAATCGCAAACACAACGCGTTCGAACTTTGTAAAGCTTAATGCCGTGACGTCCGGAGTTAAAGAGGTTCGCGAGGTCATTGCCGAGGCCGAAAATAATCTGCGCCTTTACGGAAAGGAAACTTTCCTGCTCTTGGATGAATGCCACAGATGGAGCAAGGCACAGTCCGACTCCGTTCTGCCCGCGCTTGAAAGCGGCACGATTAAATTCATCGGCTCAACCACCGAAAACCCGATGATTTCCATGACGGGCGCAATAGTCAGCGATGCAGACTGTTCCAATTTTATCCTTTATCGGAAAAAGATGTTATGCAAGCGATGACGGCTGCTCTTAATAACGCGGAAAAAGGGCTCGGTATGTACAAAACATCGGTTGATGAAGCGGCAATGATGCATATTGCCCGCATTGCAAACGGAGATGTGCGCTGCGCACTGAATGCGCTTGAGCTTGCGGTGCGAACAACCGAACCGTCTGCAAACGGAGTGATACATATCACGGCTGAAATTGCGGCTGAATCAATTCAGCAAAAAGTCATTAAATGCGATGAGCAGCAGCTGTATGATATGCTCTCCGCATTTTGCAAATCCCTCCGAGGCGGGGACAGCAATGCCGCACTTGCGTGGTTTGCAAGGCTTATCTATGCGGGACTTGACCCGCGGATTATCTGCCGCAGGATCATTGCGCATGCTTCCGAAGATGTCGGCATGGCGAACCCGACCGCAATGCAGCAGGCTGTTGCGGCGGCGCAGTCACTTGAACTCATCGGAATGCCGGAGGCAAGGCTCAGCATTGCACAGGCGATCGTTTTTGTTTGCGAAGTCCGAAATCCAATTCCATAGTTCTTGCTGTTGACGGTGCATTTGCCGAAGCGGAGAAGACGATTGACGAACCTGTTCCGATTCATCTCAGAGATACGTCATACAAGGGCGCAAAACAGCTTGGGCACGGCGCAGGGTATAAATATCCTCATGATTACCCGAATCATGAAGTGGAGCAAAAATACATGCCGCCTTCAGTTGAAGGACATGTTTACTATGTTCCGACAGATATGGGCATTGAATCGAGAATCAAGCAGACGCATGAGCGAAAAGGCAGGATTTAGATTAAAGAATACAAAATAATATATTGACACATTCGCCCCGATTTATCTTTGATGAATGCGGCGGATGTGTTATTATATATGTGCAGCGGTTCGGACAAACCCGCATCGAGCGGATCGTTTGCCGATACACCTCTGCAAAAACTTCAGGAGGAAACGTTATGAAGAAAATCATCAGCATCATGCTGAGCCTGTGCCTTGCGGTAACGACGCTTGCGGCAGCCCTGCCGTCTTCCGTTGCTGCAAAAACACAGGTAACCCCAAACCTCATCAACACCGGCGATGTTGAAATCGACACCGACGGCAGCGATGGCTACAGCGGCGACTATGTCGTTATTTACAACCCGAGCACAAGCTCTTACGGCGATATGTCCACGGGCAACATGAGCGGCCTTATCGAAACCGAAGTCGGGGTCGGCGCAACCGGTGCAAACTGCGGCAGCTTCCCGTTTCCGGCAAGGGTTATGTTGTCGATATCGATTCCGAGCTTGCCGAAGCGGACAAAAAAGCCGGTGTTGATTCCCGCAGCAACATCGGAAGCATCGGCACGGAATCCCTTTCCTTCAATGTCGGCGACACACATGTTTTCAGCCTCTATTCAAGCTATTGCCCACTGCCCAACTCAAATGTTGAGTTTGAAGTGCTTGCAAAGGGCGAGCATTGCTATATCTGGACTCCCACATCAACGGCGGCAAACGTCTATCCCTTGATGAAATCGACGAGAGCTTTGCCCAGATTTGTGCGGATGAGTCGATTCGAAGTTTGCATTGATGCAGTCTTCATTCGGCAATCACGCAAACGGAAGCCAGGGCGACGGCAGGCTGAACATTCTGTATTACAACATTGACGACGGCTGGACTCCCGGCAACGGCTATGTTGCAGGCTTCTTCACTGCATCGGATCTTGCTTCAAACGGAATGCCCTGTCTTAATATCGATACATATCCCGGTGTTTACTATGTTAATACCGAGGGTGAAGTCACCATCGACATTGCAGATACCTACGGCACAATGGTGCACGAATATCAGCACCTTATCAACTACTCCGCCGGCGGTTCCGACACATGGATAAACGAATGCATGAGCGCGGCTTCCGAGGAAATCTGCTATCCCGGCAGCAGCATTTCCCGCAGGGTGCAGAGCTGGATGAACTACAGCTTCAAAACCAATAACGATTGGCTCACTCCGCCCGCAGAACACGAGTACGTTTCCGCATGGAGCCTGCACAACGGCTTCTCAATGTACGATTGGAGCAACTGGATCGAAACGGACGACAGGCTTGCGCTTTATGCTCAGGTATCGTTCTTTGCTCAGTATATCTACACGCAATACGGCAACCAGACTTTCCGTGCGCTTCTGCAAAAGCTTGCCGCAGGAAAATCCTTTGCGGCTGCGTTCCAAGAGGTCACGGGCCAGACGGCTTCCGAATTTGTCGGCAATTTCCGCGTTGCAATGACAGCAAATGCGCCGGATGCATACGACGGCATTTACGGTTTCAGGATGCAGGAGGGATACAACCCCGCGGATTATCACGATGTTCAGAATCTCTACAACCTGCTTTCACCGGTTGTTTTCACGGGAAACAGCTGCTCCATCAGCGGCGGCGGTGCAATAACCGTAAAACCCGTTGACGGCATTTACTTCCCGCCGCAGGGTGCGGACAACGGCCTTAAGTATTTCGGCGTAACTCTGAATGCAATCCCCCCCGAACCCGTTGCGCTCACGGCGCTCAGCATTGACCCCGTTTCCGCACAGGCTTATGTCGGCGGCGAAATTCGCCTGTCTGCACTCCGCACACCCGAGAATGCAAACAATTTCGAGGTAGAGTGGACTTCTTCAAACCCCGCTGTTGCAGCAGTTCGCGGCAATAAGCGTTATGCAACCGTCACCGGCGTTGCTCAGGGTACGGCAACCATAACGGCAAGAGCACACGATTTGCTCAACGATCGTTACTACACTGCCTCCGCGCAAGTGACGATTGCAGGGCTTCCGAGCTTTGACGAGGCGGCAAACGTGCAGAACGGCACGCTGAATTTCACAAACAACAGCAGCCATCCTTGGGCGGTTGATGTTGTGAACAGCGTCGGCGGCGCAAGCGTTGTAAGCACAAACGCAGGCGTCGGCGGTTCTTCCGCAGGTTCAGCGTTACCGTCAACATGAACGCAGGCGAAACAATGAGCTTTGATTGGCGCGTCAGCAGCGAAAGCAATTACGACAAACTCAAATTCAGAGTCAACAATACGGACAACACGAATATCTCCGGCGACCGTGACTGGACAACGGTTACATACACCGCTCAGACAACCGGTTCCTACACCTTCGAATGGGTGTATTCTAAGGACAGCAGCGTCAACAGCGGAAGCGACTGCGGCTGGGTTGATAATATCAGCATTCCCGGTTATATCGGCGCACAGTACGCTCCCGGCGATGTTGATATGGACGGCAACGTGACCATTTCGGATGCATTGGCTGCAATGCGGTATGCGATGGGCACGATGCAGCTTACCGAGCAGCAGATTCAGCTTGCGGATGTTGACGGCAACCCCGGCGTTTCCGTTTCGGATGCATTGACCATAATGCGTATGGCAATCGGTGTCATCTGAGAAAACTCCGTCCGACGGAAACTCTGCCTTAAGGCTGTTTTTGTGAACCGAGCCGCAACTGCAAGCGGTTACACACAAAAACACGAATTATCCGGAGTATCTCCGAGTGTCGAACGGCATTTGCACCCTTGACAGCTTTTGCACAGCAAAAGTCCGGTGGATAATGCCGTATTCCGCACGATGATTTGGCATGGGGAGCGACCGACAAGGCTGCTCCCCTTTGGCACGAGGATCCTTGACAGGACGGCTGTAATTGGTTGATGCGAAAACGGGCATTGCGAAAGTGCGTCGAATGCGGCGGGAACAAACAACATGAGTTCGGGACGAATATGATTAACAGAAAAAATACATATAAATCTAAATCAAACAACGAAACTGACGATAAAAAAGCAAAATCGGCATTGCAGCATTGTTCGCGGAACAATGGGGTTCGCACCCCCGGTCCTGCTGTTTTGACTGCACTTCGTAAACCGGCTGCTTTTGCGCTGCTTATATGTATCGTAGCGACCGCAATTCTCGGATGCAGCGGCGGCGAGAGCCTTGCTCCCGTAAAACCCGAGCGATCTGCCGAGCAAACCGATTCCCCTGTGCCGAATCCCACACAGGTTTTGCCAGGCGATTATATTCCTCCTGTACAGACGCCTTTGCCGCTGCCCGCAGACGAACCGAATCCGTTTGAGACAGAATTACAATTTAATAACGAAAACTTCGCGCGTGCCTTTAAATATAAATATGGCTCGATATGCGTATCAGACAGAAGCGGCATCGCGGAGCTGCATCTGCGGCGGTGCGGACTGATGTATATTGACGATTTAACAAAATTCGGTTATCTTCGTGTGCTGGATCTTTCCGAAAACATGATTTACGATTTATCTCCGATTGAAAAACTTACCGCATTGCGAAAACTGAACCTCGATACGAACAATATTTCTGACATATCACACCTGAGCGAACTGACGGAGCTGCTGGAGTTGGATATTGACAAGAACAATATCTCCAACCTTTATCCGCTGACGCCGCTCAAGAATATGACTAAACTACTTGCGCATGAAAACGAGATTCATGACCTTCAGCCGCTTTCGGAGCTTACAAAGCTTCAAAAGCTTGGTTTGCGGAGCAACAGCATAAGCGACCTGCGCCCGCTTTCAAAACTCGTTGAGCTGCGTGAACTGTATCTGCATGATAACAGCATTTCGGATGTTTCACCGCTTTCGGAGCTTCACGAATTGCGCAGGCTGAACCTGCACGATAATGTGCTGAGCGATATTTCCGAGCTGCGCAGCCTTGAGAATATGGAACGGCTGTGGATATACAATAACAGCATTTCTGATATTTCCGCTTTGGCGGGCATGAAAGAACTGTCCGTTCTGTATGCGGGCATGAATTCGATTGAGGATATTTCCTCTCTTGCGGAGCTCGTCAACCTGACGGATGTTTCGCTGCACAACAATGCAATAACGGATGTTTCGGCTCTTGAAGAACATGTGAATCTGAAAAAACTCGATTTGTCCGGCAATCCGATTGATGATTCGGCGGTGGAGGTGCTTTGCACATTGACGGGACTGGAAAAACTGGATTTGCAGCGAACGGGTATCTCACAGGAAGGCATTGCAGCAATCCGTGCTGCATTGCCAAAGGCGAATGTGCTTGCCTGAAGCCGGACAACAGCTGTTTGCTGCGTTTACGCACCGTTAGTATTGAAAAAACCGAAACAGACTGAAAAAAGTATAAAAAATATAAATCAAATTTGCGGAAAAAAGCGGTTGATTTAATACAGACACTGGTATATAATAGGTTCAGCGGACGATATTGTCCTGATTGATACGCAGGAGTTGTTCGCGCTTAACTTACAATGAATAAATTCATTAGGAGGATTCCGGAATGCCACTCGTAACCAGCACCGAAATGTTCAAAAAGGCCTATAACGGCGGATACGCCATCGGCGCATTCAACGTTAACAACATGGAGATCATCCAGGGAATTACCGAAGCTGCAAAAGAAGAAAACGCACCGCTCATTCTTCAGGTCAGCGCAGGCGCAAGGAAATATGCCAACCACACATATCTCATGAAGCTTATTGAAGCAGCCGAAATTGAAACTCAGCTGCCCATCTGCGTACACCTTGACCACGGCGACACGTTCGAGCTTTGCAAGAGCTGCATCGACGGCGGTTTCACCTCCGTTATGATCGACGGTTCACATCATTCCTTCGAGGACAACATCAAACTCACCCGTCAGGTCGTTGAATATGCACACGATCACGGCGTTGTTGTTGAGGGCGAACTCGGAAGGCTTGAGGGCGTCGAGGACGATGTCAATGTTTCCGCAGAGGATGCAAGCTACACCAACCCCGCGCAGGTTCAGAATTTGTTGAGCGTACCGGTGTTGACAGCCTTGCAATCGCAATCGGCACCAGCCACGGCGCATACAAATTCAAACCCGGCACAAAGCCCATGCTTCGGTTCGATATCCTTGAAGAGGTTGAGCAGCGTCTTCCCGGTTTCCCGATCGTTCTGCACGGTGCAAGCTCGGTCATTCCCGAATTTGTCAAGATGATCAATGAACACGGCGGAAACATGCCGGATGCAATCGGTGTCCCCGAGGATATGCTCCGCAAAGCGGCAAGCATGGCAGTCTGCAAGATTAATATCGACAGCGATCTCCGCCTTGCAATGACCGGCACCATCCGCAAATACTTCGATGAGTACCCCTCTCACTTCGATCCCCGTCAGTATCTCAAGCCCGCCCGCGCTGCCATCAAAGAGATGGTTAGCCATAAGATCGTTGACGTTCTCGGCTGCAACGGCAAGGCATAACAAAACACATATTCAGGCAGCAATCACGCGGCTATGGGTGTGATGCCCGAACAGTGCTTACTTAACGTACGATATATGCAGCGGCAGTGCATTGTGCCGATTAAACGGCTTTCTGTGCTGCTCGCTGCATATTGCTGCATTATAAGGCGGAATTTGTCGCCGCGGAGCAAAATACAAACACAGGAGAGCAGAGTTTGGAAGAACAGCTTTACAACAGCATTATCCTTATCGATGAGGATGAAAATGAGATAGAGTTTGATATTATGGACATTATCGAACACAACGGCGAAAACTACTATGTTTTGCTTCCGGTTGATGATGACAGCGATGAACTCGAATACGTAATTTTGCGTGAAACAGGCGAAGGGGAGGAAAAAACCCTTGTCGGTATCGATGACGAAAAAACGCTTGATGATGTTTTTAAAAAATATCAAAAACACAGCACTGACGAGAACTGATTTATTGATTCCCAAAAAGTGAATTATTCAGTGTATCTCTGACAGTTTTAACCATATAAATACCCCCGAAAGGATTCAACCACAAATGAGCATAATGAGCAGCCGCAACCTGACCATGATGACGGACCTTTATCAGCTGACCATGATGTACGGCTATTTTAAAAAGGGCATGGCGGGCAACAAAGCGGTCTTTGACCTTTTTTTCCGCGATACAAAAGCAAATTCTTCCTATGCAGTAATGGCGGGCACGGAATCTATCGTTGAATATATCAATGATCTGCATTTCTCGGAGAACGATGTTGCTTACCTGCGTTCGCTTAATCTTTTTGATGAATCGTTTTTAAGCGTACTCCGCGGACTGCATTTCACGGGTGAAATCTATGCAATGGAAGAGGGGACCCTCGTTTATCCGTATGAACCGCTCGTTCGCGTCATTGCACCGATAATGGAGGCACAGCTCGTTGAAACAGCGTTGCTGAACCTTGTTAATCATCAAACGCTTATCGCAACAAAGGCAAGCCGCGTCTGCTATGCCGCAAAGGGTGATGCCGTAATGGAATTCGGTCTGCGCCGCGCACAGGTCCGGATGCAGGGAACTACGGCGCACGTGCTGCCGTTGTCGGCGGCTGCTGCGGCACAAGCAATGTTCTCACGGGTCAGCTTTTCAACATTCCCATCCTCGGCACGCATGCACACAGCTGGGTAATGAGCTTCCCGACGGAGCTTGATGCTTTCCGCGCCTATGCGGATATTTTCCCGGGAATTGTCTGCTGCTTGTTGACACATATGACACGCTGCGCAGCGGCGTTCCTAATGCAATAACAGTTTTTAACGAGCTTCGCAGCAGAGGTTATGAGCCGGCGGGTATTCGTCTTGACTCGGGCGATCTTGCTTACCTTACCAAAAAAGCAAGAAAAATGCTTGATGAAGCCGGGTTTGAAAATGCAAAAATCTGTGTTTCGGGCGACTTGGACGAGACGCTTATCAACAGCCTGAAAATGCAGGGAGCATGCATAAACACTTGGGGTGTCGGAACAAAGCTCATAACTTCAGACGACAAGCCCGCACTCGGCGGCGTTTACAAAATGTCTGCTGAAATTATTGACGCGTCGTTTATCCGAAAATCAAATTGTCCGAAAATGCTGTTAAGATCACAAACCCGGGCATTAAAACCGTTTATCGCCTGTATGACAAAGATCATATGGCGATTGCCGATCTTATCGCTTTGCGCGATGAAAAGTTCGACACGACAAAACCGCTCACGATTTACCACCCCGAACAAACTTATAAACGCATGACACTTACGGATTACACAATGCGTGAGCTGCTTGTGCCCATCTTCATAGACGGAAAACAGGTTTACAACTGTCCGACGATTCAACAGATTCAGGCATATGCAAAGCAGGAGCTTGACACCCTCTGGGAGGAAAGCAAGCGTTTGATGAACCCGCAAGTTTACAAAGTCGATTATTCGGACGGGCTGTACGATTTGCGTCAAAAGCTTATCCGTGAACATCGGAAGCTTCCCGCGAATGCGTAAAACTGTGTTTGAACACTTCAAAATAAAGAACGATATTGCGGACGGGTGTGTGCGTTTTGCACTGCGCCTGTCCGCGGGACTGCTTGCGGCTTTAATGCTCTCGGCAGCGGGCTGCAATGACAAAAACTCAAGCATTATGCCGATGTGACATTGCCGCCTCACGGATTCCGGGCCGACAGCGCCGAGCCGACAGCGGGTACATATCCGACGGTCGATGCAGCATCAACCTTGATGCAGCATCGACTTCGATGCTGCGCCTACGGGCGGCATAATGCATTATGATGCGCTTGGAAAAGAAATCCGCGACACGGAGCATTTCGAGCAATATCTCCGATTTATAAACTTTCGCGTTTTCGAGGAGGGCGACGGCACATTCGTTGACGGCATGGTCATAAACAGCTACCCCGAAACTCTTTTTTGTGCTGTGAACATAATTTTCGCGGACACGACGGAAGGCGGCAGCGAGGCCTTCATTGCTTCCGGCAGCATGCAGTCGGCAGACGGTTCGTTCATGCTGAAGCTTGAGCCGGGGGAGAATCTGCTTTTTGCAACAGTATTGACAGATACAGCGCTGACGGATAAACCTTTTACTCTTGAATTCGATGCTTCTGTCGGTGTTCAGCCCGGGCATTGATGACGGAATATAACGTACGGACTTATTTTTCCCTTTTTGCTTGAAATCTGCGGCAAAATAGGATATAATTTGTATAATCTCCCAAGACACGGCCGGAACGGTCGGTCTGCGGAGGCAGCAATATGTCGGCGCATCCGCCGCTGCGGAATCATTGCAATGCGGTTTGCGCTGCAACAACAAAGAATAAAGGGCAACGGTTAATAATTATGGAAAAAACACTTTCGCTTATTGTACCCGTTTATAACGAAGAAGAGGTGCTTGAAACCTCATTTTCCCGTATGGATGCGGTTATGAAAAAAATCGGTTATCCTTACGAAATCATTTATGTAAACGATGGCAGCCGTGACGGCTCAATGAAGATTCTGCGCAATATCGCAAAGAACAATCCCCAGGTCAAGGTGCGTTCCTTCAGCAGGAATTTCGGGCATCAGCTTGCCGTAACCTGCGGCATGGATGCTGCCAAAGGTGATGCGTTGATAATCATTGACGTTGACTTGCAGGATCCGCCCGAAGTTATCGAGCAAATGGTCAAAGCATGGGAAAACGGTGCTGATATAGCATACGGCAAACGCCTCAAGAGGCAGGGAGAGACTATCTTCAAAAAGCTCACGGCTGCTGCATATTACCGCCTGCTGAAGTCAATGAGTGCGACCGCAATTCCGCTTGATACCGGTGATTTTCGTCTTATCGACCGCAAAGTTGCGGATGTGTTCCTCAAAATGCGTGAACATAACCGCTTCCTGCGCGGCATGAGCGGCTGGATGGGCTTTGACGCGTCCCAATTGAATTTGTCCGCAACGAACGCTTTGCGGGAAAAACCAAGTACACGCTCAAAAAAATGATTCGCCTTGCAATGGACGGAATCATTGGTTTCAGTGATCGTCCGCTGACGCTTTGCGGCGGTTTCGGCGTGTTCACAAGCATCATTGCGGGTCTCGGTCTTATCGCGCTCATCGTGCTTGCCTGCTGCGGAGTCAAATTCCCCGCATGGCTGTGGGCAGTTGACGGCGTTGTTCTGCTTCAGGGACTCACTTTCCTCTTCCTCTGCATTCAGGGCGCATACATGAACCGCATGTACGATGAGCTTAAGCAGCGTCCGCTCTATATCGTTGCGGAGGAGCTGAACTTCTGACACCTTCCGCCGGCAGGCGGTTCGGCTCGTCGGCGCGTTTAATTTTTCTTATTTTTCGGAAAAAATATCCCGAATTATATAGTTGTTTTTTCCCCGTAATGGGGTATAATAAGGTCAAGGCCGGCTTCTTTTTCGCCGCCGGCTTCCGATTCAAACATTTATAATCTTTTGAGGAGGCTTTTCACTCATGGCAACCAAAATCGGCATCAACGGCTTCGGCCGCATCGGCAGGCTCGTTTTCCGCGCAGCAGCAGCGGATCCCGACGTTACTGTAATGGGCATCAACGATCCCTTCATCGACCTTGAATACATGGCTTATCTGCTCAGGTATGACACCGTTCACGGCAGGTTTGACGGAGAAATCAAGGTTGAAAACGGCAAGCTCGTTGTCAACGGCGAAGCTATCAGCGTTTATAACTGCATGGATCCCAAGGAGATTCCCTGGGGTGAATGCGGCGCAGAATACGTTGTTGAATCCACCGGTAAGTTCACCACCACCGAACTCGCAAGCCAGCATTTCGTAGGCGGCGCAAAGAAGGTCGTCATCTCCGCACCCGCAAAGGATGCAACTCCCATGTTCGTTATGGGTGTAAACAACAAGGAATACAAGTCCGACATGAACGTTGTTTCCAATGCAAGCTGCACAACCAACTGCCTTGCACCTCTTGCAAAGGTTATCAACGATAATTTCGGCATCAAAGAGGGTCTTATGACCACCGTTCATTCCATCACCGCAACCCAGCTTACCGTTGACGGTTCTTCCCGCAAGGATTGGCGCGGCGGCCGTGCGGCAGCACACAACATCATCCCCAGCAGCACCGGTGCAGCAAAGGCAGTCGGCAAGGTCATCCCCGCTCTTAACGGCAAGCTGACCGGCATGAGCATGCGCGTTCCCACCATTGACGTTTCTGTTGTTGACCTCACCTGCGTGCTCGAAAAGCCCGCAACTTACGATGAAATCAAGCAGTTATGAAAGCAGCAAGCGAAAGCCCCGAATTCGCCGGCATCATCGGATACACCGAGGACGCTGTTGTCTCTTCCGATTTCTATCACGATAAGAGAACTTCCATCTTCGATGCAACCGCCGGCATCATGCTCAACGATCATTTCGTAAAGCTCGTTGCTTGGTACGACAATGAATGGGGTTATTCCAACAAGCTTGTTGACCTCATCAAGCATATGTCCTCCGTTGATCATCCCTGCTGTTGCTGCTGCGGCAAATAATTCCGCGGTATAAACAGGAATCAACGCACACAATTAAACCAAAATAACGAACAGGAGCATTGCCGTATGACAATGCTCCCGTTTTTGTGTTCACTGTCCTGCTGCAATACACGGAGCAGCCGGAATGCAGCGGCAAACAGCGTTATTGATTCAAACTGATTCTGCACACTTTCGTTGCAATATCGTTGACGAAAGCTTCGTCATGTTCAACAAACAGCATGGTCGGCTTGTATTCAAGTATCAGCGTTTCTATCTGAAGTCTTGATATAACGTCAATGTAGTTCAGCGGCTCATCCCAGATATAGAGGTTGGCTCTTTGGCAAAGGCTGCGGGCAAGCAGGACTTTTTTCTTTTGCCCCATGGAAAATTCCGACATATCTTTTGTGAACTGCGTGCGCTTGAAATCAAGCTTTCTCAGAATCGTTTTAAACAGGGTGAGATCAATTTCGCTTTCTGCGGCGAAGTCGTCTGCGCTGCCGGAAAGAAAAGACATATCCTGCGGCACATACGACACGGTCAGTCTGCTGCCGATTTCAAGTGTGCCCGTATGTGCAATGGGTTGGCCGACTAAAAGCTTCAGCAAACTGGATTTACCGCAGCCGTTGCGCCCGACAAGCGCGATTCTGTCCCCGCGGTTGAGCGTAAGACTGATTCCGTTTGCAACGCATCTGTCACCGTAAAATGGAAAGGTCTTTTGATAAAAGCAGATTCTGCCTGAAATACGGCTCGGGATGCAGCTTCAGCCGCTCGTCATATTCAACATCGTGCATTAGTGCCTCCCGCTTTTCGATTTCGCGTTCAAGTCTGCTCTCCTGTGCCTTTGCATGACGCATCATCTTTGCGGCTTTTGCGCCGATTGCGCCGCGATCACACGGACCGCCCCCGATTTTTGTTGCTTCAACTTTGTCCGACCATGAAGCAATTCTGTCCGCTGCATTGCGCAGGTTGGCAATTTCTGCGGTCAGACGGGAGTTTTCACCGCGTTCATAATCGTCACGCCGAGTTTTTTCACGCTGCCATGATGAATAATTGCCGTGAATGACTTCTATCGTGCTGCGATTAATTGACAGCACATGGTCAATGCATTCGTCAAGGAATGCCCTGTCGTGCGACACAAGAATGAACCCTCGTTTGCTCTTGAGATATTTCGCAACGAGTCGTCTCCCGTCAAGATCAAGATGATTCGTCGGTTCATCAATGAGCAGAAAATTGTTTTCCTTGAGAAAGAGTGCGGCAAGCAGCAGTTTGGTTTTTTCTCCGTTGGAAAGCGTTGCAAACGGACGGGGGAGCACACTTTCATCAACACCGAGAAGTCCGAGTTCCCGCTCGCGCGCCAAAAGTCGTATTCCGCAATACCGGAAACAGTCAGAAGAATTTCGGCAGCGGTCAGACTTTCATTTGTTACGGTAAACGGAAAATAGTCAAAATGAACGCTTGCTGTGATGCTTCCTTCGTATGCATAGTCGCCCGTTAACAGCCGCAGAAAAGTCGTTTTTCCGCGCCCGTTTCGTCCGATGAAACCAAGTCTCCAATCGGTATCGATCGTGAAATTTACGTTTTCAAAAATGTTGTCGAAACTGCTTCATAGCAGAAGGTTAAATTGCGTACTGAAATTATGGACATATGAACCTCCTTGTTGTTCAAGCCTGCGGGTTATAAATGCGCTGAAAGCCGAAGTCTGCGGGCGGTTCGGAGGGTTTCGTTAAGGTGCACATAAAACACATTTTATGAAAACAAAAAACGGAACGTGAAACATCATTCACATCCGCTTCTGAGCAGAACTATAAAGCTCATACAGGGAAACACAAAGTCTGCATTGCATTTATCCTGTTAAATATGCGGAAGTCCACCGGGATGTTATCAACCGAATCGCAGCGCAAACTCTTTTGCACACTTTTAAGCGCAACAAATAAAAAGTTTTGCTTTGCATAAAAACTCAGTCGATCACGGTCATTCCGGTATACCCCTTTGTTTAAATTTCGGCGGATGAACCACCGATTAAAATGATTATAGCACCGAGCCCATCGTATTGTCAACAACGAATTTTGATGGCGGCTGCTTTGTGCAAATAATGATGATGTAAATAAAACCGCATAACGGAATTGAAAGCATCCGAATGCTGTCTGCATGTTCGGATGCTTTCGGTTTTTTTGTCAGATTGTTAAATCAGTTGTTCTTTTTCTTGGAACGGAGAAAATAGGGCCAATCGAGTCCGCTGTTTTTGTCGCGGTTATCGCGGGGAGTGCTTTGGCGGGAAGACTCAGCGGGCCTTGCCGGGCGAGGTTCATCGCCGTAGCTGCTGCCGTAGCCTCTGTTGCCTTCATATGCAGGAGCGTTGCCGTATCCCGGGCGACTCTCATAATCGGGTCTGCCGTACTCCGCACTGTTCGAGCCTGAACCGCCGCGAATGCCGCCGCTGTAGTCAGCGGGGTTTCGATGGGGCTCCTGCCTGTCGCTGTAGCTGCGATCACCGTAGTCGCGCCTGCCGGGTTCGTCACGCATGGGTGCAGTACCGTATTCACGTTGTGCGTTCGGAGTATTTAAGCGGTCGTCACGGATATCATATTGTTCACGGTCGGGAGCGGCGGGACGTGTATCAACACGAATGCCTCTGCCGTCGCGGGAGTCGGGGTCGGGACGAACGCCGGAATTTACAGCATTTTGACGCGTCCTTGAGGGGTCGTTATCCAGTTCTGCGGGCCACTCAAAGCCTGTTGCAATAACGGTAACACGAACATCGTCTCCCATTGCGTCATCAATGCCCATTGCGAAAATGATGCGTGCTTCTTCATCCACAGCCGAGGTTATGAGGTTGGTTGCATTGTCAACCTCCATCATGCCGAGAGTGGGTCCGCCCACAACGTTGATGAGAACGCCCTTTGCACCGTCAATGGTTGTTTCAAGCAGCGGACTTTTGATTGCCTGCTGGGTAGCTTCCGTGCAGCGATCTTCGCCGCTTGCGGTGCCGATACCCATGTGGGCCATGCCCTTTGCGGAAAGGACGGTGCGAACATCCGCAAGTCGCTGTTGATCATTGTGTGGCAGGTGATAAGGTCGCTGATTCCCTGAACGCCTTGACGGAGCACATCGTCCGCAACGCGGAGCGCATCGTTAATGGGTGTGTTGCCGACAATGGAAAGCAGTTTTTGGTTGGGAATGATAATGAGCGTGTCAACAACATCGCGCAAATCGCGTATGCCTTGAAGTGCATTCCTCATGCGTGAGCGGCCTTCAAAACTGAAAGGCTTTGTAACAACACCAACGGTCAGTATGCCCTGCTCTTTGGCGGCTTTTGCAACTATGGGTGCTGCCCCGGTGCCGGTGCCGCCGCCCATACCTGCGGTGATGAAAACAAGATCTGCGCCGCGAATTGCGTCGTTGATCTCATCAATGCTCTCTTCTGCTGCAGCCCTGCCGACGGCAGGTTCCGCACCTGCGCCGAGACCTTGGGTTGCCTTTTCACCTATCTGAACCTTGATGTCTGCCTTGGAGGTGAATAGAGCCTGTCTGTCGGTGTTGATGGATACAAATTCAACACCGCGAAGACCAAATTCAACCATACGGTTCACTGCGTTCCCGCCTGCGCCGCCGACGCCGACGACTTTAAGCTGGGCAATATTGCCCTGTTCGTTATCGAGTTCAAGATCAAGTGCCATTATTGATAAAACCTCCTTTGTCTTCGGTTGATTTAAACTTTGAGAATGCATCGAACGGTTTGCTCTTTTCAAAAACCAATCGGTGCGTACTGTGGCAATCTTTGCATAATTGCTATGCATTTTGTCGGTAAGCGAAAAAATCTCTGATGTTGCCGACTATATTATCCACCAGTCGTCCGCTGCCGACAGCAAGTGAACCGCTGCCGTAAAGCATGAAATGCGCAAGCGCAAATGCCGGTGCGTAGTTAACGGCGTTCATAAGGCTCGTCCGCGGCATGGAAACATACACGCGCCTTCCGAGAAGTCGGGAAAGCCTTTCGGCGCCGCCGCGCATAAGCGCAATTCCGCCGCCGATGAGATAGACGGGGAAGCGCGCCCGAGCGTTTTGTTCAATGCCGCTGATGATGCTTTGAATTTCATCCGCAAGCTGAACGATGCGGGCTTCGATAACGGATTGAATTGCGCCGCAGCTGAGCGTTGCAAGTCCCTCTCCGGGAATCATAACGCGTTCAACTGAGTTGCTGTAATCAAGCCCGAATACATACCTGCGTTTGATGCTTTCCGCCGTGCCGAACGGAAGGCGCAGCCCGTATGCAATATCACGCGTGAAGTGTTCTCCGCCGATTCCGATGCTTTCGGAGCAAAGCAGAGCGTTGTCATATATGAGTGAAACATCGCAATGCTGACCGCCGCAATCGATTAGTATCGCACCGTTTTCGCGGTCCGGTTCGGGAATTGTGAACAATGCCCCTGTCAATTGGGATGAAACAAACGGATCGGCGGCAATGCCTGCTGAGCGAAGCGCATCCGAAACGACTGCGGCGAAAGCCGAGTCAACGAAGGTATGCGCCGCATCCGCCGAAATTTCCTTTGCGGCCTTGCCGACGGGCGAATGCTCCGCCGCCATGCCGTCAAGTTCAAAGTTGAACAGCGAGCTGTGCATCAGCGTAAAGCCTTCCGGCGGAGTGAAATCCGCCGCCTGCTCAAGCAGAAGATCGATGTCCGGTTCCGTGACGCGGTGCGATCTGGATTCAACAGGCTGTCGGCAGGAGTTGAGCAGGGTCTTTGTGAATGGTGCGGGAACTCCGACACAGGCACTGCGAAGGCGGATTCCCTGAGAGCTGCGGAGTGCAGAGGCAATGCTTTCAAGTGTATCGCTCAGTGCGGCCGCGTTCGGAAGTTCACCGAATCGATACCCGGAGTAGGTACGTTCTTCGGCATTTTGAACAATGATTGCGCCGTCAGCCGCAGGGCAGACAACCATGGCAAGAACTTTGCTGCTGCCGATGTCGATTATAACACTCTGTTTCATTCAAGCTCTCCAAATGCAGAATCCGCTGCCCAAAAAACAGTTTTCGGCGGGGTAGGTCACATTTTCACAACGAAAACGGCATGTGTGCGGACGGTGCATATATGTATGCTCATTATAGCATATATGCAATATTATGCGCAACACCCGGGCAGCGACTTTGCGTAAAAAAGATAGAATAACCTAATTTGTTTTATAAAATCTAACGCAATGTTTCATCAAGGCTCGTCCGTTGAATTCGGCGGAGCAGTCACCTGCTGCGGTGCATCCGTTTCAGGCGGAACCGATGCGGCCGAACTGCGCGGAGTGAAGTCAACAACGGTTGAATCCTTAAATATGTTGACCGTCCCCCCACTCGGATAGACGGGGAGAAGGCGTTTGTAAGCCTTTGCTGCGGTTTTAATATTTCCTTCCGCATACCGCCAGTCATCCAGAACAAAAGTGTATCCGTGTTGAAGCTCAAGCTTTATCGAGGCTGCATTGGACAAATCAATTGCAATAACGCTTTCTGCAAAATCACATTCTTTTACTGCCGCAAGCAGCTTCATTGCCGTGACGGTGCGGAGACAATGGTTCTTTTCGGTTATCACGGTATTACGCACAAAGCCGATATTCGCCATGCCGCGGAGCAGGATAAGCTCACCGCTGCTTTCCGCGCCGATTGCAAGCACAAGCCCTTCGGCGTCAACAAGCGTATATGTTCCGTTTGCTGCGGGTATGGCCGCCGCAGCATTGTGATCGGCAACATTGATACTGATTTTATTCGGAAAAACCCTGCGCACGCCGGTGCAGATCAAATTCGGAATGCTTGATACGTTTTTTGATATTTCATCCGTGTTGTAGGAAAGAATATGCCTGCCCGTCTGCAAACCTGCAAGGCCGATTATCTGTTCGGCACTGTATTGCCCGCTTCCGGAAACAATGAACGAGTCAACGCAGGTAAAGCGGTAGCTGTATAGCCGCAAAACCCAAGCAGTGCGATAAGAAGAAGAATTCCGAGCGAACTGAAAATGTCACGCCTGTTTTGCCTCCGCCGCTTTTCCTCGTGGCTGATGCCGCGTGCGGGTGCCGCTGCGCGGGTATCCAGTCCGTCGGATTCAACACCGTGCGGAACCTTGCGTGCACGTGTTCCGGCCGCACTGCGGGCACCGTGTACGGAATTGCCTGAAGCGTCCGCAGAACGGTTGCGGGAATGCCTGCTGCCGTACTCAGGTTCGTTATTGCTGCCGCTGTTTCTGTTTTTTGTGTTTTCCATATGATTCTCCGCGTGATTTTCGGGGTTCCGTATAGCGTGAAATATTGAGCAGTACGCCGATGCCGGCAAGGAATATAACAAGCGAGGTACCGCCGGAGCTGATGAAGGGGAGCGTTTGCCCTGTTGCGGGTATTGAATTTGTAACAACGGCAACGTTGACCGCAACCTGCACGGCAAGTATGGAAGAGAACCCTGCCGCAACAAGTGAAGCGAACCTGTCGCGAACGGAGAGCGCAATTCGAATGCCGCGGTAGATAATAAAGCAGTAGGCCGCAATTAACAGTGCAACAGTCACAAAGCCGAGTTCCTCGGCAATGATGGAAAGAATGAAGTCACTTTCACGATAAGGCAAAAACAGGAGCTTTTGACGGCTTGCATCAAGCCCCTGACCGAACCACCCGCCGTTGCCGAATGCATAAAGCGATTGAACGATCTGATAGCCGGCATCGCTTTTGTTGCCCCAAGGATCAAGCCATGCAGTAAATCTGCTTTCGCGATATGACGCAGCAAACAAAAGAACAACGAGAGCAGCACCGCCGATGAGTGCCGCAATGCCGAGCTGACTAAGGCTTGCTCCTCCGATAAAAAGCATGATCGCAAACACAATGCAAAGGATTATGAGCATGGAAACGTTCGGCTGAAAATAAATCAACACGGCGGGAACGACAAGCAGTGCAGCCATCGGCAAAAACCCACGAACGAACGACGGCATATCCTCATGGTGGTCCGTCATGTATTTTGCCATGCAAATAACGATTATGAACTTTGCAAGTTCGGAAGGCTGAAATTGCAGCGGACCGATTTTGAGCCAACGCTGTCCGCCCTGCAGGTTTTTGCCGAAAAGAAGAACGGCAATAAGGAGCAGGATTATAAGCAGATATGCCATCCATGCAAAGCGTCGGTAGAATTTGTAATCCACGAACGAAAGCCCGAACATAACGGGAATGCCGATTGCAAGGAAGAGCAGCTGCTTTTTTACGTAGTAATACCCGTCGCCCTGAAAGGACTGGGCATAATAATAGCTTGCGGAAAACAGCATAACAACGCCGAATGCGCAGATTGCCGCAACTGTAAGAAAAAGCAAGTAGTCCATGCCGTGTCTGCGCGGGCGCATTGTCGGCATGGGTGCAGCGGCGGGTGAACTGCGCCGCGCCTTTCGGCGGAATGAATATGTGTTGCGTTGCTTTCCATCTCAACCTCTCTTATCGATTATTCTGAAACGGGAGGGACCGTTTCGGGCAGAATGCGGCATTTTTCGGCGGAAACTCAAGCCCGATGGGCGGGAATCAAAACCGCCTCAGAGTGAGTTTACTATTTCCTTAAATATGTCACCGCGCTGTTCAAAATTGTCGAACATGCCCCAGCTTGCGCAGGCGGGGGAGAGCAGCACTGCATCGCCGGGTTCGGCAAGGGATGCTGCTTTCAGTATCAGTGCGCGGAAATCATCCGAACAGGGGTAGATGTTTTTAAACCCTTCCTCTTTGGCCGCACGCATGATAGCTTCGGTGTTCGAACCGTTTACAACAACAGCCTTAACTCTTCCGTTGAAGGCGCGGAAGACGGGACGATAATCACTTTGCTTATCGTAATTACCGACGCCGAGCATAAGCACTGTCGGCTTTGTCATTGCTTCAACGGCTTTAACGGTGGATTCGGGGTTTGTGCCTTTTGAATCGTTGTAAAAGGTGATTCCGTTCAGGCAGCGGGTGTATTCAATTCTATGCTCAACACCTTTGAATGATTTCAGAACATTGCAGACGACATTCGGCTTTACTCCCATGGACATAGCAAGGCAAACCGCACAGAGCGCGTTTTCAAGATTATGTGCACCGATGATGCCGAGTTCGTTTGCGGGAATAAGCTGCGTTTCAACTCCGTTCATGCGGAAGATGATGATGCCGCTGCGGACAAAGGCGCCGTCCCGAACCTCATGCACCTTGAAAAGTAAAGCTTTTTTGCTTTTGTTTCCGCGGCCGAAACAATTGGATCATCCGCATTCAGAACGGCAAAATCCTGTTCGGTCTGGTTTTCAAAAACGCGCATTTTGGCCGCAATGTACGCTTCCATCGAGCCGAACCGATTGATATGATCCTCGGTGATGTTCAAAAGCCCGGCTGCATCGGCATGAAAGTCACGGATGCTTTCGAGCTGGAGAGCGGCGGTTTCCGCAACAACGGTGTCGCCCGGGCGCGTTTCGGATGCATGTTCGGTAATTGGAATGCCGATGTTGCCGAGAACAAACGTTTGGCCTTCGCCGTTTGCTTTGAATATTTCGCCGGTAAGCGCAGTGGTTGTGGTTTTTCCGTTCGTGCCGCCGATGCACACAAAATGCGTTCCTCTGCTGCAATAACGATAACCGAGTTCAATTTCGCCGATAACTTCAATGCCGCGGCTCTGTGCCTTGCGGACAAATGGAGCGAAAATCGGAATAACGGGGGAAATAATCATCAGGTCCACTCCGTCCAAAAGTGTTTCGGGAGCTTCGCCGAGTTTGTCGGTGTATTCAATGCCGGAAAGGGCTTCCTCAAGCCCGGGAATGACAGGTTTTATATCGTTAATGATAACGTTATACCCGTTTCTGTAAAGCAGTTTTGCGCTCGAAATGCCGCTTTTTGCCATTCCGACGATCAGTGCGGTTTTTTTCATATCGAATCGCGTCCTTTCGTTGTTTATAGGTTTTATTCGGTGAATTAAGCTGCCTGCGGAACAAATTCGTATCTGCGGCAGTGCAGTCTTTTTAGATGCGGCCGTTCGGAGCAGCGGGGTTTTGAGAAGTGTGCCGATGCGCCTTCTTAAAAACCCGGTATCATTATCGGTCGTGCCAAGTGCCAACAAAAATCACGACTTTCGGCGCCGAACGGCGGCTCTGTGTTCAAAACGGTTCACCCGAACCGCAGGAACCAATGGTGGGCATTCTGAAATGCAGCGTTATGCTGCACAATAAAGCAGACTTTTATTTATTTGTTTGCTCTATCAAAGGAACAGTGCGAGTGCGGCAACGCAGGCAAGTGCGGTCACTATCATGTATCCCGAAACGACTTTTGTTTCGGGATAGCCCAAAAGCTCAAAATGGTGATGAAGAGGTGCCATTTTGAAAATGCGCTTGCCGTGGCGCAGTTTGAACGAGCCGACCTGCAGCACAACGCTCACGGCGGAGGCAACAATGCATACGCCCATCAGCAGGAAGAGAAACGGGGAACGGCTGTAAATGACCATTGCGGACATTGCGCCGCCCAGTGCCATTGAGCCGGTATCTCCCATAAAGACTTTTGCGGGATAGCTGTTGCTCTTCAAAAAGCCGAGGCAGCCGCCGGCGACCGCAAACGCAAAAACGCTCATGCAAAGCATTCCGTCGCGGTTTGCAACGAAACGGGGTTCGTTAATGAAGCTGCCGTCGAAAACTTTTGCAAAATAGAGAAAAAGCACACCCATTGCAATGCTGTAAATCAGCGAGACGCCGGAAAGCAGACCGTCCAAGCCGTCGGTCAGGTTTGCACTGTTGACAACGGCAATTATCATGAACATCGTAAAGGGAACGTACCATCCGCCGAGTTCGATGCTGCCGAAAATCGGGTCATACAATGTTGAGCCGATAAAACTGCTTTTATAGGCATAGTACGCCGCCGCAAAGGACAGAAGAAGCTGTGCGATAATTTTTTGGTATGCGCGGAGACCGAGATTGCGCTTGCGCTTGACTTTTATAAAGTCATCAAGAAAGCCGACAAGCCCGAACGCAAGCATGATAAGCACGGCAGGAATCGAAAAATCGAATGCAATGCCGTATATGCTGAATGCCGCAACTGCAATAATGATCGCGATTATGAACATAATGCCGCCCATTGTCGGAGTGCCTTCCTTTGCGGAATGTGCGTGCGGCCCCTCGGCACGTTCAACCTGCCCGTACTTGAGTCGTCGGAGCATGGGAATGAACAGGGGAGAAATGAGCATGACCGCTGCTGCGGCGGTTATGAAAGCGAAAATCATCTTTTGCATAATACGAACCTCTTATATTTTTTCTTTGCACGGAACCGAAACGGCCCGATGCGCAAAACTGTGCCGAATACGGAATTATTTGCGCCCGCAGCGCATATCTTCAAGAATTTCGGCAACGATTATTTTTTCATCGAACGGATGCTTGATGCCGTTGATTTCCTGATAGTTCTCGTGACCCTTGCCTGCAAGAACAACCACATCGTCCTTCTTTGCAATATTCAGTGCGTAACGTATCGCCTCGCGGCGGTTTTCAATAACAACGTACTCCGTTTTTTCGCTGCGCACACCTTCAAGCACCATGTTGATGATGCGCGTCGGATCTTCCGTGCGCGGATTGTCGGATGTTACAACGCAGAAGTCTGCAAGTTTTGCCGCCGTTGCACCCATTATCGGACGTTTGGCATTATCCCTGTCTCCTCCGCAGCCGAACACGGCAATGACGCGTCCTTTGGCAAAACCCTGAACGGCAGAGAGCAGGTTGGACAGTCCGTCCGGTGTGTGTGCAAAATCCAGTATAACGGAAAAATCAAAGCCTTCCGCAGGCAGCGATTCCATCCTGCCGGAAACGCCCTTCACGCTTTTCAGCCCTTCCGCAATGGTGTCCAAATCAATTCCGAGTTTCATGCAGACCGATGCTGCAAGCATTGCGTTAAAAACATTGAAAAGCCCGGGAATGGAAACATTGATTTGCTTGTTTCCGTTCGGCGTCAGCATTTCAAATTCGATGTTGCGCGCACAGATTTCAATGTCGGCAGCGCGAACATCGGCTTTTTCGCAGCGAATGCCGTATGTGATGCTTGGAATATTGATACCGCGAAGCAGCTCCGCACTGTGGCTGTCATCGGCATTCATAACGGCAAATTTGCTGCGTGTGAACATAATTTTTTTTGCCGCAAGATAATTTTCAAAAGTTTTGTGATAATCAAGATGATCCTGCGTAAGGTTCGTGAATCCGCCTATGAGATACTCGATTCCGTGAACCCTGTCCTGATCCAATGCGTGCGAACTGACTTCCATCACGATAAGCTGAACACCCTCGTCGCGCATAAGCCTGAACACACGCTGAAGCTCAACGCTTTCCGGTGTGGTGCGGTCGGTGGGGATGATTCTGTCGCCGATAAGGTTTCGAATCGTGCCGATCAGTCCGACTTTATAGCCCGCCTTTTCGGCGATCGCTTTTATCATATATGTTGTTGTCGTTTTTCCGTTCGTGCCGGTGATGCCGATGACAGGGATTCCGTCAAGCGGATGACCGTAAAACTCAATTGCAAGTTCGGCCATTGCATGACGTGAGTTTTTCACAATAATTTGCGGCACGGAAAGAGGAAGCTCCCGTTCAACAAGGAGCGCGGCTGCGCCGCGGGCAACTGCACTTTCGGCAAATTCGTGTCCGTCTTTGAAAGTGCCGCGGATGCAGCAAAACAGCTCACCTCCGGTGAGTTTTCTTGAGTCGTATTCGATTCTGCTGATGTCACAGTCGCTGCCGATTATGCGGCAGTCGGTATTTTTTGTCAGTTCACTTATAAGCATTGCTTTTCTCCTGTTATAAAGCAAGTATTGATTTTGCAGCAAAAAGTCTGCCTGTTGCGGAAATTAACCGCCTGTAGTCGAATAGCCGAAATAAACCGTTACGGATGAGCCGAATTCAACCTGCGTGCCCGCATAGATGCTTTGTCCGATGACATATCCGAACGGATCGGCGGGGTCGGCAATCATTGTAAGCCCGAGCTGTTTAAGCTCATCATGCGCCTGGAGCGCGGTTTTCCCGATTAGACTCGGCATGGTAACATAATACGGCTCAGCGGTCGGTTCGGCGGTGTTTACACCCTCAAGTCCGGTGTACAGCAGAACGGACGAGCCGATAACAACGCTTTGGCCCGCTGCCGGAACCTGCATTGTTACAACCGCATCGCATTCGAAAATGCCCTCAAGTCCGTACTGCGCAAGCAGTGCGGAAGCGTCAGCCGCGGACATTCCGACAAGGTTGGGCAGCTGAACCGTCTGATAGCTTGTTTCCGGGGTTAATCCGGGAACTTCCTTCAGCGTCAACACATTTTCAAGCACACGGCGAACGAAAGGTGCGGCAACCGTGCTGCCGAAGATTGAACTTACACGAGGCTCATCAACAAGGATGAGGCAGAGATAACGGGGTTCGTCCGCGGGAGCGAATCCGATGAATGAACAGATATAATTTCCCGAGGATACGCGGCCGTATTCGTCATATTTCTGCGCCGTTCCCGTTTTTCCGCCGACGGTGTAGTTTGCAAGCTTTGCGTTTTTGCCCGTTCCGTTATCAACAACACTTTGGAGTATCTGACGAACGTATGCGGAGCTTTCCGCGCTGATGACCCTGCGAACGGGGGACGTATCGGCCTTGAATACCGTTTCACCGGAGGCCGATATGATTTCGTCAACGATATAGGGTGTGTGCAGTTCGCCTCCGTTGATTGCGGCACAGACTGCGCTTGCAAGCTGAATCGGCGTCACGGCAATGCTTTGCCCGAAGCCGATGCGTGCAAGATCGTTTTGGGTAACGTATTTCTGGTGAGTTACGATGCCTTCGCTTTCACCGACAAGTCCGCTGCCCGTGCTTTGCCCAAGGCCGAACGCATAAAGATAATCATAAAACTTTTCGGTACCCATTGTCAAGGCGAGTTTCATGAAACAGCAGTTGCAGGAATTTTCCGTGGCGCGCGTCAGGTTCTGGGAGCCGTGGCCGGCATGTTTCCAACATTTGATGCGTTCACCGTTTACAATATAACCGCCGTTGCAGTAGAAACTGTCCTCAAGATGAGTACTTCCGGAATCAAGTGCTGCCGCAAGGGTAAGGATTTTGAAAGTTGAACCGGGTTCGTATGCATCGGTTACAATGCGATTGCGGGAAAGCTCGGCAAGCATCTGCATGTCGTCCCTCGGGGGGGAGTTCGGGTCATAGTCGGGTTTTGTTGAAATTGCAACGATGGCACCGGTGTTGACATCCATGATGATTCCCTGTGCGTTTTTTGCATTGTTGACCTGAACAGCTTCGGCAAGCGCGTTTTCAAGGTAACTTTGAATGTTTGCATCAACGGTAAGCTTCAGTGTTGAACCGTCCGTGGGCGGAAACTCCTGAATCATACTGTCGGCAATTTGGTTTCCCCTGCTGTCCGTTTCGGCAATACGTTCGCCGTCCTTGCCGGTGAGATACTTGTTGTATGTCAGCTCAAGTCCGCTTTGACCTGTTCCGTCCGTGCTTGTGAACCCAATGGTTTGTGAAAGCAGAGTGCCGAACGGATAATAGCGCTTTGTGTCCGGTGAAATTCCGACACCGCCGCCAAGCTGCAAACTGCGGATTTCGTCGCAGGCTTCTTTGCTCACCTGTCGTTTGAGAATAAATTCACGAAGTTTTCCGCTTGAAACTCGTTCAAGAACTCTTTCATAGTTAAGGTCAAGAACACGACTGAGTTCCGTGGCAACACGAACTCTGTCGCTTTCGGAAATGGAATTCGGCCATATCACAATTTTGTAAACGGGGCCGTCTTTGGCAAGCGTCTGCCCGTTGCAGTCGATTATCATGCCGCGTTCAGCCGTAACGGTTGTCGGGCGCGTCCACTGGCTTAATGCCTTTTGCTGAAGCTCTTTTGCGTCAATAACCTGAAGCCAGAAAATGCGAATAAGGAGGATGAGAAAAAATAAAGCAAAAACAGGCAAAAGCCATGCAATCCGCTTGTATGTTGACCATTGCGGTTTCAGGCTTTTTGTGCTTTTTTATTCTTTTTGCGATGTTTTTTGCCGGGGGGAACGGCTGTGATGCTCATTGCAGAATTACCTCCGAATATATATGACAAACGCCGGTCGGCTCAGAAAATGAACAAAGGATATATTTCGTTTTCTGCCGATCACCGCTTGTGTGCGCGCGGCGGACTCCGTTTTATCGGCAGGCGTTTTCGTCCGCCGTTTGCCGCTATTTTCTCGGGTGCAGGCCTGCGGTTTCGGCAGCGAGTCGTGCCGCTTCAAGGTCGATGGAGGAGTTGAGATCCATGTCAAGTTCTCCGAACCCGCGCCGGGCGGCGGCTATGCCGGCATTGATTTCGTTGATGTCGCGCTGAACTCCGGCAATGCGCTCAAAACGGAGAACTACCAAAAGCGCGGACATTGCGATCAACGCAACAAAAAGGAAAGCAGTCAGCTTAATTCCGACTTTGCGTTCACGCAGCGTGACGGAAAGCGGAATGCGCGTTTTCTGCGGGCGAATCTTTGGCTGGGTTTCTGCGGGCGCGGCAGTTTCCTGTCTGCGCTTGGGTTGAGCGCTGCAAGCCTTGTGTCGTAAAGATAATCGCTTTTGTATGCCAATGAGCCGTTGTTTGGCGCATAGACACGCATTTCTTCAACAGTTCTGCCGTTAAATCTTGAATCCTTTGCCATTTTATTCGTCCCCCGTCGTATTTATGAGTTTCTGCGCTGCGCGGAGTTTTGCGCTGCGCGATCTTGAGTTCAAATCCAATTCGGTATCATCCGCAACAAGCGGCTTTTGGTAAGTATTGCAACCTCGGGCTTAAGTCCGCATACGCAAACGGGCGCATTAGGCGGGCAGGTGCAGGGGTTTGCAAGGTTCTTGAAAACGTTCTTAACGATTCGGTCTTCAAGAGAGTGAAAAGTTATGACAGCAATTACTCCTCCCGGATTCAGAAAGCGGACTGCATCGCGCACCGCTTGTTCAAGTCCCGCAAGCTCACCGTTGACCTCAATTCGAATTGCCTGAAACGTTCGCCTTGCCGGATGCGGCCCGTCGCGCCTTGCCGCCGCCGGTATTGCATTTTTGATAATTTCGGCAAGTTCGGTTGTTGTTTCAATGGGCTTGTCCGCACGCGCCGCACCGATCGCATTTGAAATGCGTGAGGCAAAGCGTTCCTCGCCGTAGTCGCGTATGATTCGTGTCAACGCGGCTGTATCATAGCCGTTTACAACATCATGTGCGCTGAGCGGAGCGGATTTGTCCATTCGCATATCGAGCCGCGCCTCGCTTCCGTATGAAAATCCGCGCTCCGCATCGTCGAGCTGATGCGAGCTGACGCGAGATCAAGCAGGATTCCGTCCGCACCGTTGACTCCGCGGGCATTGAGCAGTTCGGTAAGTTGAAAAAAATTGCCGCGAACAGCCGTGAAATTCGGAAAAACCGAAAGCCTTGCGGAGGCTTCGGCGATAGCTTCGCCGTCGCGGTCAATGCCGAACAATCTGCCGCCGGCAGGGAGTGAACGCAAAATTCCGAGGCTGTGACCGCCGCCGCCGAGCGTTCCGTCAACATATGTTCCGCCGCGTTCCGGACGCAGCAGGGACAGAACCTGCGGAAGCATTATTGGGGTGTGATAAGAGCTTGTGTTTATATCATTGAGCATCTTTTATTAACCTCCGAATGCGGATGATATGAGCGATGCCGCAGAAGAATTACCGGGAGTTTTATCGGAATAATTCTGAACATCGGAGCAAAGCTCATTAAGCGTGTAGTCGGCTTCCGCTGCCTCGAAATCATCGGGATTCCAAACGAGAATGCGATCTTCAACGCCGCAAAGCAGAACCTCATCCTTAAGGTTTGCATACTTTGCAAGCCATTGCGGAATCAGTATGCGTCCCTGCTTGTCAGGTACACTCTTCCGCGCTTGAAAAGATCTTTCGCTTGGCACGCATGAGGATAAATCGGAGGGACGCGAGGAGGTTAGATCCTTTGCAAATTCAACAAACTTTTCGTACCGAAGAATCTGAAGGAATCTTTCTTCCTTTTTGACATCGGCAGGATTCAATCCGATAAGAACAACAACGTGATCGGAGGTGTCGGGACGCCACTTAACGGGGACGAAAATTCGCCCCTTGGAGTCCAAATTGTTTCTGGATTGCCCCAACAGCATATCGACACCGCCTTAATTTCGATTGAGTACACCGAAAATCCGCATTTCTGCAAAAAAGCGCGGAATTCATGGTCTTTATTGCAGAATAAGCCGGATTCGGCGTTTACTATGTAATGCATTACCCGTATTGTGGGATGTGTGTTGATTATATCATCAATCGCCCCACAAATCAACACCTTTCACCACTTCAATGAAAAAAATTTTGAATTTTTTTTAAAACGGGGAAGCAGCCCTTGAAATACATCGGCAATACTGGTATTATAGCCCTGCCCGAAGGCAAACGCAGAACGAGACGTATTGAAAAAGTCTGATTTGACAATAAAATGTAAAATGCGACAAATACGTGCGAACCGCGTATACAGTATTCCGAAATTTATACAACGTAAGGAAAATGACTATGAAACTTGTTCTTGCAAGCGGCTCACAGCGCAGGCGCGAGCTGCTGACAATGTGCGGATATGACTATGAGATTATTGTCAGCAATGCTGATGAAACGATTGATGAAAATGACCCGGAGAGTTTTGTTCGTGCTCTTTCGTTTCGCAAGGCGAAAGAGGTGTTTGACCGTCTTTTTGCGGCGGGGCGGCGGGATTTTGCGGTTATCGGATCCGACACGGTCGTTGCTTTTCAAAAGGATGGGGAGACAAAGCCCGTGATTATCGGCAAGCCCAAAGATGCGAAGGATGCAGTGCGCATTCTTTCAATGCTGTCCGGAAAAACCCACAGAGTTTTCACCGGAGTGTCCGTGATTGCGGATATCCCTGATGAGAACGCCGCCGCTCAGTGCAGCATTCGGAAAAAAGAGGAAATTCAAACCGAATGCAGCATTCGGGAAAAAGCGGAAATTCAAACTGAATGCAGCATTCAGGAAAAAGCGGAAATTCAACTGAATGACAGCATTACGGAGGTCAACGTTTGAAACTCTGT
>ENA-OQEN01000060-OQEN01000060.1-human-gut-metagenome-genome-assembly--contig:-NODE-60-length-39904-cov-2.623149_pt1 | contig 39904 bp, 48 predicted proteins | sample MGYA00242791_ERZ504627 | MGnify/ENA primary metagenome ERZ504627 (study PRJEB26092, sample SAMD00036316) | human gut metagenome | host: Homo sapiens | study: EMG produced TPA metagenomics assembly of... | reverse complement strand
GAAGGAACTAAAACAATAAGAAATCTTGCTTTAGAAGCGAATAACTTAGGTGTAAAAGCCATGACTGTTTATGCTTTTTCTACTGAAAACTTCAAGAGAGAACAGAGTGAAGTAGATTATATCTTTAAGTTGCCTAAAGAATTCTTTTCTCTTTATTTTCAGGAATTAATGGATAATAATGTTCGTATTATGACAATAGGTCATTTAGAACTAGCTCCAAAGGAAACGCAGGATATTATTAATGATGCAATCACAAAGACTAAAGATAATACAGGTTTAAAACTTGTCTTTGCATTCATCTATGGTGGTCGTGATGAAATTGTTGAAGCTACTAAAACAATTTGTGAAGAATATAAAGAAGGAAAAGTGAGCCTGGATAATATTACAGAAGATTATTTTGAGTCACATTTGATGACTAAAGAATTACCACCTGTTGATTTAATGATTCGTTCAAGTGGTGAGTGCCGTTTATCTAACTTCTTATTATGGCAGCTTAGTTATGCTGAATTTATTTTTGATGAAGCATATTGGCCTGATTTTAATGCGGAAAAACTACATGAATGCATCTGGAAGTATCAGAATAGAGACCGTCGTTATGGAGGCGTAAAATAATGAAACAAAGAATCATAACAGCGATTGTATTAGTTGTACTTTTTTTACCATGCGTTATTGTAAGTGGTATACCTTTTAAAATTCTCATGGCTTTTATTGGAGTAATGGCCACATATGAATTAGTATCTATTACAAAAGAACCTAAACCTCATTTTTATTTATACATTGTATTAGGTGCTTATATTTTAGGATCATTATTCTTTTCAAAAGGATTACTTGTTTCTAATATGTTTATTGTAATCTATATGGTTGTTTTATTAACTTGTGGAATTTTTGATGCAGGTATACCTTTTTTAAGAATTTCCTATTATTTCACAAGTGCTACTTTAGTTGCCCTTGGTCTTCATGCTGTTTATTATTTTAGAACAGCTCTTGATCTAAGATATGTTATCTTCTTAGCACTTGCAACTCTTGGAGCTGATACATTTGCTTATTTTGTTGGCCGTGCGATTGGTAAACATAAATTAAATCCACGTCTTTCACCTAAGAAAACTATTGAGGGTTCTATTGGTGGTATTGTATGTGGTGGATTATTAGCTCTTGCTTATGCTTATTTTATGCATATTCCTTACCCATTGACTCATCTTGCTTTAATGAGCTTTGTGCTTGCAACAACTGGGCAGATTGGCGATTTAACATTCAGTCTATCAAGAGAACTTTTGAAGTAAAAGACTATTCCCAGATTTTCCCTGGTCATGGTGGGGTATTGGATCGTTTTGATTCAATTATCTTTAACTCCATGATTCTTGGATTTCTACTTACATTACTCTAATTTAGGAGGCAGTTTATGAAAAATATTACAGTACTTGGTGTTACTGGTTCTATTGGAACACAGACAATAGATGTTGTATTGGGACATCCAGATGAATTCAAGATTGTGGCCATGTCAGCGGGTCATAATATCAAGAAATTAGAAGAAATCATGAGTCAGCTTCCTGTTGCACATATCTGCGTACTAGAACAGGCAGATTTCGATTATCTAACTGAAAAATATCCAGACCGTCATTTCTATCTAGGACAGGAAGGATTAATTCAAATCAGCACATTAGAAGAAACTGAAATCGTTCTTAATGCGATTGTTGGATTTGCTGGACTATTACCAACTATTGAGGCAATTAAGGCGGGTAAAGATATAGCACTTGCTAATAAAGAAACTTTAGTTGTTGCAGGTCATATTATTATTCCTCTTGCAAAAGAATATAATATTCAATTATTACCAGTAGATAGTGAACATAGTGCTATTTTCCAGTCAATGCATGGAGAATACCCAAGAGAGATTTCTAAAATTCTTTTAACATGCAGTGGTGGAAGTTTTAGAGATAAGTCTTTAAGTGAACTGAAAGATGCTACTGTTGAACAGGCTTTAAATCATCCTAACTGGAGTATGGGTGCTAAAATTACCATTGATAGTGCGACTTTAGTTAATAAAGGATTAGAAGTCATGGAAGCAAAATGGCTTTTTGATGTAGATTATGATGATATTGAAGTTTTAATTCATCCTGAAAGTGTGGTTCATTCTATGATTGAATGTACAGATACAGCTGTAATTGGTCAGTTAGGAACGCCAGATATGCGTCTACCTATCAATATGCACTGACATATCCTCATAGAATACCTTTAATGAATAGTAAAAGACTTTCTTTGTCAGATATAGGAACACTTCATTTTTATAAGCCTGATACTGAAAGATTTAAAGCATTACCTCTTGCCTATCGTGCAGGAAGAGAGGGTGGAAGTATGCCTTGTGTATTCAATGGTGCCAACGAAGAAGCCAATCAGTTATTCCGCAATGGAAAGATTAAGTTCTTAGAAATTGTAGATTTGATTGAAGATGCAATGAATGCACATAATGTTGTAGAAAATCCAACTCTTGATGAATTAATTAAGATAGATGCAGATGCAAGAGCTTTTGTAAGAAAGAGAGTAGGTTTATAAGATGCAGACTTTAATTAATATATTAGTATTCCTGCTTATTCTTACAGGAATTATAGTAATACATGAATTAGGACACCTTATTGCAGCTAAATTCTTTAAGGTTTATTGTGGTGCATTTAGCATTGGTATGGGTCAAAATTTGGTAAAAAGGAAAAGAAACAGAATTTCAGATTCGTGCTTTGCCAGTAGGTGGATTTGTATCCATGGCAGGAGAAGCAGATCAGGAAGATAATGAAGAATTTAAGGATGTTCCATTGGATCGTACATTAAAGGGCAAGAAGACTTATCAGAAGATTATTATTATGCTTGCAGGTGTCTTCATGAATTTTATGCTTGCGCTTGTTATCATGTTATCTGCAAATCTCACAGGCGGACAGATCAACGTAAATCGCTGTGAAGTAGGTTCACTTGTAGAAAATGGTTCTGCAACGAAGTATGGCTTTAAAAAAGGTGATGTCATCACTAATATTGAATGTAAACAGACAGGTGTTTCTTATGCAGTGGCAAGTTATGAAGACCTTCATAATGATATGACTAAGAAGGCATTAAAGATAGAATCTAAAAATGCGACATTGGATATTACTGTTAGACGAGGCAAAGATAGTATCGTTATTAAAACTGTAACACCTTATAATGAAGAACAAGGACGCTATGTACTTGGCTTCATGCAGGTAACTCGAAGAATGAGTGTGACTGAGGCATTAAGTTATACATCTAAACAATTATGTGAGATGTCTACTGCAATTTTCAATGCGCTTGGACAGCTTGTAGTTAACTTTGCAGCTACTATTAAGCAGATGTCTGGGCCAGTTGGTATTTATAAAGTGACTTCACAAGTGAGAGAATCTGGTTCAATTACGATACTTCTTTATTTAGTGGCTATGTTATCTGTGAATATTGGTATCTTCAACCTATTGCCTATTCCAGGTTTAGATGGATATCAAGCCATTCTTTCACTTATTGAAGGTATTATTCATAGGGAAGTTCCTGTGAAAGTGAAATATGCATTGCAGGTGCTTGGTCTCGCACTTGTATTTGGTCTCATGATTGCAGTAACTTATCAGGATCTGCTGCGATTATTCCAGTAAAGGAACTTCGGTTCCTTTTTTAAAGGTGATTTTATGAACAAATTAAGTATTTTATTACAACAATTACATATAGAAATGAATCAGGCTTTTTCTCATGCTGATATTACAAGAGTTGTAGTCCATAATGATAGCCGTTATACCTTTTATATTAGCTCACCTGAATTAATGCCTCTTAGTAATGTAAAGGCTTTAAAAGAAGCACAGCACTTATTTCCTTATCCATGTGAATTTCTCTTTGAAACATCATTAAATCATTTTAAAAAGGAAGATGTAATTGAATATAGTGAGTATATTATGCATTCACTACTAGGAAATGTACCAGAAATGAAGGGGATGACTAAAGAAGATTTAGATTTTAAGGGTGATGTTTTAACTTTGCATACTGTTAATCATATTCAATGTGATTCAATTAAGACACAGCTTCCTGAAATGCGTTCTTTACTATCAGGATTTGGTATTGATATTGATCTAAGAGCTGAAGTAGATAAAGACAATCATGATTATCAGCAGACGATTGCAAAGATGGAAGAAAACAAAGGGGTGCATATTGATTCAAGTGCTTTAGAAAAATACAATGAAGCAATGAATGAAGCACCTGCACCTTCATATTCTAAGCCAGCAGGTAACTATAAACGTTATAAGAAAGAATATGTAATGACTCAGATCAGTCAGTTAGATAACACCATGCGTGAAGTGACTGTACAGGGATATTGTTTCCAGGAAGAAACAACACAGGTGAAAAGCGGTAAACACATCCAGACACTTCTTGTGACTGACTATTCTGATAGTATTATGATTAAGAGATTTGAAAATAAGAATCGTAATACACTAGAAGAAATGCAGCAATTGAAAAAAGGTGATAAATGGATTCGTGCTAAAGGTACTTTTGAATATGATAGCTTTGCACGAGAACAGGTTATTATTGCGACTGAGATAGAAATTATTCCAGCTCCTAAAGCACGCATGGATAAAGCAGAGAAGAAGCGTGTAGAACTTCATTGTCATTCTAATATGTCTACCATGGATGGTATTGCAAGTGTAGGCTCCTATATAAAAAGAGCCAGTGAATGGGGTATGAAAGCTATTGCTGTTACTGATCATGGTAATGTACAATCATTCCCTGATGCCCAGGCAGCTGCGGGAGACAAATTAAAGATGATCTATGGTGTTGAAATGAATATGATTGATACACATTTTGATTGTGTATTCAATGCTAATGGTTTAAAGCTCAATGATTTGACTTATGTTTCTTTCGACTTAGAAACTACAGGTTTATCTCAGATTGATGACTATATTACTGAAATAGGTGCTGTTAAGATAAAGAATGGTTTAGAGGTAGGAAGATTACAGACATTTATTAAATCTCCTAAACCTATTTCTAAGAAGATTACAGAACTAACATCTATTACTAATGAAGATATTAGAAATGCTCCTACAATTGAAGAGTTCATGCCTCGTTTGATGGAGTTCTTTGGAGATGATCTATTAATTGCACATAATGGACGTTTTGATATTGGTATGCTTGATAAAGCTTTGGAACGTATGGGAAAAAGTCCTATTAGTAATCCTTGGATTGATACATTACCTCTTTCTAGACGTTTGATTCCATTACAGCGTTCTTATCGACTAGGTGCTGTCTGTCGTTTTTATCATATTCCTTATGATACAGAAGCAGCCCATCGTGCGGACTATGATGCTGAAGTATTAAGCCATTCTTTTAATGTCATGCTTCAGGATTTGATTAAAAAGGGATTTAAAACAATAGATGAAATCAATGATATAGAAATTGAAGAAAGCTATAAACATGCTTTCCCTTATCATATGTGTGTTCTTGCGAAAACACCAGAGGGATTAAAAAACATGTTTAGACTTGTTTCTATTGCGAATACAAAGTATTTCCATCAATGTGATCGTATTCCAAGAAGTGAACTTGAATTTTATCGTGAGGGACTTCTTTTTGGTAGTGGCTGTGTCAATTCAAAAGTATTTGAAATAGCTTCTACAAGAGATGAAGAAGAATTAAGAGAAGAAATTAAATTCTATGATTATATTGAAATACAGCCTTTAGAAGATGCTATGTATCTTGTCGATCGTGGTAAATATGATTCCATTGATGATATAGAAAGAATATATAAGCGTATTATCAAAATTGCGAAGGAAGAAAAGAAACTTATCTGTGCAACAGGTGATGTTCACTTTCTAGATAAGAGAGATAAGGTCTATCGTGAAGTTTTCATTACTAACTCTAAGATTCAGATTAATGGTAAGCCTCATCCGCTTTTTGTGAGAAATAATCCACGTGCTTTAACACAGATGTTTATTTAAGAACGACAGATGAAATGTTGGAATGCTTCCCTTATTTAAGTGATGAAGAAACATATGAATATGTTGTCACGAATACTAATAAGGTAGCTGATATGATTGGCGACGATATTATTGTCACTAGAGAAGGACTATATCCTCCTTCTATTGAAAATGTAGATGTGAAGTTAAGAGAATTATGTAATAAGAATGCACATGCAACTTATGGTGAAGTCCTACCTGAAATTGTGTCAGCAAGACTTGAAAAAGAGTTGTCCAATATCATCAAGCACGGATTCGCCGTTATTTATTTTATCGCTTCAGAACTTGTAAGAGTATCTAATGAAGCAGGTTACCTTGTAGGGTCTCGAGGCTCTGTAGGGTCATCATTCGTGGCCACTATGGCGGGAATTTCAGAAGTTAATCCATTGGCGCCTCATTATATCTGTCCACATTGTAAACACAATGAATTCTTAGATGAAGGTGTTATTGCAGATGGTTATGATTTACCTGATAAGAACTGCCCAGTATGTGGACATAAGATGAAGGGTGAAGGACATAACATTCCATTCGAAACATTCTTAGGATTCAATGCCGACAAGGTCCCAGATATTGACTTAAACTTCTCTGGTGAGTATCAGCCTAAGGCGCATGCTTATACAAAGACGATTTTTGGTGAAGACCATGTCTTTAGAGCAGGTACTATCTCTACTGTTGCAGAAAAGACAGCCTATGGATATGCAAAGGCATATGCGGAGAATTTAGGTTTAGAAGATAATATTCGTAGTGCTGAGTTACAAAGATTAGCCAACGGATGTACAGGTGTTAAACGTACAACTGGTCAGCATCCAGGTGGTATTATCGTTATCCCAAATGATATGGAAGTATTTGACTTTACACCTTATCAGTATCCAGCTGATGATGTGAATGCGGAATGGCGTACAACTCACTTCGATTTCCATAAGATTCATGATAACGTATTAAAATTTGATATCTTGGGACATGTCGATCCAACTGTTATTCGTATGCTTCAGGATATGACAGGTGTAGATCCAAAGTCTATTCCTACAAATGATCAGAAGGTTATGAGCTTATTTAATAGTTCAAAAGCATTGGGCTGTGATTTATCATTCCTTAACTGCAAGACAGGTGCTTTAGGATTACCAGAGTTTGGTACGAAGTTTGTCCGTGGCATGCTTGAACAGACGCACCCAACTAGCTTTAATGAACTTGTCATCATTTCAGGCTTGTCTCATGGAACCGATGTTTATCTAGGTAATGCAGAAACATTGATCAAGTCTGGAACTTGTACATTACAGGAAGTTATTGGATGTCGTGATGATATCATGGTGTATTTAATTGAAAAAGGACTTCCTAACAAGGATGCCTTTGATATTATGGAATGTGTACGTAAAGGGAAATCACCAAAAGTATTCCCTCAAAAGGGTTATGTTGAATTAATGAAGAAGCATAATGTGCCACAGTGGTATATTGATTCATGCTTGAAAATCAAGTACATGTTCCCTAAAGCCCATGCCGTTGCTTATGTATTAAGTGCCATACGTGTGGCATGGTGGAAATTGTATTACCCAAGAGAATACTATGCTGTTTATTTTACAACACGATGTGATTTCTATGATATCGAAACATTGATTGCAGGAAAAGAATCTGTTTTTGATAAATATCAGGAATGTCTGAAATTAAAGGCAGAACATAAAGCATCTAACAAAGAAGAAGGCTTGATTACTGTCTTTGAAGTTGCACTAGAAATGTTTGAAAGAGGATTGAAGTTCAGCAAGATTTCTCTTGAACAATCTGATTCAAGAAAGTTTATTTGTAATCCTGACGATCCGACTGCTATTATTCCTCCATTTACATCTATTGATGGACTAGGTGATGCAGTAGGAGATTCAGTTGTAGAAGCAAGAAAAGAGAGACCTTTCACTTCTATTGAAGATATTAAAAAGAGAACACGTCTTTCAGGAACGCATATTGAGACATTACAGAAGATGGGTGTATTAAATGGTTTTTCTGAAAGTGATCAGTTAACAATCTTTGATCTATAATTTTTTTACGTGTTTTTCAACATTATTTGACTTACACATTTAACTGTGCTATACTCGATTTAGCAAAAGACGAGAGGGGAGACCCTCTCGTTATTTATTGAATAGGAGGTTCTATGCTAGAGAAAATTAAAGAAGCTTATTGCCTATTATTGCTTCATTTGAATGTCATCTTGATTCCATGGAATATGTAAAGGAAAAAGGAGAATGGTATTTGCGTGTTTTCATTGAAAAGAATGATGGAAATCTGGACATGGATACTTGTGTTGCAGTCAGTGAAGCTGTAAGCGAAAAGTTAGATGAACTTGATTTGATCAAGGACGAGTATTATCTTGAAGTATCTTCTCCAGGAATTGAAAAGCCATTAAAAACTTTTGAGCAGGTTGAAGCTCATGTTGGCTCATATGTTCACATTGATTTGAAGAATCCACAGAATGGAATCGATTCTCTAGAAGGAACATTGGCCTCTATTGATGGCAAAGAATTATTGATCCAGTATATGGTGAAAGCTGTAAAAAAGAAAATGACTATAAATTATGATGATATTAAATTCATCAGACTCGCTGTAAGTTCTAGGAGGTAAAAAACGTGGCGAAAAAGGAAAAAGGTTACAAATCAGCTCTTGAAAATCTTATCGAAGATAAAGGGCTTGATAGCGCTATTGTAATTGAAGCATTGACTGAAGCACTTGCTAAGTCATATAAGAAAAACTATTGTGGTACAGAATCAATCGTTGATTGTAAATTGATGGTGATGGACAGATTAGAATTTTTATCACTCATCATGTTGTAGATGATGTAAATGATGAAGATTATGAATATTCTATTGAAGAAGCACAGGAAATTGATCCTAAGTATCAGGTTGGGGATGAAGTTGTTGAAGAAGCTGATATTTCTGAATTTGGTCGTTTAGCTGCTATTCAGACAAAACAGTTGTTAAGACAGAAAATCAGAGAAGCTGAAAAAGAAGCGTTATACAACGAATATATCAATAAGCTTGATGAAATCATCAATGGTACTGTTGATCGTGTAGAAGAAAGATTTGCGATTATCAACATTGGTAAGACAGGTGCTCTCCTTTCATCTAAAGATCAGATTCCTGGTGAAACTTTAGTTGAAGGTGAACATGTCAAGGTTTATGTGAGTGAAGTAGAACGTACTACAAAGGGTACTCATATTAGTGTATCTCGTACTCATGAAGGATTAGTTAAACGTTTATTTGAAATGGAAGTACCTGAAATTTTCGAAGGAACTGTAGAAATCAAATCAGTTTCCAGAGAAGCAGGTGAACGTTCTAAGATTGCGGTTTATACAGCAAATCCTGATATCGATCCTATTGGTGCATGCGTTGGTCCTAAGGGAAATCGTGTCAGAAATGTTGTTGAAGAATTAAATGGTGAAATGATTGATATTATTGAATGGTCTGATGATCCAGTTACATTTATTTCACATGCTCTTTCTCCAGCTAAGGTTGAAAGAGTAAGTTAAATCATGCGAAGAATTCTGCTTTAGTTGTTGTACCTGATGATCAATTATCTTTAGCAATCGGTAAGCGTGGTCAGAACGCAAGACTTGCAGTTAAGTTGACTAACTGGAAGATTGATATCAAGTCAGTATCTGAAATCTTAGAAGAAGGTATTGATTTAGATGCGCCTGAAGTAGATATGGAACTTCTTGAAAAGATGAAGAAATCTATGGAAGAACATGAAGCAGATGAAGAAAAAGAAACTATTACTTTAACTCTTGAAGAGGATGAAGTAGAGGATAAGGTAGAAGAAGACTTAGGTGATGATGAATCATTTGATTATGACGATGATTTTGATGAACCAGATCATGATCCTAAATATGATGAAGATATTGATTATGATCAGTATGATGAATATTATAAAGACTAGAGGTGAACTTTTATGAAGAAAGTGCCTTTAAGAAAATGTGTGGCAACTGGTGAGCAGCTGCCTAAGAAAGAACTTATTCGTATTGTTAGAAATAAAGAAGGAGAAGTTTCTGTAGATCCAACAGGTAAGAAAAACGGACGTGGCGCTTATTTAAAGCGTTCTTTAGATGCTATTGAACTAGCAAAAAAGAAAAAGATTTTAAATAGAGTGCTTGAGGCTGAAATCCCTGAAGAAATCTATGAGGAACTAAAGACTTATGCTCAATAAGCAGGTTGCCTCTTTGTTAGGTCTTGCAATGCGTGGAAGAAAACTTGCAACTGGCGAGAGTGCTTTAAAGTCTATTCAGTCAGGTAAAGCACATCTTGTCCTCATTGCGAGTGATGCAAGTGACAATACGAAGAAGAAATATATTGATAAGTGTACATATTATCAAGTAGATTATTATATTGCTGGCACAAGTGAAGAGTTATCTAATTCTGTTGGTAAAGTCAATAGAATGGCGATTGTGGTCCTTGATGCTGGTTTTGCGAAAAGTATGAAATCGAAGTTAGGAGGGTAATTTATGGCAAAAAAGAAGAAAAACATAAAAAACAAGGGGAATAACAAAAAGAAGATGATCTCAAACTTTCCTAGCAAGAAAGAAGAAAAGGCCATTGTTGATGGTGTAGTTGAATATGAAGAAGGCATCACTGTTGATGAACTTTCTCAGAAAATCGGACAGACACCAGCAAATGTTATCAAGGTTTTATTCATGTTAGGTACAATGGTAACAATCAATTCATCATTAGATGATGAACAGGTTGAACTTATTTGTATGGAATATGGTCTTGAATGTAAAAAGATTGTTCCTGTAAGTGAAGTTAATTTTGAAGATTTAGAAGTTGTTGATGATCCTAAGGATCTTGAGCCAAGACCTCCAGTTATTACTATCATGGGTCACGTTGACCATGGTAAAACAACATTACTTGACCACATTAGAAAGTCAAGAGTTGCTGAAGGTGAATTTGGTGGTATTACACAGCATATCGGTGCTTACCAGGTGTCAGTTAAGGGTAAGAAGATTACTTTCCTTGATACTCCAGGTCATGAAGCGTTTACTGCTATGCGTGCACGTGGTGCAATGATTACTGATATTGTTATTATTGTGGTTGCTGCAGATGATGGTGTTATGCCTCAGACTAGAGAAGCAGTGGATCATGCTCTTGCAGCTGGTGTTCCTATTATTGTTGCTATTAACAAGATTGATAAACCAGGTGCAGACCCTCAGCGTATTATGACAGAAGTTTCTGAACTTGGATTAATGCCTGAAGAATGGGGTGGAGATGTTCCTTACGTTAACATTTCAGCTAAACAGGGTATTGGTATTGATGAATTATTAGAAACTGTTACAGTTGTAGCTGAACTTGCTGAATTAAAAGCAAATCCAAAGCGTATGGCTTATGGTAGTGTTATTGAAGGTCGTCTAGATAAAGGTAGAGGTCCAGTTGCGACTTTATTAATTCAGAATGGTACTTTAAGAAGTGGTAACCCAATTGTAGTTGGTGCAACTTATGGTCGTGTTAGACAGTTAGTTGATGATCGTGGACGTGAAATCAAGGCGGCAGGTCCTGCTACTCCAGTAGAAATTACTGGTTTAAATGATGTGCCTGAAGCAGGTGACAAGTTCATGGTATTTGAAACTGAAAGAGAAGCAAGACATGTTGGTGAAGAACGTGCTCAGAAGAAGATTGAAGAAGAAAGAAATTCTACTTCAGCTATGAGTCTTGATGATTTGTTCTCTCAGATGAAATCTGGTGAAGTTGTTGACTTAAATATTATTGTTAAGGCTGACGTAAATGGTACTGCAGAGGCAGTTAAGAGTTCATTAGAAAAGATTGATGTAGAAGGCGCTAGAGTAAATGTTATCCGTTCTACTGTTGGTGCTATTTCTGAATCAGATATTCTTCTAGCAAGTGCATCAAAGGCTATTATTTATGGTTTCAATGTTAGACCAGATGCTAATGTTCGTCGTAAAGCAGATGAAGAAGGTGTAGAAATCCGTTTACATCAGGTTATCTATAAGATGGTTGAAGAAATTGAAGCAGCTATGAAAGGTATGCTTGCTCCTGAGATGGAAGAAGTTGTTACTGGCCAGGCAGAAATAAGACAAATTTATAAGGTTTCTAAGGTTGGTAATATTGCTGGATGTTATGTAACAGATGGTTCTATTAAGCGAGATTGTGGTATCAGATTGATTCGTGAAGGTATTATAGTATATGAAGGTAAACTTGCTTCATTAAAGCGTTTCAAGGATGATGCGAAGGAAGTTAATCAGGGCTATGAATGTGGTCTTACAATTGAAAACTATAACGATATCAAAGAAGGCGATATTGTCGAAGGATACGTTATGCAGGAAGTTGAAGGTTAATTTATGGCTTCATTAAAGATTGATAAAATGAATCATTATATCATGAAGGAATTATCATTAATTCTTCGTGATGAAGTAAAAGATCCAGCTTTACGTATGTGTACTGTCACTTCAGTAAGCTGCTCTAATGATATGTCAGTGGCTAAGGTTTATGTGACATTCATGAAGAACCAGGGTAAAGGTCTACAGGCATTAGATAGATGTAAAGGTTTTATTCGTTCACAGCTTGCAAGAAGATTAAAAATTACAGAAAATGTCCTGAACTTATTTTCAAGGTAGATGAATCTCTTGAATATGGTAATCGTATTGAAGAATTGATCAAGAACTTACACTAAGATTGAGCCTCTTTAAGAGGTTCTCTTTTTTTTACTGAAATATAATAATATATACTCATAAAAATCTGTATAATTTCAATATACGATAAAACTGTGCTATAATATGTAAAGGAGGATTTCTATATGAAAAACGTAATTATAAATGGTAAAGTGATTTTAGAAAATTCTATAAAGGAATTAAATGTATTTTTTGAAGACGGAAAGATTACAGAGGTAAGTGATCGTATACCTACTGATGAAAATGTGATTGATGCAGAAGGTTTATACGTAGCACCGGGTATGATTGATGTTCATACTCATGGACGTAATGGCAGTGATACAATGTATGCTACTTTCAAGGATTTAAACAATATTTCTGTTTCAGAACTTAAGACAGGTGTTACCAGCTTCCTGCCTACAACTATGACCATGCCAGCAGAGGATATCAAAAAGGCTATTGCGGCAGGATATGATAATAAGGATAAGGTAGAAGGTGCTAAAATTTTAGGTATGCACCTAGAAGGTCCTTTCTTTAGTGTGAAATATAAAGGTGCGCAGCCAGAAGAGTGTATGATTGCCCCTACAGTAGAAAATTATTTATCTTTTGCAGGTGATCATCCTGATTTTATTAAAAAGATTTCTTTAGCACCTGAAATTGATGGCGCTCTTGATTTGATTAAATATTTAAGAGAGCAGAATGTTGTTGTTTCTATGGGACATACTGATGCGACTTATGAAGAAGCAGTAAAAGGTATTGAAGCTGGAGCCACTTCAGGAACACATACATATAATGCGATGACTCCATTAAAACATAGAGATCCAGGGGTTGTAGGTGCTGTTATGCTTCATGATGAAGTATATGCTGAATTAATTCTTGATGGTATTCATGTTTCATTCCCGGCTGCTAAAATTCTTTCAAAAATGAAGGGTGCAGATAAATTGATTCTTATTACTGACTCATTAGAAGCTGCAATGCTTCCTGATGGAACTTATGAATTAGGTAATCAGAAAGTATATGTAAAAGATGGTCAAGCGCGCTTAAAGTCAGGAAATCTTGCTGGTTCTACAGCAAATTTAAATCAGTGTGTAAGAAATGCATATAAACATCTTGATTTACCATTATATGAAGCTGTTGGATATGCAACAAAGAATGCAGCGGATCATTTAGGACTTAATGATTATGGACGTATTAAAGAAGGATGCGTTGCTGATATGATCTTTATTGATGATGATATCAATATTCATAGAGTTATCTTAAATGGTGAAACTAAAATCGGAGGATAGTTATGATTACAATTAAAAATGAATATTTAGAAGCCCAGTTTGACCCTAAAGGAGCTGAAATTTCAAAAATTATTGGCATGCAGGATGGCATCAACTATATGTGGAAGCAGGATCCTTGTTTATGGGGACATAGTGCACCTGTTCTATTTCCAATTGTTGGGGCATTAAAGAATGGAACTTGTCGTATTGATGGTAAAGAATATCATATGAATCAGCATGGCTTCTCTAGAAACACAGAATATGAAGTTTATGAACATGATGAAACACATGTTGTTTTCCATTTATCTTCTAGTGATGAAATTAAGAAGATGTATCCTTATGAGTTTGATTTATATGTGACTTATACTTTAGTAGATAATAAGCTTAAAGCAGAATTTAGAGTAGAGAACCATAATGAAGAAGTTATCTATTTCCAGATTGGTGGACATCCAGCCTTTGCATGTCCGTTTATTGAAGGAGAGGATGCAAATGATTATTACATTGAATTTGAACAGCCAGAAACAGTGGAACAGAAAGTAATTGATGTAGCAAGAAAAGGTATGTCTCATGAAACAAGACCATTATTTGATCATGAACGTCATTTCTTTGTACGTCAAGCAATGTTTAATAATGATGCTGTTGTTGTCCCTCATTTTAAATCTCATTATGTATCTCTAAAATCTCTTACAAATAATAAGAGTTTGAATTTCTATATGAAGGGATTTGACCATTTAGGATTATGGACAAGTTCTCATGTAGGCGGCTTACTTGCAATTGAACCATGGGTTGGACATATAGATTATGTTGATTTTGATGGAGAATTCAAGGATAAAGAAGTGCTGTAGAATTAAAGAAGGATGAAACATTCACTTGCGAATTTGCAGTTGAAATATTTCAGTAAGAAGCAAAAATTTTGCCTTCTTTTTTTTTATTTATTGTTTACGGAATATAGATGAGAATGTTATAATTTTTTAACGATAGGAGGTATTGCAATGAAAAGTTGTTATTGGTTATACTATGTTTGTTGATGACAGCATGTGGAATAAAGACAAAGATTCTGATATTTCAGATGATGTATTAAAAAAATACAAAGAAGATTTGTTATATACCAAAAAACTAAGAAATCGATAATTATTCTGATAAAATGAATATAAAATTGTATTATACAGAAATTAATGAAGGCTATCGCTATGAAATGCTTATAGATGAGCCAAAACAAAATATGTATAATATTAAAGCTATTTCATATAGTCCATCATGTTTAGATGATTATCAGCCGACTATTGGCTATTTTGATAAGGAAACATATTCTATGATTCCTGGAATTGTTGATAAAAAGAAGAATATTTATAAAGGTATTACTTTATCAGGCAGAGTGAAGAAAAAAGAAACTCTAAAAGTTTTAATCGAATTTGATACAAAAAAATCTCAGTCTGGTGAGTCATATAGTTATTGTTTTGAGGTGAAAAATGAGAATTGATAAATTACTAGCTCATTGTGGATATGGATCAAGAAAAGATGTTAAGCAGCTTTTAAAAGATGGCCTGGTTACTTCAAATGGTAAAAAATAAGATCATCAGGTGCACATGTAGATCCTGAAAAGGATGAAATCTATGTAGGTGATGAAAAAATCAATTATTCTAAGTATGTTTATTATATGCTAAATAAGCCTGATGGCTATGTAAGTGCGACAGAAGATAATGTTTACCCTACAGTTATTGATTTGATTAAAGAATATCATCCAGGATTGTTTCCAGTAGGAAGATTAGACGTAGACACTGAAGGTCTGTTATTAATTACCAATGATGGACAATTGGCACATCGTCTTCTTTCTCCTAGAACACATGTCCCTAAGACTTATTATGTCAAGGTCAAAGGCAGACTTGGAATAGGAGATGTTAATGCATTTACTAAAGGTATTCCTTTAGAAGATTTTACATGTATGCCATCCTATTTAAATATCATCAATAGTGATGAAATAAGTGAGTGTGAAGTTACCATTTATGAAGGTAAGTTCCATCAGGTTAAAAGAATGTTTCAGGCATGTGGTAAAGAAGTTGTCTATTTGAAACGTATTAGCATGGGTGAATTGAAATTAGATGAGAACTTAAAATTAGGTCATTACAGACCACTTACAGATGAGGAAATTAATAGCATACTATAACGTTTTATGATATAATAACATTGATATGGAGGTTTTATGAGATTAAGAAATAATCCTGATGCCATGCCTTTTTTAGAAGAGCAGGCAGATTTAGTTTTTATTAATCCACGTGATCACTTAGGTAAGTGGCACGAGGTGTTTGGAAATAACAATCCTATTGCAATTGAAATTGGAATGGGAAAAGGTGATTTCATTATCGAAAATGCGAGAAGAAATCCAGATATCAACTATATTGGTATTGAAAAATATTCTACAGTTTTAACTATCGCAGTTAAGAAATATCTTGAAATGGAGGCTTTGCCAAATCTCCGTTTTATGAAGGAAGATGCTGCAGTACTTGGTGAAGTGTTTGCGGAAAATGAAATTGATACAGTTTATTTAAATTTCAGTGATCCTTGGCCTAAAAAGAGACATTTAAAGAGAAGATTAACTTATGCTTCATTCCTTGATGTCTATAAGAATATTCTTAAGGAAAAAGGACATTTAATCTTTAAGACAGACAATCGTCCATTCTTTGAATATTCACTTGTTTCTATGAATAATTATGGTGTTTGTTTTCATGATGTATGTTTAGATCTTCATCATAGTGAAGGATATGAGGACAACGTGATGACTGAGTATGAAAAGAAATTCTCACCATTTGGACCAATCTATAGAATTGATATTGATTTTGGAGAAAAGAATGGATAAACTCATCAAACTGCATTCTTTAAAGGAATTTGAAGAAGCTATCCAAAATAGAAGTATTATCGTATTTTCTACAGATTGGTGTCCAGATTGTCTTTATATGAAAACTTATATAGAACATATTGTTGAAAATAATTCAACATATCGATTCTATTATATAAATCGAGATGATATGCTTGATTTATGTATTGAATTAAAAATCTTAGGTATTCCTTCTTTTGTTGCATATGACAAGGGTGAGGAATTAGGTCGATTTGTATCGAAATTAAGAAAGACAGAGGAGGAAGTTCAGTCTTTTATTGATTCAATTTAAAAAAAGAAAGTGTGGGTTGAATATGAAAATTACAGATTGGTTTATGGGCAAGGATATGGATCTTGATGATACTGTAAAGAAAGAGGAACCACCTCATGTGGATCCTGTGATTGAACAGCGTCGTAAAGAAAAATTCAGTGAGCCTATGATCTATAGCGAAGAAAAGAAAGTCGAAGAAAAGAAAGTAGAAGAAAAGGCACCTGTTGTTAAGAAAACAGCAGAACCTAAGAAGCCAAAAAAGCAAGAATATGTCATGAGTCAGATCATCTCTCCAATGAACGGAGTGCAGGAATCTAACAATCCTGCACCACAAAAAAAGCCATTAATTAAGAAAAAAATAAAAAGACGTGAGGATGATGTGGTACCTGTACTAAGTCCTTTTTATGGTGCTCAGGGAATTGAAGAAGAAAAACCTGTAGTGAAAAAGGCAAAGAAAGTAGAAAAGACAGTCAAGAAAGAAAGCGGTGAAGTCATTGATTCTGTGGAAAACCGCTTGAAGAATTTATCTACTTTGACACTTGAATCACAAGAAAACCTCAAAATTGTTGAAGAGAGAACAGGTAAGTTCAAACATGACATGGAGAATGAAGACTCTTTGATTGATGAAATCAATGATGATATGAGCTATGATGAACTCATGAATCTTTATGAAAAGAAGTTTGAAGATTAATGGGAATTGGTGTTGATATTGTTGAACTTCTCGTTTAGATGTTGACAATGAACGTTTTGTACGTCATATTTTAGCAGATGCAGAATATGAAATATTTCAATCATTTCCAACTGAAAAACGTAAGAGAGAATATCTCGGTGGTCGCTTTGCGGCAAAGGAAGCTTATTTAAAAGCCAATCATCTAGGCATCGGTGGTATTTCATTTCACGATATTGTCATTTTGAATCATGAAGACGGAAGCCTTATCTGAATGATGAGGATGCAGACATTTCTATTGCACACGATGGTGGCATTGCTATCGCTTTTGTATATAAGAAATAATTCTATTTAACCCGTATTCACCTTCTTCTTAAAACAAGTCTTTTGGAGGAGGTGATTTTTATATGTATAATCATGTATTTCTAGTGGGCAGAATTGCTCAGATGCCTGATTATGAAATTATCAATAATTATCGAAAGGATGCTTTAATTCATCTTCAGGTGTATCGTCCTTTTGATGAGATAAAAGGATGTAGGGATTATGATCTGATTCCTATAATCTTATGGAAAGGTTTAGCGGAAATGATTAATGATACTTGTCATGCTGGCAGTGTCATTGCAATAAGAGGAAGACTGAGTAATCTTGAAGATAAGCCCCAATATAAAGGGTATCGTGTCATGACTGTACGTGCAGAGTCTTTCGAACTTCTTGATGAGAAGCTCAAAGAACTTCAAAAACCGCTGACTATTGAGAAATAAGGAGGTTTATTTATGGTTGATCAGTCACTTATTAGAAACTTTTCAATTATTGCACATATTGACCATGGTAAGAGTACTCTTGCTGATAGAATTTTACAATTAACTGGTACTGTAGCAGATCGAGATATGAAAGATCAGCTGCTTGACGATATGGAACTTGAAAGAGAGCGTGGTATTACAATTAAGTTAAATGCTGTCTCTTTAACATATAAAGCAAAAGATGGAAAAACTTATCTTTTACATCTTATAGATACACCGGGCCATGTTGACTTTTCTTATGAAGTCTCACGTTCTCTTGCGGCTTGTGAAGGCGCTATTTTAGTAGTAGATGCCGCTCAGGGTGTTGAAGCGCAGACTCTTGCAAATGTTTATCTTGCATTAGATAACAATTTGGAAATTCTTCCTGTTATTAATAAAATAGATCTACCTAGCGCTGATCCAGATAGAGTTGCTGCAGAAGTGGAAGAATTAATTGGTCTTCCAGCAGATGATGCACCTCGTATTTCAGCTAAGACAGGTTTAAATGTTGAAGCGGTATTAGAGGAGATTGTTAATAAAGTACCTGCACCTAGTGGTGATATTAATGCACCGACTCAGGCTTTAATCTTTGATTCTTTCTATGATGCTTATAGAGGCGTTATTATTCTTGTTTGTGTCAAGGAAGGTAAGATCAGAGTAGGTGATCATATTCATTTTATGGCGAGCAACGCAGATTATGAAGTTGTGGAATGTGGTGTTCATACACCTCGTGAAGTGAAGAAAGATGAGTTAGTAACAGGTGAAGTAGGATGGATTGCTGCAAGTATTAAGTCTATTTCTGATGTTCATGTTGGTGATACAGTTACAACTCTTGAAAATAAAGCGACCGAGCCATTACCAGGTTATCGTCGTATGAATCCAATGGTTTATTGTGGTCTTTATCCAATTGACAATGCGAAATATAAAGATTTGCGTGAAGCACTTGAAAAGATTGCATTAAGTGACTCTTCACTTGTTTATGAACCTGAAACATCTCAGGCTTTAGGATTTGGTTTCCGTTGTGGCTTCCTTGGCTTATTACATATGGATGTTATAGAAGAAAGATTAGAAAGAGAATTTGGCCTTGATCTGATTGCAACAGCACCATCTGTAATCTATAACGTTTATTTAAGTGATGGTTCTATGATTGAAATAGATAACCCAGCTTTACTGCCAGATCCAACAACAATTACACGTATAGAAGAGCCTTATGTACGTGCTGCAATTATGACACCTGATGAATTTATTGGGCCTATTATGGAATTATGTCAGAATAAGCGTGGAGAATATGTAGATATTGAATATCTTGATGATACAAGAAGAAATGTTATCTACTATATTCCTCTATCAGAAATTGTTTACGATTTCTTTGATAAACTAAAATCATGTACACGTGGTTATGCATCATTTGACTATGAATTACATGGTTATCGTACAAGTAACTTGACTAAGATGGATATTCTCTTAAATGGAGAAGTAGTTGATGCGTTATCTTCTATTGTTCATAAGGATTTTGCATATGATCGTGGAAGAATCATCTGTGAGAAGTTAAAGACTATCATTCCAAGACAACAGTTTGAAATTCCTGTTCAGGCCGCTATTCAGGGACGTATTATCGCACGTACTAATATTAAGGCAATTAGAAAGAATGTCCTTGCAAAGTGTTATGGTGGGGATATTTCACGTAAGAAGAAGCTTCTTGAAAAACAGAAAGAAGGTAAAAAGCGTATGAAGGCTGTGGGAAGTGTTGAAATACCACAGGAGGCATTCATGGCTATTTTATCTGTGGATGATGAATAGGCAGAATGATTTCTGCCTTTCTTTATTTTTTCACACATTTCATTTTCTCTAATTAATTGAAATGATAGGAATATACATATATAATATGAGAGAAAAAAGGTGGGATTTGATTGTTTAGTAATAGACCGATAAAGTTTATAGGGCGAAAAGAAGCCCAGGAACAGCAGCGTAACCAGCTAGATAATGTAGTTGCACGTCGTTTTTATATTATTATTGGCGTTGTTATTGTGATAGCAACAATATTTGCATTGAGATTGTTCTATATGCAGATTAATAAGTCTGATTTCTATTCAGCTAAGCTAGAACAATACAGCACAAATACATTTGAAGTAGATGCATTACGTGGTGAAATAGTTGATAGAAATTATAATAAGCTTGTTTATAACGAAAATGTTGTTTGTGCAACTTATTATGCGGTTAGAGGAATTAAGGATGATGAAATTAAATCTATGGTTAATTTTATCACTAAGAATTGTAATGTTGATATTTCAAGTGTAACTGAAAGAGAGAAAAAAGATTACCTTCTTATGAAGGATAAGAAATTTGCAAAATCTCTCGTTACAGAATCTGAAAAGAAGGCTCTTGCTGCAAATGATGATGGAGATACGGAGTATTATAATTTACAGTTAAAAAGAATTACAAAGAAAATATTAGAAAAACATTTAACTGATGATGATATCCGCTATTATAAGCTCTATTATACAATCAAGAATTGTAAGAGTGGTTCTGCAGTACTTCTTGAGAATATCAGTTATCAGGAAGCAAGTATCATTGGTGAAAATAATGATTTATTAAGAGGTATTCAGGTAACAAGTGACTGGAAGCGTGCTTATACAGATGAGTCTATGCTAAAGAGTACACTTGGTAAAGTTACTACAAAGAAACAGGGGCTTCCTGCAACTTTAAAAGATGAACTTCTTGCGTTAGATTATAGTAATGACTCACGTGTTGGTACGTCTGGATTAGAAAGACAATATGAAGACATTCTTAGTGGGAATAAGTCAGTTATGACTTTGAACTATATGAGTGATGGAACGCCTATTGTCAAAACAAAGAAACAGGGTAGCAGTGGTGAAAACATTCAGTTGACCATTGACTGGGATATTCAGACACAATTGACTCAGATGGTTGAGCAATGTCTTTATAGTCATACATCTGAAAGGTATCAGCAGCATATTTATTGTGTTGTGATGGAGCCTAAGACAGGTGATGTGGTTGCCTTAGTTGGTAAGGAATTTAATAAAGAGAAGACACCTTATGAAATGAAAGATGCGACTTATCTAGCTTATACGGGTGCATATCGTATTGGTTCTACTATGAAGGGGGCTGTTATTTACGCCTGCTTCAAGAATAACATTATTAAAGCGAACCATTATGAAACTGATACTTCTGAAGGTTTGAAGATTGCTGGTACAAAAGCAAAGCATTCTTGGAACAAGAGTGGTTTCGGTAATATTAATGAAGTACAGGCATTGGCTTATTCTTCAAACATTTATATGATGAAGATTATTATTAAACTTGCTGGTGGTCATTATCAGTATGATCGACCAATTCATATCAATAAGAGTGCATTTACTAAATTGAGAAATGCAGCGGGTGAATTAGGATTAGGTGTCAAGACTGGTATTGATTTACCTTATGAGGCAGCAACTGGGCCTCGTGAGGAAGAAGATACAGCGGGTAAGCTTCTTGACTTCTCAATTGGTCAGTATGATACGTATACACCATTACAACTTGCTGTATATGCTTCTACATTGGCTAATAAAGGTGTTAAAGTACAGCCTCATCTTTATAAGAGTTCGTTTAAGACAGATACGTCCGGTGAAATTGTAACTCTTAATACGCATAAGAAGAAGGTTATGGATGATGTATCTGAAGGTAATGAAGATGCGTTCAATCAGATTCAGGCTGGTATGAAAGCCGTAGTTACTTATGGTACTGCTGCAGGTTCATTTTCTGGTTTCCCATATGATATTTCAGGTAAATCAGGTACTGCCGAAGACTATACACATACAGGTAATATCGACCATCCTAACCATTTGTTTATTGCTTATGGTCCAAGTAAAAATCCACAGGTTGTTGTAGCTGTTCTAGAAGAGAGATTAAAGGGTTCTAATGATGCGCCTACTATCGCAAAAAAAGCGTTTAGTCTCTATTTTGAAAAATATGGCTATAATAATTAAAAAATTACTAGTAATTTATAAATTTATATGATAATATATTGAAGCAAACTTATTTGGAGGTGTAATTCATGAGAGATAATATTATCTTAAAGTGTACAGAATGTGGTGAAGAAAACTATATCAACACAAAGAATAAAAAGAGTCATCCTGAAAGGGTTGAATTTAAAAAATATTGTCCAAGATGTAACAAGAAAACTGTTCATAAGGAAAAGAAATAAGCCTTAAGGCTTATTTTTTTATAGGAGGATTTATATGATTAAAAGATTAGTAGTAGGTCCTTTACAGGAGAATTGTTATATAGTGAGTTGTGGTCATACCTGTGTTATTATTGATCCAGGAGATGAAGCAAATCATATTATACAGGAAATAGAGACTGATCATTTGGAAGTAAAAGGCATTCTTGTGACACATGGTCATTTTGATCATATTGGTGCTGTGAATGAACTAAAAGCATATTATCATACAGATGTATATGCCACGAAGGATTCTAAAGATATGATGCTTAACTGGGATGAAAATCTCTCAGTTATGATTGGTGGGGAAAGTATATTGTAGAAGATGTACAAATCATTAATGATACAATTATGCTTGAAGGCATGAACTTCAAAGTTTATGAGACACCAGGTCATGCAAAAGGAAGCTGTCTTTATTATTATGAACAGGAAAATGCATTATTTACTGGTGACACATTATTTAGAGGCGGCTGTGGAAGAATTGATTTCCCTACAGGAAGTCAGTCGGCTATGATGAAGTCTTTAAGTAAAATAAAACAATTTATATTTGATGCCGATGTCTATCCAGGACATGGTCCACAATCCAAAATCTCTGTAGAAAAGAGAAATAACCCGTATTTATCCTTTTGAGTAAAAAAGTTGCTGTTTAGTGCAAAAATCTAAAGATATATAATTTTAGGTATATAATGGTAAAGAAGTGGATTTTAATACTTATATTTGGTTTTTCCTTTATGTATAGGAGTTATACATTCTCATTATCCATTTCAATCTGTCCTCTAACCCCTGAATAGAGGACTTTTTTATTTTTTTGTGTATGAAAATAATGCGCTTTCAATTATAATGAGAAATGGAGGTTTATGAAATGAAAAAGATAATACGTTTAATACTTGCTATGGTTATAAGTTCTACACTTATAGGATGTTCTTCTAAGCCTGGAGGAACGATTGACTTGACAAGTAATATCAAAGTAACAATCAAAGGCTATAATGGTAAGGGAGAGGTTTATGTCGATAATAATACAAAGTATGATAAAACCAATTCTGACATTAGAGATTTTGTAAGTAATGTAGAATATACGTTAGAAAACGGTGAAAATGGTGCACTCTCTAATGGTGATGAAATTAATATTAAGGCTAAATATTCTAAATCACAGGCTGAAGATTTAAGGCTTACTATTAAGAATCCTACTAAGAAGGTCAAGGTATCTGGGTTAAAAGATTTATTAACAGGTTATTATGATTGTGAAATCAAGATTAAAAATTATGGTTCAATTAAATTAAAGCTTGATGCGAATACAGCACCTATTACCGTAAGCAATTTTGTCGGACTTGCAAATGATGGTTTCTATAATGGCTTAACATTCCATCGTATTATTAAAGGATTTATGATCCAGGGTGGAGATCCTAATGGAGACGGAACAGGAGGTTCTAAAGATACTATTAAGGGTGAATTTTCTAGTAATGGTGTAGATAATCCTTTGAAGCATACAAGAGGCGTTATTTCAATGGCAAGAAGTCAGTCCAATGATAGTGCCAGCAGTCAATTCTTCATTATGCATGAAGATGCACCTTCATTAGATGGTGAGTATGCAGCATTTGGATGTGCTTATTCAGGAATGGATATTGTTGATAAGATCTGTAATGATGCAAAGACAGAAGACAGCAATGGAACAGTACTAAAAAAGAATCAGCCAGTTATTGAAAGTATTATATGTACAAAGGTTCAGTAAATTTTACTGAATCTTTTTTAAGTTCTATGAGAAAAATGGTTTTGTATCTTGTATGTAATAGTAGGAGGTTATTTTATGGATGAACTATTTGAAACTATTTTTTTCAAAGCACTTAAAGCAGATTCTACAGACATCCATTTCAAATTGACGGACTATTTGAGTATTCAATTTAGAGTGTTTGGAGAGTTACAACATTATCAGGATTATGAAAGTTCAGTAGGTGCTAAGATCATGAATTATCTGAAATATAAGTCTTTCATTAATGTGAATTATAAGATGGTTCCTCAGACAGGTGCTTTTCACTACTACATCAATGAACATATTTATTTCCTTCGTGTTTCTTATTTACCTGGAATGGATTTTGAAAGTATAGTCATAAGAATATTAAATAATCATGAGAATATCACTATTAATGAGATATCAGAGATTGATGACTTTACTTTCTTTCTTAATGAAATCTGTTATCAAAAGGCAGGACTCTTTTTGGTAGCAGGTGCTACAGGTTCAGGTAAATCAACTACTTTATATGCCATACTTGATAAGATTATTGAAATGGGAGGAAGAAATGTTGTTACATTAGAGGATCCAATAGAGATAGTCAAGGAACATTGTCTGCAGATAGAAATGAATGAAAGTTTAGGTATTGATTATTATAATTCATTGAAACAGATTTTAAGACATGATCCAGATGTAATCATGATAGGTGAAATTAGAGACGAAAAGACTGCAAAACTTGCGATTACATGTGCTTTAACAGGGCATCTGGTATTATCTACCATTCATGCTAGTAACTCATTGCTGGTAATAAAGAGAATGTTGAATTTAGGGATTAATGAAACGGATTTAGAGGACGTATTGATTGGTGTAGTTACACAACGTATTAAATATGATAGAAGGAATAGAAGAGTCATCATACTTCCTGAAATAATGAATAAGACGCAGATTAAACAATATTTTGTAGATCATACAGTTAGTTATCCATCATTCAAAGACAATGCCTTAATGCTTATTAAAGAAAAGCACTGTGACCAGTATTTGTTTAAGGATGAGTTGAATGGACAATGATCTTTTATTTCTTGAAAACTTATCTAATCTTCTCGAACAAGGTTATGGGATAGAAGAAACATTACTTATTTGTAAAGATATTAATGATCATCCAAGCATTGATACAATATTGCAGAAAATATATGATGGAGAGAATTTAACTGATGCATTACTAGATCCTCATCTTCCACCTTTATTTATTGAGTTTTTTACTTTCTTTTCTATGCGTTCCACCATTTCAAATGCGATTAAGAATAGCTTAAAAATATATAATGAAATATATTCAATGAAAAAGAAATTAGTTGCCCAGATGACATATCCTCTTATTTTGATTGTATTTTTACTCTTTTTCTCTTTGTTTGCAACTTTTATTCTCTTTCCTAAAGTTACTACTTTGTTCAGTTCATTTGGGATGAATCCATCTTTAAGCTTCACTATCTTATTCTTTATTATTCGCCTAATTCCTATTTTGATTATTGGTTTATTATCTGCATTAATTACATCCTGTGTTTATTTTCTTATCTCTTTAAAGAAAAAGAAGTTCTGGATAATTGAACGTTATCTGAAAGTACCTCTCTTAAAGAAGTATATTCAGAAATATTTCACATTTAAGTTCTGTCTCTATTTCAACGAGTTGCTAGAAGATCATATTGATTCTAATACTATTATTACAATGTTGAATGAGAGTATGAGTCAAAGTGATATTAAGATTGTACTTTATGAAATCTATATTCGTTTAAAAGAAGGTGAGCAGCTAGAAAATATTATAGATGGTTTTCCTTATTTGATCATCTCTTTGTCTCTATGTATAAGATGTTTCTAAAGAATCCTGATGAAATAGGATCAATGAGAGGGTATTTAGATATTTCTCAGGAACAGATTACATATGCTGTTAATAAGTTTACAAAGTTTTTTGTACCAATTGTTTATGGGTTTTGTCGCATTTTTCGTCATCACAATATATATTGCAGTTATTATCCCGATGATGAATGTTATTGGAGATATTTAGGAGGTTCTATGAAAAATAATAAAGCAGGCTTTACTCTTATAGAGATGATATTTTGTATTTCTGTTATTCTAGTCATCTTATTACTCGTTATTCCTAATGTAACACGTAAGAACGATGTTGTGAAAGGAAAGGGATGTGAAGCACAGGTAGAAGTTGTTAATTCACAAATTATCTTATATCAGATTGAACATGATGAACTGCCTACCAGCATTTCGCAATTAACATCTGGTTCAAATCCTTATCTCACTAAAAAACAAGCAACATGTCCTAATGGAAAATCAATTTATATATCAAATGGACAGGCATATGTATAGAAAGGGATTTACAGTGATTGAAATGTTGTTTGTTTTATCTATTACTATCTTTTTGTCCTCGTTATGTATGACACCTCATACACGTACGATTAAAGAAGAGGAAGAAATAGCACTTATTAAAGCGATGTTTGATGAAGCAAGGGCAATGGCTATAGTGGAAAAAGATACAGTAAAGGTGTCTGTATCTAATCATAGAGTAGACTTGGTTGGTAAGGAAAATAAGACATTGAATTTAGAGCAAGGGTATACTTTTCTTACGAGTCATACATTTACTTTTAATGATCATGGTCATATTAAGATTGCAAAAACTCTTGTATTAAAAACACCACATCATATTAAGAAATTTATTTTTCAGTTAGGAAGTGGAGCTTATCATGTTGCTTAACCAAAAGGGAAATACACTTATTGAATCACTGTTTGCCTTATCTATTTATTTGATGATTGTTGTTTATTTTGTTGGATCTTGGGCTGTTTTAAATAAAGCACAGCTGCAATTTAAACATAATCAGGATTATTGTAATCAACAAGAACTTAAGATTGCAGAAGAAGGAGATGATATCCAATCAAAACTCAAAAGGGCTTTACGCTAATTGAAATACTGTTTTCTTTATCTATTTGTCTGCTGATTGTGATGAATGTCCCTTCTCTTGTGCGCTTGTTAAGAGTGCCTGTAGTCAATAACAATCAGGATATTGCAGTAGGTGCGAAACAACTTGCAGATTATCTTCTTGTATCTAAAATCAAGACATATAGTGAAGATATTGGCTATTATGATGATAAAGGTGAAGAAAATACAATCATTTTTGAAAAAAGAAGACTGGTGAAAACACCTGGCTATGAAATCCTTATTACCGATATAGATGATGTACTATTTTTTGAGAAGGATGACTATATGTATATGACAGTTACAAGAAAAAACCAGAAATATACATATATGATTTGTGATTTGTATAGAAAGCAGGAAACTTATGTCGAAGAATAGAGGAAGTGTATTACAGGTAGTATTAGTCATTTTCTCATATTATTTACTAGTCTCTTTAGCTATTGCACGCTGATGACAAGACAATATGAATTAACACGTTATCAAAAAATGATGAATCAGCAGAGGCGTATAGAAATATTGTTAAGGCGTTATTGGCGTTCTACTATTGATCAGGATATTTTATTAGGGGATACTTTTGAAATGGAAGATAGTGTAATTAGCTATAATGTAGATGATGATGGAACTGACTATATTATTGATTGTGAGATCACAACGAAGTCATATCATTATACAATGCAGGCAAAAATAAATATGGATAGTTTAGATATGCATGCGTGTACATATGGGCATTAATGCAAGGATACTTTACTTTATAGAGGAATTTTGCTATAATGATGTCCGATTAGAAAGGATGAAGTAAAGTTATGATTAATGCAACTGATTTAAGACCAGGAGTAACATTTGAATATGATGCAATCTATATGTTTGTTTAGATTATAGCCACAACAAGACAGCACGTGCTGCAGCTAACATTCGTGTTAAAATGAAAAATATGAGAACAGGAACTACTACCGAAATGACATTTGGTAGTAACGCAAAGGTAAAGAAGGCTCAGGTAGAAAAGAACAAGATGCAGTATTTATATGACAATGGTGGTATGTTAGTATTTATGGATAATGAAACATATGACCAGGTTGAAATTCCTGCAGATCGTTTGGAATGGGAAATCAATTTCATGAAACCTTCTGATAATGTAGAAGTAACAAGCTATGAAGGTGAAATCCTTGGTGTTGCTTTACCAGTCAATGTACCATTTAAGGTTATTGAAACTGAAGCAGCAGTTAAAGGTGATACTGCAACAGGTGCAACTAAGTTTGCTACTATTGAAACAGGTTATCAGATTAAAGTGCCTCTATTTATTGAAGAAGGCGAAGTTGTTGTTGTTAATACAGTTGAAGGAAAATATTCAGGAAGAGCTTAATCTCTTCCTTTTTTAACACGCCGTGAGCAAGAATTCCCCTATCTTATAGGAGGCGGGATGAATTGCGGTAAACACGGCGTTTGTTTTGCCTTTATTATCTGGTAGCAGTATAATATACATGTAATCAGATATAAATCAAAAAAAGGGCATAAATACTATGAAATTAGATAATAATAATCATTCAGTGTTCTTGCTGAATTATCAGCTTATAATGTGCACTAAACATCGTAATAAGGTGATAGATGATGTGATCTCAAATCGTCTCAGGGAGATGTTTGAGAATCTATCTGTCAAATATAATATCTCATTGGATGAATGGAATCACGATGCCGACCATGTTCATATTCTCTTTCGAGGACAGCCTAATTCAGAGATAAGCAAGTTCATCAACGCTTATAAATCTGCAAGCAGCAGGCTCATCAAGAAGGAGTTTCCAGAGATACGCAAATCCCTCTGGAAGGAGATGTTCTGGTCACCCAGCTTCTGTCTATTGACTACAGGTGGTATAGCGGTAGAAATCATCCGGCAGTACATACAATCCCAGGGAGGTAAGGATAGCAAACAAAGCAATAAGGTACAGACTGTATCCAAACGCTGATCAGAAAATTATGTTTGCGAAGACCTTCAGCTGCTGCCGTAAGGTTACCTGCCAGGCAGCGGTGTTGAAGCAGGAAGCTTAGACTTCTAAGCAAAGTGAAAGTCGGGGAAGTTCACATGGTGTTATTATATCAACACTTGTAATTGTCCCTGTTTTCTTATAGAATATAAGGTAAAGAAAGAAGAGGTAATTTTATGGCACGTAATGAATATTATACATATAAGGGAAGCCCAATTAATGGTGATATTATGATGAGTGTTCAGGTTTTTGATATTATTACTAAGCAGGTTGCTGCTGAAGATAAGGATATTAAGCTTGATACTTCAAAAGGTTTTTCTGTTACAGGTACAAAGAATCTTGTAAACTGCACTATTAAAGATAATGAAGTTTATATCACAGTTCATGTTCGTATTAAATATGGTACAAATATTACAGCTAAGACAAAAGAATTACAGAAGAAGATTGCTTCTGGAATTAAAGAAATGGCTGCTGTAACAGTTAAGAGTGTTGATGTTGTAGTAGAAGCTATTGATTTCTAAAAGCAAGTCTGACTTGCTTTTATTTTTTTAAACAGGCAAAGAGATGCAAAATCTTTTATAAAAAGAGTCGATGTGTTAAAATAAGTGAGTATTATGGAGGTCCTTTAATAATGGAAAAAACAATTAGACAAATCGCTAGAGAAAAAGCAGTAATTGCAGTATACCAATGGTTAACAGTTGATGCATCTAAAGAAGAACTTAAAGAATATGTTCATGCTGATGAAGCATTAATTGAAGGTAGATCAGCAGAACAGTTCTGTTACTGGTTGATTGATACAGTTATGGAAAACAAAGGTTCTTATGAAGCTTTATTAAATACTAAATTAAAAAAAGGATGGTCTTTTGAACGTTTAAATAAGATGGAACAGGCTATTCTTCTTGTGGCAACATGTGAGTTACTAGAATCAGAATTAGATAAGAGCATTGTTATTAATGAAGCTGTTATCAATGCAAAACAGTATTGTGATGAAGATTCTTATAAATTCATTAATGGTGTTTTAACTGCAATTGAATAATGGAAAGACAATACGTAAGCGTACATGCTTTAAATCGCTATATTAAAGCAAAACTAGATAATGACATGCAGCTTCAGAATGTATATATTCGTGGCGAGATATCTAATTATCGTCCACATCCTTCAGGTCATATGTACTTTACTCTAAAGGATGATCAAACGGAATCATCAATTAGTGCAATTATGTTTGCATCGCAGGCACGTTATTTAAAGTTTAGATTAAAAGATGGAATGAAGGTATTTATTACAGCGCAGGTTTCTGTATTTGAAAGAGCAGGAAGATATCAGCTTTATGTCAGAAGTATGCAGGAAGATGGCTTAGGAAATCTCTATCTTCGTTTTAATGAGTTAAAGCAGGCCTTGGAAAGAGAAGGCCTCTTTAATGCTATACATAAGAAAGAAATTCCATCTATGCCTGAACGTCTGGCTATTCTTTCAGCCAAACAAGGAGCAGCTTTGCAGGATGTGTTACGCACACTTCATCAGCGTTATCCTTTAGTGGCAAGAGATATTTATCCAGTTCCTGTTCAAGGAAGAGATGCTTATCAGGTGATTGTTGATACATTAAAAAAAGTGGATGAGATGGGCTACTCTACAATTCTTCTTGTAAGAGGTGGCGGTTCTATTGAAGATTTATGGAACTTTAATGAAGAGGCTTTGGCACGTTGTATTTATGATTTGAAGACACCTATTATTACTGGTGTAGGACATGAAACAGATTATACGCTGGTAGATTATGTCAGTGATTTACGTGCACCTACTCCTACAGCTGCGGCAGTGGCTGCAGTTCCTTCACAAAAAGATCTGTTGAATCATCTCGAGAATAAAATAGTTAGATTATCAAATGTGATGAGAAAAACTATTTATCTGGAAAGACAGAAATTAGAAAAGTATCAGCAATCTTATGTTTTTACTGATCCTTCTAGAATATTCGAAACGAAATTCATGAAATTAGATAATATTCAATTAAAACTAAACAACTTTAAAATTAGAATTAAACAGCAATCTCGTTACGAAATGCATAAAAACTAATTCAACTCAATACGTTGATGAAACAGAAACAATTGATTGAGAGAAAAAGTATTAGTAATAACCAAGAGTTACTGGAATCTCAGTTTATAAATTATTTGAAAAATAAAAAAGACTTCTTTTATTTATTCAGTTGAAAAACTTGATTTACTTAGTCCTCTAAAAACAATGCAGAGAGGTTATATTATCTCTAAAAAAGATGATCATGTCATTAAAAGTGTAAAAGAATTATCACATAATGATACAGTCACACTTGTTTATGTGGATGGTGAAAAAGAAGCAATAGTGAAGTAGGTGATATTGATGGCAGAAAAGACATATGAAGAAGCAATGACACGTCTTGATGAGATTATTGATTTATTAGAAAACAATGAAGCATCTTTAGATGAAAGCCTTGACCTTTACAAGGAAGGTGTGTCACTTGCTGCTTTTTGTGATCAGAAGTTAAAAGATATTGATCAGGAAGTAACTAAAATATTTGAGGAAAATCAATTAAAAGATTATCTAGGTGATGATGATGAATAAAATTATTGAAGAAGTAAATGCGAGATTAAAAGAAATCTTATCTTCATATCGTCCAGGATTAGTAAAGGAGGCCATGATATATTCTGTGATGGCAGGTGGTAAAAGATTAAGACCTCTTTTATTTATTCAGACATTACGTGCATATAGTGTCGATTATCATGAATATCTTGATATTGCATGTGCTATTGAAATGATTCATACATATTCTTTAATTCATGATGATCTTCCTGGAATGGACAACGATGATTTAAGACGTGGGAAACCAACATGTCACAAACAATTTGATGAAGCAACTGCGATTTTAGCAGGTGATGCCTTATTAAATGAATCAATGAATGTGATCATTAGAATGAATCTTGATGATGCACTTAAAGTGGAAGTATTACGTACTTTATATAATGCTTCTGGACTAGGTGGTATGATTTACGGTCAGCAGCAGGATATGTATTTTGAAACACATACAGTAACACTTGATGAATTACAGGCTATCCATCACGATAAGACAGGTGCACTTATTTCAGTTCCTATGAAGATTGCAGGATTAATTGCGAAAAAAGAAGATGCTGATAAGTTAGAAAACATCGGCTTTAAGCTAGGTCTAGCATTTCAGATTCAGGATGATATTTTAGATGTGACAAGTACAACTGAAACATTAGGTAAGAAAGTGGGCAGTGATATTGAAAATCATAAGTCTACATATGTATCATTGATTGGTTTAGAAACATCTCAAAAACGTGTAGAAGAATTATTTGAAGAATGTTTGGCTGATGTTTATGATTTACAACTTAATCATGGATTGATGATTGAATTATTCCAGATTATTATGAAAAGAGTGAATTAAATGGAAATTAAGAAGATTGAGAATCCTCGATTCTTGAAACAATTGAATATTGACGAACTAAATCAGTTATCACAGGATATAAGGGATTTTCTAATCGAAAATATTTCTAAAACAGGAGGCCACTTTTCCAGTAATTTAGGTATAGTAGAACTTACTGTTGCCCTTCATTATGTATTTGATTCGCCAAAGGATAAATTCCTTTTTGATGTGGGACATCAGGCTTATGTTCATAAAATCTTGACTGGTCGTGCACCTATGTTTAATAAACTAAAGAAATATGGTGGAATGTGTGGCTTCCAGAATCGTCATGAAAGTATTCATGATCCTTGGGAAGCAGGACATTCTTCTACTACTATATCTGGTGCGACAGGTTTAGCTATTGCGCGTGATCTTAAAAAAGAAAACTTTGAAGTAATTAGCATTATTGGAGATGCTGCATTAATGAGTGGTGAATCTCTAGAAGCCTTGAATTTTCTTGGTGGAATTGATACTAAGGTCATTGTTATATTGAATGATAACAATATGTCTATTTCTCGCAATGTAGGGGGGTTGTCAAACTTCTTATCAGATGTAAGAATGTCATATAAGTATAATCAGGTAAAAAGTAATTATACTGAAATACTTTCACAATCTGCTTTTGGGCAGAAAATATTTGATGTGACAAAGCGAGTAAAAGATAAAGTAAAAAGAAAAATCTTACAGGATACACCATTTTCTCAGTTTGATTTAGATTATATAGGTCCTGTTGATGGGCATAATATAGAAGAGTTGATACGTGCTTTGGAAACAGTAAAGAACTTAGATCATAGTGTTGTCCTTCATGTTCTAACAAAGAAAGGAAAAGGCTATGAGCCTGCAGAAAAGGATCGCTCAGGTATTTATCACAGTGTTGGAGCTTTTGATATAGTTAAAGGTATTCATCCTGTCTTAGATCAAGAAAAACATTCATGGAGTCAATCGGTGAGTGATCATGTAGAATACTTGATGAATAAGCATGATGATATATGTGTAATTACTCCAGCTATGATTACAGGCAGCTGTTTACAGAGAATCTTTAAAAATTATCCAGATCGTTCGTTCGATGTTGGTATTGCAGAAGAACATGCGATGACTCTTGCAGCAGGTCTTTCTCAGGGAAAAGAATTCCCATTCTTAAGTGTTTATTCTTCTTTTTTTCAGCGTGCATATGATCAGCTTAATCATGATATTGCTAGAATGAATCTTCCATGCCTTATTGGTATTGATCGCGCAGGCTTAGTAGGTGGAGATGGTGCAACACATCATGGTGTTTTTGATATTGGTCTTATTGCACCTATTCCAGGTGTTATTATTATGGCACCTAAAGATGAAGAAGAAGCACAAAAAATGATTAATACTGCATATCAAAATAAAGACCATCCATATGTGATGCGTTATTCAAAAAACAAAGTTATCGATACACATCAACATACTGATGAGACTATAAAAGTAGGTCAATGGAACTTATTAAAGAAATGGAAGATGCGGCTATAAATGTTGTTACTTATGGTGATAATGTACTAGCTGTTTTAAAGATGGCTGAGACTGATCATCTTCCTATTAATATTATTAATGCAAGATTCATCAAACCAATAGATAAAGATATGTTGGAAAGAATGAGTGATAAACCAATTATTGTTTATGAAACTGATCTTATGAATGGTTCTTTAGGCAGTATTATGAGTTTATATTATGAAAAAAATCATATTAATGTTGATATGTCATTTATTGGTATTGATGATCATTATGTCACTTTTGGAGATAACGAGTCCTTATATAAAAAGGAACATATTTCGTTGAATGATTTGAAAAATAAAATTGAGGAAATAGAACATGAAAAAAGAAAGAATTGATATTTTATGTGTCCAGAAGGGCTTATTTGAGTCTAGAAATCAGGCACAAAGAGCTATTATGGCAGGCATTGTAAGAGATGAAAATGATTATATTGATAAACCAGGAACAAAGATTCCGGTTGATACAAAACTTTTTTGTTAAGGGTGAAAAGTTAAGATATGTATCTCGTGGTGGTTTAAAGCTTGAAAAAGCCATTGATCTTTATCATTTAGATCTTACAGATGTCATTATGATTGATATTGGATCTTCTACGGGCGGTTTTACAGATTGTGCTTTACAGCATGGTGCTCAAAAGGTTTATGCAGTTGATGTGGGAACGAATCAGTTAGTATGGAAACTTCGTAATGATGAACGTGTAGAAGTAATGGAGCAGTATAATTTCCGTTATGCACAGTTAGAAGATTTCAAATATGGTATGCCTACATTTGCCTCTATTGATGTTTCTTTTATTTCTTTAAGACATATGTTCAATGCATTAAAGAACGTGATTGCACCAGATGGTGTGATTGTTTCTTTAATCAAGCCTCAGTTTGAAGCAGGAAAAGATGATGTTGGAAAACATGGTATTGTAAAGGATCCCAAGGTCCATAAAAGAGTCATTAAAGAAGTTATCGGCTATGCAAATGATAATGGTTTTTCTTTAAAAGGTTTGACATTCTCTCCAATAACTGGAGGGGAAGGTAATATTGAATTCCTTGGCTATTTTGTGAACGATCATCAAGAAAATAGCGATTATTGTATTGATGATGTTGTCACAGAAGCACATAAACACTTTAATGAAAGCAGGTGATTTTAAATGTTGAAAAGTCTTTTTATCTCTTCTTTTGTCATTATTGATCAAACACAAGTAGACTTTGAAGAAGGCATGACAGCTTGACTGGGGAAACAGGTGCAGGTAAATCTATTATTATCAATGCACTTGAACAGCTATGTGGCGCAAGAGCATCTTCTTCACTTGTAAGGAAAGGTGCTAAGAAAGCAGTTATTGAAGGTGTGTTTGATATGAATGATCATATTGGTCTCATCTTGGATAAACTCAATATAGAAAGTGATGATGATTTAATTGTTACAAAAGAAATAATGGATAATGGACGTTCAACAATTAAAATCAATTATCGTACTGTTACCAACAGTGCTTTAAAGCAGATTGCGCCCTGCTTATTAGATATTCATTCTCAATACCAGACGCAGGAAATTTTTAATGTAAAAAATCATTTAAAGATATTGCAGTCATTTATGAATCATCAGGATGGTGCACTTTTGGCTGAATATCAAAAGCATTACTTTGAATATAAGAAAATATCACAGAAAATCAAGAAACTTGAACAGGAAGATTTAAGTGATGAAAGAATAGAATATTATCAGAAGCAATATGATGAACTAAAAGATTTTGAGTACACAGATGAAATCATTGATAGTCTTGAAGATGAACTCAGGATGATGAAGAATTATGAATCTATGCATGGCTATATGACTGCTTTTAATGAAGCTATGTCAGAGCGTCAGGGTGCATTAAGTCGAATTAATGATGCATTAAGTGCTCTTGGTCATATGAGTGATAATGAAACATTTTCTTCATTGTATGATGAATTCTATAATGAGTATTATAGTATGCAGGATATTGTAGATCGTATTGAAACAGCATATGATTCAATTGATTTTGATGAATATCGCTTTAATGAATTACAGGAAGAATTATTCACAATTCATCGTCTACAAAGAAAATATGGCTATTCATGTGATGATATCTATCAGGCTCAGGCAGATTTAAAAGAAAAGCTAGATGCCTCACTTAATCGTGAAGATGTTCTTGCAGATTTGAATGATCAGAAAGAGCATGCTTATCAGGACGCTTATATGATTGCGGAAAAGCTGACTGCATTAAGAAATGAACAGGGAATTATATTTGTTGATGCATTAGAAAAAGAATTACAGGATTTGTATTTACCAAATGCAAAGTTAAAGGTGGACATTCAAGAATGCAACCTTAATGATATGGGAAAAGACGATATTACATTTGTGGTTTCTATGAATAAAGGACAGGCATTTACGCCATTAAATGAAACTGCAAGTGGTGGTGAAATATCTCGTTTAATGCTTGCGATTAAGACAATTACAATGTCTAAGACAGATATCAATACTCTTGTATTTGATGAAATTGATACTGGAGTAAGCGGTAAAGTTGCGGATGCAATTGGTCAGAAAATGCATTCTATAGCCTTAAACAATCAGGTATTATGTATCACTCATTTACCACAGGTGGCTATTCATGCTGATCATCATTATGCAATCAAGAAACTAACACAGGATGAAGAGACTTATTCATCACTTGCAGTATTAAATGAAGATGAAAGAATAGAAGAAATTGCAAAGATGCTTTCAGGAGATGTGATTACTCCAGAAGCGATTGAAAATGCTAAAAGGCTATTACAAGGATGAGCATATAACTTATATGCTCTTTTTTCAGGAGGATGAGTATGCGTATTATATTTCATATTGATATGAATGCTTTTTATGCCAATTGTGAAATTTCACAGCATCCAGAATTAAGAGGAAAGCCCATTGTCATATGTCATAACTCTAAAAGAAGTGTTGTATCTACTGCTTCTTATGAAGCAAGACAATTTGGTATTAGTTCTGCTATGCCTTTATTTATGGCTAAAGAGAAATGTTCTGATTTAATTTGTGGTAGAACCGCATTTTAATCTTTATCATGAACTATCCCAGAAATTTTTCGATATTGTGTATACTTACAGTAAAAAGTCGAGATAGCGAGTATTGATGAATGTTATGTAGATATGAGTGATTATTTTACAGTGACGCATGCACAGCCTTATGTTGTCGCTAAGGAAATTCAGGATAGGATTTTATCTGCCTTATCTCTTCCTTGCTCTATTGGCATTTCTCCTAATAAGTTTCTTTCTAAAATGGCTTCTGATATGAAGAAACCTTTAGGAATTACTATTATCACCCAAAAGAATCTTAAAGAAGTTCTTTGGCCTGTTAAAGTAGGGGATATGTATGGCATTGGAAAAAAGACAGCACCTAAACTAGAAGAAGCAGGAATCAAGACAATTGGAGATATTGCCAATTATGATAATTATCAGACTATAAGACAATTTTTAGGAAAGAATACACTAATTTATTACAATCGTGCGAATGGCAGGGATCTTTCGCCTGTTATTTATGAAGATACTGATATGAAATCAATTGGGCACTCTACAACTTTTGAGAGTGATATAAGTGACGAAGACAGTTTAAAAGAAGAATTTAAAAAAGTTTGTTTAACGGTTTCTGAGCGTGCTTCAAAACATGATATGTATTCTAATTGCATTGTAATCACATTAAAATACACGCGTTTTCACAGTGTGACAAGACAAATGCTGGTACAGGATTATATTAATGATTATGAAAAGATATATAGTTATGTCATGATGCTTTTTACTAAGCATTACACTCATGAACCATTAAGACTCATCGGTGTAACATTGAATAATGTGAAAAGAAAAGATTCTATTATTCAGCAGATGAATATATTTGATACAAAGAATAATAAGACAGATCCTATAGATAGTCTTATTGAAAATATTAATAAAATGACAAGTGCACATCTAATCAAGGCCAAAGACTATCGTCCAGATAGTAAGCGTCATGATGGAAACAGTTAAGAAAAATTGTTATAATAAATGAGAGGTGTAGCACGTGCAAGAATATGATTTAAAAGATTTTAAAAGCTATTTATTATTTGAGAGAGGCTTGAGTGAGAATACTGTACAGGGTTATATAAGGGATATAAGGGCTTTTTATGAATATATCGATTATGATATAAAAAAGTTTGATTTGTCTCATATAGACGCTTATTTCTGTGAATTAAAGGATGATGGATATAAGGTTACTTCTATAAGAAGAAAAATCGCTTCTTTAAGGCAGTACAATGAATTTTTATCTAGGACGAGAGGTATGCAGGATATCATGACGCAATATGATCTGCCAAAAACAGATAAAAAACTTCCTAAGGTATTAAGTCTAGAAGAAATCATCAAAGTTATTAAGAGTATCGATGATAGTAATCCAGCAGGCAAAAGAAATAAGGCAATGATGCTTCTTCTTATTAATACAGGTATGAGAATAAGCGAACTTGTTCATCTGGAAATTAATGATATCAATCACTCTGTTTCTAATGTTAGTGTCGTAGGAAAAGGAAACAAAGAACGATTAATTCCATTAGATGAGGAAACATGTTCTTATGTTTATAGCTATATGCAAAATGACCGTTCTTTCTTTAATAAAAAGAATAATCAGTGGCTTTTTATGATGAATGATGGTCGTCGTATGACAAGAGAAAATTTTTATAACATTCTCCAAAAACTTGTAATAGAAGCAGGGGTGAGAAATCATTTTACACCACATATGTTGAGACATACATTTGCGACTACTTTGTTGGAAAACCATTGTGATTTAAGATCTATCCAGGTAATGCTTGGACATCAGGATATTTCTACAACAACAATATATACACATGTTAAACATAAGCAGATACTGGATGACTATAATAAATATCATCCAGGCAATGTAAGGAGGAAAAAAGATGAGTAAGGAATTATACAAAAGAATATTTGTGATTGTATGTGATTCAATGGGTATTGGAAATGCTGAAGATGTTGCTTTATTCGGTGATGAAGGCGCTAATACAATTGGTCATATTTGTGAAGCAAAAAACGGTCTGAATATTATTAATATGGAAGGATTAGGTTTAGGTAACTTAGGTGATTTTAAAGGTATTCATCCAATTTCTCATCCTCTAGGTACAACTGCTACGCTAAAGGAAGTATCTAACGGTAAGGATACTATGACAGGACATTGGGAAATGATGGGTCTTAAAGTCACTCAGCCTTTTAAAACATTTACAGATACTGGCTTCCCAGAAGAGTTTATCAAAATTTTTGAAGAAAAGACAGGCAGAAAATGCTTAGGAAACTATGCTGAAAGTGGTACTAAAATTTTAGATGATCTTGGAGAAAAGCAGTTAGAAACAGGAGACTGGATTGTTTATACATCAGCCGATTCTGTATTCCAGATTGCAGCCAATGAAGATATTATTCCATTGGAAGAATTATACGATGCATGTCATATTGCAAGAGAACTACTCATGGATGAAAGATGGAAAGTTGGACGTGTTATAGCAAGACCTTTTATTGGACGTAAAAAAGGTGAATTTAAACGTACACCTAATAGACATGACTA
>ENA-OQEN01000059-OQEN01000059.1-human-gut-metagenome-genome-assembly--contig:-NODE-59-length-39907-cov-13.053595_pt1 | contig 39907 bp, 50 predicted proteins | sample MGYA00242791_ERZ504627 | MGnify/ENA primary metagenome ERZ504627 (study PRJEB26092, sample SAMD00036316) | human gut metagenome | host: Homo sapiens | study: EMG produced TPA metagenomics assembly of... | reverse complement strand
TTTCCTCCGCGCGCAGTTTCGCAGCGCAGCGAGAATGTTTGAGCACGGAGGAATTACCCCGCCGCCCCGGGGAACCCTCCGTCAGTAACCGGTCCTACTCGAGCTCAAACGCACCCGTATACAGCTGGTAGTAATACCCGCGCTTGGCGATCAGCTCGTCGTGGTTGCCGCGTTCGATGATGCGGCCGTGGTCCAGGCAGATGATTGCGTCGGAGTTGCGCACAGTGGACAGGCGGTGCGCGATGACAAACGTCGTGCGGCCCTCCATGAGCTTGTCCATGCCCGCTTGCACGATAGCCTCGGTGCGGGTGTCGATGGAGCTCGTGGCCTCGTCTAGGATCATCGCCGGCGGATCGGCGACGGCGGCGCGGGCGATCGAAATCAGCTGACGCTGGCCCTGCGACAGCTGAGCGCCGTTGCCGGTGAGCATGGTGTCGTAGCCGTCGGGCAGGCGGGTGATAAAGTCGTCCGCGCCGCGAGCTTGGCCGCCGCGATGCATTCCTCGTCGGTGGCGTCCAGGTTGCCGTAGCGGATATTGTCCATCACGGTGCCGGTGAACAGGTTCACGTCCTGCAGCACGACGCCCAGCGAGCGGCGCAGGTCGGCCTTGCGGATCTTGTTGACGTTGATGCCGTCGTAGCGAATCTTGCCGTCGGCGATGTCGTAGAAGCGGTTGATGAGGTTGGTGATGGTCGTCTTGCCGGCACCGGTGGCGCCGACAAACGCGACCTTCTGGCCCGGCTTGGCGTATACGGACACGCCGTGCAGCACCTCGTGGTCGGGCGTGTAGCCAAAGTCCACGTTGTCCATGACCAGATCGCCACGCAGCGGCACATATTCGATCTCGCCGGTCGCGCGGTGCGGATGCTTCCACGCCCACATGCCGGTGTGGTGGTCGGCCTCCTCGAGCTGCCAGGTGTCGGGGTTGACCTGCGCGTTGACGAGTGTCACGTAGCCTTCGTCGGCCTCGGGCTCCTCGTCGATGAGCTCAAAGATGCGGTCGGCGCCGGCGAGGCCCATGACCACGGCGTTGATCTGCTGCGAGATCTGGCCGATCTGTCCGCAGAACTGCTTGGTCATGTTGAGGAACGGCACCACGACGGCGATGGACAGCGCCATGCCCGAGATGCTCAGGTTGGGCACGCCCAGCGCCAGGAAAATGCCGCCTGCCAGTGCGACCAGCACGTAGAGCAGGTTGCCCAGGTTCATAAGGATGGGCATGAGGATGTTGGCGTACATGTTGGCCTTCTGGGAGACCTCGAAGAGCTTTTCGTTGCGCTCGTCAAAATCGGCCTCGGCGGCAGACTCGTGGCAGAACGCCTTGACGACCTTCTGTCCGTTCATGACCTCCTCGATATGGCCCTCGACCACGCCGAGTTCGGTCTGCTGCGCAATGAAGAAACGCGCGGAGTTGGAGCCGAGCAGCTTGGTCATAAAGGTCATAAAGGCGACGCCGGCGATGATGACCAGGCACATCCACACGCTGTAGTACAGCATGATAAAGAACACCGTGACGATGATGATGATCGTCATGAGCAGGTTGGGCAGCGACTGACTGATCATCTGGCGCAGCGTATCGATGTCGTTGGTGTAGTGGCTCATGATATCGCCGCGCTGGTGCGTGTCGAAGTAGCGGATCGGCAGGTCCTGCATGCGGTTGAACATCATCTCGCGCAGCTTCTCGAGCGAGCCTGCGTGACGATAGCCATGCGCGGTTCCAGAAGAGCGAGGACAGGACACCGACGCCGTAGATGCAGGCGAGGATGGTCACGAGCTGCAGAATCTTGGGCTGCGCGGCTTCCCAATCGCCCGACTGCCACGATTCGCTAATAATTTGCAGGGCGCTCTGCAGGAAGGTCGCGCCGATGGAGTTGATGATGGCGCAGAGCACCACGCCGGCGACGACGAGGGGCAAAAGTACAGGATAGAAGCCAAAGAGCGTCTTGATGAGGCGCGACATGGTGCCGCCCTTGCGGTTAAGCGCGCGTTCGGCGGTCGTTGCCTTACTCATGTGCCTCGCCTCCTTCCTGGGTCTGAACTTGCGTTGCGGATGCCTCGGTGTCGGCCTCGACGGCCCCTTCGCCCTCGGCAGACATCTTGTTTTGCGAGGTAAAGGTCTCGCGGTAGATCTCGCTCGTCTTAAGCAGCTCGTCATGGTTGCCGATCTGCGCGATTCGGCCGCCTTCCATGACGATGATGCGGTCTGCGTCCTGCACGGAGCTGATGCGCTGGGCGATGATGATCTTGGTCGTGTTGGGCAGATAGCTTGCCAGACCTGCGCGAATCTTGCGTCGGTCTTGGTGTCGACGGCGCTGGTGGAGTCGTCCAGGATCAAGATCTTGGGGCGACGCAGCAGGGCACGCGCAATGCACAGGCGCTGCTTCTGACCGCCGGAAACATTGGAGCCGCCCTGTTCGATCCAGGTGTCATAGCCCTTGGGGAAGCCGTCGACAAACTCGTCGGCGCAGGCCAGATGCGCTGCCTCGCGGACTTCCTCGTCGGTGGCGTTCGGGTCGCCCCAACGCAGGTTCTCGGCGATGGTGCCGCTAAACAGCACGTTTTTCTGCAGCACCATGGCGACCTGGTGACGCAGCGCGTCCAGGTCGTAGTCGCGCACGTCCACGCCGCCCACGCGCACAGCGCCTTCGGTGGTGTCGTACAGGCGGGCGATGAGGTTAACGAGCGTGGACTTGGCCGAGCCGGTGCCGCCGATGATGCCGATGGTCTCGCCGCTCGTAATGTGCAGGTCGATATCGTCGAGCGCCTGGCGCTTCGCATGCTTGGAATACTTAAAGCTCACGTGGTCAAAGTCGATGGAACCGTCGGCAACCTCGAGCACGGGCTCAGCGGGATCGGCGATCGTGGGCTCGGCGGCCAGCACCTCGGCAATGCGGTGTGCCGATTCGTCGGCCATGGTCACCATGACAAAGATCATCGACAGCTGCATCAGGCTCATGAGAATCTGGAAACCATAGGTAAAGGTCGAGGAGAGCTGACCCACGTCGAACAGCGCGCCCTGGCTCGTGATGATGAGCTTGGAGCCAGGTAGATGATGACGACAAACGCGCCGTTGACGCAGATGTTCATCATGGGGTTGTTAAAGGCGAGCAGCTTCTCGGCGCGGGTGAAGTCCATCTGGACGTCGCGCGCGGCGGTCGCGAACTTCTCCTTCTCAAAGTCTTCGCGAACATAGCTCTTGACCACGCGCATGCCGGTGACGTTTTCCTCGACCGACTCGTTAAGGGCATCGTACTTGTGGAACACGCGCGAGAAGATGGGGCGCACCTTAAAGATGATAAAGAACAGTCCAAAGCCCAGCAGCGGAATGATGACCAGGTAGACCATGGCGACGCTGCCGCCCATGATAAACGCCATGGTAAAGGCGAAGATCAATACCAGCGGCGCGCGCACGGCGATACGGATGATCATCATAAAGGCCTGCTGCACGTTGTTGATATCGGTGGTCAGGCGCGTGACGAGCGAGGAGCTCGAGAACTCATCGATGTTGGCAAAGCTGAACGTCTGGATCTTGTAGAACAGGTCGTGACGCAGGTTCTTGGCGAAGCCGCAGCTCGCATGGCTGCAGGTGACGCCGGCCGCGGCGCCAAAAGCAAGGGATGTTAGCGCGATGAGCACCAAAAAGCCTGCGGTGGGAAGCATCTCGCTACGGTGGCGCCGTCTTTGATAGCGTCGATCAGGTTGGCGGTGATAAATGGAATCAGCATCTCGCAGAGCACCTCGCCAAGCACGAGCAGCGGCGTGGCAACAGTGACTTTCATATAGTCGCGGATGCTTCCCATGAGGGTTTTAATCATCCAGTTCCTCCCAGGTTACGCGGATTTTATCGAGCATTTCGGCGAGGTCCTCGCGCTCGTCGTGGGTGAGCGCGCTAAAGGCCTGCTCTCTAAAGCGAATGCGGGCCGCCTGCTCTACGTGGGCCTTTTCCCATCCCGCTTCGGTCAGGCGAATGGTGAGCTGCCGCCGGTCTTTGGGATTGCGGCTGCGCTCGATAAGGCCGGCGCATTCGATCTTGGAGAGAATCTCGGAAAGCGAACCGGGCTTAAGATCAAAGTGCAGGCCTAGTTCCTGCTGTGACATCTCGCCGTTTGGCTGCTTGGCGAGCAAGCAGACGATGGGGGCCTTTCCCGAGCGCCGCCGCCGTGAAAGTGCAGAAAGTGGCCGCAGAAGCCCAGCCGTTTAGGATGTGCTTGGCGAGCGCGTCTGATTGGGACTGTGCCGCGGGCGCATCTGCGGGTTCATGGGGGTCGCCGCCCGGCGTGTGGGGGCAGAGGCCGATGTGGTCATCGCACATGGTATCGCTCCTTTCTTTAGTTAGGTAGTGCAATTGTTTTGTGCCTAACTAATTTAGGAGTGCAAGAAATAAATGTCAAGGTACCAAACTTATTAAGTTACGGCGTTTTACCAAACGCCGTAACCGCTCGATGCTGCAAACGCTCCTAAGCGGCAATCTGATCCCTTGGGGACGAAGGAAAAGGTATCGTTTTGGGCTGCGATGATGCCTTTCGAAGCGGCCTTGCCAAAAACTATGCCTAATTACTACGATGAATCCAGCATCGCTGACCACAACAGCTGTTTCTGAAAAAACGCAAGCTATCTACCGGCGGTTTTGTTGGAGAGAAATTCGTTGTGGTTGGAGGCGGGCGGTTAAACGTAGTAAATAGGCATAGTTTTGAAATGGCGCTATATGAGTAGCATCAACTAGGCCGCTATGGAGCAAACAGCCCCCATTTCCGAAACCTTTCCGCAACAATTTGCCCTTCGTACCGCTCGCCTCCGCCCACAACGCCTCCTGCGCTACACTTAGTCGCACTGTGGCGCTGCTGCGCTGTGCCCGAAACAAGGGAGACCCTCATGAAGAACACTCAGCTGCTGCTGATTAACGATATGTGCGGTTACGGCAAGGTCGCGCTTTCCGCCATGCTGCCGGTGCTGTCGCACATGGGCTACCGTATCCATAACCTGCCGACGGCGCTCGTTTCCGACACGCTCAACTACCCCAAGTTCTACATCCACGACACCACGGAGTACGTGCGTCAGAGTCTTGCCATCTGGGAGGAGCTCGGCTTTGAGTTCGACGCCATCTCGACCGGCTTTATCGTGACCGAGGAAGAGACGCGTATCATCTCGGACTTTTGCCACCGCCGCGCGCAAAAGGGCACCAAGGTGTTCGTCGACCCCATCATGGGCGACAACGGCAAGCTCTATGCGGGCGTGCCCGAGTCCACGATTGGCCTTATGCGGCACCTGCTGGAGTGCGCAGACTACGCGGTGCCCAACTACACCGAGGCCTGTCTGCTCACTGATACGCCTATTGCAGAGCAGATCACGCCCGATGAGGCCCGCGCCCTTGTGGACGCCGTGCGCGAGCTGGGTGCCAAATCGGTGGTCATTACGAGCGCCGTGGTCAATGGCACGAACGCGGTTATCGGTTACGACTATGTGGCGGGGGAGTACTTCACGATTCCCTTTGACCTGATTCCGGTCTATTTCCCGGGCACGGGTGACACGTTCTCGGCGGTGCTCGTCGGCCGCGTTATGACAGGCTGGAGTCTGCAGCGCGCGACGTCCGATGCCATGCGTGTGGTGGCTGAGCTTATCGAGCGCAATGCCGACCAAGAGGACAAGTCGCTGGCCTTCCCATCGAGGCCTGCCTGGATGTGATTGACCATGAGTAATGCTGGCGAGGACGGCGTCAAGCCTGCGGGCGAGAACAGGCCGCTCGGCGCGCCGCGTGGCAAGCGTCCGCGTATCCGCGTGAGCTGCGTGGACCAGCTGGGCACATGCCGCTGCCATCACGGGCACAAGCCGGGTGACGTCTTCGACTTCGACCGCGACCGCGGCAAGATGTGTTCCATGGCATGTCACGTGGGCTTTCCCTATATCGATATCCTGCGCTATGGCGGAACCGTGCCTGGCAACGAGCCCGGCACGGCAAAGTTCTGCTGTCCCGAGGTCGACACGTTGAACGTCTGGCTTGCCGAGATCGTCGACGAGTAACCGAGCGAGGATTTTCTCCCGTCGAAATATCGAGCGTGGATTATCTCCCGTTTTGGGCGCAATTTCGCACTCAAAGTGGGAGATAGTCCTCGCTCGATTTGTATGCGAGAATTCCGACCTCACTTATGCCCATGCTTAGGCGCACGCGTCGTTGTTCTGTGCGCGAGTAAGCTCAAATTTCTGCATTTCATCCAATTTCGGTACTAAAAATCTCTGCATTTCATCGATAATAGTCGATATAAATATCTGCATTTCATTTATCGAGGCGATGGGAGAGCTTATGTTGCGCAGGAAAATCGCTGATGAGCTTGATTGTTGGCAGAGATCCATTGAACGAAAGGCGTTGTTCGTCACGGGTTCTCGCCAAATCGGTAAGAGCTACTCGATTCGCGAGTTCGGTAAGTCAAACTACGCAACCTATATCGAGCTCAATCTCGCGGAAAATCGCCAGGCAAAAGATGCTCTTCTCGAGCACGGGATGCCGACGATTTCATCAGCAGGGTGACGCTTCTCTCGGGAAAGCCGATAGCACCGGGCAAAACGCTCGTGTTTATCGATGAGGTCCAAGAGGCCCCCGACATCATGACGATGGCAAAGTTCCTTGTTGAGGACGGGAGGTGCCGCTGGGCGTTTTCGGGGTCAATGCTCGGGACCCAGTTCAAGGGCGTTAGGTCCTATCCCGTGGGATATGTTCACGAGCTTAGGATGTTCCCGCTCGATTTTGAGGAGTTTTGCTGGGCGATCGGGGTGAGCGAGGGAGCTCGCCAAACGATACGCGACGCGTGTATCAGCGAGAAGCCCATTCCTGATTACATTCATGACGCGATGATGGCAAACTTCAGGACCTATACCGTTGTCGGCGGAATGCCGGAGGTCGTGCAGCGCTTTCTTGACACGCGGGGCGACCTTGCCTCTGTTCGTCAGCTACAGTCAGAGCTCAACGAACAGTACCGGCGGGATATCTCCAAGTATGCAAGCGGGCGAGCCTTCAGGTGCAGAGCATTTACGATCAGCTCCCTATTATGCTCGAGGGCGAAAACAAACGCTTCGTGCTCAATTCCATTGACCCCAAGGCGCATTACGACAAGTACCAGCGAGATTTTGTCTGGCTCGTCGATGCCGGCGTTGCTCTCAAGGCCGATATCGTAACCGAGCCAAAATCGCCCCTGCTCAAGACGGCACGGCCATCGCAGTTCAAGCTATACCAATCGGATACGGGCATGTTGATGGCGCGCTACCCCGTCGGAGTCGCCCAGGCGGCGTATCTTGATAGCAAGGAACCCAATCTGGGCGGTATTTACGAAAACGTGGTGGCCCAGCAGCTGACTGCCCAAAATCGCCAGCTTTACTACTATCAGACAAAGAAGCGCGGCGAAGTGGACTTTGTGGTCGACGGACCGGATGGAACGGCTGTTCCGATCGAGGTTAAATCGGGTTCCTATTGCCACGCGCACGCCGCGCTCGGTCATGTGCTTGATACGGCCGAATATGGCGTAAGGCTCGGGATTGTTTTCTCGAGAGGCAACGTTGAACGCAGCGGAGCTGTTCTTTATTTGCCGCTATATGCGACCTGGGCCCTTTCGGATGTTTTGGGTGACTCCTGTGCCGAGGGGATAAAGCTGGAGGTCAAGCCGGTCTAGGGACAGTCCCCGATGCGACAAAGGCGTGGCCCGCGACCTCGATTGCCTACAGCTGCTCGAGCATAGCGGTGCAGCCGTCGAGTACGTCGCGGTAGGTGGCATCGAAATTGCCGGTGTACCAGGGGTCGGCCACGTCGCCGGGGCGCTCGATCCAATCGAGCATGCGCGTAATCTTGCCGTCGGGGTCGTCGCCAAAGATGCGACGCAGGCCACGCGCGTTCTCGTCGTCCATATAGACAATGTGGTCCCAGTCGCCATACTCCGCGCGACGCACCTGACGTGCACGATGTGCGACGACGGGAATCCCGACCTCGCGCAGCTTGGCAACGGTACCGTGGTGTGGCGGGTTGCCGATCTCCTCGGTCGAGGTCGCAGCGGAGTCAATGACAAACTCGCCCGCGCGCCGGCGCGCCGCACCAGCTCGGTAAACACCGACTCAGCCATCGTCGAGCGACAGATGTTGCCATGGCAGATAAACAGTATGCGTTGCATGAGCGGTTTCCTTTCTAGGCGGTCGTGCAGGGCTTACAGACTGCTCTTGAGGCAGTTTGCTTCAATAAAGCCCGCTGCGTACAAGGGAGGTGGCGTAGCTCGCGCCCGTCATCGGTTTCGCTGCGGAAAAAATTGTTCTCGGACAAAATGTAGGCATATGGCGATCGGGCTTTGTCCATGAACGACCCGAGGTTCTCGCGCGCACGTTGCGTGCGGACTTTACCTCGACGGCACGATTTCCATACGGTCGGTCTGAAGTAGAAAATCGAGCTCGCCGGTCGTCTTCCAAGACGACGGCGGCACCCAGTAATACGTCTGCAAGCTGTTACCCGAAAATGCTTGCATGACCGAGTTTTCCGCCAGGGCGCCTCGGAAGTCGGAAGATAGCGCTATGGCGGAATCTTCTTTGAGGTCGAGCCAGAGCCTCGGGTTGATGCCGAGTTTGTAGAACATGAGGCCGGTATCGAGAAGATAGACCTTAAAGAAACTTCCATCTTCGTCGTCGAAGGGAACGAGGGGAGCTCGATGCCTTCGGTCAGGTTGTTGACCGATATGATACCGGCGCCTTCGAGCCAGTCGAGCGGCTCGATAAGCTTGGCGCGACGGCCTCCGCGTTCGACCTCGGAGTACTTGAATTTTTTTGTGGACGATCTCAGCAGCTGGGACGGAATGGAGCGCCAGACCTTGCGTGCCGCCACGCCGCTGATCCCGTTTTCGGGGTCGGTCATATCGGCGGTATAGGTCTCGTTGATTTCGCGCTGCTCGACGCGCGCATCCTCGATGGATAACGTCTTGCGATATGCGTTGACGGCGGCGGGCATGCCGCCCACGATCTGGTATCGATGAAACAGGCTGAGCGCGGCTTGGTGCACGGCGTAGGTCTCGAGCGTGCCGGCGTGGGTACGAATGGCATCGGCCATCTGCTCCTCATCGAGCGCCCAGAGAAACTCCTCGAACGACATAGGATGCATGGTCTCTTGACGAACGCCGCTGGGAAAAGGCAGCTTACGTTTGCGCGTGGCGACGCCGAGCTGACTGCCGGTCGCGCATATGCGCCAGCCCGAACCCGAAAAAAAGCGAAGCGAGTTGAGCGCCCGTTCGCAGAGCTGCACCTCGTCAAACAGGATGAAGGTGGTTTCTTTGCGAATGGGGGCGCGTTTATAGTCTGAAATCCGCGCCACGATGGTGTCAACGTCGTCGGTGGGACAATCGAACAGCGGAGCGATCAGCTCAAGATCGGTCTGAAAGTCGAGTTTGACAAACGCATCGCCGGCGATTCGCCTGCCGATTTCCTCGGCAGCGTACGTTTTGCCTACGCGTCGCGCACCACGGATGAGGAGGGGGCGTGAGGCGTCCTTTGTCGCCCATGATTCGATAACGGACTCGATTGATCTGCGCATGGGGCCGCCTTTCCAATTTCGTGTACTTCAGATACATAGTTTAGTACGATTTCATGTACTTGAAATACACGAAATAATAGAAAAGCGTGTATCTCAAATACACGAAATTGCACTGCTGAAGCTTCCAGGCGGATAAACATACTCATATTGGGCGGTTTTCACCGGTTACTCGCCACCTTGGGCTATGTTTGCCCCTATGCCCGTATTGAGGCCGTGCTGATTGACGACGGCGCTCCCAGCGAGCCAGCTTAATCGTCACCAGCGTGAGGGCCCAGGCCACAAGCGAGAACGCGGCGCCCACTGCGCCCACGTACGCAATGCCAACGCTGCTTACCACGCGCCGCCCACTGCGGTGCCAAACGAGATGCCGACGTTAAACGCCATGGGCTCAACCGAACTTGCGAGTACCATCGACTTGGGATGGCGGCTGCGTGCCACGTCCATAAAGTGCGTGATGCATGAGACCGAGAACAGGTACATGAGCATCGCCAGGCTAAAGACAAAGACCAGCGCGAGCGGCATGGCGGCGCCCGCGGCAAACAGCCCGAGCAGTGCCGCCGCCTGCAGCACAAACGTAACCAGCAGCGCCTTCATGCCAAAACGCGCATCGATCCATCCGCCCAGGATGTTCGAGATCAGGCAGAACACGCCATAGGCCATAAGTGTGGTGCTCGCCTGAACGGTATCCATGCCCAGCACCTGCTCCAGATAAGGCGTCACGTAGCCGTAGAATACGTAGACCGAGCCCACGCCAAACAAGAAGATGAGCATGCCGGTGATGATACTCGGCTCGCGTAGTAGCCCCGCCTGCTCGCGGAAGGTGGCGGCTCATCGGTCTGCCCGGCGCGAGGCATAAACGCCACGAGCGCGCTACAGATCAAAACGGCAAAGGTCAGCGTGCCGTACATGGCCACGTGCCAATCGAGTGTGTCGGCCACAAACTTGCCAATCGAGGTCACAAAGACCATCGCCACGGAAAACGCGCCGTACACGACCGAGATGGCAAGTGAGGTTTGCTGCGGGGATAGCAGCTCAGGGATGTACGTCACGCCCACGGCGAGCAGCGCACCCGAGACAGAGCCCAGGACAATGCGTGAGATAAACAGCACCTGGAAGTTGGGAGCCAACGCCATGACCAGGTTGCCGAGCACAAAGACGACGCTATAGCACACGAGCAGCTGGTAGCGGCGGAATCGCCCCGTGCTGAGCGCGAGCACCGGCGTCGCGATAGCGTAGACGAGCGCAAACACGCTGATGAGCTGGCCCGCAGTGCAAGTGATATGCCGAGTTCCGTTGCCAAGTCGCTTTCGATGCCGATGACCACGAACTCGGAGCAGCCGAGCGAGAATCCCAACAGCACGAGCAGCGCCAGGCAGAGCTTGGTGCGCGCGGGGGAGAGCGCGGCGGCGGTTGGCTTACTTTTAGGCGTGGTTGCGGCGGTCAAGGTTGTCACTCCAATGTCGCATGAATAAGCGGGATTCAATCCCTGCAACTCTAACAGAATGTGACAAAGGGGCAGTCCCTTTGTCACATTGCTCTGCCAGCCAGTCGCCCAAGCCGTCACAACATTCGGCGAAAATCTCGAAAACGAGGAAAAGCGCCGAATGTTGTGACGGTTTTCCTGTCTGTGCCGGCGAGCTCCGGCGCTATCTGGGGGTATAAGGCTAGCAAGTGTTTATTTGCGAGGCCTAAGGGCGCCCCGTATGGATATCGATAACTTTGAATGGTGGTATAGCGAGGGCGAGGCTCCGGACGAGGAGTGGGACGAGCCGTCGCCGCGTGACGTGTCGAGCGACGAGGACGAGACCGGCAACGATGCCGTCGAGACGGACGCCGCCCCCGATGCCGCCGAGCCCCTGACTTTTGAACGGGCCTGGGCTCAGGCCGAGGCCGACGAGGCAAAGGCCGATGCCACGGCCACGCTGGGTGAGCCGGCGGACATGTCCATCTCGCCGGCAAAGACCCCGCAACCGCGCCACACCATCGACCCCGGCAGTACGGCATCTTTCAGCATTCTCGACGTGCCCGCGCAGGGTGCTCAGGCGCCTGCGCCAACGCATCGCCCCGACCTGGCTCATGAGGAAGACGCGGGTCGCCGCTCTCCGCTCGGCCCCATCCTCATTGCCTTCATGGCCGGCGTTATCGCCTGCTCGGCAATCGGCAGCATCTGGGGCCATGTTGAGCAGCAGCGCCAAGACGCCGCCAAGGTCGAGATGTCCGTCGAGCAATCGCTCAGCCGCACGCGCTCGGTGCATGTGTCAGTCGAGGTTAAGGAAGGCGCGACGTGGGATACCGCGCGCGGCGACAGCCAAATGCTCGTCCATATCGTGGGCCGCACGCTCAAGGGACAAGCAATCGACGAGTATCAATACGTCAATTCCGAAGGTGACGGCATCGAGCTCAAGCCCGGCGACTACGAGCTCACGGTCGATGAGCCGCCCGTCGCCACCGACGGCACGCGTTACCGCGCCTCAAAGCGCATGGTTCCGGTGAGTTTTAATTCACAGGCTCCCGACACGGTCGATAGCACGCCGCAGGGCGGGTTTGACCTTTACGCTATTGCTCAATAACTGCGCCTGCCGCTCAATCCCGCCGCCAAGAGTGGGACAATAACCATCGACACCGTTGTTTACCATTGGAGGAAGTAGTATGTCCACCGTCACTACCATCAAGCGCGGCGGCCTCACCGCAGCCATCGATTCCATGGGCGCTCAGCTCACGAGCCTTGCCCTCAACGGCAACGAGTATCTGTGGCAGGGCGACCCGGCCTTTTGGGGCAAGCACGCGCTATCCTGTTCCCCATCGTGGGATCGCTGCGCAACAACACGGCGACGTCTGCCGCCGGCACCTGCGAGATGGCGCGCCACGGCATCGCGCGCATTGTCGAGCACAAGATCGTCGGGGTGTCGGAGGACGGTTCGTCCGTTACCTACGAGCTCACCGACACGCCCGAGTCTCTCAAGGCGTTCCCGTTCCACTTTAAGCTCAACATGACCTATGCCCTGACCGGCGACGCCACCCTCACGCAGACCTTTGCCGTCACCAACACCGGCGACGTGGACCTGCCGTTCTCGGTGGGCGCCACCCCGCATTCAACGTGCCCGCCCCCGGTGCCGAGGACGAGGCGTTCGAGGACTACGAGCTGGCGTTTACCGAGCTTGGACTAACGAGGCCCCCGTCATCACGCCCGATGGCCTTATGACGTTCGAGGGTAGCTACAAGGCTCCCGACAACTCGGACGTGCTGCCCATCACGCACCGCAGCTTCGATAACGACGCCATCATGTTCACCGATACCCCGGGCTCCACGCTCACGCTGCGCGGCCGCAAGTCGGGCCACGGCGTCAAGATCGACTTTGAGGGCTTTAAGTACATTGGCGTGTGGTCTGCCGCCAACGACGCTCCGTTTGTGGCGCTCGAGCTTGGACCGGCCACACCACCATGGACACCGAGGACGACGTCTTTGAGCACAAGGTCAACACCATCACCTTGGCTCCCGGCGCCACCGACAAGCGTACCTTTAGCGTTACCTTGCTCTAGAGGTTCCGCCGCTCGGTCGATGCTGTGCGCCGTCCAGAGCGATAATTTGTCATTCAAAAGGCAAGGCATAGACCTTCTGGTCATGCCTTGCCTTTTTCATGCCACTTGTTCGCTCTGGACGTCGCTCGCCGGCATTGCCAAAACATCGGCGTCCCCAATGACTACCGTGTGTCTATTATTTTTTCGAGCTTGTGCTGCGCTGCTGGTCGCTGGCGTATATCCTGTTAAGTCGTCAGCATACGATTCAACAGGGAAGGCAGATTATGCATTCTCCCCATCAGCGCGACGCGCATCCACAGCCGGTATGCAGCCGTCGCATCTTTTGGGTAGCGCTCTCGCTGCGAGCGCTTCTGTCGTCGCCGGCGCACTTGCCGGCTGCAGCGTCCCTCCACGCTGGAAGTAGTTCAGCCCACGACGGGCGGCGGTCGCGATGACCTGTCCGATTCCGTTATCGGCAAGGATAAGATCCGCATCGGCATGGAGGCGGCCTACGCCCCGTACAACTGGCAGGTTTCCGAGGCCAGCGAGTTCACGATCCCCATCGATAACGTGCAGGGCGCCTATGCCGATGGCTACGACGTGCAGATCGCCAAGATCGTCTGCAAGGCTCTCGGCGGCGAGCCCGTTGCCGTCAAGCAGAGCTTCTCGGGCCTTATCGACTCGCTCAACAACGGCCAGATTGACCTCATCATCGCCGGCATGAGCGCCACGCCCGAGCGCGAGGAGTCCGTCGGCTTTTCCGACCCGTACTTCATTGGCTACTTTGGCCTGTTCGTAAAAGAGGGCTCGCCCTACCAAAACGCCACCAAGCTCAGCGACTTCAGCGGTGCCACGGTGCTCGGCCAAAAGGACACCATGCTCGATACCGTCATCGACGAGATTCCGGGCGTTGTGCACAAGAACCCGGTCGATTCGGTCCCCACGGTGTTCTCGAATCTGCTGCAGGCACGTGCGACGCCGTGACCTACAACACTGAGAACGAAAAGGGCTATATGGCCCAAAATCCCGGTATCGTCCCCATCCACTTTGCCGAGGGCGAGGGCTTTAAGCAGGAGGTCACGGCGAATGTCGGTTGCCGCAAGGGATCGGACAAACTGCTTAAGCTCATCGACAAGACACTCAAGGGCATTAGCCAAGAGGAGCGCGACCAAATGTGGGACGCGTGCCTCGACCGTCAGCCGGCATAGGGAGGCAGCATGAAAGGCATCAATCGTCTGGCCTCCTTTATCAAGGCCGACCACCGTTATGTGTACCTGGGCACGAGCGTTATCGCGGCGCTCGGCTTGGCATTTAGCCAGCGCAACCCCACGCCGCTGAGCTTTTTGGCGCCCACCGGCATCTTCCAAGATTGCCTTTGGGCGATTCTTTGGGCCTGGATCGTCGTGTCGGCGGCAGCGCTCGTCACCAAGGTTATGCACTGGAGCGACTATCGCGAAAAGTCACCGTTTGCATCCGAGCGTTTCCGTCGCGGCGCGCGCCTGGGCAGCTATGTCGTGGTCGTCATCGCGGCGATCTTCTTTGTCGACCGCTGCGTCATGTCGTTTATCGACTGGTGCAGGTGAGTATTGTCTCGGACTCCAACCCCAGCGACTTTTTGTCGAGCCTGGTCTACATGACCTACAAGAGCGGGGACTTCTTTATCCGCGGCATCGAGATCACCATCGCACTTGCGACCTTCGGTACCGTCATCGCTTTTTTCCTTGCGCTGCTCTTTGTGTTTTTGCGCATTCAGACCTTCGATCGCGTGGACAACGACCTGGTGCGCTTCTTTAAGAGTGTCGGCCGCGGCTTTGCGACCATCTACTCCACCATCGTGCGTGGCACGCCCATGATGGTCCAGGGCCTACTCATCTATTACGCGGCTTCACCGTTTTGCGCGGCATGGGCTTCGAGACCGCCCAGGCCAACCAGATCTGGAGTACCTTCACCGCCGGCCTCGTCACCATCTCGCTCAACTCCACCGCCTACATGATGGAGGTCCTGCGCGGCGGCATCGAGTCCATCGATCCCGGCCAGGCCGAGGCAGCGCGCTCGCTGGGCCTGTCGCAGTGGCAGGCTATGCGCAAAGTCGTGTTCCCCCAGGGTATTAAAAACGCTATTCCGGCGCTCACCAACGAGCTCATCATCAACATCAAGGATTCGTCGGTGCTTTCGGTCATCGGCGTGTTTGACCTCATGTACGCTACTACCACGGTCGCCGGCGTGTACTACCGCCAGATGGAGGTCTACTGCGTGGCGCTCGTGGTCTACCTGATCCTGACGCTCGTGGCGAGCCGCCTGCTCGAGGCCTTTGGCAAAAAGCTTGGCGCCGAGGCCCCGGCAACGCTGCCCAGCTCCAACTAGGCTCAAGACGAGGAGAATCATCATGGCAGATACCGCCACTACCGGCACCGCGGCCGCCGCACAGACCAATGAGCCGCTTATCCGCGTCGAGGGCCTGCGCAAGAGCTTTGGCTCGCTCGAGGTGCTTAAGGGCATCGACCTCGCTGTCAATCCCGGCGAGGTCGTCACCATTATCGGCGCCTCGGGCTCGGGCAAGTCGACCTTCCTGCGCTGCCTCAACCTGCTCGAGACCCCGGACGCGGGCCACATCTGGTTCCACGGCCAGGACCTTACGGCCGAGCGCTGCAATATCAATAAGCTGCGCGAGGACATCGGCATGGTGTTCCAGGGCTTCAACCTGTTCAACAATATGGACGTGCTCGACAACTGCACGCTCGCGCCCGTCACGCTCAAAAAGATGAGCAAGGCCGAGGCTGAGAAGGTCGCGATGGAGCATCTGACCAGCGTGGGACTCGAAAAGTTCGCGCACGCCGCTGTGGGTCGCCTGTCCGGTGGCCAAAAGCAGCGCGTGGCCATCGCGCGCGCCCTGTGCATGAATCCGCAGATCATGCTGTTCGACGAGCCGACCTCCGCGCTCGACCCCGAGATCGTGGGCGAGGTGCTCGAGGTCATGCGCAAGCTCGCGGCCGACGGCATGACCATGGTCGTCGTCACGCACGAGATGGCCTTTGCCCGCACGGTGTCCGACCGCGTGGTCTTTATGGACAAGGGCGTGGTACTCGAGGATGCCGCGCCGGCCGAGCTCTTCGGCAACCCCAAGCACCAGCGCACCCGCGAGTTCCTCTCGCGTTATCTCGAGGACAAATAACCGACCGCAAACGCTTATGTGGCAGGGCCGCTCCGGTGGGGCGGCCCTCGTCATCACAATCGAAAGGATGCCATGGCCGAGGTTTGGCGCTTCTTTGCGCATGAGGATGATTTTGCCGATTTGGACGAAGCTGGCGCGTGCGAACGCCTGGGCCGCGTGCTGTCGTTTCCGACCGTCTCGAGCATGGATGCCGAGGCGGTGAACTGGCAGCCGTTCGACGACCTGCGCGCCTATATGCAGCAGGCCTGGCCGCGCGTGTTTGCGGTGGGCGAGGTCGAGCTTATCGACCATTCGCTATTGGTGACGCTTAGCGGTTCCGACCCCGCCCTCAAACCCGTCATGCTCATGGGCCACATGGACGTGGTCCCCGTGGTGCCCGGCACCGAGGCCGACTGGACGCATGCCCCCTTTAGTGGCCACGTGGACGACACCTACATTTGGGGTCGCGGCGCTATCGACATGAAGGACCAGGTCGCAGGCATTCTCGAGGCGGTTGAGTATGCGCTGACGCACGGCTGGGAGCACGAGCGCACGCTGCTGCTCGCCTTTGGCCAGGACGAGGAAACTACGCAGCACGGCGCGGGAGCAATCGGCCGCGTGCTCGAGGAACGCGGCGTTGAACTTGAATACCTGATCGACGAGGGCGACTACCGTATTGTTTCGGCTGCCGAGTACGGCGCGGGCGAGGGCTGGCTTATGCATGCCGACCTTGCCGAGAAGGCTACGCCGACATCGTGCTCAAGACGAAGAGTGAGGGCGGCATTCGTCCAACCCCTACGGCGGTACATCGCTCGAGGTGCTGAGCTGCGCCATCGCCGCAATCTGCGATATCGAGTGGCCGACGCGCGTCACGGACCTGCTTGCCGCACAGCTCGTCGAGCTGGGGCTCTACACGGCGGATGAGATTGCGCCAACGGGGATGCCATTGTCCGCGATTGCCTCGTCAGCAACAAGCTCTATCCGCTGGTGACGACCACCTACGCGCCCACGCAGATCGAGGGCGGCAGCACTGGCGCTAACGTGATGCCACAGGATATGTGGGCCAATATCAACTTCCGCATGCTCGAGGGCACGAGCGTGGCCGACGTTGTGGCGCGCTGCCGTGAGGCAGTTGCCGCGGCGGACCTTGCCGGTCGTGTCGAAGTGGAGCTAGGCCCCGGCAGCTCCGAACCCTCGCCGTCCCCGCACATCGGTGGCCCCGGCCTCGAGGCGGTTCGCTCCATCGCCGCCCGCTATTTCCGTGATCCAAAGGGGACGGAGGAAAACGGACCATTCGAGCCAGTGGCAATTGTGCCCTCGACCGTGATTGGTGCGACCGACGCTGCCAACTACCAGCGCATTTGCTCTGAGTGCATTCGTTTCTCGGCCTTTGTGGTCGACGATGACGAGTGCGACCGCGGCGTCCACGGCACCAACGAGCGCATTACCCGCCGAGCCTACCTCCAGGGTGTCCGCTTCCTCATCGTTCTACTTCAAACGCTCTAAAATGTGACAAAGCGACAGTCCCTTTGCTAGTCTTGGGACGTTCTTAAACGACTAGTCGTTAAGGAACGTCCCCAACGACTACGTCCAATCATTCCGTGCGGGTTATATGCAGGTTTGCCTGCGCACGCTATCATGTATGGGTTAGACCGCAACTATGTACCCCATACGCGAAGGGATGCGCATGTATCTGAAGATCGACATGTTCTAGCTGGGCTTACCCCCGCAGTGGCGCCGCGCGCCCCATCAACTCTGCCGATTTTCACCTTCACGCATATAAAGGAGTCCCGCCATGCGCGACAAGCTCGAAAAGATTATCAAGGCCTACGAGGAACTCGAGAAGAAGCTCTCCGACCCGGCCGTCGCCTCCGATATTAAGGAGTTCACGCGTCTCAACAAGGAGTACGCGCACCAGTCCGACCTCATCGCCGCCTCGCGCGAGTACATCGCGCGCTCGATGACATCGAGGCTGCCAAGGAAATGCTCCACGATACTACCGATGCCGATGAGAAGGAGATGCTCCAGATGGACATCTCCGAAAACGAGGCCAAGCTTCCCCAGCTCGAGGAAGATATCAAGTACATGCTCATCCCGAGCGACCCCAACGACGACAAGAACACCATCGTCGAGATCCGCTCCGCCGCCGGTGGCGACGAGGCGGCCATCTTCGCCGGCGACCTGTACAAGATGTACCAGCGCTTTTGCGAGTCGCGTGGCTGGAAGACCACCGTGCTCGATTCCAGCCCCAGCGAGGCCGGCGGCTTTAAGTCCATCGAGTTCAAGGTCGAGGGCGACCGCGTCTACTCCGTCATGAAGTTCGAGTCCGGCGTGCACCGTGTCCAGCGCGTTCCCAAGACCGAGTCTCAGGCCGCATCCAGACCTCCACGCAACCGTCGCAGTGCTTCCCGAGGCCGAGGAGATTGACGTCCAGATCAACCAGTCCGACCTGCGTATCGACACTTACTGCGCTTCGGGCCCTGGCGGTCAGTGCGTTAACACCACCTACTCCGCCGTGCGTATCACCCACCTGCCCACCAACACCGTGGTGCAGTCGCAGGAGCAGCGCTCCCAGATCCAGAACCGCGAGGTCTGCATGCAGATGCTGCGTGCCCGTCTGTACGAGATGGAACTCGAGAAGCAGCAGGCCGAGCTCGGCGCCGAGCGCCAGAGCCAGATCGGCCACGGCAACCGTTCCGAGAAGATCCGTACCTACAACCAGCCCCAGGACCGCGTGACCGACCACCGCATCGGTTTCAACTCCACCTACAACGGCGTCCTTCTGGGCGACCAGCTCGGCACCGTGATCGAGGCGCTCGCCGCCGCCGAGCGAGCGAGAAGCTGGCACAGGCCGTGTAGGTTACGCGGTTTTACAAACCGCGTAACGACTCGACGCTGCGCGCCGCCCAGAGCGACAATTTGTCATTCAAAAGGCAAGGCATGACCAGAAGGTCTATGCCTTGCCTTTTTCATGCCAACTTGTTCGCTCTGGACGTCGCTCGCTGACATTGCCAAAACATCGGCGTTTCCTTGGTTGTCAAATGATTCGTAGGGAGTCATTGGTGACATTGCTTGATATTTTATTCAGTCGGCTGTGATGTCATTTGAGCTGCTTACCTGCTTAAGGTAATTGACGGCATAAGTCCGCTATCGAAAATATTGCTCAAAATATCGTTCAAGAAGTCGCGGAGCGATTTTTGATGGGTCGTGCGTCAAGCGATGTGGCAAGTTCTTGGTTAGATATTGGTCAGTTTTGGGGCAACCTTGCCAAAAGCTTGACGAATGCAAATCTAGACGTCGGCGAATGAACACTTTGAGCGAGCCCGGTGCAAAATTCTGGCTGATTCTCGATAATCGCCTTCAATCGTCTCTTGCCAAGCGCTGGCCTCGCGTACAATCTGCTCCGACATTCGCGCGCCGCCCGGCGCTTAAGAGGGGAGGACCCCATGGCAAACGAGATCTGGACCATCAAGCGTTGTCTCGAGTGGACCAAGGAGTACCTGGCCGAGCGCGGCGAGGAACACCCCCGACTTTCTGCCGAGTGGCTGCTCTGCGCTGCCACGGGTCTGGCGCGCATTGACTTATATATGCGTATGGACGAGACGCTCGATGCGGCGCAGCTCGAGACCATGCACGCGGCGGTCGTCCGCCGCGCCAAGGGCGAGCCGCTGCAGTACATCACCGGCAGCACGCAGTTCCGCATGATCGACGTCGCGTGCGCCCCCGGCGTACTCATTCCGCGTCCCGAGACCGAGATGCTCGTCGAGGAAGTCCTCAATTATCTGGATGCCGAGGTGCTGAGTCCCGAGCTGCCGCCCGTCAGCGCGTTGAGCTGCCCTGGAACGACGAGGTCGAGCAAGCGCGCAAAGTCGAAGCCGCATTGGCCGACGAGCGAGCGACGGCCGAGCGCCGTGCCGCTAACCTCACGGCTGCCGATGAGGCTGCGCTGGGTGGCGACGTACTGGGCAGCCGTGCCTATGCCGAGGAACTGGCCGACCGCGAGGCCGAGGAAGCCGCCACGCAGATAGCAGAAGCCGAAGCCGCGGAAGCCGCCGAGCCCGAGCTCGACGAATACGGCATCGCCATCGAAGGCGCCGACCACGAGGCGTCTCTGACGGATGCCGCCGCGCCCGCTCCGGTCGAGCCCCGTATCGCCCGCGTTCTCGAGGTCGGCTGCGGCACGGGCTGCATCTCGCTTTCCCTTGCCTGGGAGCGCCGCGGCCATGTCACCTGCACCGCTACCGATATCGAACCGCGTGCCATTGACCTGGCCACCAAAACCGCGACGCGCTCGGGCTTACGTCCGATGAGGTCGCCTTCAGCCTCACAAACCTGGTGAGCTCTATCCCCCGCGAGGATGGGGCACCTTCGACGTGCTCGTCTCCAACCCGCCCTACATTCCGACTGACGTCATGCGCTCGCTACCGCACGAGGTCAAGGACTTCGAGCCCGATTTGGCGCTCGAGGGCGGTGCCGACGGCCTCGATATCTTCCGCCGCCTGCTCAATGCGGCGCCCTATATGCTGCGCGCCGGCGGCCTGTTTGCCTGCGAGCTCTACGAGGCGCCCTCGACGCCGCCGCCGAGCTCTGCCGCCAGGCGGGTCTCTCGGACGTGCGCATCGTCCGCGACCTTACCGATCGTCCCCGCATCGTTCGAGCCATCGTCACCGAGCCCAAACAGCGCCAGTAACATTTATTAACTGGTTAGCAAAAATTATAAAGTAGTTTATAATTAGGACGGCTGAAAGAGGTCGGCCCATGCAACCTCCTACCTTTCGGGAAATCATTGCCCTACTCAAGCACGATGGATTCGTGAAGGTCGCGCAAGTCGGTAGTCATGCTAAGTATGTTTCTGGTGACCGCGTTGTCACCGTGAACGGTTCTGGTGGTGATCGACCAAAGAAGGGCACGTGGGCAAGTATTCGTCGCCAAGCTGGATGGTAGTTGGAGGCAAAATGAGGCAGCGATTTACCTATGACTGCGTTCTCATAAAAGAAGACGACGGTTACTGCGCCAGCTTCCCGCAGATTCCCGGCGCCTTTGCCGATGGCGATACGCGCGAAGAAGCGATTGCCCATGCCACCGAGGCACTGATGGCGTTTTTGGCCGACGACCTCAACAACGGTTTGACTCCGGCAGGGTACGAACGCTCGGCCGAGGTCGTGACCCTTTCAGTCGAAATCGACCACGAGGACGCTCGGGAAGCGGCGTGCCGAACATTTAAAGACGCAGCTCTGGACCTCAAAGTTTCCGCTCCGCGGATTACCGCGCTGGTCAAAGCCGGAAAGCTCGATGTTGAACTCGTCGACGGCCGTCGGATGATAACGATAGACAGCATCGAGCGCTACGCCGCCCAAGAACGCCACGCCGGCAGGCCAAAGAAGTTCGTCGCAGTCCAATAACCCCCTCACTTTCACCGACTACTAGAGCCGCTCACCAAACCAACATGCGCTCTGGGCAAATAGGTTGAACGTTTCGTGCGAGAATGCCCCACAGTAAATAAACTTGCACCAGAGCGTAAGGGGCTGGCATACACATGCAGACGGTCTATCGGGTATTCGAGGGAACGCGTGAGCCGCATCGGCTCGCCGTCGAGCGTACGGCCGAGCTACTCGGTCGCGGTGGCCTGGCGCTTATTCCAACCGAGACGGTCTACGGTGTCGCCGTGGCAGTCAACGTCTTCTCGGATGCCGTTCCACAAGATACAAGTGAACCTCTGCCGTGGCCGCGCGATCCGCAGGTCACCGTCAACGGCGCCGCGGTCCCCGCACTCGGTACCGGCTATCGTCGTATCTTTACCCTCAAGCAGCGCGAGCTCACGCAAACTGTGGCTTGGCTGGTCGATGGCGTCGAAGCGCTCGACCGCTATGGCGTGGATATCCCGGAAGATGCCCGCGTGCTCGCCCGACGATGCTGGCCGGGTGCCCTGACTATCGTGGTCAAGGCGGCCCCCTGCGTGCCGACCTTTATGCGCGCCGCCGACGACACGGTGGCACTTCGCGCTTCGGCCTCGCCCGTGGTGCAAGCGCTCATCCGCGCCTGCGGCAGCCCTCTTGCCTGCACCAGCGCCAATACGCATGGCACGCCCGCGCCGGCAAGCTTTGCCGACGTTGAGGACCGTATTCTGGAGGGGGTTGATCTGGCCGTCGACGCGGGCGAGACCCCGTGCCGCGACGCTTCGACCATCGTGACGTTTAAGCATGGCGAGCTTCAGATCCTGCGCCAAGGCGCACTTCCCGCATCGGAGATCGAGCGGGTTCTGTCCGACCCGATGCAATAGAAAGGTGTAAGCGATGTCGTTGAATCTGGGCAGCCTGGGCATGGAAGATGCCTCGTTTAACTTTGGCGGTTCCTACATCATGGCGCTCGACTGCGGCACCACCTCGGTGCTCGCGACCATCGTCGACGAGTACGGCTGCATTGTCGCCCAGGCACGTCGTAGCGTCAAAACCAGCTTCCCGCGCCCCGGCTGGGTGGAGCAGGATCCCACGGAGGTGCTTGCCAGCCAGATCGGCGTGATGATGGAGGTCCAGTTTAAGAGCGGCATCCATTCCGATCGCATCGCCGCCATCGGTATCTCCAACCAGCGCGAGACCACGGTGGTGTGGGACCGCGTGAGTGGCCAGCCTATCTACAACGCCATCGTGTGGCAGTGTCGCCGCACCGCCTCGACAATCGATAAACTGGCCGAGCAGGGCCGCGAGGAGCTGGTGCGTTCCCGCACCGGCCTTACGCTCGACCGTATTTCTCGGCCTCCAAGGTGCAGTGGATTCTCGACAACGTCGACGGCGCGCGCGAGAGCGCGGCAGCGGGCGACCTCATGTTTGGCACCATCGATACCTGGCTCATCTATAACCTCACCGGCGGCCAAACCTTCGCCACCGACTACACCAACGCCAGCCGCACGGCGCTTTTCAATATTCATACGCTGGACTGGGACGATGACCTGCTGGCTCTCTTCGACATCCCGCGTGCCATGATGCCCGAGGTCCGTTGGAGCGCCGGTGACTACGGCCGCGTAGCGAGCGACATCATGACCAACATGCCGCCCATCATGGGTGTGGCGGGCGACCAGCAGGCGTCGCTGTTCGGTCACTGCTGCTTCCATCCCGGCCAGACCAAAAACACCTATGGCACGGGCTGCTTTATGCTCATGAATACCGGCGACGAGATCGTCGAATCCAAGAATGGCCTGGTCTCCACCATCGGTATCGCTGCGGACGGCAAGGTCAGCTATGCGCTCGAGGGCTCTATTTTTGCCGCCGGCTCAACGATGAACTGGCTGCGCGACAACATGGGCGTTATCTCCAACGTATCCGAATCGGCACAGCTCGCCTCCTCGATCGGCGATAACGAGGGATGCTACTTTGTCCCCGCTTTTGCGGGCTTGGGTGCACCTTGGTGGGACGCGCACGCCCGCGGCATCGTATGCGGTCTGACTGGAGCTTCGACTCGAGCGACCATCGTGCGCGCCGCTTGCGAGTCCATGGCCTATCAGAGCTATGACGTGCTGCGTGCCATGGAGCAGGATGTGGGTCTTTCGATTGAGCGCCTGTCCGTCGATGGCGGTGCCTCGCGCAACGAGTTCATCATGCAGTTCCAGGCAGACTTGCTGGATATCCCTGTACTGCAATGCGAGACGGTGGAGACCACGGCAATCGGTGCCGCGTACTTGGCGGGTCTTGCGGTTGGGTATTGGGAGGATCTGGAGGAGCTGGAGCAAAACGCCCAGATCGTCAAGACGTTCCATCCCCATATGTCCGTTGAGCGTCGCGAGCGCAACCTGGACGGTTGGCACGATGCGGTCAGGCGTTCGCTCAGCACCACTCAGTAGGGTTGTGACGGAGCGTTCGATACAACAAACCGCTAAACTTATGCATGGCGGGCGGCGGCAACATCGCTGTGCGTCATGTCAGCAAGGTCGTTTTGCGGCCGCAACGAAAGGGGCAATCAACCCATGACCGTTACCTACGATGCGTCCCGCGTGACGCTTGTCGACCATCCGCTCGTCCAGCACAAGTTGTCGATCCTGCGCGATAAGTCGACCGGCACCAACCAGTTCCGCCAGCTCGTGCGCGAGCTCGCGCTTTTTGACGGCTACGAGGCCATGCGCGACCTGCCCATGGAGGATGTCGAAGTCGAGACTCCCATCACCACTGCCACGTTTAAGCAGCTTGCCGGCAAGAAGCTCGCCATCGTGCCCATCCTGCGTGCGGGCCTTGGCATGGTCGACGGCATCCTCGACCTGGTGCCTCTGCCCGCGTGGGCCACATCGGCATGGAGCGCGACGAGGTCACCCACGAGCCGCATGAGTATTACTGCAAGATGCCCAGGGATATCGACCAACGTATCTGCCTGGTCGTCGATCCCATGCTCGCCACGGGCGGTTCTGCCGAGATGGCTATCGGCTATCTGCGCGAGCGCGGTGTCAAGGACATCCGCATGCTGTGCATCGTCGCGGCCCCCGAGGGCCTCAAGTCGCTGACCGAGAAAGATCCCGATGTGCATATCTATACCTGCGCCATCGACGACCACCTCAACGAGGCCGCCTACATCGTTCCCGGCCTGGGCGATGCCGGCGACCGTATCTACGGCACGCTGTAGTTGTCGGGCCTTGTCGGCTACGGTCACAAATACGAAGAAATGGTGCGCGCCGGCGAGTAAAAGACGTCCACGCGCACTCCTGTTAACGGACGTTTAGCCAGATGGGTTCGCGAAAAAACGTATTACCGTACCTGCGGCATAAAGAAGGTCTTAAGAAAACGAACAGGTGCGTATTAACCGATGCTTTTTCGGTTGTACTTTAGCGATTGGCTCGTACAATAGTCACCAATGTTTGGCGGGAGCTGTTCTGTGAAGCGTTAAAAAGGAAAGTGAGGACGCCAGTGTTTCAGGTAGCCGATCTGCTCGCTATCGTTGCAGGCGCCATCGCGGGCGCAATCGCCTTCCTTCCCTTTGTCTTTACGCTCAAGCCGGTTCTTGACGATAAACAGAATGCGGACATGCTCAAGGGTATGGTGAGTCTGGCGGTCTCGGCAATCGCCCTGCTCGTCTTTACCTTGGTTGTGTTTGCGTTGTTCGGAGAGGCATTTCGCATGTTCCTCCTGGGCGAGGCGATCGGCTTTGTGGCTTTATGGCCGCCTGCACGGTTCGCGTCGCCAAGGCGCTGCGAGATCCTCATGAGGTCGAAAGGTAAGTCGTGGAAATTTTTGAAAAGCTGCCTGATGAGATTAATCATCTGGTCAGCGAGTTCAGCTCCACCCCCGTCGTGGGCGATCTGAGCTGCGGCATCACGCAGTACTCGTTTTGGCTGATCGTCTCCACGATCGTGCTCCTGATCGTCCTGGCCGTGTTCAAGAAGAAGCAGACCCTGGTTCCCAAGGGCTTCTTCGTCAACGGTTTCGAGTACATCATCGAGTACGTCGAGAACGATATCGGCAAGGGCGTCGTGGGTGAGAACTGGAAGAAGCACTTCCCGTTCCTGTGCTCGCTTTTCCTGTTCATCCTGATCAATAACATGATCGGCCTGATCCCGGGAATGAAGCCCGGCACCGGCGCAATCGGCTCCACCGCCGCGCTCGCCATCTTCGCCTTCGTGTACTTCATCTACTACGGATGCAAGGCCCACGGCGTGATCGGCTACATCAAGAGCCTCGCCCCGCAGGGCGTGAGCTTCCCGATGAACGTGCTCGTGTGGGTTGTCGAGCTCTTCTCGACCTTTCTGCGCCTCATCACGCTCGCCGTCCGTCTGTTCTGCAACATGTTCGCAGGACACGTGGTCATGGGCTCGTTCGCCATCATGGCGAGCATGTTCATGCAGCCGCTGCTTCAGCAGGTTTCCGCGGCCCACGCCGTCGGCGCTCTGCCTTCGCTGGCCTGGCTTGCCATCCTCATCCTGATCTATGCGATCGAGCTTGTGGTCGGCGCCATCCAGGCTTACGTCTTCACGGTCCTTACCGCCGTGTATGTCTCCGAGGCAGAGGAGGTCGCGGAGGAGGAGTAGTCTTCCGTTCGCGCCTTAAAGGTAAGGCAATTCGTTAAACCGCCGGTGCCCGTACCCATGGAGCCCGGCAGTTATAAAAAGGTTATCCTGCGTGAAATAAGACACGCACGACAAAGGAGGAATCGTGGGAGTTATCGGTTACGGTCTCGGTGTTATCGGCGCTGGTCTTGCTATCGGCCTGTCTGCTCTGGGTGCTACGGGTGCTATGGCCCGTCAGCCTGAGGTCCAGGGCCGCGTGTTCACCGTCTTCATCATGGGCTCCGCCTTCGGCGAGGCTCTGGCTCTGATCGGCTTCGTTGTCGCGCTGATCGTTAAATAGCACGGAGCGTCAAGTATGAATCTTTCATCCCAGAAGAGCGCGATCGCACTCTCCGCGTCCGCGGCCGCGCTGCTCATGCCGGTTTCCGCGTTCGCCGAGGACGGCGCTGCCGGTGCGGACATCCTCATCCCTAAGATGGCGGAGTTCATCCCGGCGCTTATCGCCTTCCTGATTATCTGGATCGTGCTGGCCAAGGTCGCCCTGCCGGGCATCATGAAAACCATGGAGGAGCGCGGCAAGAAGATCGAGGAGAGCCTCGACGAGGCCGAGAAGACCAAGCAGGAGGCTATCGCCAAGCGCGCTGAGTCCGACTCGATCGTCACCGACGCCCGTCGTCAGGCTGCCGACATCGTTCTCGAGGCCCGTAAGGACGCCGAGTCCGAGCGCGCCCGTATCATCGAGGCTGCTCACAAGGAGGCCGAGGAGATTATCGCCAAGGCCCACACGACCGTCGAGGACGAGCGCAAGTCATCTACGCCGGTGCCGCGAGCTCCATCGCCGACCTGTCCGTTGCCGTCGCCACCAAGATCGTGGGCGAGGCACTCGAGGACGAGGCCGGGCAGAAGAAGCTCATCGAGCGCTACATCCAGGAAGCAGGTAGCCTGAATGCCGACTAGCCGCTATCAGGACAAGGTGCTCGAGACATACGCGCGCTCCCTTCTGGAAGCCGCTAAGGCCGAGAACCATGTGTTCGAGGACCTCGAGATGATCGAGCGCCTGGCTAGCGCCAGCCCCGAGATCATCGCCGTGCTCGACACCATGTCCAAGCGCGACCAGCTCGACCTTCTTCCCAAGGTGGCAGCTGCCTTTAAGTATGTTGCCGAGGAAGACGAGGATGTAGTGGGCGTGACCGTCACCACGGCGATCCCGCTCGACGACGAGCTGCGTCAAACCATCACTAAGAAATGCGAGCAGGACTTCGGCCGCAAGGTATTCCTTATCGAGCAGGTCGACCCGTCTATCGTGGGCGGCCTGGTGCTCGAGGCCCGCGGCGAGCGTCGTGACATTTCCGTCAAGACGCAGCTGCGCATCGCGCAGGAGACCCTCGCAAACTCTGCTAATTCGTACGGAGGTGAAGCCTAATGTCCGAAACCCTCAATGCCCAGGATATCGCCAAGAAACTGCAGGAGCAGCTCACGAGCCTCTCCGCGACGGTCGATACGCATGAGGTTTCAACGGTCGACGAGGTAGGCGACGGCATCGCGCGCGTCACCGGCCTCAAGAGCGCCATGGCAGGCGAGCTTCTGGAGTTCAAGAGCTCCGATACCGGTGAGACCGTCTTCGGCCTTGCCCAGAACCTTGACCGTGACGAGGTCGGCGCCGTTCTGTTTGGTGCCGTCGACTCCATCAAGGAAGGCGACGAGTGCCGCACCACTGGCCGCATTATGGATATCCCCGTGAGCCGTGCCATGCTCGGCCGCGTCGTCAATCCGCTCGGCCAGCCCATCGACGGTTTGGGTGACATCGTCGCCACGCACCGCCGCCCCATCGAGTTTAAGGCTCCCGGCGTTATCGACCGTACCCCGGTCTGCGAGCGGTTCAGACTGGCCTGTTGGCTATCGACTCCATGGTGCCTATCGGCCGCGGCCAGCGCGAGCTCATCATCGGCGACCGTAAGACCGGTAAGACCGCCATTGCCATCGACGCTATCCTCAACCAGCGCGGCAAGGGCATGGTCTGCATCTATGTCGCCATCGGCCAGAAGGCCTCCACGGTTGCCAACATCCGTGAGACCCTCGCCCAGCACGGTGCGCTCGACTACACCATCATCGTTTCGGCCACCGCTGCCGATTCCGCCCCTATGCAGTACATCGCGCCTATGGCCGGTGCCGCTATCGGCGAGTTCTTCATGTACAACGGCGAGGACGGCAAGCCCGCCAGCGAGACCAACCCCGGCGGCCACGTGCTCGTCATCTACGACGACCTGTCCAAGCAGGCCGTGGCATACCGTCAGATGTCGCTGACGCTGCATCGTCCGCCCGGACGCGAGGCCTATCCTGGCGACATCTTCTACCTGCACTCTCGTCTGCTCGAGCGTGCCGTCAAGATGTCCAAGAAGAACGGTTACGGCTCCATGACGGCTCTGCCGATCATCGAGACCCAGGACGGCGACGTCTCGGCCTACATTCCGACCAACGTCATTTCCATTACCGATGGTCAGATCTACCTGCAGTCCGAGCTCTTCTTCCAGGGCCAGCGCCCGGCAGTCGACGTGGGTATCTCCGTGTCCCGCGTCGGTGGCGACGCACAGACCAAGGCCATGAAGCAGGTTGCCGGCAATCTTCGTCTTGACCTCGCTTCGTACCAGGAGCTCGCCGGCTTTACGCAGTTCGGCTCCGACCTCGACGAGGCCACGCAAAAGCAGCTTACCCACGGCGCTCGCATGACTGAGCTCCTTAAGCAGCCGCGCTACAAGCCGTTTGAGGTTGGCGAGCAGATTGCAGTTCTGTTTGCAGGCAACGAGGGCTTCCTGGACGACCTGGAGATCGCCGACGTGCTGCCCTTCCGTGCCGAGCTCATCGAGTACATGGACAATGGCTTTGGTTCGCTGCTCGACAAGGTTCGCGCCAAGAAGATCGACGATGACACCAAGGCTGAGCTTCTGCGCGTTATCGGTGACTTCAAGCAGCAGTTCATGGCCAAGCATCATGCCGATACGACTGGATCAGAGGAGAACTAAGCCCTATGGCCAACCTTCGCGACATTAAGAAGCGAATCTCCTCGGTTACCACGACCAAGCAGATCACGCGCACGATGGAGATGGTCTCTACGGCCAAGATCCGTCGTGCCCTCGATCGCTCCAAGCAGGCCGAGCCCTATAAGGAGGCGCTGACCGACGTCATGTTGACGGTCGCCGGCGACGCCTCCTGCTCGGGCACCGATCCCATGCTACAGAAGCATGAGAGCGTCAAGCATGGCCTGATTGTCGTTATTGCCTCGGACCGCGGCCTTGCCGGCGGTTTCAATACGACGGTGGAGCGCACGGCCGAAAAGCTCGCCGCTTCTTGGGCGAACGATGGCATCGAGTGCGAGATCATTGCGTGCGGGCGTAAGCCGGCCACGTATTTCCGCGACCGCGCAAACGTCGTCATGCACTTTGAGGGCAATTCCTCCGAGCCCGATTTTAATCAGGCTCGCATGATCTCCTCTCATATCTGCGATGCGTATCGTGCCGGCGAGCTTGACCGCGTCGAGCTTGTCTACCACCACGCCAAGAACCGCGTGGATCAGGAGCTTCGCGTCGAGCACTTGCTGCCGCTCGATCCCGAGATGATCGCTATGGCCCACGGTCCGCGTAAGAACGAGACCGACGCCCCTAAGCGCATCTCGTCCACGTTCGAGTTCGTGCCCTCTCCCGAGCATGTTCTCGGCAAGCTTGTACCGTCGTATATCCTGACGGTCATCTACCAGGCCCTGATCGATTCGGCGGCTGCCGAGCAGGGTGCACGCCGCAAGGCCATGCACTCCGCGACGGAAAACGCCACCGCGATCATCTCGACCCTTACCCGCACGTATAGTCGCGTGCGCCAGGCTTCGATCACGACCGAGATTAACGAGATCGTCGGCGGAGCCTCAGCATTGGAGGAACAGTAATGGCTAATAACACCGTAAAGCTTGCGGTCGAGGAAGCCACCAAGAAGACGACTGCCGGTGATGGTCGCATCGTGCGTATCATCGGCCCTGTCGTCGACGTCAAGTTTGACGGTGCGGTGCCCCCGATCTACAACGCGCTCACGGTCGAGGCCGAGACCCCGATCGGTCACCTGAGCACAGTCCTCGAGGTTGAGAGCCAGCTTCCGGGCGGCGTCGTCCGCACGGTCGCCATGTCCTCGACCGACGGTCTGCAGCGTGGTCTCATTGCCACCGATACCGGTGAGCCCATGAAGATGCCCGTTGGCCCCAAGACACTCGGCCGCATTTGGAACGTCATGGGCAAGCCCGTCGACGGCAAGCCTATGCCCGAGGTGGAGGAGTTCTATCCCATCCACCATGCAGCGCCCCGCTTTGACGAGCTCACCACCAAGACCGAGATCTTCGAGACCGGCATCAAGGCCGTCGACCTGCTTGAGCCCTACATCCGTGGCGGCAAGACAGGCCTGTTCGGCGGCGCCGGCGTCGGCAAGACCGTTCTGATTCAGGAGCTCATCAACAACCTCGCCCAGGAGCATGGCGGCACCTCGGTGTTCACCGGCGTCGGCGAGCGTACCCGTGAGTACCGACCTTTATCTCGAGATGAGCGAGTCTGGCGTTATCGACAAGACCTGCTTGGTCTATGGTCAGATGAACGAGCCGCCCGGAGCGCGTCTGCGCATCGGTCTGGCCGGCCTTACCACTGCTGAGTACTTCCGCGATCGCGGCCAGGACGTTCTGCTGTTCATCGACAACATCTTCCGCTTCTCCCAGGCCGGTTCCGAGGTTTCCGCACTGCTGGGCCGTATGCCGTCCGCCGTCGGTTACCAGCCTACGCTGGCTACCGAGATGGGCGACCTCCAGGAGCGCATTACCTCGACCAAGACGGTTCCATTACCTCCGTCCAGGCCGTCTACGTCCCTGCAGACGACCTGACCGACCCGGCGCCTGCCACGACGTTTACGCACCTCGACGCCACCACGGTTCTTTCGCGTAGCATCTCGTCGCTCGGCCTGTTCCCGGCTATCGACCCGCTCGCGTCTTCTTCGGACGCTCTCGATCCCTCGATCGTCGGCGAGGAGCACTACCGTGTCGCCGTCAAGGTCCAGGAGCTCCTGCAGGAGTACTCCGACCTTCAGGACATCATTGCCATTCTGGGTATGGACGAGCTGTCCGAGGAGCAGCGCCTTACGGTCAACCGTGCCCGTAAGATTCAGCAGTTCCTCTCGCAGTCCTTCCATGTCGCCGAGAAGTTCACAGGCAACCCCGGCGTCTACGTTCGTGTCGAGGATACCGTCCGCTCCTTCGCCGAGATTGTCGACGGCAAGGCCGATGACCTGCCCGAGCAGGCATTCCGCTATGCCTCCACGATTGAGGACGTGCGTGAGCGCGCCCGCAAGATGGAGGAGAAGTAGGTTATGCGTATCCGCATCGTGTGCCCCGTGAGCCTCGCCTATGAGGGTGACGCTGCGTTTGTGTCGATTCCGTCTACGGATGGCGAGTTTGGCGTTTTACCTGCTCACTCCAGCGAAATCTGCACGATCGACCGCGGTTACGTTCGCGTTTCCGATAAGGCCATGGCACTGTCGACCACACGTTTGCCGTGGCCGGCGGCTATGCCCAGGTTGCGGAAGATGTCGTGACCGTCCTCGCCGAGCGCGCTTGCGATTTGGCGACCGTCGACGCCGACAAGGTTAAAGCTGATATTCAAGGTTTTGAAGAGAAGCTGGGTAATTTGTCGGAGGATGATGCACGCCGCGCCTACCTCTATAATGAAATCGCATGGTGTAAGCTCAAGCTTGCCCAATAGTCAAACGTTTTAGCGTTCGACCATTTGCGAACACATCATGCCCGGGATGGCCCAGCCACCCCGGGCATGCTTTTTGAAAGGGTAGACCTTGGATATTATCCGCGTTGAGGGTGGCCACGCCATCGGAGGTTCCGTGCCTGTTTCGGGTGCTAAGAACTCCGCGCTCAAACTTATGGCGGCAACGCTTCTGGCGCCGGGCAAGACGACGCTGCGGAACGTGCCCGATATTTCCGATGTCCACGTGATGGGCAAGGTGCTCAAGGGCATGGGCGCTACGATCGATGTTCTCGACGAGCACACGCTCGAGATCGATACCTCCCAGGTCGATTCTTGGGAGGCCCCCTACGAGCTCGTCGCCAAGATGCGCGCCTCCACGCTGTGATGGGCCCCCTGCTGGGTCGTTTCCATCGCGCCAAGATCGCCATGCCGGGCGGCTGCAACCTGGGTGCTCGCAAGATCGATATGCATATCTTGGGTCTCGAGGCTCTGGGCGTCGAGTTCGACACCGCCCACGCTACATCAACGCCAGTGCTCCCCAGGGTCTGCACGGCACCACCGTCACGCTCGAATTCGCGAGCGTGGGCGCCACCGAGAACCTCATCATGCTGCCGTGCGCGCACAGGGCACCACGGTTATCGACAACGCTGCCCGCGAGCCCGAGATCGTCGACCTCGCCAACATGCTCAACGAGATGGGTGCCAAGATCGTCGGCGCAGGCACGCCCGTCGTGACCATCGAGGGCGTGGAGGAGCTGCATCCCGTTACCCATTGCGTGGTGGGTGACCGCATCGAGGCCGGCACCTTTATCGTCGCCGGCGCCTCATGGCCGATGAGCGCGGCGTCGATGTTACGGGCTTCTGCCCCATCCACCTGGGAATGGTGCTCAAAAAGATGGAACTTATGGGCATCGAGTGCGAGCGTATCGAGAACGGCGTCCACGTCAATCGCGTCGAGCGCATCAGGCCGGTCGATATCCAGACGCTTCCGTTCCCGGGTTTCCCGACTGATATGCAGGCGCAGATCATGGTGCTTTCGGCCCTTGCCGACGGAAGCTCCGTAATTACCGAGAACATCTTCGAGAACCGCTTCATGTTCGCCTCCGAGCTCGTGCGTATGGGTGCCGATATTCGTATCGAGAGCCATCACGCCATGATTCACGCGTCAAGGGCTTCTCGGGCGCACAGGTCACCTCACCCGACCTGCGTGGCGGCGCGGCGCTTGTGGTTGCCGGTCTTATCGCCGATGGCGTTACCGAGGTCTCGGCCATCCATCACATCAAACGTGGCTACGAGCAGTTTGTCGAAAAGCTGCAGGCGCTTGGCGCGCATGTCGAACATGCCACCGTTCCCGATCCCGTCATCTACTAATGCAGGTTGCCTATGTTTAACAAGAAACCCCTAGCGGATAACACCCGAAGACCCTCGACTGGTGCGCAGGCCAAGATCTACAGCCGCGACAATGTCGCACGCTATTCCGAGCGCGCCCGTCAGCGCCGTCGCGGCCGCACGGTTCGCCGCGTAGCTCTCATCGCCGTACTCGGCGTGCTGCTGAGCGCCACGACTGCTGCGGGTCTGTGGTTTGCCACTATCATGGGCAAGCTTGGCGACTCCAATGTCATTACCAACAACCTGCGCCAGATTCTGGTCGATACCAATGAGGCAAAAGATCCGTTCTACGTGTTGCTTCTTGGTACCGACGGTCGTCCGGGCGAGGATACGTATCGTGCGACTCGATTATCCTGGCACGCATCGACCCCACGCAAAAGCAGGCGACGCTCATTTCCGTTCCGCGCGACACCAAGGTCGTGTACAAGGGCGAGACCATGAAGATCAACGCCTGCCACACCGTTGGCGGCGCCGAGGCCATGGTCCAGGCGGTCAACGAGCTGTGCGGCGTGCAGATTTCTCACTATGCCGAGGTCAGCTTTGACGGCATGCAGTCGCTTATTGATTCGGTTGGCGGTATCGACATCAACGCGACCGACGACGTCGACGATCCCGAGCACCTGGATATTAAGATTATCGCTGGTCAGCAGCATATGGACGGCGCTACTGCCCTTACCTATGCCCGCTGCCGCTACACCTATGCCGACGGCGATTACACGCGCATGCGCCATCAGCGTCAGGTGCTTGGCGCCCTTGCCAACCAGATTCTCAATAACTTCGATGCCACGAAGATCTTTGGCCTGGTTAATTCGCTGTCCGATATGCTCGTAACCGATATGAGCGTTCAGGATATCGTCTCCACGGTTAATGCCATGCGCGGCATGGATGTCGAGGGCATCTACTCGGCCAACCTGCCTTCGTATGCTGACGACAGCACTATGATTGACGGCGTGAGCTATGTCTTTGTCTACGAAGACGAGCTTAAGGAAATGATGGCCCGCGTCGACGCCGGTGAGGATCCCAAGGGCCCCAACACCATGGGCCTTTCAGACGGCTCCAGCTCCACGATCGGTGACCTCAACAACAATACGTCCGAGGACTACGCATATGGCACCGCGACCTCGTCGGGTGGCTCGGACGATTCCGACGATTCGAGCGACGGCTCCGATTACTACGAAGAGCCCACCGGTGACGGCAACGGCTACGAAGCCAACTACTAGGGTTACGCGGGCTTACCAGCCCGCGTAACGGCTCGACGCTGCGCGCCGCCCAGAACGACAATTTGTCATTCAAAAGGCAGGGCATGACCAGAAGGTCAATGCCCTGCCTTTTTCATGCCAACTTGTTCGCTCTGGACGTCGCTCGCTGACGTTGGCTCAACCTGCGATGCCGACTACTTTTCTTGCACCAAAAAACGCCCCGTTCTCGGTTGAGGACGGGGCGATTCGTCTCTTGGGCTCATGCAGCCAGTCTTATGCGAAACGGGCGACGAGCTCCTGCAGGACGTCGGTCATCTTGACGAGCGAGCTGACCGGGACAAACTCGTTGACGCCGTGGTAACAGTAGCCGCCTGTCGAGAGGTTGGGGCAGGGCAGGCCGCGGAACGACAGCTGTGCGCCGTCGGTGCCGCCGCGAATCGGCAGTACTTGGGCTCAACGCCGCAGGCAAGGTAGGCTTCCTTGGCAACATCAATAAGCTCGGGATAGTCACGAACGATCTCGGCCATATTTCGATACTGCTGCTTAATCTCGACCGTTACGCGCTCCTCGCCCAGTCGCTGGTTGAGCAGTGCGGCGGCGGCATTCATCAGCTCGAGTTTCTGCTGGAACTTGGCGGCATCGTGATCACGGACGATATAGCGCGCCGTGGCATGGTCGACCGTTGCCGAGACGCCCTCAAGGTGATAGAAGCCCTCGTAGCCCTCGGTGTATTCCGGGCGCTGCTCGTAGGGGAGCAGGGCGTTGAAGTCGCAGAACAGGTTGCCCGCGTTGACCATGCGCCCCTTGGCGTCGCCGGGGTGAATGGACTGGCCCTCAAAGCGAACGGTTGCCTCGGCGGCGTTGAAGCACTCCCACTCAAGCTCGCCAACCGGACCGCCGTCGACCGTGTAAGCGTACTTGCAGCCGAAGGCCTCGATATCCAACAGCTCGGCACCGTGACCGATTTCCTCGTCCGGGCAGAAGCAAATGCCGAGCGCGGGATGGGGCAGGGAGGGATCCTGCGCGATGCGTGCGACAAGCGCCATGATTTCGGCGACACCCGCCTTGTCGTCGGCGCCCAGCAGCGTAGTTCCGTCGGTGCAGACAAGGTCCTCACCCACCAGGTTGTTGAGGGCAGGAAGTTTGGCGGTGCTCATGGACACGGGCTTGCCGTCGACGATGCCGCAAACCAGATCGCCGCCCTCGTAGTGCACGATGTGCGGCGCTACGCCGGCGCCCGGCGCGACCTCGGTGGTATCGAGGTGCGCGATCAGGCCCAGGGCGGGCTTATTCTCGGAACCGGCGCTAGCGGGAATGTGCGCGCAGACATAGGCGTTTTCGGTTACATGGGCATCGGTTGCACCCAGCTCGCGCAGTTCTTCGGCAAGCACGTTGGCAAGGTCGAACTGTACGGTGCTCGACGGCACCTGGTCGCAGTTGGCATCCTCGGACTGCGTGTTGATCTGGACATAGCGCAAAAAACGCTCGAGGACGTCGGGGTCCGTGGTGGTGTTTTCCATAAAGATCGCTCCAATCTTGGTCGTCGTGTGCAACAAGAACTCTAGCACGGTATGCCGCGGCATACCGCGACGCTTGGATGGGGTAGAATCAGCCATTGAGTGCAGAAGGGACGGATGTTCATGGATACGACAAATAGCTCGCGCGAGCTACACCTAACGGTGGCGAACGAAGACTACTTGGAGTGCATGGTTCGCATCGAAAGCGAAGATGGGGAGACCGGCGGCGTGCGGTCGGTCGATATCGCACAGCGCTTGGCGTCTCGAAGGCATCGGTCAACAAGGCGGTTTCGGCTCTCAAGGCATCTGAACTTGTCGAACAGTCTCACTACGGCAAAGTTATCTTGACTGACCGTGGGCGCGAGGTCGGCTCGGCTATCTGGTATCGCCATCGTCTGGTCCGCACGTTTTTGGTTCAGGAACTCGGTGTCGAATTTGAGCGAGCCGATTCCGAGGCCTGCATGATGGAGCATGCTCTATCCGAGGACACGATGAACCGCTGGCTCGCCTATCTCGAAAAGCAGGGAATCAGCGTCGAGGAATAGCGGGATATATATGGATACGAGTTATTACAACCGCTTTGGTGCCGAGGAACTTACGCGCCGCTTGTCGAGCGAGACCTTGTTGGCGCAGGGCCCCATGGGCAGTGTTCTGTTGAGTGAGTACGATGCCGCCGACATTCCACCGGCGTTTTGGAATCTGGCAGAGCCGCAGACCGTTTCTCGTATCCATCGCTTGTATGTCGCCGCCGGCGCGCAGGTGCTCATTACCAACACCTTTCAGGCATCAAGCTATGCCCTCAAGCACGACCAGATTGCGCCGTCCGTGGCGGAGGTCAATCGCGGGGCCGTCGACGATGCTCGCCAGGCGCACCCACAGCTGCTGCTGGGCTCGATGGGCCCGATTTGTATTGAGTGGTTTGCCGAGGACTCTGCCGAGTATCGTGAAATCCGAGGCATTGCGCGCGAACAAGCGCACGCCTTGCTCAATGCTGGTGTTGACGGTCTGCTGATCGAGACGGTGACGTCTATCCGTAATTTGCAGCCCATGCTTGCCGGCGCCCGAGATGCCGCCGACGGTATGCCTGTCCTGGTGAGTTTTGTCGTTGACGGTAAAGGCGACCTGTTGGGCGATGGCCTCAACATCGAGGCAGCCGTTTTGTACGCCGAAAAACACGGCGCAAACTCGGTTGGTGTTAATTGCTGTTCGCTTGCGGCCGCGAACGCGGCGGTGCCCAGGATGGTTGCATCGGCGACTACTCCCGTCACGGTGCGTCCCAACGCGGGAAATCCGGTTCAGACACAGGATGGTCCCGTGTGGCATGAGGACCCCGAAGCCTTCGCTCGCGCATGCGTCGAGTGGAAGCGGGCGGGCGCCGCAATGGTAGGCAGCTGCTGCGGAACCACGGCGGTTACGACAGCAGCTATGGCAGATGCGCTCAATATATAGAACCCGAAAATGGGAGTATCGAATCACCGCCCCGCTGGGGCGGTTTTTTTGTTGGCGGTGCGCACCTCGACGCTTTTGCCTAAACGGTGAACGAGCGTGCCGGCGGCTTGCCGGATGCCCGTTGCGGGTATACCTCATGCGTACCATGATCCAAACACTGCGAGGTGTCTGCGCGTGTGCGCGATAATTCACTTTGGAACTGACGGTTGGCGAGCTCGCGTCGACGGAGACTTTACTATCAACAACGTCGCTCGTGTCACTGATGCTATCGGCAGGCTATGGCAAAAGACGAATCCCGGTAAAACGGTATATGTAGGATTTGATACTCGGCCGCAAGCGCGCGAGTTCGCCGAGCTCGCGGCGGGCGTGATTGCCGCCCACGGGCTCGATGCCGTGCTCGTGTCTCGACCGGTGCCGACTCCCGCTCTTACGTGGGCGGCTGCGTATGACGGCGAGGCATGCGGCGCGCTTATGGTGACGGGCTCACATCATCCGCAGGGCTATCTATGCCTCAAGCTGCGGATGGGTGATGGCTCGACGGCCAACCAGGATGTCATCGAAGAGCTCGAGGAGACGATGGCCGCCGAGCCGCTGGGGCTTGAGGGGCAATACCGCACGGCAGATATCATTCCCGACTATATGCGAGCGGTGGCATCGTTTGTCGACGCGGATGCCATTCGCGCCGCGCATATGCGTGTGGTGGTTGACCCCATGGGCGGAGCTGCGCAGGGATATCTTGCCGACTTGCTTCGAGAGCTTGGCGTCGAAGTCCATGAGATTCACGCCGACGAGACGACCGATAGGGGAGATATCTGCCCCGACCCGGTCGAGCCGTGGGTGGATGCTTGTGAGCGCGCAGTTGTCGAAGACGGGGCGTGCGCCGGTCTGGTGACTGATGGCGACGCCGATCGTATCGGCGCGGTTGATGAGCGCGGCAGATATATACATCCACATCAGATCATGGCGCTCGTTTTGGGCGATTTGGTCCAGTATCGCAATCTGAAGGGACGCGTTGTCGTCAACCTTTCATGTTCCACGCTTGTGCGTCGCATTGCCGAGGCGCTCGGCTGCCGCGTGGTCATCAAGCCCGTCGGTTTTAAATATATAGCCGCCGAGATGAAGAAGGGCAGCGTTCTCGTGGGCGGTGAAGAGGCCGGTGGTATCGGTATCGCCGCGCACATGCCCGAGCGCGACGGCATCCTTGCCTGCCTGATTTTGTGCGAGCTCATGGCCAAGACCGGCGCGCCCTTGGGCGTGCTTATCGATCAGCTCGAGGCGAGCTTTGGCAAGACGAGTTACGGACGTCGAGATTTGCGCCTTGAGGCCGAGGATGCCGAGACGTTGCGCACGCTGCTTCCCGGCGTGAATCCCAAGTCGATATGCGGCAAGGCGCCGCAGAGCGTAAGCCATATGGACGGCTTGCGTCTGGCATTTGAGGATGACACCTGGCTGCTGATCCGTCCCAGCGGGACCGAACCGGTGGTGCGCGTGTACGCCGAGGGCTTTTCGGTGGAGGAGCGCGATGAGCTGCTAGATGCCGGCTGCGCTTTGGCCAGGGCGCATATCCGCTATAGCCAAGGGGCCACTCTATATAAAGATGTGCTCGGCAAGCGGTAGCTATCAACTGGCAAGCGTCAGTTGAGGGCACAGTTGTGTAGGAAATGTGTGCGCCCAGATTCCCGCCCCCGGGGCCCCTCCGGTCTGGCAATATATCTCCTTGCCGCGCGCCGGTGGAACCGGATGGACCGCACAGCGTGCACCTTGAGAACCGGATACTGCGAGGATGGACACATTCAGTGTCGCATCCGGGCAGACATCGAACCATTTGAAATGGTCTAACTTGGATTTGTTTTTCGCAAGGCCGCCGAGAGGCGGCCCCGAGAAATTCCTTTTCCTATACAGAACCATATGAATCGAACGGAACCGATCAGCGATGAACTGAGAGGACCGGACGGGCTCGAAGCCCAAATATTTTGGACGGAGAGTTCGATCCTGGCTCAGGATGAACGCTGGCGGCGCGCCTAACACATGCAAGTCGAACGGCACCCACCTCCGGGTGGAAGCGAGTGGCGAACGGCTGAGTAACACGTGGAGAACCTGCCCCCTCCCCCGGGATAGCCGCCCGAAAGGACGGGGTAATACCGGATACCCCGGGGTGCCGCATGGCACCCCGGCTAAAGCCCCGACGGGAGGGGATGGCTCCGCGGCCCATCAGGTAGACGGCGGGGTGACGGCCCACCGTGCCGACAACGGGTAGCCGGGTTGAGAGACCGACCGGCCAGATTGGGACTGAGACACGGCCCAGACTCCTACGGGAGGCAGCAGTGGGGAATCTTGCGCAATGGGGGGAACCTGACGCAGCGACGCCGCGTGCGG